>TARA_R110002167_G_scaffold63080_2_pt1 | contig 81546 bp, 70 predicted proteins | sample TARA_R110002167 | Tara Oceans TARA_R110002167 (sample SAMEA4398238) | marine metagenome | biome: Polar Biome; feature: [MES] marine water layer (ENVO:01000295) within the mesopelagic zone...; material: water (ENVO:00002006), including particulate matter (ENVO:01000060) such as......
ATAGTATATAGTTCTTTAGGTTTTAGGAATTAGTTAAAACCTAACTACTAATCAACTTAAAACTAAAAAATGGCTACAACCAATTTATCAGTTTACGATAAAGCTACAATCCCAAATGCGAAGAATTTTCGATTTGGGATTGTTGTTTCTGAATGGAATCCAGAAATTACACAAAACCTTAAAAAAGGCGCAATTGAAACCTTGTTAGATTGTGGCGCTCTAAATGAAAACATTATTTCTTGGGATGTTCCTGGAAGTTTTGAATTAGTTTATGGTTGCAAAAAAATGATTCAATCTCAAAAAGTAGATGCAATTATTGCCATAGGAAATGTTATTCAGGGCGAAACTAAACATTTCGATTTTGTGTGCGAAGGCGTTACTCAAGGTATTATAGACTTAAATGTAAAACACGATGTTCCAGTAATTTTTTGTGTTTTAACAGACAATACAAAACAACAATCTTTAGATAGATCTGGTGGTAAACTAGGTAATAAAGGCACAGAATGTGCTGTTGCTGCTGTAAAAATGGCTGCAATTAAAAACATAGATATTACTAAAGATAGTATCGGTTTTTAAAGAGGATTTTTTAAACAATCTCCCACAAGTTTTTTTTCTAAATTTGTAGGAGAATATTTTTTTTATTGCTGATTTTTAGTCTTCAAAGGTTTTAAAACCTTGCAGTAATATTTAAGAATACTTTTAACATCATTATTTGATGTATTCCTTTTAATTTTTTAAATTTGAAGTGCTTAAAATTGGTATAATAATTGATTTTAAAACATCAATATTCACCAATTATTTTATACTACTATGGGATTTTTAAAAAGAACAAACAAGAAATTTGATTACCAACCTCGCTATTACAAAGGCGACGGAAGTCCTTACAAAATAGAACACAAACTAGACCAGTACAGAAGTACTATTGGTAAAAATAAAGGTTTAAAAACAAAATTCACTACCGCTATAAACGAGCTTAAAAATGCAGAAAAAGGCTCTAACAAAACGGTTATCTATATTATTTTAGTCTTGGTAATGATTTTCTTATATATCATAGATTTTGATATTTCAATATTCTATTCTAAATAATGTCTGATATTATTCAACTTTTGCCCGATCATGTAGCGAATCAAATTGCTGCAGGTGAAGTAGTTCAAAGACCCGCTTCTGTGGTAAAAGAATTGTTAGAAAATGCTATTGATGCAGGCGCAACAAATATAACTTTACTTTTAAAGGACGCTGGTAAAACACTTATTCAGGTTATTGATGATGGCAAAGGAATGAGTGCTACGGATGCTAGAATGTGTTTTGAAAGACATGCTACCTCAAAAATTAAAAAGGCAGAAGATTTATTTAATCTTTGCACAAAAGGATTTAGAGGTGAAGCTTTGGCATCTATTGCGGCAATTGCACATGTTGAATTAAAAACGAAACAAGAAAATGAAGAATTAGGGACTTCCATCAAAATTGAAGGAAGTAAAATAGTTTCTCAAGATTTTGTTTCTACATCTAAAGGAACAAGTATTGCTGTAAAAAACTTATTTTACAACATTCCTGCACGAAGAAATTTTTTAAAATCTGATACGGTAGAAACCAGACATATTATCGATGAATTTCAAAGAGTTGCTTTGGCGCATCCAACAATTTCATTTTTAATGCATCATAATAATAATGAAGTGTATCATTTAAAAGGTGGTAATTTAAGAAAGCGAATTGTGGCTGTTTTTGGAACTAAAATGAACGAAAAATTGGTGCCAATTAACGAACATACAGACATTCTTACCATTGAAGGTTTTGTTGCTAAACCAGAGTTTTCTAAAAGAAAACGAGGCGAGCAATTCTTTTTTGTAAATGATCGCTTTATAAAAAGTTCGTATTTAAATCATGCAGTAACCAATGCTTTTGATGGTTTGTTAGAGTATGGCGCTCATCCCTCCTATTTTTTATATTTAACAGTACCTGCAAGTACTATTGATATTAACATTCATCCAACAAAAACAGAAATAAAGTTTGATAATGAAAAGGCTTTATATGCCATGTTGCGAGCAACTGTAAAACACAGTTTAGGTCAATATAATGTGGCGCCTGTTTTAGATTTTAACAGAGATGCTAATTTAGATACTGCGTATCATCTTAATAAAAATGCAGTTAAAGGTGCTGTACCAAAAATAACGGTTGATCCTGATTTTAATCCTTTTAAAGAAACTGTTCAAAAAGAAATTAGTTTTCCTTATAAGAGAGAACAAAACACACAAAGTTGGGAATCTTTATATACTTCTACTGCTTTTTCTGATGAAGGAAATCAATCAGAATTATTTGAACATCAGCAAGAATCAAAAACACAAAAAACATTTCAAATTCAACGTAAATATGTGATGAGTTTGATAAAATCTGGCGCAGTATTAATTCATCAATCATTAGCGCATCAGCGAATTTTATACGAAGAATTTTTAGAAAGTATTACCGTAAAAGAGGCGAATAGTCAACAATTATTATTTCCTGTAAAAATCTCTTTTACATCCGCAGAAATAGAAATGATTTACACGATTAAAACGGAACTAGAAAATGCAGGTTTTTCTTTTGATGAGTTTACCAAAGATAGTGTAACCATTAAAGGAATTCCGGTTTCTGTGACAGAAAGTAAAATTACCATCATATTAGAAGAACTTTTAAGCGAATTAAATTTAGACATTCCAGATGCAAGTTTTAGTCATTTTGATATTATGGCGAAATCTTTTGCAAAAACATTATGTATAAAAACCGGTGCTCAACTTTCTGAGAAAGAACAAGAAAACTTGGTAAATAAGTTATTTTCGTGCAAAGAACCTTCTATTTCTCCTTTTGGGAAATCGACCTTTAAAACCCTTACTTTAAACGAGATAGACAATCTATTTAATAGTTAAACATGAATAATATTACAGACGCTATAAAACACCTAATTATTATAAATGTAATTGTATTTGTTGCTCCACAATTGCTACAATTAGATTTTACAAATATGCTGGCTTTGCATTTTCCGATGAATGAACATTTTGGAATTTGGCAATATGTTACGCACATGTTTATGCATGGTAGTTTTGCGCACATTTTATTCAATATGTATGGTTTATGGGCTTTTGGGACACCTTTGGAGCAAATGTGGGGAAAAAAGAAATTTATTTTCTTCTATTTTTCGGCAGGATTAGGAGCAGGAATTATTTATACATTAGTCAATTATTATCAGTTTAATAACATTTATGAACTTTTTGTAAATGCAGGCTTAAATCCTTCGGAAATCTTATCTATCTTAAAAAGTGGTACCACAAATGATGCTCGCGTTGTAACCGCTATTAGTCAAGAACAATTTAACGATATTACCTCTTTATATAACACCCCAGCAGTTGGTGCTTCTGGAGCAATTTATGGCGTTTTAGTTGCATTTGGTTTGTACTTTAAAGACGCAAAATTAGCCTTGATATTTTTCCCAGTTCCTATTGCCGCAAAATATTTTATTCCGGTAATGATTTTGGGAGATTTATTTTTTGGAATGACAAAATATTCTGTAGGTAATGTTGCTCATTTTGCACATATTGGAGGAGCCTTAATAGGTTTTTTAATTGCATGGTATTGGAAAAAAAATCAATTTAAAGTATACTAATGAGTTTTATAGACCAACTAAAAAGCCGCTTTTATAATGGTAATATTGTAGATAAATTAATCTATATAAATATAGCTGTCTTTGTTTTAACACTTGTAATTAGTACTTTTCAAGGTTTGTATAAAGGCGATATTAATTGGTTGGTAGAATGGTTTTCTTTGGATGATGATTACAGTACTTTATTAAAAAAACCTTGGTCTATAATTACCTACGGATTTTTACATGCAGACTTTTTACACATTTTAATGAACTTAATTGTGTTGCACTTTATTGGTAATTTATTTGTAGACTATTTTACGCAAAAACAACTGCTTAGCTTTTATATTCTAGGTACTTTTTTTGGCGGACTTTTATTTATCTTCAGTCAAAATTATTTTCCTCTATTTGAAGGAAAATCTTCTGTTTTGGTTGGTGCTTCTGCCGGAATTTCTGCTATCTTTATCGGTATCGCAACGTACATACCAAATTATCAATTAAAATTGCGTTTTATTGGTTTTGTAAAACTGTGGCATTTAGCAGCATTTTGGATTGCATTGGACATCATTGCGTTAATTGGAGATAATGCTGGAGGACATTTTGCTCATTTAGGAGGAAGTTTGTTTGGGTATTTATATGTTATGAAAGCGAGTAACAAAGAAATTAATTTATTTAACGGAATATCATCACTTTTTAAGAAAAAAAGAAAACCTTTAAAAACAGTTTATAAATCGCAAACTAAAACTTCAAATACACCAAAAAATACTGATCTTACACAACAACAGATAGATGCTATTTTAGATAAAATTAGTAAATCTGGCTATGATACCTTAACAAAAACTGAAAAAGAATTCTTGTTTCGACAAGGAAAAAAATAAAATTTAAGTGAAAAATTTATCAATCTTTAATAAGTTAGTTTATATACTAAACTCATTTATTGCTACCCTGCTTTTGCTTTCTCTTTTGCTACCTTATATTTCGCCAAAAACGATTCCTGTTTTTGCGATCCTAAGTTTATTTGTGCCTTTTTTAATTATTATAAATGTGGCTTTTGCTCTTTATTGGTTGCTTCAATTAAAGAAACAATTTTTAATGTCTACTATTATCTTACTCGTTGGATGGCTTTTTTCTACTCCTTTTTTTAAAATGACAGAAAACAACTCTTCTTTAAACGACGATATAAAAGTAATGACCTATAACGTACGAATGTTTAACCAATGGAAATGGATTGAAGACGATAATATTTCTAAAAAAATTAGTGATTTTATTGTAGATCAATCTCCAGATATTTTACTTTTTCAAGAATATTACAATTTAGAAAAACAGCAATTTAAATTTCCTTACAAATATATAAAAACAAAGAATAAGCAAGATAAAATTGGATTAGCTATTTATTCTAAATTCCGAATTATCAATACAGGTTCTTTAAATTTAGAACATACGAATAACAATATTATTTTTGCAGATATCATTAGAAAAAAAGACACTATTAGAGTATATAATTTGCATTTACAATCTTTAAAATTAAACACTAGTAAGGAAAATTTTGGGTTACCAAATCCAGAAAAATTAGTTGCTCGTTTAAAATCTGGTTTTAAAAAACAAGCAGAACAAACCGATGTTTTTTTAGCTCACGAAAGCACTTATACTGGTAAAAAAATTGTAGGCGGAGATTTTAACAACACTTGTTATTCTTGGGTTTATAACCAAATATCTAAAAATAAAAAAGATGCTTTTGTAGAAGTAGGCAGTGGTTTTGGAAAAACATATAATTATTGGTTTCCCATGAGAATCGATTTTATTTTTACAGATGAAAATGCTGTCGTGAATCAGTTTAATTCTTATTCAGAGAAAAATTCTGACCACTTCCCTATTATGGCAACAATTAATTGGTAAAACTTATTTTATAGTTAAAACGCCAACTTCTAGTTCAACTGCATTTGTATCTTTCTGAAATAACCTAGCTGTTAAATTTCCTTTTAAAGAAATCTTATCACCTAAAACTTCTAGCCAACTCCCTTCACGCAATCCTAAAACAGCAATTTTATTAAAAACATGAAACTCCTTTATTCTTGTTTCTCTCGTTTCTCCCATGTGTTTTGAATCTTTTATAGGATCCAAATAGTGCGCATTAATATTAAACGGAATTGCACCTAAAGTTATAAAACTTGGCGGATACACAATAGGCATATCATTGGTATTCATCATATTGATACCACAAATATTGCTTCCGGCACTGGTACCTAAATAAGGTGTTCCGTTGTTTAAAACCTCTTTTAAAACAGTTATTACATCATTTTTATACAATTGATTTACCAACTCAAAAGTATTTCCGCCACCTGTAAAAATAGCCTCCGCATTTTGAATGGCTACTTTTGGGTTTTCAAATTCATGAATTCCTTTTACATCAATCGCTATTTTAGCAAAAGCCTTTTTAGCAATCGCTGTGTAATCATCATAAGAAATTCCGCTTGGTCTTGCATACGGAATAAAAAGAAGGTTTTTTACATCCGCAAAAAAAACAGCCAATGTTGGCATTAAATATTCTAAATATCCACTTCCATGAAGAGTTGATGTACTCGCAATTATTAGTTTTTTCATGTATCAAAAATAAATAATTTTTTTAAACTAGCATTTCTTAAAATCATCATAAAAATGCACATTCAAAATCTGTTTAACAAAAAATTACAATTGTATTAATAGATTTTTAAGACAACAACCTATTTAATTTGTAGTTATGAAAAATAAACTACTACTTTTCTTTTTATTAATTGCTGTACTTGGCTACAGTCAGGAAAAAAGAAAACTTATAAACGGAAAAATTTTGTTTGACAAAACAGTAATTTCTGATGTTCATATTATTAATATAAATACAAACCAAGGTACAATTACAAATGATGATGGATGGTTTGAGATACCGGTTTCTATTGGTGATAGTTTAAAATTTACGCACGTTAATTTAAACGAAAAGCATTTAAAGATTAGCAAAGAAACCTTCATAAACAAAGAAATTATAATCCATTTAGAAGAAAAAACATATTCTTTAAATGAAATTACTTTAGAAAAACCAAAAAGTATTTTTTATGTAGATCCAGAAATGGTACCGCCAACTGTTGTAAACGCAAAAACGCTAAATTTACCGTATGCAAATACAACGGTTAAAAAAGACAATTCTATTGTAAGTTTTAGATCGGGCGGCGTTGTAAGTTTAGACAATTTAATAAACTCTTTAAATGGTACTAACAGACGACGAAAAGAATTAATAAAAATTTCTAACGAAGATACTGAGCTAACAAAAATTAGAAACTATTTTACAGATGATTTTTTTATTACTGATTTACATATTAAGGAAGAATTTATCAATCCGTTTTTAAATTACTGTTTAGAACAAAATATAATTACCTACTTTCACAAAAACGATCATTTAAAAGTGACTACGATTTTAATGGAAGAAAGTAAAATGTTTCCTCAAAAAATAAATTCCGATTCGATTGTAGTTTTTCAAAAATAATATTTTAACAGAAATTTAGAATTCTGAAGTGATTATGTAAGCATTAAAAATGCGTAATTTGTAAAAAGCAAAGACTTACGTATGATAAAAAAACTACTTTTTATAGCTCTCTTTTTTATCAGTATTATAAATGCGTATTCTCAAGAAAAAAATAAACTCATAAGCGGTGAAGTTTCCGACTCTTTAGGAATTGTAAAAAACGCAAATATTATCAACTTAAAAACAAAACAAGGTACTTTTTCTAACGATGACGGTTTGTTTCGTATTTTTGTTTCTGAAGGCGACTCCTTAAAAATATCGTCTGTACAACACATTCCTAAAACAATTTTAATTACCAAAAAAATCATCCTTCAAAAAAACATCCGTATTACCTTACATGCCAATATTTATACTTTAAACGAATTTGATTTAAAAAGACACGATTTAAGTGGTCGTTTAGGTATTGATACAAAATCGGTACCAATAGATAAAAAAGATTCATTATTACGTAAAGTAATGGATTTTTCAAATGTAGATTTCACTAAAAAAGACCAAACGATTGATGCAAATATTAGAGCAAAACCTCCAACAAACAACGTAGATCCTAATAGTAGATTTGTAGGTGCTGGTGCTTCCGCAACGATTCCTTTTAAAGATTCAGAGCGTTTATGGGCTTTACGTAAAGAGTTGGCTTTAAAAAAGGCGTTTCCTTATAAAATATTATCAGAATTGGGCGAAAAGTTCTTTTTTGATGATTTAAAAATTCCTGTTGAAAAATATTTTCATTTCTTAGAATATTGCAATCCTTTAGGAATTGAGAAATTGCATAAAGAAGGCAATTTATTAGCCCTCATAAAAATATTAAGAACAGAAAGTATCTCGTACCACGAAATCATAAAAAATGATTAATTTGGCTATATAATTGATTTTAAAATCCATGAAACTAAACAAAACCATTTTACTTTTATTCATAATTCCTTTACTCTCATTTTCTGCACATAAATATTATTTAAGCTTAACGCAAATAAATTATAAACCTGCTTCAAAATCGGTTCAAGCTATTATTAATGTCTTTATGGATGACATAGAAATTGCTTTAAATAAAGACAATGCTATAGATTTAAAACTAAATACCAAAAAAGAATTAAAAAATAATGATGTTTATTTTAAAACATATTTAAAAGAAAATCTTCAATTTAAAGTAGATGGTGTTGTCAAAGAGTTTACTTATATAGGTAAAGAATACGAAGGAGATTTAGTCTATTTTTATTTAGAAATAGAAAATATTAATCAGCTAAAATCCATAGAAATAAAGAACAATATATTGGTTAAACATTTTCCGCAACAGCAAAATTTAACGAAATGTAAATTGGGCGATACAAACAAAACTGTTTTATTAACCAAAGAAGAGAATTCAGCAAAATTTAAATATTAATTCATTAAAACCAAACACGTATGAAAAAACTCGGAATTATCCTTTTCTCACTATTTTTTGTAGCAAGTTCATTTGCTCAAAAAAAAGAGGTACAACAAGGACACACAAATCAAAACAAATTTAGAAAATTAGATGATGTTTTTGCAACACCAACAGACCAAAGAACTGCTTCTGGTGCACCAGGCAAAAATTACACGCAGCAAAAAGTAGATTATGTAATTGACATTACTTTAAACGAAGATAAAAATCAAATTTCGGGTACAGAAACCATTACATATCATAATAATTCTACGGACGAGCTAGCGTATTTATGGTTGCAATTAGATCAAAACATGAGAGCTGCAGATTCTAAATCTCCGGATATTAAATCTGATAATGTTCCAGAAAAATTAAGCAAAGCTAAATACGACAAAGAGTATACAGATGCACCTTTTGATGGCGGATTTAAAATTATGAGCGTTACAAATGTTGATGGAAGTACTTTATCATACACCATTAACCAAACAATGATGCGTGTAAATTTATCGAAACCATTAGCTGCTGGTGCAACTTTTAAGTTTAATATTAAATGGTGGTATAACATCAACAATCATAGAACAGATGGTGGAAGATCTGGTTTTGAGCATTTTGACGACGGAAATAATAATTATGTAATTGCGCAATTTTTTCCAAGATTATGTGTGTATGATAACGTAGATGGTTGGCAAAACGACCAATTTTGGGGAAGAAGTGAGTTTGCGCTAGAATTTGGAGATTATACCGTAAATATTACGACACCAGATGATTACATGTTAAACGGAACTGGTGTTTTAAAAAATGAAAGTGAAGTTTTATCAAAAAAAGAGCTAGAAAGACTAGCTGTGGCTAAAAAAACCTTTGACAATCCTGTAATAATTAGAACACAAGACGAAGCAGAAAAAATTGAAAAAGGGCGTTCTAAGAAAACAAAAACTTGGAAATTCTTTGCAGAAAATGTAAGAGATTACGCTTTTGCAGCTTCAAGAAAATTTATTTGGGACGGAATGGCAGTTGATATTAATGGCAAAACAGTTATGGCGTATTCTTTATATTCTAAAGAAGCAAATCCGTTGTATGGCGATCATTCTACACGTGCAGTGGCTCAAACTTTAAAAACATATTCTAAATACACGTTTGATTATCCGTATCATAAAGCAATTTCTGTAGACGGACAAATGGGAATGGAATATCCACAAATTTGTTTTAATCCAGGAAGACCTGCTGCAGATGGAACCTATTCTGACAGAACTAAATACAGAATGATTGGTGTTACGATTCACGAAGTTGGACATAATTTTTTCCCAATGATTGTAAATTCTGATGAAAGAAAATGGACTTGGATGGATGAAGGATTAAATTCATACATGCAAATGTTGGCCATGATGGATTATGAAGAAGGATATCCTTTAAGCAGAGGATTACCAAAAAACATTGTAAATTATATGAGCGGAGATCAATCTAAAATAGCACCTATCATGTCTAAAGGTGATGATGTTTTTAGCTTTGGAAACAATGCATACGGTAAACCTGCAACAGCTTTATGGATTTTACGCGAAACAGTAATGGGTAAAGATTTATTCGACCACGCTTTTAGAACCTATTCTCAAAGATGGATGTTTAAACACCCAACTCCAGAAGACTTTTTTAGAACGATGGAAGATGCATCTGGTGTTGATTTAGATTGGTTTTGGAGAGGTTGGTTTTATACTACGGATGTTACAGATATAGGTTTAAAAGGGGTTAAAAAATTCTACTCTAAACAAAATAATGACGACGTAGATTTTACAGAAGATACTACAGAAGGCTTAGGTTTTGCAGAAAACCATAGCAAGTATTTATATGAAATTACCTACAACAAACCAGGCGGATTGGTAATGCCTATTATTGTCGAATTTACCTATAAAGATGGTTCAAAAGAGCGAAAAACCTATCCTCCACAAATTTGGAGATTAAATGATAATGAAGTTACCAAAGTATTTTCTTCATCAAAACAAATAGAAAATATTGCTATTGATCCAGATTTAGAAACCGCAGATGTAGATACCACAAACAATAATTGGCCTCCACAAGAAGCAGATAAGTTTGACAAATTTAAAAATAAAATTAAAGGGTAATTCCTATTTAATTTCACAAAAAGGCAATCTAAATTTAGATTGCCTTTTTTTATGATAAAGCTTTGTTAAAATTTTAACATTTTTTTACGTAGTTACACAGATATTCTTAAATTAGTCCACTTATTAATTCAAATCAAATCAAATGAAAAAAATCTCTTTATTAGTGTTTTCTTTATTCTTTGTAGTTGCTGCAAATTTTGCGCAAGAAAAACAAGAAGCAAAGAAAACACAGCAAGGGCACACTGACCAAAACAAATTCAGACAAATGAAAGATGTTTTGGCTACTGCTAACGACCAACACACAGCTTCTGGAGCACCTGGTCATCAATATACACAACAAAAAGTGGATTATGTGATGGACATTCGTTTAGAAGAAAGCACTAACAAAATCTATGGTGATGAAACAATTACCTACCACAATAACTCTAAAGATGTTTTAGATTATTTATGGTTGCAGTTAGACCAAAACATGAGAGCAGATGATTCTAAAACTCCTTTAGCGTCTTCTAATGCTGCAGCTGCCTTTTTAACGCCAGACAACTTTAAAACTTCTTTTATGAAAGAAGGAAAAGGTTTTGGTTTTAAAATAGAAAAGGTAGAAACAGACGGTAAAGCATTATCGCATACTATTAACCAGACAATGATGCGCATTAACTTACCAAAGAAATTAGCTCCGGGTGAAACTTTTAAATTCAGAATTAAATGGAACTATAAAATAAACGACATCAACAAAGATGGCGGTCGTTCTGGTTTAGAAACTTTTCCTGACGGAAACAACAACTACACAATTGCACAGTTTTTCCCAAGATTATGTGTGTATGATAATGTACAAGGATGGCAAAATATGCAATTCTGGGGACGTAGTGAATTTGCATTAGAATTTGGAGATTATACTGTAAACTTAACAGTACCTGCAGATCATATTGTAGATGCAACTGGTGTTTTACAAAACGAAAAAAATGTATTAACGAAAGAACAACAGAATCGTTGGGAAAAAGCGAGAAAATCTTTTAAAGAACCTGTTTTAATCGTTACTCAAAAAGAAGCAGAAATTGCAGAAAAAGGAAGAGCTACAAACACAAAAACGTGGACATTTAAAGCAGACCAAGTTAGAGATTTTGCTTTTGCATCTTCAAGAAAATATATTTGGGATGCCATGGCAACTAGCGTAAATGGTAAAACAGTGATGGCTGTTTCATTATATCCTAAAGAAGGAAATCCTTTATGGGAAGAGCATTCTACAAGAGCAGTTGCACATACTTTAATTGAATATTCTAAATTAACATTCGATTATCCGTATCCAAAAGCAATTTCTGTGCATTCTGAAAGACAAGGAATGGAATACCCAATGATCTGTTTCAACTTTGGTCGTCCAGAACCAGACGGAACCTATTCAGACAGAACTAAAAAAGGAATGTTAGGCGTAATTATACACGAAGTAGGTCATAACTTTTTCCCAATGATTGTAAATTCTGATGAAAGACAATGGACTTGGATGGATGAAGGATTAAATTCATTTGTAGAAATTTTAGCAGAATTAACCTATGACCCAGAATTATTTGCTACAAACCCAGCAAACGAAATTACAAGATATATGGGCGGAGACCAAAGCAACATCTCTCCTATTATGTCTCAAGGAGATTACGTAAAACAATTTGGCCCAAATGCATATTCTAAACCAGCAGCTGGCTTATATATGTTACGTCAAACAATTATGGGACCTGAGTTATTTGACCAAGCTTTTAGAACCTATGCACAAAGATGGATGTTTAAACACCCAACTCCAGAAGATTTCTTTAGAACTATGGAAGATGCATCTGGTGTAGATTTAGACTGGTTTTTTAGAGGATGGTTTTATACTACAGATGTTACAGACATCGGTATTAAAGAAGTAAAACCTTTATATTTAACAGATAAACCAAGCGAAAGAGTTACTGCTTTAAAAGAGCAATACAAACAATATTTTGAAGGTTTAGGAGAATTAGTATACATTACAGATAACAAAGAAGAGGCAAATCCTAAAGCAATGGATAATTATGCAGATGGTAAAGAAGTACCTTCTTTTATCTATTCTGTAGAATTTGAAAAACCAGGAGGATTGGTAATGCCAATTATCGTGGAATTAACTTATGCAGATGGAACAAAAGAAAAACAAACGTTCCCTGCACAAATTTGGATGAGAGACGATACGGCTGTAAAAAGAGTTTTTGCATCTACACAAGAAATTACAAATATTACTGTAGATCCAGATTTAGAAACTGCTGATGTTGATACTTCTAACAATAGCTGGCCTAAAAAAGAATCTGATAAGTTTGATCAATTTAAAGAAAAAGTAAAAGATTAATTCTTTTATAAAAAACTTATAATACTAAGAAACCTCACAAATTTGTGAGGTTTCTTTTTTGCGTAAAACCGCTACTTTGTCGTTGTTGCAATTTTATCAAAAAAACTTTTAAATACTCAGGTGTTAATTTTTTTTATGCGATGTTCATCAATCTAAAAAACTAAAATTCATAAATAACTAACAAAACAAGTAACATAGTATGATGTGCCTTTTTTCGAAAATTATATAGAGAGGATTTCTGTTTTTGAAATTTATTTAATAAAAAAGATCTAAGTATACAAAAGAACAACAAGGAATGTAACATAAGCGATAAAAAGCACAAAATAAGCTCTAAGGAATTGAAGAAAAGCCTTAAGGAACACACCAAAAGCTATAAAAAACTCAAAATAAGCTTTAAGGAATTGAAGAAGAGCCTTAAGGAACACACCAAAAGCTATAAAAAGCGTAAAATAAGCTTTGAGGAATTGAAGAAGAGCTTTAAGGAACGCACCATAAGCTATAAAAAACTCAAAATAAGCTTTGAGGAATTGAAGAAGATCCTTTAGGAACGTAACAAAAGCCTGTAATAATCAATTATCTGCAAAAACTCTTTCACAACCGCCAAAAAAAAAGAAAATCAATTAGTCACATTTTATTTTTTGGCACAAAGTTGATTCATAATATCTTGCATCATTTCTACTTGAACCTGCTGAATATTTAATAATTCTTGCTGTTGATGAATGATTAAGTGATCTATTTTTTCGTGCAACATCCTAATTTCTAACTCAGATTTTAGGTTCACCATATAATCTTGCTTCGCACGTTCTCTATCTTTTTCTTCTTGTCTGTTTTGGCTCATCATAATAACTGGCGCTTGTAAGGCTGCCAAACAAGACAAAATAAGGTTTAATAAGATAAAAGGATACGGATCAAATCCTTTATTTACTAAGAATACGATGTTAGAGAATATCCAAATAAGAATAAAAAGGCCAAAAATAATAATGAACTTCCAGCTACCACCAAAAGACGCAATCTTATCAGCTAAACGTTGTCCATAAGTAAATTTTAAAATAGTATTCGTTTCTAAATTAGCCGAAAGTATTTCTTCATTTTCAATAGTTTTAAGCACATCTTTTTCTAAACTTGTTAACTCCCCCTCTTCATTTAGTAAAAAAGAAGCAATATATTTTTGACGGTATTGATTTAACTCAGAAATAGAAATTACACTTTTTAAATTAAACGCAGAATTTTCGCTTTGAATACTATCAAATATTGATTTTCTGATGCTTTTAGCGAGTACTTTTTCTGATTCTTGGAATTCTCTATTAGAAATGTCGCTAATAAATGTTTTCATAAAATTGACAATGATTTTTAGTTTAACTTTACAGCTTTAATAAATATATTTTAAAGCTATAAATTCTGAATGCGTTACAAGATACTACTATTGATTTTAATTTTTAATTGTCTTTTATCTTTTTCTCAATCAAGATATGTTGATGCTGTTTTTAGCGAAGTAACGACAAAAACGTATTCGTATGCAATAAAAAAACGAGATACATTAAAATTTGATCTGTATCAACCCGTTAATGATAATTATAAAAAAAGGCCTCTATTTGTAATCATTCACGGTGGTGGTTTTAAATCTGGCGCCAGAAATGATAAATCAATAGTGTCGTTAGCAAACGGAATTGCTAAAAAAGGATATGTAGTTGCCTCGGTAGATTACAGACTTATAGATAAAAACACCGCTTTTAACTGTAATTTGCCTGTTAAAGATGCTTTTAAAATTTACGGGAATGCAGAAGAAGATGTATTAGAAGCAATTGCGTATATTTTAAGAAGCAATTTTAAAATTGATTCTAAAAAAATTATTTTATTTGGTGCAAGTGCAGGTGCAGAAACATTATTAAATATTACCTATAATAAATCTGTATTGAAAAGGAGATCTAGAAGAACAAGATACATTTCTATTGCTGGTGTTATTTCTATTTCTGGAGCAATTTTTAATAGTAGTTTAATGAAAAGATCTAGCGCCGTGCCTGGTGTTTTTTATCATGGAGCAAAAGATAGAATAATTCCTTATTTTCAAGGAGCGCATCACTCTTGTTCTATTACAAGTCCTGGTTATTTTTTAATGGATGGTTCTAAAAAAATAGTTGAAAAATTAGAAAGTTATGATAAAAGTTTTATGTTCTACGGATACAAAAATAAAGGACATGATATTTTTAATCTACCTTCCGAAGACTTTAGAGATGCTTTTATCTTTATTAAAAAAGTGGTTTTTGAAGGCGCTTATTATCAAATGAAATTGATTAAATAATTATTTTTTGATATTCTATAAATCATTACTTTTAAAGACTAACTTTTTTGTAAACTATTAATACAGTTTACTTTAGCACACCTATAAAGTACTTCAATTCCTATAATAATTATTTCTTAATTGTAGGTTTTAAAAATCTAAATATTTAAACTAAAATTTTTTATATTAAAATATTAGTTTACATTTATCTGATATTTAAGCTAAATTCTATGAACAAAACTATTTCCAATGTAAAAGCCAATTTCGGTACACTTCCTGTTTTTTTAACAGCTATATCAACAATTTTAGGAGCCGTTATGTTTTTGAGATTTGGTTATGCAGTGGGTTCTGTTGGCTTTACGGGCACTCTATTTATTATATTAATAGGACATTTGGTAACCATACCAACGGCTATGGCTTTAGCAGAAATTGCTACCAATCAAAAAGTAGAAGGTGGTGGAGAATATTTTATAATTTCACGTTCATTTGGAGTAAATATTGGTGCAGCAATTGGTATTGCATTGTATTTATCACAAGCTATTAGTGTTGCTTTTTATGTAATTGCTTTTGGTGAGGCTTTTGATGCCATAAAACCTTGGATTATAACTGAGTTTGGTTATGAAATTTACGACAATAGACTATTTACCATTCCTGCACTACTGTTATTAATTTGGTTAATGGTTACCAAAGGTGCAGATTTAGGAATGAAAGCATTGTACATTGTTGTTGCCATATTAGCAGTTTCTTTGGTCCTTTTCTTTATGGGATCAACAGAATTTTCTGAAGTTTTTGACAGTTCTCAATTAATAAAAAGCATGGATTCAGACAAAGGTTTTTTCTATGTTTTTGCTATTATATTCCCTGCTTTTACAGGTATGACGGCCGGTGTGGGTTTGTCTGGAGATTTAAAAGATCCAAAAAAATCAATTCCGTTAGGTACATTGGCTGCAACAATAATAGGAATGATAATTTATATTTTTATTGCCTATAAACTAACTTCCTCAGCAAGTTCTGCAGATTTAATGAACGACCAATTGATCATGAGTAAAATAGCACTTTGGGGGCCAATTATACCTATCGGTTTAGCCGCAGCAACAATTTCTTCTGCATTAGGCTCGCTTATGGTTGCTCCTAGAACGATACAAGCTATTGGTGCTGATAAAGTATTTCCTAATAAATTTGTTAATTTTTGGGTAGCTAAAGGAACTAATAAAAATAATGAACCAAGAAATGCAACCATTCTAACAAGTGTTATTGCCTTAATTTTTGTTTTAATGGGCGATGTAAATGCCGTTGCAGAAATTATTTCGATGTTTTTTATGGTGACTTATGGTTCTTTGTGTTTAATCTCATTTATGCAACATTTTGCAGCAGATCCTTCCTACCGTCCATCATTTAAATCGAAATGGTATTTATCGTTATTAGGTGCTATGATGTGTATCTATTTAATGTTTAAAATAAATACTACCTATGCAATTGCATCTATTGGCTTAATGGTAGTTTTGTATTTTTATATTTCTGGAAAAAGTGATACTAAAAAAGGAATGGCAAATATTTTTCAAGGAGTTATTCATCAGTTTAGTAGAAAGTTACAGGTTTTTCTTCAAAAAGCAGAAAAAGATAAAACAGAAGAAGATTGGAGACCTGCGGTATTGTGCTTATCAAAAGATAGTTTTGATCGTTACAGTGCTTTAGAAATGATGAAGTGGATTTCTGATAGATATGGATTTGGAACTTATATTCATTTTGAAAAAGATTATTTTTCTAAAGAAACCAAACAAAAAGCAGAACAGAAACTTAAAAAGTTAATTCAATTATCAAATTCTAGTCGCTCTAACGTGTTCATCGAAACACTCATATCGCCCTCTAATACAGCAGCTATTATACAAGCAATTCAGCAACCTGGTATTTCTGGACAGCCAAATAATATGATGCTTTTTGAATTTAAAAAAGGAGAACAAGAATGGTTAACGGCTGTAATTGATAATTATAGTGTTTTAAAAGCCGCAAAATATGATTTGTGCATTTTGGCTACTTCGGATAAAGGTTTTGGTTATAAAAAAGATATCCATGTTTGGATTAATAAAAACGATTACGAAAATGCCAATTTAATGATTCTTTTATCTTACATCATTTTAGGCCATTCTGATTGGAAAAAAGGACAAATAAAAATATTTGCAACGTTTCCTAAAGAAATTTTAAAACAAGAAGAAGAGCATTTAATAGAGCTTACATCAAGCGGTCGTTTGCCAATTTCAGCTAATAACATCCGTGTTTTGCCTTTAAATGATGGAGAAAATAGAAACGATTTAATTAATCAATATTCTGCAGATGCAGATTTAACGGTTATTGGTTTTCATGAAGGAATGGTGAAATCAGATAAAAATATTGCTCTTTTTGAAGGATATGACAAAATTGGTAATATCTTATTTGTTAATACTTTAACATCTAAATTTATTAAATAAACGTATTTTTTCACAAACAATTACCAATCGGTATAAAGTAGTTGTAGCAGTCTATTTTTTTGCCTTAAATTGCACAAAGTTTCTCCTAAAGTTGGAGTACTAATTTTCATTATCCCAAAGGAGAAACTTATGTTCAATAATTTAGCTCATTTTTATCTTTACTTAACGGAAGGATTATTAAATATTACAATAAAGTAACTCTAACTTTTTTCTTTTTTAAACGGGTATTATTAAGTTTTTCCACCAAACTATCTGCAAATTCTAACGGAATTGCCACAAACGCACAATCTGGTTTTAATTCGATTGTTCCTAGTTGATCTTTAGTTAATCCCCCTTGTTTTATAAATAAACCAGCAATATCACCTTTAGAAATTTTATCTTTTCTTCCACCAGAAACAAATAAAGTTTCCCAATATTGTGGTTCTAATTTTGCTTTTTTAGAGATGTTTTCTCCTTTGGTATTTTTAATAAAATCTGGCGAAGTTTCTTTTTCCCATTTTAAAATGTACGCAGTTCCTTTTTCATTTACTCTTGCAGTTCTTCCGTTTCTATGGATGAAATCTTCTTCGTGTTGTGGCAATTCGAAATGGATAATATATTTTATTTCTACAATATCAATTCCTCTTGAAGCTAAATCTGTCGCAATTAATAATTGACAAGTTCCGTTTCTAAATTTAATTAAAGCACGCTCTCTGTCTTTTTGCTCCATTCCGCCAGAAAAACAAGCATGACTAATTTTATTACGATCTAAAAAAGCACTTACTTTTTCGATGCTGTCTTTTAAATTACAGAATACAATTCCAGGATCATTCCCAATATGCTGAATTAAATCCAACAAGGTTGTTAATTTATTTTTTTCAGGAGCAATTACTGTTTTAATAGCTAGTTGTGATGTTCTCTTTTCTTTTAAATAATTGATGATTTTAGGGTTGTCTAATTTTACAAATTCAGGGATCTCAACACCTTGAGTAGCAGAAGTTAAGATACGCTTATTTAAAGAAGGCAATTGATTAATAATTCCTCTCATTTCATACTCAAAACCTACCTCTAAAGACTTGTCAAATTCATCTAAAACTAAGGTTTTAATGTACTCTTTAGAAAAACGCTCATTGGCAAAATGATCAGAAATTCTTCCTGGAGTTCCTATTAAAATGGCAGGAACATGTTTTAATTCAATTTTATCTTTAGACATTGGTCTACCGCCATAAACAGCATTGACTTTATAACCAGAACCCATTGTACGGATAACTTGTTCAATTTGTATTGCTAATTCTCTTGACGGAACTAATATTAAAGCCTGAATTTCATCAGAATTCGGGTCTAAAGATTCTATTAATGGCAAACAAAAAGCGACTGTTTTACCGGTTCCTGTTGGTGATAATAAAATAGTATTTTCGTTAGTTTCTATCACAGAAACTGCTTCTTCTTGCATCGGATTTAAAGCAGTAATATTTAATTTTGCTAATATATCCTCTTGATTTTTTATGTTATTTGCCATAATTCGTTATTTTTTTTGACGTAAATAAAGTGTTTAAAGTGAAAATAATTTCGACTGCGCTCGTACAGACAATCATCACTTTAAGAATGATTTTCTAATTACGTTATTTCTTTTTTTTCTTTTTAGGTGCTTCTGGTTTTGCTTTTGCAGCAGCTATTTGCGCTAAGTAATTTGCCAATATTTTATCTACCAATTCCTCTTTTGTTAGGTGATGAAATATTGTTTTTATTTGTGCTTTAAAATCTTGAGAAACAGCGTGATTTGGTTTGGTTTTAAATATTTTTTTCGCCCATAACAAACCATTATTTTCTTCAATACTTTGAGAATCAGCTTTTTTATATGCTGTAAAAACAAGTCCTAAATCTTCTTCAAATTCAGGAATTTCTTCTAGTTCTTCTTTTTGAATAATACTTAAAGAAAGTCCCTTTGCTCCTGCTCTTGCTGTACGTCCGCTTCTATGAACATAGGTTTCATACGTATCTGGTAAATGATAATTTACAACATATTCTATTTCTTTTACATCAATTCCACGAGCAGCTAAATCTGTAGCAACTAAAATATTGATGTTTCCTTCTCTAAATTGCCCCATAATTCGATCACGAATTCCTTGGGTTAAACTACCATGAATTGCTCCTGAAGAGAATTTATTAATGGCTAAATTTTTTGCTAATTTATTTACGGCTGCTTTTGTTTTGCAGAAAATAATTCCGCGTTTACCTTCTTTAGAGCTTAAAAAATGAAGCAACACTTCTAATTTTTCAATCGGTTCTACAACAACATATTGATGATCAATTCCTTTATGACCCAAAGTTTTCATGTCTGCTTCAATATGCACAACATGTTTAGACATGTAGTTCTGAACCAGTTGTTTAATAGTTCCTGGCATAGTTGCTGTAAACAACAAAGTTCTTCTTGATTTCGGAATTTCCTTAATAATAGCATCTACTTCTTCTTTTAAAGCAGTGACCATTTCATCAGCTTCATCTAAAACAAAATACTTAATCTCTTTAATATTGATAGCATCACGTTTTACCAAATCTACTAAACGACCAGGAGTTGCAATTACAATATGCGTGCTGGTTTTTAAGCGTTCTATTTGAGGTTTTATAGGAATTCCACCACAAATTGATGCAATCGAAATTTCTGGAATTTCAGTTGAATAAGAAACTAAATTATCATAAATCTGATGCCCTAATTCTCTTGTTGGCGCTAGTATTAACGTTTGAATTTGAGTGTTTTCTAAATCTACTAATTGTAGTAAAGGCAACCCAAAAGCAGCAGTTTTTCCAGTTCCTGTTTTTGCTAAAACAACCAAATCTTCTTTTTGATTTAATACAACAGGAATGGTTTTGGTTTGAATATCTGTTGGTAGAGAAATCTCTAATTTCGCTAAACTATCTTGCAATTGTTTGTGAATACCTAACTCTGAAAACGATTTTGACATCAAATAATTTTTTTGCAAAGGTACTAATAAGGTTCTTGGAAATTAGAGAAATGCTACATGTGAATTTAAAATGTTGATTTTTCATCTAAAGGAGCAATTATATATCGGTTTTTAGGTCAATATCGGTTTTTTGAATCCGTATCTTTGCTTAAATAATAGTACAAGAAAATTTGCAACAAATAAAAGCACACTTAGATCAAATAGCAACCATATCTGATTTAGATTGGGATTTCTTTTATTCAAAATTACAACGTAGAGTAATTAAAAAGAAAGCCGTTTTCTTAAAAATAAATGAAATCGAAAATCATATTTCTTTTATTGAATCTGGTGTTGTACGTTTATTTATTCCAAAAGAAGATCCAGAAAAAGAAATTACTTTTGGTTTTAGTTTTAAAAATCAATTTATTAGCGCTTACGATTCGTTTTTAACTCAAAAACCATCTGCTTATCAATTACAAGCGCTTACAGAAACTACTATTTTAAGTATAACGTACGCAGATTTGCAAGAAGTTTATCAGAAAACACAAATAGGTAATTTAATAGGGAGATTAACTGCAGAACGTTTGTTTTTAATCAAATCAAAAAGAGAACAAAACCTTTTAAACTTATCTGCAGAAGAGCGTTATCTAAAATTATTTAAAGAACGACCAGAGCTTTTACAGGTAATTCCGTTAAAATATATTAGCTCTTATATTGGCGTAACTGCACAAGCTTTAAGCAGAATTAGAAAACGTATTTAGTCAGAAAAAAGTTCTTCAAGTTTCGCCTTGAGATTTCTATTGAAAATGTTTTCTCAATTAATTTAGTTGTTTGCATTTAATTTTTTTTGTCCTTGATCATAAATTTTAATTGATTTAGGTTCATTGTTTATAGGCAAGCATCAAATTATCTTTGCAAAAAAAACTTTATGACAGTTGTTCTTTTTATAATTATTCTTTGGTATGGAGGTTTGTTTTTTCAATCTTTCTTTTTACATCGATATGCAGCACATCAGGTATTTACGATGTCTAAAACCATGGAAAAAATAACTTTTATTTTAACGTGGATTTTTCAAGGTTCAAGTTACTTAAGTGCTTATGGTTACGGAATTATGCACAGAATGCATCATGCTTTTACAGATACTGAAAAGGATCCACATTCACCATCTTTTGACGCAAATATGTTTGCAATGATGTGGAAAACTAAAAATATTTATCAAGATATTAATGAACAACGTATTGCTATAGATGAGCGTTTTACTAAAAATGTACCACAATGGAAATCGTTTGATTCTTTTGCTGGCTCTCGTTTTTCGCGTTTACTTTGGATAGCTTTCTACGTTTTATTCTTTGTGTTTTTCGCAACAGCTTGGTGGCAATGGTTATTATTACCAATCGCTTTTTTAATGGCTCCTATTCATGGAGTTATCATCAATTGGTTTGGTCATATTTATGGCTATGTAAATTTTAAAATGAAAAATACAAGTAAAAATTTGTTCCATTTTGACTTTTTAATGATGGGTGAAGGCTATCACAACAATCATCATAAACATGCAAGTAGCCCTAACTTTGGTGTAAAATGGCATGAAATTGACATGACTTATTTAATTATAAAAATTTTAAACTTTTTTGGTATTATTAAATTGAAACCAATTAAAGTAAAGAATTAATTGATTTTAATAAATTACAACACAGAAATAAAGTGTAACTTTTTTTATATTATTGATCATAAAGATTTAGAATTTACAGCAAAAAACATCCTAAATCAAATTATAAAAAACCATTTAAAAACACCCTTTCGTTAGTGGTGTTTTTTTCATTATTAGTATCTTTGTTATTCTTAAAATTCCCAATATTAACTTAGCTTTCCATCACTAAAATGAAAAATTACAAACCTAAAAATAGATTAACTTCAAAAGCTTATATCGATGGCATTTTAAATGGTGATAGAGTTATTTTGTCTAGAGCAATTACCATTATTGAAAGTAATTTAGTAGGCGATAAAATACTAGCTAAAGAAATAGTTCAAGCAATATTACCGAGTTCAGGAAAATCAATTCGTATTGGTATAACTGGAGTTCCTGGTGTTGGTAAAAGTACTTTTATTGAAGTTTTTGGTTTGTATTTAGTGAAACAAGGTCATAAAGTTGCCATATTATCGATAGATCCAAGTAGTCAGCGTTCAAGAGGAAGTATTTTGGGTGATAAAACTCGAATGGAAGAATTAGCTGTTTTACAAGAAGCCTACATTAGACCTTCTGCTTCTGGAGATACTTTGGGAGGTGTTTCTAATAAAACCGGAGAAACGATGTTGCTTTGTGAAGCTGCTGGTTATGATGTTATTTTAATTGAAACTGTTGGTGTTGGTCAATCTGAAACGGCTGTTCATGGTATGACAGATTTCTTTTTATTATTGATGTTAGCTGGAGCTGGTGACGAATTACAAGGTATAAAAAAAGGAATTATGGAAATGGCAGATATGGTGGTCATTAATAAAGCCGATGGCGATAATATTAGAATGAGTCAAATGGCGAAGTTACAATATCAAAATGCGCTTCATATTTTTCCACAATCGGATTCTGGTTGGAGTCCTGTTGTTAGTACTGCATCCGCAATAAAAAATATCGGAATTTCTAATGTTTGGGATGAAATCTTAAAATTCAAAAAATTAGTTGATGAAAATGGTTATTTCTTAAAAAATAGAAATCATCAGCAAATAAAATGGATGTACAATAATATAAATGATGAATTAAAGCAATTATTCTACGGATCTAAAAATATTAAAAATCAACTTTATACGTTTGAAAAAGAGATAATGAACGCTAAAATATCACCAGTTAAAGCAGCGCAACAAATTATGGAAGATTTTAAAAAATCATTTTAAAAACTAGTTTTTTAAACCCTTTAAAAATAAAGAAAAATGGAATTTGATAATTATTTTGACAAGGAATTTGAATTACGATATTTTGAAATGAATAAACTGGGTTTAGCAACACCAACAATCATTTTAGGTTTATTAGAAGAAACAGCAGCAGATCATTGTTATTCTATAAATCATGGTTTATTTGATTTGGTGAAACAAAATGTAGGTTGGGTTTTATTTTCTGGAATTTTTAAAATGGACAGGTATCCTAATTATAAAGAAAAAATTACCATTAGGACCTGGTTATCAAATTATTCCTCTATAAAAGGGTATCGAGAAAATATTATTTTTGATGAAAACCAAAATATTATTGGTAGCGCTAAAGGTTTGTGGGTATTCTTTGATATAGAAAAAAGAAAACCAATTCCTATTTTTAATGAAATTAAAGAAAAATGGTCTTACTTCGATAAAGAAGCCATAACTGCTAATATTAAAAATAAGATAGCTGCTATAGAATTTCCAGATTTTACAGAAAAATTTAGAGTACATCGGTTTGATACCGATATGAATAAACATGTAAATAATATTAGATATTTACAATGGGTTATTGAATCTATTCCAGAAGAAATTGTAAATAATCATTTTTTACATATCATAGATGGTCGTTTTATTGCTGAAGCTAAATATGGAGACACTGTTTTATCATTAACGGAAAAATTAGCTATAGAAAATTCTTTTTCACATACCATAAAAATAGAAGGAAGTAATAAAATTTGTGCCACTGCTAAAACCTTTTGGAAAGCATATTGATGATTTGCTTTTTTTCTGTGTTCATCTAAAAATTATCAGGATAATTAAAATTTTACATTTCCCGCAGATTACGCAAATATTCGCCGATTTTTCAACTCTATAAATGAGAAGAAGTTTTAAAAAAAAACTTTAATAGTATGCCATTTCTATTAGCTTCAAATAACAAAAGTAGGTATAAGAATTTCTGTTTTTTTTTTGATTTCTTAGGATAACTAAAAAAACAAAAAGCCCAAACATTTTTAAATGATTGGGCTTTTTAGTATTAGAAATTTAGAACTTATTCTTGTTCTAAATATTTTTCCATAATAGTAATCGCAGATTCTGAAATTACAGTACCAGGACCAAAAATGGCAGCTACTTTTCTTTCTAATAAATAATCATAATCTTGTGCAGGAATAACTCCACCTGCAAAAACCATAATATCTGGTCTTCCTAATTTTTCTAGTTCGCCAATTAATTGCGGAATTAAAGTTTTGTGACCAGCAGCTAAACTAGATGCTCCAACAAAGTGCACATCGTTTTCTACAGCTTGTTTTGCAACCTCTTCTGGAGTTTGAAATAAACCTCCCATATCTACATCAAAACCTAAATCAGCAAAACTAGAAGCAACCACTTTTGCACCTCTATCATGACCATCTTGACCCATTTTTGCAATCATAACTCTTGGACGACGACCTTCAATTTCTGCAAATTTATCAGTCATTTTTTGCGCTTTTGCAAACGTACTATCGTCATTTACTTCTTTTCTGTACACTCCACTTATCAATTTAGTATCAGCTTTATGTCTTCCAAAATGAACTTCTAAAGCATCAGATATTTCACCTAATGTAGCAAAATTTTCTGCAGCTTCAACAGCTAAAGCTAATAAATTACCTTCACCACCTCCAGCACAATTTTCTAATGCTTTTAAATTAGCAGCAACAGCTTCAGAATTACGTTCAGCTTTCATTTTATTTAAACGGGCAATTTGAGAATCTCTAACAACTGTATTATCAACATCTAAGATTTCAATATTTGTTTTTTCGGTAGTTTTAAATTTATTAACACCTACTAAAATATCTTGAGCAGAATCTAAACGTGCTTGTTTACGTGCAGAAGCTTCTTCGATACGTAATTTAGGAACTCCCGTTTCAATAGCTTTTGCCATTCCGCCTAATTCTTCAACCTCTTCTATTAATTTCCAAGCTTTCTTTGCTATTTCTTGTGTTAAATATTCAACATAATAAGAACCAGCCCAAGGATCTACCGATTTAGTCATTTCTGTTTCATCCTGAATAAAAATTTGCGTATTACGCGCAATTCTTGCAGAAAAATCTGTTGGTAAAGCAATCGCTTCATCTAATGCATTTGTGTGTAAAGATTGAGTTCCTCCTAAAGTTGCCGCCATCGCTTCAATACAAGTTCTAGCCACGTTGTTAAAAGGATCTTGTTCACTTAAACTCCATCCAGATGTTTGACTATGCGTACGCAATGCCATCGATTTTGGATTTGTTGGGTTAAAAGATTTTATAATTTTTGCCCAAAGCATACGTGCAGCACGCATTTTTGCAATTTCCATAAAATGATTCATTCCTACAGCCCAGAAGAAAGATAAACGAGGCGCAAATTCATCAATTTTTAAACCAGATTTTAATCCGGTTCTAATGTATTCCATTCCATCAGCTAAAGTATATGCCAATTCAATATCAGCAGTTGCACCCGCTTCTTGCATGTGGTATCCACTAATAGAAATTGAGTTAAACTTCGGCATGTTTTTAGTAGTGTAATCAAAAATATCACCAATAATTTTCATGGAAGGCAATGGTGGATAAATATATGTGTTACGCACCATAAACTCCTTTAAAATATCATTTTGGATCGTTCCAGAAAGTTGATCTAATGGCACTCCTTGTTTTCTTGCCGCAGCAATGTAAAAAGCCATAATTGGTAAAACGGCTCCGTTCATTGTCATAGAAACAGACATTTTATCTAACGGAATTTGATCAAACAAAATTTCCATATCTAAAATAGAATCTATGGCAACACCGGCTTTACCAACATCACCAGTTACACGAGGATGATCTGAATCGTAACCACGGTGTGTAGCTAAATCAAAAGCAACTGATAGTCCTTTTTGACCTGCAGCTAAATTTCTTCTGTAAAATGCATTCGACTCTTCGGCAGTAGAAAAACCTGCATATTGACGAATTGTCCAAGGACGCATTGCGTACATAGCACTATATGGACCTCTTAAAAAAGGAGGAATTCCTGCTGCAAAGCCTAAATGTTCTGCTTCTGAAATATCTTCTTTTGTAAAATGTTTTTTAACGGGGATTCCTTCAGGAGTATTCCAAACGTCTTGATTCTCTGAAGTTGCAGCAGTTTGCTTAACGGCTGAATTTATTTGTATATCTGAAAAATCTGGTTTCATACTTCTTAAGATTTAATTGTTTTTTGAACTTTACTTTGAATGCTTGAAATGGTAGCAATCACATCCGATCTTAGGTTTACACAACCATCTAATCCTGCTTCAGATAATTCATCCATATTAGTTGGAGCTCCTGCGATTAATAAAACTTTAGTGCTATTTAATGCTCTAAAAGTTTTTACAAAAGCAAGTGCAGTTTGATTGTAATCTTCATCAGAACTACACATTACCACTACACTAGAATCTGATTTTGCGCTTAATTCAGCAGCCTTTTCAGCACTTTCAAAGCTTTTTTCTTGTAATACATTATAACCACTAACTCCAATAAAATCGTATGCAAAAGCTGCTCTTGCTTTACGCATCGTTAAATTACCGTAACTAGATAATTCTACTATTGGACGTTTTTTTGTTGCTAAAACAAATTCCTCGGTAGTTTTTCTAATAGCTTCAATTTCTAAAGATGCCCTTCTTGGTGTTAACACTTTAGGATTGGCAATTGCTCCTGCAGATAATAAGGTAGCATCTACAGTTTCCATTAAGTTTGGATATTTGTTAATCCCAACCATTGGTGTTCTACGCTGACTTATTAATTTTAATTTTTTTAGACGGATTTCAGCAATTTGTTGTTGAATTTTTTCATTTTCAAAAGCTGTATAAAAACCACCTTCAGCTTCAATAGCTTTAAACAATTCTAACGCTTTTTCTGCTATTTTAGAACTTACTTCTTCAATATAATATGAACCATCCACCGGATTTGAAACCTTACCAAAGTAAGATTCTTCTCTTAAAATAGTAGTAATATTACCTGCAATTCTGCTAGAAAAATCAGAAGGTTTTTTAAACTCTTTATCATAAGGATCAATTAAAACTCCATCAACATTTCCTAAAATTGCAGCCATTGCTTCTGTTGTACAACGCAACAAATTAGTTTCTGCATCTGTAACAGATTTGCTCCAAATAGAAGTTTTTGCGGTTATTGTGTTAGAAAAATCAATAACACCATATTTTGCAGCAACTTCGGCTAATAAATTATTAAAAGCTCTAAACTTACCAATTTCAACAAAATACTCTAGTCCAATAGCTAAATTGAAATTTAAATTATCAAAAATATCTTGAACTGAAATTCCTTTATCAGCAATCTTTTCAATTAAGAAAACCAAAGAACTTAATGTATAAGCGATTTCCTGAACTTGATTTGCGCCAGAATCTAAATACTCTGTTCCTGAAATTGTAATTACTTTAAAGTTTGGAAAATCTTTAGTTAATGTAACCAGTTCTGCAGTAACATCAATTAAATTTTCATTTAAAGAACCCGTTGTTACATAACTAGAAATTAAGTTTGTATCAATATATCCTTTTAAGTTTTTTCCTTTTGCAAAGGCTACTAAATTAGTGGTAAAAGAAACTGTATTATTAAATAATTTAAAAGAAACCGAAATTTGATCTAAATCTATTCCGTTTAAAAGTTCTTCTACAGGTACAATGGTAATTAATTGAAAAATAATACCATTGATACCTTCTTCAATAGCTTTTAGAGCAGAATCGTTACCGGATTTAGCACAACAAACAGCAATACTTCTATAGTTTACTAATGATTGTGAATTTTTACCCGTATTTTGAAGCTTGGTAATTTTGCTTTCAATATTATAAGAAGGCTGAAAATTGATTCCTGTTAAATTATTCCAAACTAATTTTTTATCAAAATCGGCTCCTTTTAAATCTGCAGTCACTCTTTCCATCCACTGCTCGGCAGAAACCGGAGGAAAATCAGAAAAAAGTGCTTTGTTTTTATCGCTCATTATGTGTGAATTTATTTAAAATTAAAAGTTAGAATTCATAAAATTACAAAAATTTAAGAATTCTAACTCATATATTTATTTTGTCATTAAACTACTTCCAAATCTTTCAAAAATAGCTCTATCTAATTCTTCTCTATGATCTGGATGTGCAACATCTCTTAACGCTTGTGCACGTTGTTTTAAGTTTCTACCAAAAAGTTCAGCAATACCATATTCTGTAGCTACAAACCTTGCGTGTGCACGAGTTGTTACAACACCTGCACCTAATTTTAAGGTTGGTGTAATTTTAGAAACACCTTTAGCCGTAGTAGAAGTAATTGCACAAATTGGTTTTCCCCCTTCTGATAAAGCTGCACCACGCATAAAGTCCATTTGACCACCAACACCAGAGAACATTCTTGTTCCAATAGAATCGGCACAAATTTGCCCCGTTAAATCTACTTCAATTGCAGAATTAATTGCGGTTACTTTTGGATTTTTACGAATAACAGATGTATCATTAACATAAGCTATATCTAACATTTCAATTTCTGGATTGTCATCCATAAAATCATATAAACGACGTGTTCCCATAGCAAAACCAGATACAATTTTATAAGGATTTACTTTTTTCTGTGAACCATTTACAATTCCTTTTTCAACTAAGTCTACAATCCCTTCAGAAAACATTTCTGTATGTACACCTAAGTTTTTATGGTTGTGTAAGAATGTTAATACTGCATTTGGAATACCACCAATACCCATTTGTAGCGTTGCTCCGTCATCAATAATTCCTGCTATATTTTTACCAATAGCTTTTTCAATATCCGAAGGCTCTACAAATTTCATTTCATAGATTTCTTCTGAAATTTCTACACAGGCATCAAAATTTTTAATATGAATTTGCGCATCTCCAAAAGTACGTGGCATTCTAGAATTAATTTGAGCAATTACTTTTTTACCTTGCTCAATACCAGAAATAACAATATCTACAGAAACTCCTAAAGAACAAAAACCATGTTTATCTGGTGGTGAGACATTTACCATTACAACATCTAAGTCCATATATCCTTCACGAAATAAACTAGGAATATCACTTAAAAAAATTGGAATATAATCTGCTGTATCACCAATCATTTTACGAATGTTTCCACCAATAAAAAAAGCGTTGGTAAAAAAACTATCTCTTAATTCTGGTGCTGTATATCCGCAAGCTCCTTCTGTATGTAAATGAACAAGTTCAACATTTCTTAATTCTGGAGCTCTTGCAACCATTGCATGTATTAAAGCTTGTGGTGTTGCAGAACCTCCTTGAATTAAAACTCTATCTCCAGACTTTATTAATTTAACAGCTTCTTGCGCTGTCATTTTATTTGGTATTTCCATTTTATCAAAAATTTAAAATTGATGTTTGTTCATTTAAATACTTAAAAGAACCTTTTTTTACCCTAAGAAACTTAAAATAATTCCCGCTGCAATTGCAGAACCAATAACACCCGCAACATTGGGTGCCATTGCATGCATCAATAAGTAATTATGCGGATCTTCTTTTAAACCTTCTGCGTGTACAACTCTTGCACTATCTGGCACTGCAGAAACTCCTGCTGCACCAATTAATGGATTTAATTTATCATCACCTTTTAAGAATAAGTTCATAAATTTAGCAAATAATAACCCTCCCATTGTAGCAATTACGAAAGAAATAGCACCCAGAGCAAAAATCATCATAGAATCTTTTGTGATAAAAATATCTGCTTGTGTTGATGCACCAACAGTAACTCCTAAAAGAATCGTAACAATATCAATTAATTTAGTACGTGCGGTATCTGCCAATCTTTCTGTTCTACCAGATTCTTTTAATAAGTTACCAAAGAATAACATTCCTAGTAATGGTAAAGCACTTGGAGAAATAAATGTAGTTAACAATAAAGCTACGATAGGGAAAATCATTTTTTCCTTTTGAGTAACTGCTCTTGGCGGCTTCATTCTAATTAGTCTTTCTTTTTTAGTGGTAAGTAATTTCATAATTGGTGGCTGAATTACCGGAACTAAAGCCATATAAGAATACGCTGCAATTGCGATTGGACCAATTAAGTTTTTTACTGTTGTACCATCTGGCAGAATATTTATACCATTTGCTAATTTAGAGGATAAAAAGATTGCTGTTGGTCCATCTGCACCACCAATAATACCAATTGCACCTGCTTCTGGTAAATTAAAACCTAAGTATAAAGCTCCTAAAAACGTTGCAAATACACCAATTTGAGCTGCCGCTCCTAAAAGCATTAATTTAGGATTTGCAATTAAAGATGAAAAATCTGTCATTGCCCCAATTCCTAAGAAAATTAAAGGCGGATAAATACCTTTTACCACCCCAAAATATAGGTAATTTAAAACAGATCCTGCTTCATAAATACCTGTTTGATTCCCGGCGACAAAAGGAATATTTCCTAATATTACACCTGTACCAATTGGAATTAGTAATAATGGTTCATAATCAAATTTAATACCTAAGTATATAAAAATGATACCGATTAAAATCATTAATAAATTACCACCTGTTGCATTTGCAAAACCTGTATAATTATAAAATTGTTTTATTCCGTCAAATGCCTCATGCACAAAACTCTCCTCTTCAACCTCTTCCGTTTGAACAATCGATGAAATTGTAGCTGTATTTGCTGATGCTGAATTTAATCCAAATACTGGTCTCATAAAAATTAAGAGAGACAGTACTCCAAATATTAATAATAATTTCTTCATTTTTTTTATTTTTACAAGCAACTGTTTTTAACAATTGCTTTTAAATATTAAGCTAACTCAATCATTGTTTCACTTTGTAACACCTGTTGCCCTACTTTTACATGAACTGCTTTTACAGTTCCTGTTTTTTCTGAAGTGATATTATTTTCCATTTTCATAGCTTCTAAAACCAACAAACGATCTCCAACCTTAATTTCGTCACCAACATTAACATCGATAGACAATACAGTTCCTGGAATTGGAGCTACAACTTTTATACCTGATGAATTAGCATTAGAACTTGGACTAACTTTTAGCGGCTCGGCTGGTCTTTTAGAGGCAGCTCTTATCAATGTAGGAGTTTTAGCCTTCTTAGTTTCTTCTTTCATCTTTACAGCGTAGGAAGTACCATTTACTTCTAATTCTATAGTATCAGATTCATGTGATACTATTTTTACGCTGTAACTATTTTCGTTTATTTTAAATTTAAAATTTTTCATTTTCTATATGTTGTTATTATTGGTAATTAATTTTTTCATAAGTACCTATAAATAATCCTTACTTAGTTTAAAGTCTATTTTGTATTCCGTATATTTTAGAACTCCAAGGAGAATATAATTTTCTCGCTTGTTTAATTGTTAACACAGCGTTTTCATTGTCGTGTTGTTCATGAAGATATAAATGTACAGCTACAGAAATTGCGGCTGCAATTTCTCCTGTGAATTTTTCATCGGCTTTTACAGGGATATCTTTAATCTTTTTATCTGGACCTTTTGTAATTATTTTATAGATATAAAGTAAAACTGGCAATCCAAATTTAAAAAATAATGAAAGTATCAGTAAAGCACTAAAAACAATTATTAAACCTGTAATCAAAATAACGTAACCTTCGCTAATTTGATCTATGACTAGCATTGTATGTATCATTATAATGGAATGTTTGAGTGTTTTTTAGGTGGATTTACTTCTTTTTTATTCGCTAATAATTCCAATCCTCTAATAATTCTAAAACGAGTATTTCTAGGCTCAATTACATCATCTATAAAACCATATTTTGCAGCTACATAAGGATTTGCAAATTTAGTATTGTATTCTTCTTCTTTTTTATCGATGTATTCTTGTTTCTCTTCTGCCCCTTCAATTTTTCTGATATTTGAACCCTCTAAAACTTCTACAGCTCCTTTAGCTCCCATAACAGCAATTTCTGCAGTTGGCCAAGCATAATTTAAATCTCCACGTAATTGTTTACAACTCATTACATCGTGTGCACCACCGTAAGACTTACGCAACGTAATAGTTACTTTAGGCACAGTTGCTTCACCGTAAGCAAATAATAATTTGGCACCGTGTAAAATAATACCTGCATATTCTTGACCTGTTCCAGGTAAGAATCCTGGTACATCTACTAAAGTTACAATTGGAATGTTAAACGCATCACAAAAACGTACAAATCTTGCTGCTTTTCTTGATGCTTCACAATCTAAAACTCCTGCATAATATTTTGGCTGATTTGCTACAATACCAACAGAACGACCATTAAAACGTGCAAAACCAACAACGATATTTCTTGCATAATTTCTATGAACTTCTGTAAATTCTGAATTATCAACAATTGTAGAAATCACATCAACGATATCATACGGTTGATTTGGGTTTTCTGGAATAATTTCATTTAAGATATCATCTAATCGATCAATTGGATCTGAAGTAGGAATTGAAGGTGGTTCTTCTAAATTATTGGATGGTAAATAACTTATTAATTTTCTAACTAATAATAAATTTTCTTCATCATTTTCTGCTAAGAAATGAGATACGCCAGATTTTGTAGAGTGAATTTGAGCACCCCCTAATTGTTCTGTAGTTACAATCTCTCCTGTTACTGATTGTACAACTTTAGGACCTGTTACAAACATATAACTTGTTTGATCGGTCATAATTGTAAAATCTGTAAGTGCTGGCGAATACACTGCTCCACCGGCACAAGGACCTAAAATTGATGAAATTTGTGGAATTACACCAGATGCCATTATATTTCGTTGAAAAATCTCTGCATAACCTGCTAAAGATCTTACACCTTCTTGAATACGAGCTCCACCACTATCATTTAAACCGATTACAGGAACTCCAATTTTCATTGCCATATCCATTATCTTACATATTTTTAATGCATATGTTTCAGATAATGAACCTCCAAATACTGTAAAATCTTGTGCAAATACATAAACAATTCTTCCATCAATTGTACCATGACCTGTAACAACACCATCAGAAAGATAAACTTCTTTATCTAAACCAAAAGATTTTGTTCTGTGTGTTACAAACATGTCAAATTCTTCAAAACTATCTTCGTCTAAAAGAATATCGATACGTTCTCTAGCTGTTAATTTTCCTTTAGCATGTTGAGAATCAATTCGTTTCTCTCCACCTCCCATTTTAGCCTCAGCTCTTTTTTCAATGAGTTCGTTAATTTTATCTTGATTTGCCATAAATTTATGTATTTGCTTTTGTCAGCTTTTATTTTATATTATTCTTGTTTTGAACAAAGTTCTGTAAGTACGCCTAATGTTGATTTTGGATGTAAAAAACCGATGTTTAAACCTTCAGCTCCTTTTCTAGACTGTTTATCAATTAAAGTTACCCCTCTTTCTTCTGCTAATTTTAAAGCTTTTGTTGCACTATCTACCGCAAAAGCTATATGATGAATTCCTTGTCCTTTTTTAGCTATAAATTTGCCTATCGGTCCGTCTGGAGAAGTACTTTCTAATAATTCTATTTTAGTGTTTCCTACCATAAAAAAAGCAGTTTTTACTTTTTGATCAGCAACTTCTTCGATAGAATAGCATTTTAATCCTAAAACGTCTTCATAATATTTTATAGAATCTTCTAAATTATCAACAGCAATACCTAAATGCTCAATGTGTGAAATATTCATAATTATATATATAAATTTTATTATTATTATTTAAATATCTTAATTTTAGACAACAAAATTAAAGGAAACCATACCTTAAAGATATGATGAATATCATGTAATAGATAAAACTACTAAAACGTTTTAGTATAGCTAATTAACTTAATTTAAGATCATTAAGTGTTTTTAGGCTTTTTTTTCATTTAGATAGTTTTTAAATTAGTAATTAAAAATCTTTTATAATTAGATTTAAAAAACTATGAGAATTGTAGAAATTTATTGTAATTCTGTTTTTTTAAGATGTACTTTTTTTTTAATAACAAAAAAATGTCACCTCTAGAAGAGATGACATTTTTGATAGTTTTATTGTAACACAGCTATTTTTTTGAGCTAAGAAGTAATAAAATATTATTGCTAATTTTTTTTGTGATAAATTACCAATTAAAGATACTTTTAAGAAGGTATTTGTTGACTTAAGCAATGTAAGGTTCCAAAACCCCAAATTAAATCGATGGCATTAATTCCTATAATTTCTCTATTAGGAAAACAATCTGCTAAAATATTTAATGCAACCCTATCATTTACATCATTAAAAGTTGGCATTAATACACAATTATTTAAAATTAAGAAATTGGCATAACTCGCTGGTAAAGTTAAATCCTCAAAAACAATATCTTTTGGCATTGGCAAAGTAACTATGTTTAATTTTTCACCATTTTCTAAAGATGCGTTTTGTAGTATTTTTAAGTTTTCTTGTAAAGGTTTGTAATTAGCACTTTTTTTATCAGTTTCAATTACAGTAACAACAGTGTTTTCATTCACAAATCTACATAAATCATCTATATGACCATGTGTATCATCACCAATAACACCATTTCCTAGCCAAATAATATTAGTAATTCCTAAATATTCTTTAAAAACTGCTAGATAATCTTCTTTTGTAAAACCTGGGTTTCTAACTTGAATTGTTGGATGCAATAAACATTCTTCTGTGGTAATTAAAGTCCCTCTTCCGTTAATTTCTAAAGCACCACCTTCCATCACAACAGGCTTTCCTTTATAGGTAACTTGAGTTATTGGAATATCAAGAAAATTTGCAACTTGCTCAGGTACAAATTTATCTAATTGATGATTACTATATTTTGCCCAACCTGTAAATTTGAATTGTAATGCTTCTCTTTTGTTGTTGTTTTTTACAATAATTGGCCCCGAATCTCGCATCCAACTTCTGTTGGTTTTTTGATTTATAAAAGAGATTTTTTCAAGGTTTATGTTTGCTTGAGTAAGCATTTCTGTAACCTTCTCTTTTAATTTGTCATTTGCAACTACTAAAAAAACATCTTCATACAAAGACACTTTTTTAATAAATTCTACAAAAGCCCATTGTATCGCTTGGTATTTTCCTGGCCAATCGTTACCATTATCAGGAAAACAAAGCAAAATACCTTGTTGATTTTCCCATTCTGCTGGAAATCTTCTCATTAGTCTATGGCTCTTTTAGTGATTTCTCCAAAAGCATCAATTCTTCTATCTCTAAAAAATGGCCAATTCTGACGTACATTTTCTTGTAAATCTAAATCTACTTCGGCAATTAATATTTCTTCTTTGTCATGCGAAGCTTGTGCTAAAATTTCTCCTTGAGGCCCTGCGATAAAAGAAGCTCCCCAAAATTCAATTCCTGCTGTATCTGGTAAATATTTTTCTAATCCAATTCTATTTGCCGCAGCAACATAAATTCCGTTTGCAACAGCATGACCTTTCATTACATTCATCCAAGCATTGTATTGATTTTCACCATATTGCTCTTTTTCTTGCGGATGCCAGCCAATTGCAGTTGGATAAAATAAAACTTCAGATCCTTTTAAAGCTGTAAGTCTTGCTGCTTCTGGATACCATTGATCCCAACAAATTAAAGTTCCAATATTTCCTTTTTTGGTTGGTGAATTTACAAAACCTAAATCTCCAGGAGTAAAATAGAATTTTTCATAAAAATGAGGATCATCTGGAATGTGCATTTTTCTATATAAACCAGCTTCTGTTCCATCAGTATCAATAATGTAAGCACTATTGTGATAAATACCCGCCATTCTTTTTTCGAAAAAAGGAACAATAATAACTACACCTAATTCTTTTGCTAAAGCACTAAAAGCGTTAAAAGAAGTACTATATAAAGGCTCTGCAAATGCAAAATTATCTACATCTTCGCTTTGGCAAAAATAATGACTACTGTATAATTCTGGTAAACTAATCACTTCCGCACCTTTTTCAGCTGCTTTTTTAACCCAATGTAAACATTTTTTTAAGTTGTTTTCTGCAACATCGTTTAAATTCAACTGAATAACAGCTATTTTATATTTTTTCATTCTTGATTTTAAATTGAGAGGATAAAAATAAGAAAATAATGTTTATTACATAATCTATTTTTGTTATTTAGATACCTTTTTTTCTTTAAAAACGAATCGAAACACTATCTATTTATTTAATTTACAATTAGTTAAATATGTTTACAATTTTTATGTTTTTTAATGATTTACAGTTTTTATAAAGAATTTAGTTTTATTCAATAAAATTTTAATATCTAACGAAATTTATGAAAAAAAAAAAGCGTCATAAAATACTTTTTACAAAGTATAATTATAACGCATATAAGGGGAAAACTATTTGTTTTTTAACAGGTATAATGTAGCTTCTTGTTCTTTTTTGTATAACTCTTTAAAATTCCCATACCTTCTAATTCATCCATTATAGTATATAAAACTAATATTAATGAAATGTTCTCTACTTTTTTTAAAATTTGAAAACTAGTTAAATGTTCGTTTTCAAGTGCTCTTAAAACTGTTATTTGATTGTCTGTTAAGTTTGTCTGTTTCATGGTGTTTTTGGTTTTATACTGTAAATTTAAGCTGATTTTAAGTAGAGAAATTAGTTATTAGTCAAAACCAACTCTATCTTAATATGAATAGCATATTATTATCGATAAATGGAAAAACTGATAAAAACTATCTTACATATGTAAGCATCATTTTAATGTTTTTATTGACAAAATAAATTAAATATCTATGTTAATAATCAGTAAGAAAAACTACTTTTTAGTGCTTATGGATTTTAACATGAAAAATTTAAAAATAAAAAAAACGTTGCAATCTTACTTTTTAAAAGTAAAATTACAACGTTACTATTTATTGAAAAGAATTAACAAGTATAATGAAGCTTCTTATTCTTTTTTGTATAACTCTTTAAAATCCCCATACCTTCTAATTCGTCCATTATAGAATATAAAACTAAAATTAATGAAATATTCTCTACTTTTTTTAAAATTTGAAAACTGGTTAAATGTTCGTTTTCAAGTGCCTTAAGAACCTTAATTTGATTGTCTGTTAAATTTGTCTGATTCATGATGTTTAAAATTTAATACTGTAAATTTACATTGTCTATTTCAAGTACATAAAACTTTTTGTTCAAAATGATTTTTTATAATATGAATGGTATTTTAGTGTAGATGAATTGCTTTTAAAATAGTGATATTTAAAATGCTTTAAAACTACCATCCTTTTAACTTAGTATTAAAATTTAACAAGTAAAATTAAATCCTTTTAGCAAATGAATTTACGTCACACAAAACAATCATTTATTGATTTTACATGATTTTGTTTAAATTATTATTTATTTCATAATAAAAGATCAAATAATATCCAAATTAACGGGTATTATTCATATTATTATTAGTAATTTTATAACAAATTAAAAAATAATTTTATTTATTGAAATCAGAAAATCAATTGCTTATTTTAGATTTTTGTTTGTCTTTTTTTTAATCAAATTTTTCAACAGATTTAGTTAATAATTTAACTAAATTTGTCGGCTTTTTTAAATTAGATTAAACTTGAAAAAGGAAGTATAAAATTTTACTTTGCAATTTGCAAAATAACACAAAATATATGGCTTTAAAAATTGTAATATCACACAAAACAACCTACAAATACGATCGTAAAGTATCTTTATCTCCTCATATTTTTAGATTAAGACCTGCACCTCATTCACGTACACCAATAGAATCTTACTCAATTAAAATAACTCCAGAAAATCAATTTTTTAACTGGCAACAAGATCCTTTTGGAAATTATGTAGCAAGATTAGTTTTTCCTGATAAAACAGATGAATTGTCTATTGATGTTGAGATTATTGCAGATTTAAAAACCATAAACCCTTTTGATTTCTTTATTGAAGAATATGCAGAAGAATTTCCTTTTGAGTATACAGATATCATACAAAAAGAACTACAACCTTATCTAGAAATCACGGATAAAGGTAAATTACTAGAAAACTTTTTAAAAACAATCGATTTTACGCCAAGAAAAACGATTTATTTTTTAATTGACATCAATCGAAAAATATATGAGTATCTAAATTATAATATTAGAATGGATCCAGGTGTGCAAACCTGTGAAGAAACTTTAAGTCAAAAAAACGGATCTTGTAGAGATTATGCATGGTTATTTGTGCAAACTTTGCGTCACTTAGGATTTGGAGCACGTTTTGTATCTGGATATTTAGTTCAATTAAAATCCGACGAAAAATCATTAGACGGCCCTTCTGGTCCTGAAGAAGATTTTACAGATTTACATGCTTGGGCAGAAGTCTATTTACCAGGTGCTGGTTGGATTGGTTTCGATGCAACATCAGGTCTTTTAGCTGGCGAAGGTCATATTCCTTTAGCTTGTACGCCATCCTTTGAAAGTGCTGCACCTGTTTCAGGAATGACAGATAAATGTGAAACTGAATTCTTTTTTGAAAACAAAGTAACTAGAATTTTTGAATCTCCAAGGGTAACAAAACCATATACAGAAAATCAATGGAATGATATTTACAAACTAGGTACAAAAGTAGAAAAACAATTAGAAAAAGGAGATGTTAGATTAACTATGGGTGGCGAACCTACCTTTATTTCTATTGATGATTTAGAATCTCCAGAGTGGAATACTGCTGCTGATGGACCGCACAAACAAAAATTAGCAACCGATTTATCACAAAGATTATATGATAAATTTGGGAATGGAGCTGTTTTACATCATGCACAAGGAAAATGGTATCCTGGAGAACCTTTACCAAGATGGCAGATAGAAATTTGTTGGCGTAAAGATGGCAGACCAATTTGGTATGATAAAAAATATCTTTCAACCTTTGCAGATCAAAAAATAGTTCCAGAAAATGCTGATAAACTATTTTTAGAAACACTTACAAAGTATTTAAGAGTCTCTGCAGAACATATGCAACCTGCTTTTGAAGATCCTTTTTATTATTTATGGGAACAAGGAAATTTACCTATAGATATTAATCCTGCAACAGATAAAGATAGTTCTATTGCTCGTAAAAAATTACATGATATTTACGAAAACGGAACATCAAAACCTGTTGGATACTTATTGCCTTTAAATAAAACAGAAGATAAATGGTTTTCTAGCGAATGGACTTTTAGAAGACAACATATATTTTTAACGGCTGGTAATTCGCCAATGGGATTACGATTACCGTTAAACTCTTTAATGTCTAAACCAGAACACGAAATATTTCCTATTTACGAGCAAGATCATTTCTCTAAAAAGAAACGTTTACCAAGTTTTAAGAAAATAGTAAAAAACAGATATCAAGATTTTCTTGATTATGGCTTAGAGCCTAATATGCCAAATTATTTTGTTAGAACAGCAATTTGTGCAGAAATTAGAGAAAGTAAATTATATTTATTTTTACCACCTTTAGAATCTATTGAAAACTTTTTAGATTTAATTGCTGCAATAGAACTTACTGCAAGAGAATTAAATATTCCTGTTATTATGGAAGGTTATGACCCTCCAAAAGATTACAGAATGGAATCTTTAAAAATAACTCCAGATCCTGGTGTTATTGAAGTAAACGTGCATCCTGTAACTAATTGGGAAGATTTATGTAAAAATACATTTACCTTTTATGAACAAGCAAAACTATCTAGATTAGGTACAGAAAAGTTTATGTTAGATGGTAAACACACCGGAACTGGTGGAGGAAATCATGTTACTCTAGGAGGTACAAGTCCCAAAGATAGTCCGCTTTTACGTAAACCAAGTTTATTAAGAAGTTTACTTACTTTCTGGCAACATCACCCAGGTTTAACCTATTTATTTTCTGGTTCATTTGTTGGTCCAACAAGTCAAGCGCCAAGAATTGATGAAGCTAGAATGGATAATTTATACGAATTAGAAATAGCTTTTAATCAAATCCCGAAAGATGAGGAAGTTCCTTTTTGGTTAACAGACAGATTGTTTAGACATTTATTAACAGATTTAACAGGAAATACGCACAGAGCAGAATTTTGTATTGATAAATTATACTCTCCAGATTCATCTTCTGGAAGATTAGGAATTTTAGAATTACGTGGTTTTGATATGCCTCCTCATCCACAGATGAGTTTGGTGCAAATGTTATTGGTTAGAACATTAGTAGCTTGGTTTTGGAAAAAACCTTACGAGCATAATTTAGTAAGATGGGGCACAGAATTACATGATAAGTTTTTAATTGAACATTATGTAAGAGAAGATATTAAGGATATTGTAGAGCAACTAAACAGAGCTGGCTATGCTTTTGAAGAAGACTGGTTTAATCCATTTTTTGAGTTTAGATTTCCATTACATGGGATGCTAGAAATTAACAATATTCACTTAGAATTACGTGCAGGAATAGAACCTTGGAATGTTTTAGGAGAAGAAATGACTGGAGGAGGAACCGCTAGATATGTAGATTCTTCTTTAGAAAGATTGCAAGTTAAAGTTTCGAATTTTAATGATAGTCGATTTATTTTAACTTGTAATGAAGTTAAAGTACAATTAAAAAACACAGGTGTAAAAGGCGAATATGTAGCAGGAGTTCGTTACAAAGCTTGGGATCCGTATTCTGCTTTGCATCCAACAATTGGTGTAGACACACCTTTAGTTTTTGATATTGTTGATACTTGGAACAGACGTTCAATCGGTGGCTGTACCTATTTTGTTGCGCATCCAGGAGGAAGAAGTTATGAAGAATATCCTGTAAATAGCTATGAAGCAGAATCAAGAAGAATTAACCGTTTCTGGGAATTTGGACATACGCAAGGAGAAATTGATCCAATTGAAATAAACCCAGATACAGAGAGCCCAAATAGAAGTGTTGAGGAAAATGGAAGTTCTAAAAGATTTAAATTTAAGGAATTACCTGTTAATTTCGAATTTCCTTATACATTAGATTTAAGAAAAAAATAAGGATTAAACATCCTACATTTTATGGAGATAGAAACAAAGTCAATTATTCAAGATTATTTTAGAAATAAAAGTAAATATGACGAATTATTAACTTCCAAAATGGATATAAAATCTGATTGGAAGGAATTATTAGATAATTTATTAAAAATTGGTCCTGAAAAACTAGCTTCTAAGCAAGCAGATATTAATTGGCTTTTAGCAGAGAATGGAGTTACATATAATGTTTATAATGATCCTAAAGGATTAAATAGACCTTGGAATTTAAATGTTGTTCCGTTTTTAATTCATCAGAAAGAATGGGATGTTGTTGAAAAAGGAATTCAACAAAGATCAGAAATTTTAAATCTTGTTTTAAAAGATTTATATGGTAAACGTGAATTACTTAAAAACGGGATTATTCCGCCAGAAGTAATTTATGCGCATCGAGGTTTTTTACGTTCTTGTGATCAAATAAAATATAAAACAGAAAAACAACTTTTAATTCATGCCGTAGATTTGGCAAGAGGTCCAGATGGCAGAATGTGGGTTGTTAATGACAGATCACAAGCGCCTTCTGGCATGGGTTATGCTTTAGAAAATAGATTTTCTATCAGTAAAACAATACCTGAATTATTTGATAATATCCATGTAAAACAGCCTTCAACATTTTTTAATGATTTTAATCAATTGTTATTAAATGTTGCGCCATCCAATACAGAAAATCCTATGGTTGTTATTTTAACACCTGGGCCTTTAAATGAAACCTATTTTGAGCATTCTTATTTATCATCATTTTTAGGATATCCTTTAGTTAAAGGAAATGATTTAGTGGTAAGACATGGTAAAGTTTGGTTAAAATCTTTAAAAGGATTAAAACAAGTTGACGTTATTTTAAGACGTGTAGATGATGTTTTTATGGATCCTTTAGAGTTAAGAGAAGATTCTTATCTAGGAGTTGCCGGTTTGTTAGAAGCTGTTCGTTTACAAAATGTTGCTATTGTAAATCCTATTGGAAGTGGTGTTTTAGAAAACCCTGCATTAATTCCGTTTATGGAAAATATTTGCAAATATTTTTTAAATGAAAAACTTATTTTACCTCAAATTGCTTCTTGGTGGTGCGGACAAGAAAAAGAAAGAAAACATGTATTAGAAAATTTAGCATCTTATGTTGTTAAAAGAATTGATAGATCTCACAGAGAAAACATCTTTTTCTGTGAATTCTTAAATAAAGAAGAACTTAAAGATTTAACAGCAGAGATTTTAGAAAACCCAACTAATTTTGTTGCTCAAGAAAAAATATCTTTTTCTACTGCTCCAAACTTTGTAAAAGATCAACTAGAACCTCGTAAAATAGTATGTCGTACATTTTCTATTGCTAAAGAAAATGGTTATAGTGTAATGCCAGGAGGATTAGTAAGAGTTGCCGCAGAACGTGAAGAATTATTTGTATCAAATCAACGAGGTGGTACAAGTAAAGATCTTTGGATTGTAAGTGACGACAGCCAAAATTATTTACAAAATTATTCTTGGAATAAAACGATTTCTAATCAATCATTAACAATCAATGATGTACCAAGTTATACAGCAGAAAATTTATTTTGGTCTGGAAGATATTTAGGAAGAACTTTATTTACCGCTAGATATTTAAGAATGGTTTTAAACCAAATGACGCACGTACAATTTAATAATGACAGAAAATCAGAATCCGAAAGTTTAAAAATATTATTTCAGTCTATCACAAATATAACATCTACTTTTCCAGGTTTTACTGGAGATGATGAGGAAGAAGCATTAGCACATCCTTTAAAAGAGATTACAGCAGTTGCATTAGACGAACAAAAAATTGGAAGTTTTGCGCAATCTTTACAAAGTTTTAATTTTTCTTATTATTCTTTAAGAAATTTATGGTCTAGAGATATGTGGCGCGTTTTTGACGGTATTCAAAAACAATTAACAAAGGTAAAAGAAGATAAGAATTATTCTATTAATTCTTTAACAGTTTTCTTTGATAAAATGATTACCAGATTAATCGCTTTTATGGCACTTACCGAAGAAAGTATTTTGGTAAGACATGGATTGTTACTTTATTTTCTTGGTTTACAAATAGAACAAGCTTCTATGACCATAGAAAAATTTAGGTCTTTAATTATTGTAAATTATGACGAAGAATTAGAATACGAAATTTTAGAATCTCTTTTATCAAGTCATGAAAGTTTAAATATTTACAGATATAGTTACAGTTCTTATTTAAGTATAGACAATGTAATTAAATTATTACTTTTAGACACAGAATATTCTAGATCATTAATGTATCAAATACAAAGAATTAAAAAAGATATTGATAAATTACCAAATACAAATACTCAAAATGAATTGACTCAATGTCAAGAAAACATAGAGGCTGTTCTTTTAAAAATACAAAGTTTAAATATCGAAGAAATGTTAGAAATTGATAGCAATTCTAATATGCGCAAAAAATTAGACACTTTATTGTCTGATTTAAGTGATTTATTGCACACCACTTCTTTATCTATTTCAGATACTTATTTTAATCATTCTCAGCAACAAAAACAGTTGGTGAATAGAAAAATTTCTAATTAATATGATTTTTGATCTTTGGCACAAAACAAAATATAGTTATGAAAATGGAGCATCCTTTTGTCATAATATTACAACCTTAAAACCACGAAGTTTTAAAGGTCAGGAGCTTTTAGAATACAATTTAGAAATTAGCCCCACTCCTACTGATATTTCTGAAAGAATCGATTTTTTTGGAAACACGGTTACACGTTTCTCAATTCAACAAAATCATAAGGAACTCATTGTTATTGCTCGTAGCAAAGTTTCTAGAGATTATAATCTACAAATAGAAAACGAAAATTCTATTGAAGGAAAAAAAATAACGATAGAACAGGCTTTAAAACTTTTAAAAGAGGTTGATATACCAACTATAGATGCTAGGCAATTTGTCTTATTATCTCCTTTAATTTCTGATTTAAGTGATGAGATCAAAGCATATGCAGCAATATCTTTTAAACCAGGAAGATCTTTATTTGAAGCTTCTAACGAATTAATGCAACGAATTTTTACAGATTTTGATTTTGATCCAGAATTTACAACAATTGCTACTCCGTTAAAAGTAGTTTTGAAAGAGAAAAAAGGGGTTTGTCAAGATTTTGCTCAAATAGCAATTGCTTGTGTTAGATCTATGGGATTACCGGCAAGATATGTAAGTGGTTATATAGAAACTTTACCTCCTCCAGGAAAAGAAAAATTAATTGGTACAGATGCTTCTCATGCTTGGTTTTCTGTATTTATACCAACTTATGGTTGGATCGATTTTGATCCTACCAATAATCAAATACCTAAAAACCAACACATTGTTGTTGCTTATGGTAGAGATTATTATGATGTACCACCTCTAAAAGGGGTTATTTATAGCACCGGAAGCAGTACAATGGATGTTGCTGTAGATTTAAGACCAGCAAAATCATATCAAACTGAAACTCAAACGCAAGGTCAGAGTCAAAGTCAATCCCAATCCCAATCTTAAATAAAAATATGTATACTGTTACTATGGATCTAAAAAAAATCATAGTAATTTGATAGAAAACTAGAAATAAAAATGGACTTTTATTAAAGTCCATTTTTATTTTGAATCATTTGTGTTATCAACAATAATAAAATTAATAACCTATTTAATCATCGCTTTAAATACAATTTTTCTACTTTTTCTACTTTTTCTCTTTCTTAAGAAGTCGTTCTTAAAAATCAAACTATAAAACAATTCAATCTTTAAAAAAAACACCTAAAACTTAGCTTTAACACTTAATATTACCTTAAATTTATAAAAATTAATAATAATTTTGATTGTTTAATGGATTTTACAAACCCACTAGTGTACGGTGTTCCTTGTTTTTTAGGTCTTATTTTACTTGAATTAGCCTATAGCAAGCATCACAAAAAAGAAGAACATAAAAAACTTTATAAATGGAAAGATTTAGCTGCTAGCCTTACAATGGGTATTGGTTCTGCTGTTTTGGCACCTTTAACAAAAACCATCGCTGCTATTGTACTTTTTAATTATGTATATGAAGTTTTTAATCCTATTATTGATGGAGTTCGAACAAATATTATGGGTTATGAATCTTTTGGTTATGCTTGGTATATTTGGCTAATTTGTCAATTATTAGACGATTTTAGCTATTATTGGTTTCATAGACAAAACCATAATGTTCGTTTTCTTTGGGCGGCACATATAGTTCATCATTCTTCTGATAATTTTAATTTAGGAACTGCTGTAAGAAATGGTTGGTTTACCATTCTTTACAAACCTTTTTTTTATATGTGGATTACTGCGATAGGTTTTCCGCCAGAAATGTTGGTGGTTTGTTTAGGTATTGAAGCTTTATGGCAATTACATTCAGTATATGTTCCAAAATTAGGAATTATTGAAAAAGTTTTCAACACGCATACAATGCACCAAGTTCATCATGCACAAAACATGGAATATATGGATAAAAATCACGGAGGTTTTCTAAATATTTTTGATAAAATTTTTGGAACTTGGAAAGAGCTAGATGAAACTATTGAAATAAAATATGGTGTAACGCATGCGCCAAATTCATACAATCCTCTTGTAATTCTAACACATGAATATAAAGATATTTGGACTGATGTGAAAAAATCAAAAAACTGGTACCACAAATTTATGTATGCTTTTGGTGCTCCAGGTTGGAGTCATGATGGTAGTACGCTTACCATAAAACAAGCTCGTAAAATTTTGGCTGAGAACTAATAATCAAATAAAAAAACCTGTCAGCTTCAAAAAACTGACAGGTTGTTCTAATGATATTTTTCTATTCTTTTAATAGAAGTGAAAAATCATTTAAAAACTTACTTAATCATTGTTTTTAAATATAATTTCTCCACTTTTTCTCTTGCCCAAGGCGTAGTTCTTAAAAACTTTAAACTCGATTTATACGTCGGGTTATTTTTAAATGCGTTAATATTTATAATATTTCCTAATTCTTCCCAACCATATTCTAGATATAACTCTTCTAACATGGTTGCTAATTTTATTCCGTGAAGCGGATTATTTGGTTGTTCTGTACTCATTATTTATCTAAATTTGGTAAAACAAAATCGTCTAAAACAGATTTTTTAGCCATCATTTTTTCAATTTCTTCGGTTGTTCTTGGAGCTTCGCCAGATAAATTAACGGGTCCGTTTTTAGTAACTAAAATATCATCTTCTATTCTAATTCCTATTCCCCAATATTTTTTATCACAATCACTACCATCAGGAATATAAATACCAGGTTCCATAGTAACCACCATATTTTCTTCAAAATTACCATAATTTCCTGGATCGTGCACGTCTAAACCAATATGATGTGATGTTCCGTGAGGAAAATAAGGATGCTTTTCATCCGCAGATTTTATAATTCCGAGTTTAAATAAACCTTCGTTAATAATTTTAATTGCGGCTTGATTAGGTGCTTGCATATTTGTGCCAATTGTATACAAAGCAATCCCAGCTTCTTGCGCTTCATACACTAAATCATAGATTTCTTTTTGTGCTGTTGTAAATTTCCCGTTTGCAGGAATTGTACGGGTTACATCTGCTGTAAAACCTCTATACTCTGCACCTAAATCCATTAAAACCAACTCATTACCAATATTTGTTTTATTGTTTTCTATATAATGTAAAATACATCCATTATTACCCGCACCAACTATTGATGGATAGCCTTCATATTCTGCACCATATTTTTTGTACACAAATTCATGAATTCCTTGCAACTCAGTTTCAGACATATGAGGTTTCATTGCTTTCATCACTTCTATTTGGCCAACCGCAGAAATACGTACAGCTTTGGTTAACAATTTTAATTCTTCAGCCGTTTTTACTTCTCGCATTGTTGCCAAATTAGCTGCTAAAAAAGTAATATCAATATTAGTTTTTGGTTTTAAAGCCAAGGTAATTTTTTGTTTAATTTCTGATTTTAAAACATCAGAATTTGCAGTTTTATATTCTTTGATTAATTCATCATCTTTAATTTCTTCAAAACGACCTTCTACTTGATTTATAATCTGAATTACATTTGCACTACTTTCAATTGGCGTGTTTGCAATATTATTATACACATATTCTTTGGCTCTTGATAAATAAATGTTTGGATCATAGCCCGCTTTTATTTTAAAATCTTTTACCAAATCAAAAATATCGGCAGAACCACCTAAATCTCTATAATCATCATTAAATTTTTCTATAAAAATTTTATCAAATTGTTTAAAATCAACATTTAATTTTACAAAATCTTCTGCATTCATAGCAGTTTCAAAACCTAACTCTAAGTTTGCTCCTTCAACTCCTAATCGTTTTCCGTTCCATTGTTCTGCTCTTTGATCACGTTTTTGAACGTATAAAATCTCATTATAAGAATTTCCTTTTTCATCCGTTTGATTTTCAGAAAACAAAACTAAAACTGCATTTGGTTCTCTATACCCTGTTAAATAATAAAAATTTGGATCTTGATGAAAAACATAATCTACATCATTTGCTCTATTTCTAACTGGGTTTGCAAATACAACAGTAACAGAATTTGCTGGCATTTTTGCTCGTAAAACGTCACGTCTATTTTTATGAAACTCTTTGGATAAATAATCTGTTGGAGTTTGTGAAAATCCGTTTAACGATAAGGTTACAAGCGCAAATACTAAAAATTTTAGATGTTTCATTTTATAGGTTTTTGGGTAGTTTTATCAAATGTAGTATTATTTCTTTTTGAATAAAAAATATTAACAAATTATTAGTGATTGTTTATTGCTGTTTTTTCAATATTTTAGCTAAAATTTAAAGAAATCAATAAATGAAGAATATAGCACTACATTCAATTCACGAAAAATTAGGCGCAAAAATGGTGTCTTTTGCAGGTTTTAATATGCCTGTACAATATGAAGGCGTAACAGCAGAACATCTTACTGTTAGAGAATCTGTTGGCGTTTTTGATGTAAGTCATATGGGAGAGTTTTTAGTGAGTGGTGAAAATGCCCTGGCTTTAATTCAAAAAGTTACTTCTAATGATGCTTCTAAATTAGCAATTGGTGATGCACAATACAGTTGTTTCCCAAATGAAGAAAACGGAATTGTAGATGATTTAATTTGTTATAAGATTAAAGAAAATCAATATTTATTAGTTGTAAATGCTGGGAATATTGAAAAAGATTGGAACTGGATTTCTAAATATAATGAAGAATTTAAAGCCGATTTAAAAGATTTATCAGAAGACTATTCTTTATTAGCCATTCAAGGCCCAAAAGCTGTAGAAGCAATGCAATCTTTATCATCTTTAGATTTAGCTGCAATTCCTTTTTACAAATTTAAAGTGGGTGATTTTGCTGGAATTGAAAATGTAATTATTTCTGCAACGGGTTATACAGGTTCTGGCGGATTTGAAATTTATTGTAAAAACTCTGAAGTTGTTCAAATTTGGAATAAAGTTTTTGAAGCTGGAGCTTCTTTTGGCATCAAACCAATTGGTTTAGCTGCAAGAGATACGTTGCGTTTAGAAATGGGGTATTGTTTGTATGGTAATGATATTGATGATACCACTTCACCAATTGAAGCAGGATTAGGTTGGATTACAAAATTTACAAAAGATTTTGTAAATGCTGATGCTTTGGCAAAACAAAAAGAACACAAACCAGCAAGAAAATTAGTCGCTTTTGAGTTGGATGAAAGAGGGATTCCAAGACATGGTTATGATATTGTTGATGGAAATGGAAACGTTATTGGAAACGTAACTTCTGGTACAATGAGTCCGTGTTTACAAAAAGGAATCGGAATGGGTTATGTGCCTAACTTGTTCTCTAAATTAGGAAGTAAAGTGTATATACAAGTTCGTAAAAATGCAATTCCCGCAACTGTGGTTAAATTGCCTTTTTATAAAGGATAAAACTATAAATTACTATAAAACCTCATTTTCGAATCTTTGGAAATGAGGTTTCTTTGTTTAAAAACCTTATTTTTGTTATGAGAAACAGAGGTGAAATAAAACCTACTTAAAAACGACAAAAATGAGCTTTTTAAAGGCAGAATGGCGAAAATTAGCTTTTGCAAATTACGAAGTTGACCCAAGTATTTTAGCAGCATACGTGCCGCCCGGAACAGAACTCGATTTATACGAAGGTAAATGCTTTGTTAGCTTAATCGGTTTTCTGTTTTTGAATACTAAAATAGTAGGAATCAGAGTTCCATTTCATGGTAAAGTAGAAGAAGTAAATCTTCGATTTTATGTAAAACGATTTGAAAACAATACTTGGAAACGCGGAGCTGTTTTTATAAAAGAAATTGTATCTAAACCTGCGCTAACTTTTGTTGCGAACACCATCTACAAAGAACATTATGAAACCATGCCCATGAAATATACTTGGGAAGAAAACACTGTAAATAGAAGTGTTGCGTATCATTGGAGAAAGAATAAAGTATGGCAATCTTTTAAAGTTACCGCTGCACTGGAAGCTACAAAAATTAATGAAAATAGTGAAACAGAATTTATTACAGAACATTATTGGGGATATGCAAAAGTTAATGATACTATTACCAACGAATATCAAGTTACTCATCCAAGATGGGAACAATATAAAGTAGAAAGTTCTGAAATAATAGTAGATTTCGAACTGGTTTATGGAAAAGATTTTAAATTTTTAAATCACATTAAACCAACTTCTATTATGCTAATTGAAGGCTCAAAAATAACTATTGAAGGCAAAAAAACCATCAAAAAATAAACTTTATAGATACATTAAAATTAATATTATTTTTGCTGAAACAACATAATTTTAGTAACAAATTACACATAATAAAATGGCATATCTCAAACTATAGAGAGTGCCATTTTTAATTTTAAATAGGCTATTTTTACGCGCTGAAATAACTGCAAAATACACGTATGAATTGTTTATTAACAGGCGGAACAGGAATTGTTGGAAGTCATATTATTTTTGAATGGATGTATAAAGCTATTGTTGAAAAAACGGTAGATCATCTTTTTGTAATTATTAGAGATAATGAAAAAACGGCTCAGCAACGCTTAATCGCAATTTTACAAGATGTATCTCGACCAGATTTTTTAAATGATTTTACATTAGAAGCTTGTTTAGCAAAAATAACCGTAATTTCTAGTGATTTATCTACCATCGATAAAAAAACATTAGCTCAATTTAATTTTGATACCGTTATACACTGCGCTGGATCAACAAATTTATTAAATACCGTCGACTCTAAAGATAAAGTTCACACACAAAATTACCTTGTTACAAAGCTACTTTTAAATGAATTACCCCAATCAGTAACACGTTTTATTTACATTAGTACAGCGTATTCTTTTGGTATTCAAAATGAAAAAGTAAATGATTCTATAGAAAACTATGAGGTTAGTCAATTTAGAAATCCGTATGAGCATTCTAAATATAAAAGTGAACAATATGTAAAAAAAACATGTATTTCAAAAAATATAGAGGCTCAAATTTTAAGACCTAGTATAATTTGTGGTAGATTAATAGACCAACCTTTTTACGAAACACCAAAGTTTGATGTGTTTTATTCTTGGGCAATCTTTTTAGATAAATACGCTACTAAATCAACAGACAATTTTAGAATTTGGATTGACAAAAAAAGTGGTTTAAATATTGTACCTGTAGATTTTGTTTCTAAAGCCATCTTGTATGCATTTTTAAATCCAGCAATAAAAGAATTGAATATTGTAAATCCAAAACAAATATTACACAAAAATTACGTTGGCGATGTGTTAAAATCTTTTGATATTCATACTTATGAATATGTATCCGAAAAACCAAAAAACTTAAATACTTTCGAGCTTTTGTATTATAAAAGTATTGGTGGTCTATTTGAAAACTATGTTTCCGTGCCAGATTTACAATATAAACCAGATTTAATTCTGAAGTTTATACATCAATTAAAACTAGATATTACCTTAGGTGTTCACGAAAATTTTATGAATTTAATCAATTATTCTGTTGAACAAAAATTTAGAAAAAGTTACTAATAATTACTTTTTGTAAAAAAAATATTTTATCCAAAAGAATCATAAATTATTCTACATTTAGCATATTATATAAAATGAAAATTATTTAATTAAAACATGCACAAATGGTATAAAATTGACTTTTTTATGAAAGATAATTTTATAAATAAGAAAACTATATATTAAAAAAGACATTTTTATGGATTTAAATATTGAGCTTCCTTTTTTTACAAACCTACTTATTTTGTTGGTATCTGCTAAAGTATTTGGCGAAATTTTTGAACGTTTTAAACAACCCGCTATGATTGGTGAAATCTTAGCTGGTATTATTATTGGCCCAAGTTTATTAGGCTTAGTTCATTTAACAGAAAATATAAAAGTAATATCAGAATTAGGAATTTTTCTTTTAGTAATCCTTGCCGGACTTGAAATAAATATTGATGATATTCTTAAATCATTAAAAGGAAAAAGTTTAATTATTTCTATAATGGCTTTTTTTGTACCCTTATTATGTGGTTTTGCTGTTGGTTATTTCTTCGGATTAGAACTAATGACAACGATGTTTATTGGTCTTTGTATTGCAATTACAGCTTTACCTGTTAGTATTAGAATACTAATGGATTTAGGAAAATTAAACACCGAAGTTGGTCAGAAAATAATTTCTGTTGCCATTTTTGATGACGTTGCAGCACTTACTATTTTAGGAGTATTATTAAACATAAAAGACACAAACATGTCTTTTTCTGCTGTTGCAATTGTAGCAGTAATGTCGCTTTTAAAATTGATTGTTTTTATAGCTTTATTAGCGTTTAGTTATTATATGATTCGAAGACTTTCTAGAAAAGGAAATTTTTTAGAAACTACAATCGATAAATTCATTTTATTAGTAAAAGGTAAAGAAACTCTTTTTGCTGCTTTCTTCGCTTTTGTTTTACTATTCTCATCAGTTACAGAAGCCTTAGGATTTCATTTTATAATTGGTGCTTTTTTTGCAGCAATGTTATTAAGCGAATCAATTCTTGGTAAAGAGAATCTAAAGAATATCGAAAAAACTACAGGTAGTTTAGCAATGGGCTTTTTAGCACCGATATTTTTTGCAGGAATTGGACTAGAATTTAACATTTCATCAATTCATAATATCGAATTATTAATTTCAATTGTTTTGGTTTCTTACTTATCAAAAATTATTGGTGGCTATTTTGGAAGTAGATTTGCAGGCTTACACCACAAAGTTTCTCTAATTATGGGCTTTGGATTAAATGCTAGAGGTATTATGGAATTAGTAATTGCAAATATTGCTTTTAAAGCGGGTATCATTGATAATGAAATCTTTTCAATTTTAGTAATAATGGGGGTTTTAACTACTTTAACAACACCTATTATGTTAAAATGGGGTTTTAGTAAAATTAAAAAATGATGAATTTTTAGCACTAAATATCTACAAATAGTAATTCTTTGCTTTTAAACGACCAGCTGTTTCTTATGCTAGAAATTAATTATCTATACTTTCTTCGAAAAGCAAACCTCCTTTATACATTCCTTTTAAAACAGGACGAATATCTCTACCTAAATCCGTTAAACGATATTCAACTCTTGGCGGTACTTCAGGAAAAACTGTTCTTTCAATTAAACCATCATCCTTTAGTTCCTTAAGTTGTTTCGTCATCATACGTTCACTAATATCTGGCAATAATCTTACCAATTCACTATATCTTTTATCTCCCTGATAAAGATGTAATATAATGGTTCCTTTTCTTTTTCCTTTTATCGTATTTATAAACGTATCTATGGGACAATAACTTTTTTTCATTTTTTTTTTTGCTTTGATACGACTGTGAACAACAAATTAGCACAAAATGTTCGTATGTGCATCAATTGTAAGCCCTTGTATACCAGATTTATTTAATCGAAATTTGCTATAAAAATAAGTAAAACAAATAAAATATCAACTATGAATATACCATCAACATATAAAGCTTTTAGAGTAGAAGAAAATGAAGGAAGCTTTATTTCTTCAATTAAAGAAGTTCCATTTACTCCTTTAGCTAAAGGCGAATTACTGATTAAAGTAGATTACAGCTCATTAAACTATAAAGATGCTTTGTCTGCTTCTGGAAATAAAGGTGTTACAAGAAATTTTCCTCATACACCAGGAATTGATGCAGTTGGAACTATCGTTTCTTCCGAATCTACTAAATTTAAAATTGATGAAAACGTTATTGTTACAAGTTATGATTTAGGAATGAATACAAATGGTGGCTTTGCTCAGTTTGTAAAAGTGCCAGAAGATTGGGTTGTAAAACTACCTGAAAGTTTAACAATGAAAGAAGCAATGATCTTTGGAACAGCCGGTTTAACTGCAGGGATTTCTGTTTTAAGATTAACTGAACTCGTAAAACCTGCAGATGGAGCGATAATCGTCTCTGGCGCTACTGGTGGCGTTGGATCTGTAAGTATTGCTATTTTAAATAAATTAGGTTATAAAACCGTAGCAATTACTGGTAAAGAAACCGAAATTGACTTTTTAAAGAAATTAGGTGCAGATGAAATTATGATGCGTTCAGATTTTGAAAATTTAGATAACAAACCTCTTTTAAAGCCAATGTATGCTGGAGCGATTGATACTGTTGGTGGTGTAATTTTAGAAAATATTATAAAATCTGTTTTACCAAACGGAGTTGTTACTTGCTGCGGAAATGTAGCTTCACCAAAATTAAGCTTAACGGTATTTCCATTTATTTTAAGAGGAATAACATTAATTGGTATAGATTCTCAAAATTATCCTATGATAACTAGAGAAAAAGTTTGGAAAAAACTATCAAATGAATGGAAAATAGACAATTTAACAGAAACTTGTACCGAAATAAACTTAACTGAATTGAAAGAAAAAATTGATTTAATGTTAGTTGGAAAATTAAAAGGTAGAACTGTAATTAAGCTGGATTTATAAAAACTTCCCCCCAATATATTACTTCAAAAAGTTGCGTTTTTAAAATGCAACTTTTTGTTTTTCAACTTTTAAGGAAATAAAATCAATCGATAAAAATTATTTTTTTTCTGATGAAAATTAGATAAAAATGAAATTCAAGCTATTCTAAATCTTTCTGAGCTTGAATAACTTCAAAAAATGTAGGTGAATTCTGGGTAATACTTCCCATTCCTTTTTTATTAATTTTAAAAGTAGCATCCTTTGTTGTTGTAAATAACAAAACCGATAAAAATGATTTTTTAAGATATGGTTTGATCACCAACAAAGCGGCATCTAATGTTAAAATCTCTTCCTCGTCTTCAGTATCTCTAGATCTGTAACTAAATTTTAATAAGACCTTAAAACCATCATCAGCATACATTGGTCTTAAAAAAATATTCTTTAAATTAGGCTTACCAATCGTTTTTGCCATCGTTAATTTAGCAAAAGTACCTAACTGAACACTTTCTTTTACTTGTTCCCAAAAGAGGATAAAAACTTCATTATAAGGCATAAATCAGGTATTTATTTTAATCTATATTTAGACGAACAAAAGTACTACTAATAATTTACTTTACTATAAAAAGGATTGTAAACAAGATGTAAATAAACTCAATTTTCATCAGAAAAAACAAGGGAATACAAGTCATATCAAAAAATAAAAATCCCTTTTAATCCCTATAAATAAAAACTTAAAACAAAATAAAATAATACCTTTACAGCTCCATTTAGCTGAATACTTATAAATTAGTTCATAAAATTACTAAATTAATGCAAACAACAAAACTAAGTAATCAAAGCATATTACCTCTAACCTGCTCTAGATCTGGATCTTGCTGCTTTGGTAAAGCTGTAATGCTAAATCCGTATGAATTACTTTGTTTTAGTATAGAGAAAAAAATTTCTGTGAGAAAATTTCGCGATTCATACACTAATTTTGGTGGAATTCAATTACTATTTAATGGAAAAAAAGACAAAAAAGGACAAAAAGCATGCAGTCAATATGTAGACGGATTTGGATGTAGCGTTCATAAAGGAAGACCTTTAGCTTGTCGCTTATATCCATTAGGACGAAAAATACAATTTAATGAAGCACATTATATTTACGAAGGTGATACTTTTCCTTGTTTGACCGATTGTGCTGAAGTTTTAGAATTACCAAAACTTAGTGTAGGCGAATATCTTAAAGGACAAGAAGCCAAATTATTTGAAAAAGCACAAGACGAATATTTAATGGTGATGCAAAACATTGCTGATATTGCTTTTGAATTATTACTAGACAGTGGTTTATCAAAATCTGGAGACACAAAAACACTGGCCGCATGGAGAGAAATTGGAAACGAATTGCCAGAAATAGTATCAGAAAGAATTGGCAAAGAATGGATCGATATTTTAATGATTCCGGATATTACAGATAACCACGAAAACCCTATTGCCTTTGCTCAGAAACATAATGATCTATTACTTTTAAAGGCACAAGAAAAATTTGGAGACTTAAAAACACTTCAACAATTGCATGAAGCTTGTGTTATCATAATGAGTGTAGCCTTACACTTAGCAAGAGGTTTAGGTGCAAATCCAAAAGAAATTGCAGAACATTTTATAGGAATTGCAAAAAAACATGGTGCTAAAGAATAACTTTTATTATTTTTCTTAATTCTGATGAAAAGTTTTAAGAAATAATTATTGAAATAAAATCATTTTTTTTAATAATATCTTAATTAAAAAAAATCGAAATAATAGTTTGCAGATATTACATGCATTCCTAACTATATTTACTTATCATAATCAATAAAAATATTTTTAAGGTTACTTTTTTTTAACTTCAAAGCGCTTTTTTTTAATAGAATATTTTATTTTTTAAATACATTCAACTACAAGACTTAACCATTCGTCTACATATTACTAGCAGCAATCCAATTTTAGGTTGGTCATCTTTCTTTAATGATTAATATTGATTATGATTTTATAAAAAACATATCAAAATGGAGTTTACCCCCTTAAATCTCGAGAAAGCACACCCCTTAATTGAATATTTTTATCAATTTAAAATAACAGAAGACGATTTACCCTTTAAGACAAGAATTCTTCCTGTTGGCACTGCAAATATTGCATACAACTTTTGTGAAGAAGATATATTATTTACCCATAAAAGCAACAAAATTTATTATAATAAATTAACGTTAATGGGCCAATTTTTTGGTAGTTATCAGATATCGGTAAATAAACCAAATTATACTATTGGTTTTGATTTAAAACCTACCTCTTTATATAAAATTTTAAATAAGGACGTTTCTAGTATAACAAATAAGCAAACTCTTTTAAAAGATTTTCATTTTGAATTATATAAAAAATTAAACCCTTTATTTATTGAATATAAAGAAGATCCTATAAAACTGATAAAATCGATAAATAAAGTATTTGACAGTTTAACTTTATCTAATGACAAAAATATACCTCAAATAGAAAGAGCGTTAGCTATTATTATAGAAAAGCAAGGAATTATTAAAGTGAAAGAGCTTTTATTAGAAGTTCCTTTTAGCCAAAAATCCTTAGAACTGCAATTTAAAAAAATAGTAGGTTTAACTCCAGGAAAATATATTAGACAATTTCGATTTATGAATTTAATGAGAAAATATATATCCAAAGAAATCAAAATCACCGATTTTGTTGATACATTTAACTATTATGATTCATCTCATTTCGAAAAAGACTTTAAACTATTTATGAATCAAAGTTCAAAATCATTCTTTAAAAAAGATTACCAATTATTAAAAGAAATTCTTAAATAAAAATTACGATTTTTTACCAAATTACTAACAAAAGGTTTTTTAATTTCGCAATTATTAATTATTGATATAAGTTTTGGGGGAAACTGATAATTAATCAATTTTTAAAGAGCTGATTTTCTAATCAGCTCTTTTTTTTGTTTAAAACTGTCACAATCTTTTCTTTTAAGAGTCTTTATATTAAATAACAAAATAAATACAACATGAAAAATAAAATTACTTTCATCTTTTGCTTGTTTTTGTCTACCGCATTTTCTTTTGCTCAAAAAACAGTCGATGCTTCAACTATTTTAAAAGATATCAAAGCAGGTAAATCTATTGCCTATCAAAATGCTTCAATTAATGGAGTTTTAGATTTAACTTATATGAATGATGCTTTAAAAAACTTACCAAACAAAAAGAAAAGTAGTTGGTGGGGTTCAGGAAACTCATCCAACGAAATTAAAAAATTAATTGATGTAAAAATATCTTTTGTAAACTGCACTTTTAAAGATGATGTTTTAGCTTATATACCAGACGAAGATTCAGGTTACACATTTACTGCAAGCTTTGATGATGAAACAATTTTTAAAAACTGTAATTTCGAAAAAAAAGCAATGTTTAAATATTCACGTTTTAAAAGTACCACAGATTTTTCAGGTACAAACTTTAAAGATGATAGCACTTTTAAATATGCTAAATTTGATAGTAACATAAATTTTTCGAACACTAAATTTGATGAAATTGCAACTTTTAAATATGCCAATTTTAACAGAAATGTAAGCTTTTATGGTTCAGAATTTTTGGATTCTGCAATATTTAAATACACCAAATTTAATTCAGGAGTATCCTTTAAAAATACTAAATTTAAAGAAGATTTAAATATTAAATACATGAATGTAACTGGTGATTTTAACATTACTAACATGAAAGTTAACCAAGAAATAGACTCAAAATATACTAAAATAAATGGTAAAAGTTTTGATAAATATCTATTAGAAATTAGATAAAAAAATATAAATAGTATTTATAGAAAGGTTGATAAAATTATCAGCCTTTTTTTGTTTAAAAAATTTAGTAATTAGAAATCATATCCAAAGAAAAAACAATTTAATTTTTATTATTTAGTTAAACACGAAACTAATAATCGTTAAAAATCATTTCTTAGAAATAGAACACACCAAAAAATAAGAGTAAAAAAACACTCTAAAACAATAAGCTATTTCTATTTAAAAGTAGATTTTAATTCTAACAAAAAAACAAAAAGAATAACAAATTATAGAAAACCACAAAATATAACATCAAATTATAAATTATTCTTAAAATATAAAGTCTTTTAATATGTATTTGTAAATTACAAGTTATTTTATTACTTTGCAATGTAAAAAATTATAAAAGACCATATGCCTACAGAAATAACTAGATTATTTGATTTTCCCTATTATCAATTAGAGACTTACAATCTTAAAAAAGCCCTTACCACAAAATATAATGGGAAATGGGTATCTATATCTTCGCAAGAATATGTAGATAAATCCAATCAATTTAGTAGAGGTTTACTACGATTAGGCATAAAACCCAATGATAAAATTGCCATAATTTCTACATCAAACAGAACTGAGTGGAATATTTGTGATATTGGTATTTTACAGACAGGTGCACAATCTGTGCCTATTTATCCAACAATTAGCAAAGAGGATTATGAATATGTTTTAAATCATTCTGAAGCTATTTATTGTTTTGTTTCTGATGATACTATACTAGAAAAGTTAAATAAAATTAAAAATAAAACGAAGCTTATAAAGGTTTTTACTTTTGAAGATATAAAAGGAGAAAATAATTGGAACGAAATTTTAACTTTAGGAGAAGACACTAGTAATCAACATGAAGTTGAAGAAAGAAAAAACGCAGTAAAAACAGACGATTTAGCAACCTTAATTTATACCTCTGGAACAACGGGTAGACCAAAAGGCGTAATGCTTTCTCATAACAATATTGTTAGCAATGTTTTGGCGTCTAAAAAAAGAGTTCCTTTAGATTATGGAAACTCTAAATCATTAAGTTTTTTACCAGTCTGCCATATTTTTGAACGAATGATCTTGTATCTATATCAATATTGTGGTGTTGATATTTATTATGCAGAATCTATTGAAAAATTGTCTGAAAATGCTCAGGAAATAAAACCTGAAGTAATGACCGCAGTTCCTAGATTATACGAAAAAATATATGACAAAATAATTTTAAAAGGAGAAGAATTAAAAGGGATAAAAAGAAGTTTATTTTTCTGGGCATTAAACCTTGGTTTAAGATATGAACCTTATGGCGCAAATGGCTGGTGGTATGAAAAACAACTGGCAATTGCACGTAAACTTATATTTACCAAGTGGCAAGCTGCTTTAGGTGGCGAGTTAAAATTAATGGTTTCTGGAAGTGCCGCTTTGCAACCAAGATTAACTCGGGTTTTTGCCGCTGCAGGAATGCCTATTATGGAAGGTTATGGATTAACAGAAACCTCGCCTGTTGTTTCTGTAAATGATGTAACAAATGGTGGTTTTAGAGTTGGTACAGTTGGTAGAGTTATTGATGGTGTAGAAGCTATTATTGCAGATTCTGGTGAAATTTTAGTAAAAGGGCCAAATGTTATGTTAGGCTACTATAAAGATCCTGATAAAACTGCAGAAATTTTGAAAGATGGTTACTTTTATACAGGTGATAAAGGAGAACTTGACAAAGATGGATTCTTAAAAATTACTGGTAGAACAAAAGAAATGTTTAAAACTTCTGGAGGTAAATATGTAATTCCGCCTTTATTGGAAGGTGAATTAAAACAATCTTTATTTATTGAACAAGTAATGGTTATTGGCGAAAATGAAAAAATGCCAGCAGCAATTATTCAACCAAATTTTGTATTTATAAAAGAATGGATTCACCATAAAAACCTTTCTATAGGAACTTCAAATGAAGAAATTGCGGCTTCAGAAATTGTAAAACAACGTATTCAAAAAGAAGTTGATAAATGTAATGTAAACTTTGGTAATTGGGAACAAATTAAACGTTTTGAATTAACTGCGGATGAATGGACTATTGAAGGTGGACATTTAACACCGACAATGAAAATGAAACGAGCTATCATTTTAAAAATGTATCAAGATTTATTTAATAAAATTTACAGATAATTTATATAACTAATTTATTTAAACTCCCGTAAATGGGAGTTTTTTTTATTAAATAAAAATATTCTAATCAAAAAAATCTTTTTACTAAAAACAATTATCTTGACTTTTTTATTTTAAAATCACTATTTTAAGTATGTTTACTGCTAAAATCATAAAAAATGTTTGAATTAGTATATTATTCAATTATAAATACTCAAAAAGGAAAAACATCCATTCAAATCATGGATGAAATTCTAAGTAAGTCTCGTGAATTTAATTCTCATAAAAACATCACTGGCTGTTTACTTTTTAGAAATAATGTTTTTCTACAACTATTAGAGGGTAAAAAAGAAGATGTTCAAAATTTATATAGTTCGATTAAAAAAGATAATAGACACTCAAATGTTACGTTAATAATAGAACAAGACGTAGAAGAAAGAATGTTTCCAGATTGGAGTATGGCTTTTTATGAATCTACGAATACAAATGCTGACATGAATCAGTTTATTAAAAACATTATTTTCTTTTCTGAAAATAGCGATAAACAAACGGAAGCTACAGATTTATTTTTAAGGATGGCAAAACATATTAGTATAAAGTAGAAAATCCTTTTTATTATTTTATACACACAACTTACAATTAATTAGTTGCTAAAAACAAAAAAGTTTTTTTAGAAAAAAATAGAATTTTTAAAAAAAATTATTATATTAGCAAGACTTCCCCTAAATATTACTTTTTTAAATTAATTGAAACTACTTTAAAAATAAAGTTTAATATTTTGTACTTATGGATTTTACCCCCGAAAATTTGACCCCAGAAAGTGATGAGCTAACACATTTTACTAATAATCTTATAAGTAATATTATTATTGGTTTTGCTATTTTATTTAGTTTAGCTATATTAATTAATTGGTATGTAGATTTAAATTTCATACAGTTTTTAACTGGCAATAAACAAATGAAGTTTAACACATCATTTGTTATTCTTATTGCTAGTATTAACTTATATATATATCATAAAAAGGACAAAAATCTTAAAATAATATTTAAATTATTATCAATTTCATCTATCATAATTGGTGTAAGTACATTAATTTCATACTTTGGCTTCCCTTTATTTGAAATAGATAATCTTTTTGTTCCCAATGGTATTACTCCTGAAAAAATGTCTCCAGCTTCTGCTGTTTGTGCTATTTCGATTGGTTTTGGCTTTTTAGGATTAAAATCTAAAAATATATTAGTTTCTAATATAAGTAGAGATTTAATAATGTTAGTATCCTTAATCTCATCAGTAGTTATTATTTCATATGTTTTATTAATACCAATACAAGATAAAACTATTGTTTTTCAAACAATGAGCTTACTAAATTCAATTTTATTTTTCTTAATTTCATTATTACTGTTATTTAAAAAACAAAACTCATTATTTACCATTATGTTTAAGGGTACGTTTTTAGGAAGTAAAATTTTCCGTAAAACTTTTCCGATAATTATTATTTTCCCAATTGTAGTTGCTAATTTACTATTACTAGCAATTAAGGAAGAGTGGATTCATATTGACTTAGGTATTGTAGCCTATACAGTTGTTTTAATTCCATTTTTAGTAATGTACTTTTCTAGAATTGCATTACAATTAAATGAAACTGACAAAACAAGACAAACACTCGAAGAAGCTCTTATTGATGAAAACTTAAACCTAACGCATTTTAATAAAGCTTTAGATGTTTTTACTATCATAGGCATTACAGATGCAAATGGAATAATAACCTATGTAAATGACTCTTTTTGCGAAATCTCTAAATATTCTAAAGAAGAAATATTAGGGAAAACCCACAAAATTATCAAATCAGACTATCATGATACTGATTTCTTTAAAAATATGTGGCTAAAAATTAAAGCGGGAGAAGTTTGGGTTGGAGAAATAAAAAATAGAGCTAAAGATGGTTCTTATTACTGGGTAGACACTACAATTATTCCTTTTAAAAATGAAGAAAACATTATTACAGGATTTATGTCTGTAAGACAAGTTATTACTAAAAGAAAAGAAAAAGAAGTATTAATGAAATAAGGATTGCATTAATAATTCTTCTAATCGATTTCTATCGGTTACAAAATTTTAAACTCCAAATTGGGTTAAATGATGATCTAAATGTTTGTAAAAAGAAGTATTCCATTCGTTACTTGTTAAAACTCCAAAAGAATGCGATTCTTTGCCATCAAAATATTTTTCTCCTAATTTTTGAGTTTTTAATATAAAATCTACCAACCTCTTTTTTTCAGTTTCAAAATCTCTTTCATCAGCAATTATAAATTGAGCAGCAGTTCTTCCATTTTTTGAATATGGCTTTTCTGATACTACCATGTTTTTAACAAACAATTTTAACATCAGTTTTACAAACGCATTTGGTTTAGCATGCTTTTCTGTATAAACCATTTCGTAGGTTACACAACAATGTGCTAACATTTGTGAAACAGACATTTTACCCCAATTAGGTTGTGTGGTAGTTGATAAATTTTCAATTCGTTGAATTACTTCATTCGTAACTTCTATTGTAAATAGGTCTTTCATTTTTAATGTAAAATTTTAAATAGTAATTCTTTTAAAATATCTTCATGAGTTTGATTTGCGCCAACTCCTTTACTTTTAACATCAGCATCTCTTAAAAAAGAAATTACTTGTGCCACTTTACGCATTGGGTAATTTCTGCTCGCTAAAAAAGTTTCTTCTACAAAATAAATATTTATCCCTAAAGCTTTAGCAACTGCTGCTTTAGATTTGTCTTGCAATCCATGAAATAATAATAACTGAGTAAAGAAGCTGTTCAATAAAGAAATGGTCATTACTGTTGGGTTATTTTTTGGATTTTCAGAAAAATAATTTATAATTCTATTTGCCTTTAAAATATTTTTTTCTCCTATTGCTTTTTTTAATTCAAAATTATTAAAGTCTTTAGAAATACCAATATTATCCTCAATATGTTTATCATTAATAATTGTTTCTTTAGGTAAAATAATCATTAATTTATCTAATTCATTAGATATTTTACTTAAATCAGTTCCTAAAAATTCTACTAACATTAGTGAAGCTTTTGGCTCAATTTGATATCCTTTTCCACTTAAAACTCTTCTAATCCAATCAGAAACCTGATTTTCGTAAAGCTTTTTACTTTCATAAACTAAACCAGATTTGGCAATTGCTTTGTATAATTTTTTACGCTTATCAAGTTTTTTATATTTATAATTTAAAACTAAAACAGTAGTTGGTTGTGGATTTTCTGCATAAGACACTAAATTCTCAATATTTTTACTTAAATCTTGTGCTTCTTTTACAATTAAAACTTGTCTTTCTGCCATCATAGGATACCGTTTTGCGGCAGAAATAATATCTTCTATAGTGGCATCTCTGCCATACATAACTTGCTGATTAAAGCCTTTTTCTGATTCATCTAAAACATTATCTTCAATATAATCAGAAATTTTATCAATGTAATAAGGCTCCTCACCCATTAAAAAATATATGGGTTTAATGTTACCGTTTTTAATATCAGAAACTATGTTTCTTATTTCGTTCATTTTCTTACTTTTGAATGATGATTCAACTCAATCTACCAACATATAATTTCAAACTCAAAAGTAAAGAAAATAAGATGCTTATTTTTGATAAATTGAGAAAAAAATACATGGTTTTGACTCCAGAAGAATGGGTTCGTCAACACTATGTTTCTTATTTAATTGAAGAAAAAAAATATCCAACCTCTTTAATCGCTCTAGAAAAACAATTAACCATTAACAATCGTAAAAAGAGAACTGATATTTTAGTTTTTAATACGGATGGAAATCCAGAAATTATTGTAGAATGTAAAGCACCGTCAATTAAAATTACACAAGATACTTTTGATCAAATTGCGCGTTATAATTTAAAATTAAAAGCTACTTTTTTGATTGTTACTAACGGATTAGAACACTTTTATTGCAAAATGGATTTTGAAAATGAAACCTACATTTTTCTAAAAGAAATTCCTGATTATAAATCTTAAATCATTCATTTTTATTAAGGAAAAATTAGCAGTTAACTAATTTATAAAATGTAATTTCGCACCCTTGAAAACTGCAATTGTTATATTAAATTGGAATGGTAAAAAATTGTTAGAACAATTTTTGCCAACGATCGTAAAATTTAGCTCTGAAGAAGCGGAAATTTATGTGGCTGATAATGCCTCAGAAGATACTTCTATATCCTATATCAAAAGCAATTTTCCTTCTGTAAAAATTGTGAAAAATGCAGAAAATGGTGGCTATGCAAAAGGCTATAATGATGCATTACAAAAAATTGACGCAGATATTTATTGCCTCATCAATTCGGATGTTGAAGTTACACAAAATTGGCTCTCTCCTATTTTAGATGTTTTTAATTCGGATGAAAATACGGCTATTATTCAGCCAAAAATTTTAGATTATAAAAACAAGGAAAATTTTGAATATGCCGGTGCCGCTGGTGGATTTATAGATTTATACGGATACCCATATTGCAGAGGTCGTGTTTTTAACGATTTAGAAAAAGATACCAATCAGTTTAACGATATTTCAGAGATTTTTTGGGCATCTGGTGCTTGTTTTTTTGTTCGTGCAAAAGTGTATCATCAACTAAATGGTTTTGACGAGGATTATTTTGCGCATCAAGAAGAAATTGATCTGTGTTGGCGAGTTCAAAATATTGGTTTTAAAATAAAATACGTAGGTTCTTCTAAAGTTTATCATATTGGCGGAGCAACTTTAAAGGAAACTAATCCGCATAAAACATTTTTAAATTTTAGAAATAGCTTGTTAAATGTGGTGAAAAATGTACCTAAAAAATGGTTTTTGTTCGTTGTGTTTTCACGTTTAATTTTAGACGGAATTGCAGGACTTAAATTTATATTAGAACTGAGACCTGTGCATACTTTTGCTATTATAAAAGCACATTTAAGTTTTTATAAAAACTTCTATAAATTCTTAAAAAAGAGAAAAATACTTCAGAAAAAATCTGACTATAATCAACATACAAGTATTGTTTGGCAGTATTTTATTTTAGGTAGAAAAAAGTTTACAGATTTAAAATAAAGTTTTTATTTCTTTTAAATTGATCTCTAACAATATCCCTTAAAAGCAGCATCAATAAAAGTTAAAACAAATGTATTGTTACTACTTAGAAACTTTGAACCTTGTAACTGGAAAATCAAACTTAAAATATATCAATACTTCCTTTACCTTCTCTAATAACAACAGGAGAACCATCCGTTAAATCAATAATTGTAGAAGCATAATTATCTCCATAACCACCATCAATAACAACATCAACTAAATGATTCCATTTTTCAAAAATTAATTCAGGATCTGTGGTGTATTCTAAAACATCATCATCATCTCTAATGGATGTAGAAACTATTGGATTTCCCAAACTAGCTACAAGTGCTCGTGCAATATTATTATCAGGAATACGAATACCAACTGTTTTTTTATTTTTAAAAGCTTTTGGTAAATAATTACTTCCTGGTAAAATAAAAGTATACGGACCAGGCAAAGCTCGTTTTAGAAGCTTAAAAGTTGGTGAATCTAATTGTTTTACATAATCTGATAAATGACTTAAATCATTACAAACAAAAGAAAAGTTAGCTTTTTCTAGTTTAATCCCTTTAATTTGTGCAATCTTTTCTAGTGCTTTGGTATTTGTAATATCGCAACCTAAACCATAGACAGTATCTGTAGGGTAAATAATTAACCCTCCATTTTTTAAGATTTTAACAACCTGATCTATTTGTTTTTGATTAGGGTTGTCATTATATAATTTAATAAATTCTGCCATACTATAAAAATACAAAAAAACTCAACTTGAAATACAAATTGAGTTATATTTTTGGGAAGATATTTATGGCTAGCTTTTATCTACCAACCTAAAACCTTCTCCGTGAATGTTTAAAATTTCAACATTCTCATCAGCTTTTAAATACTTTCTAAGTTTGGCAATGTAAACATCCATACTTCTAGAAGTAAAATAATTATCATCTCTCCAAATCTTAGTAAGCGCCAATTCTCTTGGCATTAAATCATTTTTATGAATTGCTAACATGCGTAACAATTTGCTTTCTTTTGGTGATAATTTAACAGGCTCAGAATCATTACCTAATGATAAATGACGCAACTTAGAGTTAAAGAAAAGAGCACCAATAGTAAACTCAAACTCTTCAGATTCTTTAGATTGATCTGTTTCTTTTCTTTGTAAAATTGCTTTAATTTTATGTAATAATACTTCAGAATCAAAAGGTTTATTTAAATAATCGTCTGCACCAACAGAATATCCTTTTAAAACATCTTCTTTTAAAGTTTTTGCTGTTAAGAAAATAATTGGTACTTCTTTATTAGTGACTCTAATATCTTGCGCTAAAGAAAATCCATCTTTTCTTGGCATCATTACATCTAAAATACATAAATCATAATCGCTGTTTTTAAACATAATTAAACCTTCTATACCATCTTTTGCGTGTGTAACATTGTAATCGTTTAACGCTAAATAATCTTTTAAAACGGTTCCAAAATTTGGATCGTCTTCTACTAATAAAATTTTTTTACTTCCCATTTTATATGCTTTTAAATTAAAGGTAATTTTACCGTGAATATACTTCCTTCTCCTTTTTCACTTTCTACAAATACTGTTCCATGATGTTTTTCTACAATCTCTTTTACATAAGCAAGACCCAAACCATGCCCTTTTACATCGTGTATATTTCCTTTTTGTTCTCTATAAAACTTATCAAAAACAAGTTTTTGAACACTTTTTGTCATTCCTATTCCGTTATCCTTTATTTTTAATACAAAGAATTTATTTGTGCTTTCTGTATATACATCAATTTTAGGTGCTCTTTCTGATGAATATTTAATAGCATTTTCTAACATGTTAACAATTACATTCGTTAAATGAAATTCATTACCAGAAATCTCAGCAGTAATAGCTTCAAAATGTGTTTCTACCGTACCGTTTTTGTCATTAATTAATAAACTAACATGGCTAATAGCATCTTCAATTATGTCGTGTAAGTCTATGATTTCCTTACTAATTTCTAATTGATTTTTTTCTAACCTAGAAATACGCAACACATTTTCTACTTGTGTATGCATCCTTTTATTTTCATCACGAATCATTTGTACATATCTTAAAACCTTTTCATTATCATTAATAATTTTTGGGTTTTTAATAGAATCTAACGCTAAATTGATGGTTGCAATTGGCGTTTTAAACTCATGAGTCATGTTATTTATAAAATCTGTTTTTATTTCTGATATTTTTTTCTGCTGAATTAATTGATATAACGAACTTGAAAAGGCTACTATTATGATAAATATAAAAAATATTGATAGTAATAAAATATTTGAAAGACCAGATAAAATATGATCATTCTTTGTAGGAAAAGTTACAAACAATAAATATTCTGGCTCATCTTCCGAATCAAAAAATAAAGGAAATGAATAACTATCTTTTTTATTAATAGTATAATAACCAGACTTTAATTTTGTTGCTAAACCATCTCTGCTATAAACGCCATATTTAAAATCTAAATTAATATTTCTTTTCTTTAACTCGTCTTTTATCGTTTCATTTAACTCTCTATTGCTTAGTCTTTTATGAATAGGATTAATTCTATTATAATCTTTAAACCACTCAGAAAACTGACTCTTTTCAATATTTGTTAATCTTTTGGTGTATGAATATTTATGCTCGTCTACTGCAGAAAATAAATTATCGGGTCCTTTAATTAACTTTGATTGAAAGAAATCTTTTTTACCTGTAACTCTCTTATAAATAACCGAATCGTTTCCTAAAAAATCTGCTGGTATTTCAAAATTTTCTTCTAAAATAGTAGATCCAAATGATATTTTTTGATTGTTTGATGTATCAATCTCTTGAAAGAAAAGACTTTTAATTTGAGCTTCATTTGCTAAAACAGCACTTTCAATTATACTTTCAAATTTTTTATCAAAAAGTGTCCTTTCTTTTTCATTTATTCGCTCAGTAACACTTCCTAAAGATTTTTGTACATCATTTTTAAACTGTTCTTTTCTACTTTCTACAGCATTATTTATCCAATACAATTGCACAGCTATAATTCCTATTAAGGAAAAGCTCATTAAAACAACTATAAGAACAAACATTTTCTTACCCATAAACCAAAATTAAGCTATTCAAAAATTGAAATTGATGTTTTTAACGATTATTAACGAATTAAATACAATTTTAAGAATGTTTTAACAATATGAACTAAAATATTTAAACGTATCTTAATTTATTTGTTAAAATATTATGAATACTATTAACGATATTCTTAGTTTCATTTAGGTTTTCATTGCAAATAATGTAGTTAGATTGAAGTAATTTCTTTTCATCATTCCATTGATTTTGCATCCTACTTAAAACTTCTTCTTTAGAAACTGTATCTCTTAAAGTAACACGCTTAATTTTAATGTTTATGTCTGCGTAAACGGTAATTATAAAATCACAAAAAAGGTTGCTTTTACTTTCAAAAAGAATTGCATTCTCGTATATAATGTATGCTTTATCAGTATTGTTTTCTACAAAATTTTTAAAATGTTTTTTAACTTCAGGATGAACAATAGCATTTAAAGTTGCTAATTTGCTTGCATCTTTAAATACAATATCAGAAATAAATTTTCGATGAAGCGTATCATTTATATACGATTGCTCACCAAATTCATTTACAAGCTTTTCTTTAATAATTTTTGATGTATTCATTAATAACTTTGCTTCAACATCTGCAATGTAAATTGCCACATTATTAAAGGCCTCAAATAATTTAGCTACTGTAGTTTTACCACTACCAATACCACCCGTTAAACCAATTATCATTGTTTATTTTTGTATTAAAAAATCAATTTCTTTAGGAATTATCTTCACACTTTTTATAAAATCTGGTTGTGAAATTATTTTAGGAATTAAATAAGTAAGATTATTTTTTTCTGATACTTCAAAATCACATTCAACTAAAAAGGATGACTCTGAAACTTTTGAAAAATTTGATAAAGCCACCACAAAAACAATTTCAACATTTTCTGATAGTGTAATGAGATCAATACCTTGAGGAAGATTTATTGTAACAAATGGAATCTTTAATTTTCCTTCGGTAAATCTTTCTACGTTGCCAGAAACAGTTGCTTTTTTAATGTTAAATTTAAAATTCCTGTCTTTATTTTGATTGTTAATCTCTACATTACGAGAAAAATTTTCTTTTAAATCGTTTAATTTAATTTTTTTTAAGTTAAGATAAGATACTTTTTTTAATTGGTCTTCTGGACCTGAAATTACAATAGAATCTGGTACTACTTTTATATCTCCTAACAGTGCATATCCTATTTGATACTTAATATCTAAATTTGGTTTTAAAGCTACTTTTTTTGATTTTAGCAAACCTAAATTTAAATAAATTGTGTCTTGTAAAATTTCTTGTAATTGAATACCTGATGGCAATTGTTTTTGAATTTTTGTAAATTGATTTTTAACCAAAAGATAAAACTTCGAATCTTTTTTTTGTTGTAAAATAGAGGATTCTAGATTAATTGTTCTACTATTAATTTTAGACCTAAAAAGTTTAAATCCGGTTGCTTTTACAGCAACATCAATATGTTTAATTGGTGCTTCTTGCAGCAACTTATCTTGCTGAATGTGCACATATTTTACAGGATATGTAATTATGGTAGCGTATTCTTTAGAAAAGGTTATTAGCAACCAAATAAAAAAAGAAGCAATTAAAAAGCCGATAAATGTTTTTGGTATTTTTTTGAAAGTTTTCAATCTTAATTTTATATTTATTGCAATCTAGGAAAAATAGGGATAACAAAAAAGTGAGCTTCTACTAAAAAGAAAAAGCTCACTTCAATTATGGCACTAGTATGTAAAATTATTTAACAGCTGGTGTTAAGTATTTTTTGCTTAATTCCATTGATATTGCAGAACGTTCAAAAACAATTTTTCCAGCTCCAGTTTCTATAGTTGCCGTATTTTCTGTTGCATTTAATTCTACAATTTTACCGTGTATACCGCTTGAAGTAACAACTCTTGCTCCTTTTTTAATTTCAGCTTGAAAAGCTTTTTCTTTCTTTTGACGATTCATTTGTGGTCTTATCATAAAAAAATATAATACCCCAATCATCGCTACAAATGGTAACATTGATGCTAAATTTTCCATACCTAATTGTAATCCTATTGTTAAAAACATATTATTGATTTGCTTTTGGCGTAACCATTCCTTTAATAGTTAACAATTCTCTACCAGATTCTGTATTCGTGGTTAAAGTAACTGTTTTCTGTTGTCTGTTTGGTTTTCCGTTTGTATTAAATTTTACTTGAACATCTCCTGTTTCACCTGGCTTAATTGCTGCTTTTGGCCAAACCGGAATTGTACAACCACATGTTGCTTGTGCATTTGTAATCACTAAATCTGTTTTACCAGTATTTGTTACTTTAAAAACAGTTTCTACGATATCTCCTTCATTTACAGTACCAAAATCAAATTCAGATTTATCAAAAGAAATAGATGCTGTTCCTTTTTGAATTTCTAAATCTCTAGATTTTGCATTGTCAATATTTTCTTTGTTGATTTTTGTTGCTGCATTATCAGAATTTTTACAAGCTGTAAAAAAAGTTGAAGACAATACAAAAGCAAATAAAATTGTTATTTTTTTCATGATGATTAAAATTTTTGTAAAAATACTAAATTAATTTTCTAAAACAATAGTTTACAACAAGCCTCTACCAATTTTAACGATTCTTTTATTACTAATAAATTCTTTCGATATTTTGTCTAATACTCCGTTTATAAAATAGCTACTTTTTTCTGTAGAATAATCTTTAGATATCTCTATATACTCATTTATAGTAACTCTTGTAGGTATTGACGGGAAATTAATAAACTCAGTGATTGCCATTTTTATTAATATCATATCTACATCTGCAATTCTATCGGTTTCCCAATTTGGGGTTTTCTCTGCAATATCTTGCTCGTAGGTTTGTTGTTTTAGAACAGTTTTTTTAAATAATGCAGACACAAAATCTTCATCATCTTTATCTTTATACAAACTCCCCACTACAAAAATACCAACCTCTTTAAACTTGCTCAACGATTTTACAACCCAAGTATTTACAAAAGGAATATCATCTACCCAAGAAATCATTTTATCTTCATAATACTCTGCTAATTTTTCATTAGGAGCAATAATTTCTTTGAAAAAATCTACCACAAAAGCTCTATCTAATTTAAAAGAACTTTCTGCTGTGTTTATATACTTAGCGTATACATCACTTTTTAGTAATTCTTCTAAAATAATTTTAACATACTCGGTATCTAACTCCCAATTGTTAAGATTATTCATCTCAATATAACTCTCAACGCTTATGCTTTCTGCAATTGCATTGATTACTTTATTTTCTAAAAATTTAGTATTGGGTTTTAAATCTTCTTGGGTAGCAAGAATTTTATTTTTTGATAGCGCTATCCTTTTTGCTGCTAGTTTTTGAACTTCAACCAAAAGTTGAATGTTTAAAACATACAAATCGAACATTTTTAAAATACTATGTTTTAAAAATTTATCTTCTCTAATAATATCATCATTACTAGATTGCTGCATTGCGTATACAGATTGCATTACTTTAACTCGAATATGTCTTCTGTTAATCATTGTAAAGAACTTAAATAGTTTGCATTTTTATTGCGCTGCAAAAGTAGTATTATTTTAGTTTTGGAGAGCTCTTTTTAATACTTTTTTAAGAAAAAATTTCTTTTTGATTCTTGTATATTCGCCATTCATTATTTTAACATCATTTTCTTTGAAAGCACTACAATATTTAAATAAATACTTTTCTAAATACAAATGGAGATTTTTAATAGGGATTTTAATTACAGTTCTTTCTAAAATCATCGCTTTAAAAGTTCCAAAAATTGTTGGCGATTCGCTAAATATTGTAGAAGATTATTTAAAAGGAATTACCACAAATATAGACGACGTAAAACATCAACTTTTTATTAATATTTTAATGATTTTAGGGGTTGCTTTGTTTAGTGGATTTTTAACTTTTTTAATGAGACAAACCATTATTGTTACTTCTCGTTTAATTGAGTTCGATTTAAAAAACGAAATCTATCAGCAATATCAAAAACTATCGCTTAACTTTTATAAAAAAAATAGAACTGGCGATTTAATGAATAGAATTAGCGAAGACGTTACAAAAGTTAGAATGTATGTGGGGCCAGCAGTGATGTATACCACAAATATGTTGGTGCTTTTTGCCGTTTGTTTTACAGAAATGGTAAAAATAGATTTAAAACTTACTTTATATACCTTATTGCCGTTTCCTTTATTGTCTGTTTCTGTATTTGTTTTAAGTAAAATCATCCACAAAAGAAGTACTGTAGTTCAGCAAAACTTATCAAAATTAACCACATTTACGCAAGAACTTTTTTCGGGTATAAATGTTGTAAAATCATACGGAATTGAAGTTTCAATGACCAAAGATTTTGATGAAATTTCTGATGAAAACAAAGAAAAAAACATCCATTTAGAAAAAGCCAATGCATTATTTTATCCTACGATGGTTTTGCTAATTGGTATTAGCAATATCATTGTGGTGTATGTTGGTGGATTGCAATACATCAATGGTGAAATTAAATCTGGTACCATTTTGCAGTTTTTATTATACGTAAATTATCTTACGTGGCCCGTTGCCATTGTGGGTTGGGTAACTTCTATGATTCAGCAAGCAGAAGCTTCACAAGCAAGAATAAATGAATTTTTAAATCAGGTTCCAGAAATTAAAAACGAAAACGATTCACACACAGAAATTTATGGTAAAGTAACTTTTAAAGAGGTTACTTTTACCTATGACGATACTAATATTACAGCTTTAAAGAACATCAATTTTACAGTAAATCCTGGTGAAACATTAGCTGTTTTAGGAAAAACGGGTTCTGGGAAATCTACAATTATAGAATTGCTGACAAGATTATATGACACGCAAGAAGGTGTTATTCTGTTGGATGACAAACCGATTAAAGAAGCCAATTTATATGATGTACGACGTCAAATTGGTTTTGTGCCTCAAGATCCTTTTTTGTTTTCTGATACGATTGAAAATAATATCAAATTTGGAAAAGAAGATGCCACTGAACAAGAAATTATAGAAGCTGCTAAAAATGCAGTTGTACATAATAATATTATTGAGTTTACTAACGGATACAAAACCATTCTTGGTGAACGTGGTGTAACTTTATCCGGCGGACAAAAGCAACGTGTGTCTATTGCGAGAGCAATTATTAAAAATCCTAGGATATTAATTTTTGATGATTGTTTATCTGCAGTTGACACAGAAACCGAAGAAAAAATACTATCAAATCTAGAAAAAGTATCTAAAAATAAAACTACTTTTATTATCAGTCATAGAGTCTCATCAGCAAAAAATGCAGATAAAATTATTGTATTAGATGCTGGTAAAATTATTCAACAAGGAACTCACAATCAATTAATAACAATTGATGGGTACTATAAAGAATTATATGATCTTCAACTTTTAGAAAAAGAAAAGTAATCTTTAACATTGCTACGTAAAATATTTTATTAGATTTGTAGGTATAACAAACAATTTATAACAACTATTTAAAAGAATTATGGCAGAGAGAGTTGAACAAGAAGAAATTTTTTCACAAGTATTAAGAGCAGGAAGAAGAACCTATTTTTTTGACGTTAGAGCAACAAAAGCAGATGATTATTATTTAACTGTTACAGAAAGTAAAAAATTTACACACGATGATGGAACTTTCCATTATCAAAAACACAAAATTTACTTATACAAAGAGGATTTTACAGATTTTCATGAAATGTTAGGTAAAGCAACAGACTACATTTTAAACGAAAAAGGAAATGAAGTAATTAGCGAACGTCATCAAAAAGATTTTAAGAAAGAAGAAAACGAAAACGAAGAAACAAACTCTACAACTAGTTTTACAGATGTTTCTTTTGATGATATTTAGAAATTAATCATCATTTTTATACTAATTTAACGAATTCAAATTAAGAATCGCACACTTTATAGTTTGCGATTTTTTTTTATAAAACGCGTTTCATAACGTTACTTTTAGATACGGTTTCCTCCCACTCTTTAAGTGCATTACTGTCTTTTGTAATTCCGCCACCAATAAAAAGAGATGCCTTATTTTTACTGATATTCATGCATCTTAAATTCACAAATAACGCAGAACTTTGTGTATGAGAATCTGAATCTAAAACATTAATTTCTCCTAAAAAACCCGTGTAATAACTTCTTTGATAATATTCGTTTTCTAAAATGAATTTTTTTGCTTTTTCTCTCGGCAAACCACAAACCGCCGGAGTTGGATGCAATGCCCTAACCAATGTTTTTAAGTTTGATTTTTCGTTTAAAACACCCGTAACTTTCGTTTTTAAATGCAACAAACTACCCGCTTTTACGGTTTCTGTTTTATCAATTTTTAAGTCTGATGAAATTTTTTCTAATTGACTTTTTATAAAATCGGTAACTAATTGTTGCTCTTCTAATTCCTTAGTTTCCCATACAACATTTTCGGTATTTTGATACACTTGGGTTCCCGCTAAAGACATGGTTGTAAAAACTGAATTTTCAATATTTAACAGCGTTTCTGGCGTTGCGCCAAGCCACAAACCAACTTTTGGATGAAACCAAACATACACAAAGGCATTTTTATAATTTTGCAGTAATTTTTGATAAATTTCAAGCAAATTAAAATCAGAAATTTTAACTTGTTCTGTTCTTGAAATCACTACTTTTTTTAAATCCTTTTTATTGATTTCTTCAATTGCTTTTTCTACTAATTTTACATGCTTTTCTTTCGAGACTTCATCCGCAGAAAAATATTTTTCATCGGCATTAAAAGTATCCAACGAAAGTTCTTCAGTAATAAATTCTGATGTATTTAAAGGAAATAAAATTGCTTTTTGCCCGCTATCAAAAGGAGCAAAAACAAAACCTGATTCAGAAAAATCATCCGTAAAAACCAAGGTTTTATCTTGCATAAAAAAACCAGAAACAAAATCAGAATTTGGTTTTCTATACACCACAAAAGGTTTCTCTTCTTGATAAAAAGTTATTATTTTATTTAAAATTTTCAAGCTATTTTTTGTCTAAAATAATATTGGTAAGTTTGCAAATAGAAATTAAATTATCATCTTCATCAACAATCTTAATTTCCCATAAATGCGTTGTATTTCCCTTATGAATTGGTTTTGCAATTCCGTATACAAATCCTTCTTTTTTGCTTTTTACATGGTTAATACTTAGCTCAATTCCTTTTACAATTTTCAATTTTGTATCCACAAAAAGTGCAGACGCACAACTACCAACCGTTTCTGCCAAAGCTGCCGTTGCACCGCCATGTAAAATTCCGTAAGGTTGATGCACCCTTGAATTTACTGGCATTTTTGCTGTAACATAATCAGTACCAACGTCTACAAACTCTATTTCTAAAGTTTGCATTAGTGTATTTTTATTTAAATTATTTAAGGTTTCTAGCGTTTTTATTTTATCCATAAACAAGAAGTTTAAAAAGTAAAAATACGTATTATTTTTTTGTATTTTTGCGACAATATTTATGATTGAGATTTATGTATAAAATACGCATTATTTTAGATACCAAAGAAGACGTTATTAGAACCATTTTGGTTGATGAGAGCATTACTTTAGAAAGTTTACACAGAACAATTGCAGCTTCTTTTGGTTTTGAAGGGCAACAAATGGCTTCGTTTTATAGAACCGATGATGAATGGAATCAAGGGGAAGAAATTCCGTTATTTAATATGGCAGAAGCAGGAGAAGAAATTTCTATGGAAACCTGTTTTGTTGATGAAATTTTACCGGAAGAAAATAGTAAACTTATTTATGTATACGATTTCTTAAAAATGTGGACCTTTTATGTGGATGTTGTGGAGATTTCATCAGAAGTAAAAGAAAATTTACCAGAAACCATTTTATCATTCGGTGAAATTCCAGAAAAAGAACCTAAAAAAGAATTTGTTGCAGATAATTTTGGTGATGATTTTGATGATGAAGATATAGATGATTTAGACGAAAATCATGGTCATTATGATGATTATGATTTTACAGATTATTAATTCATTCGTGTAATTAAAAATTATGTAATTGTTTAATCGGTTAATTGTTTGTAAATATTTACTTTTAATTTGCAATTAAACATTTACACATACTTACGTAACAAAAGTGTAAATTAGTCGTCTAAATACTTTAACCGACTAAAACAACTTCTTTGAAAACAATCTTATCTCTTAAAAATCTCGATAAAAAATACGGTAAAGTTCACGCAGTAAATAATCTTTCTTTTGATATTCAAAAAGGAAATGTTTACGGAATTTTAGGTCCAAATGGAAGTGGAAAATCTACCACTTTAGGAATTATTTTAAATGTTGTAAACAGAACTTCTGGCGATTTCTCTTGGTTTGAGGGAAAATTAACAACGCACGAAGCACTTAAAAAAGTGGGTGCAATTATAGAGCGACCAAACTTTTATCCGTACATGACAGCAACTCAAAATTTAGCGTTGATTTGCAAGATAAAAGGAATATCAACAGAAAAGATTGATGAAAAACTTACAATAGTTAATCTTTTTGAGAGAAGAGACAGTAAATTTAGTACGTTTTCTTTAGGAATGAAACAACGTTTGGCAATTGCTTCTGCCTTATTAAATGATCCAGAAATCTTAATTTTAGACGAACCAACAAATGGTTTAGATCCGCAAGGAATTCACGAAATTCGTCAAATAATAAAATTAATTGCAGCAAACGGAACTACTATTTTATTGGCTTCTCACCTTTTAGATGAAGTTGAAAAAGTGTGTTCTCATGTGGTAGTTATTAGAAATGGGATAAAATTATATAGTGGTCGTGTTGATGAAATGACGGCTTCTTTTGGTTTATTAGAATTAAAAATTGATGATAAAGAAGATGAATTAATTAAATTACTAGAAAACCATGAGGCAATTGGTAAAATATCCAAAGATCACGACACATTAATTGCAACTTTAAATCGTAATGTCTCATCCGCAGAAATAAATACTTATTTGTTTAAAAACGGAATTGTTTTATCGCATTTAGTAAAACGCAAACCAAGTTTAGAACAACAATTTTTAGATTTAACAAACAACAATTAATCACAAAAAAGTCTGTTCAAAACACAGTCAAAAACAATTCATCCCAAAACATAAAACGTCATGTTAAGACTACTAACTATAGAATTTCATAAATTAAAATACAATAGAGCTAGTAAAGTATTATCAATCATATACTTTGGTTTGCTAACTTCTATTGCATTAATTGCTGCCATAAAATTTGAATTTGGCAATTTTAAATTGCATTTAGCAGATGCAGGAATTTTCAACTTCCCATATATTTGGCACTTTAACACCTACATTGCTGCTATTTTAAAATTCTTTTTATTGTTAGTAATTGTTTCCATGATGTCTAACGAATACAGTTATAAAACCTTAAAACAAAATTTAATAGATGGTTTAAGTAAAAAAGAATTTATTTTATCAAAATTCTATACAGTCATTGCTTTTGCTTTAGTTTCTACCATTTTTGTTTTCATAGTTTCGTTAGTTTTAGGTTTGGTATATTCAGATTATAATGAATTACCTATTATTTTTTCTGATTTAGATTACTTATTAGCCTTTTTTATAAAATTAGTAGGTTTTTTCTCTTTTGGATTATTTTTAGGAATCCTTGTAAAACGTTCTGCTTTTGCAGTTGGTGCAATGTTTGTTTGGCTAATTGCCGAAAGTATGTTTAAAGGGTATTTGTACTGGACTTTTAAAGACGCAGTACATACAGGAGATAAAGTTGATGGAATAATGCAATTTTTACCTTTAGAAGCCATGACTAATTTAATAAAAGAACCTTTTTCTAGATTAGGCGCAGTAAGATCTGCAGCAAATACAATGGGTGAAGTTTTCACTAAAAGTTATGCAGTAGAATTCACAACCATTTTAATCGTAACATTCTGGACTTTTGTCTTTATTTACTTGTCTTTTGCATTGTTAAAAAAGAGGGATTTGTAATTCTTTTTAGATATATTTGATGTTTGTTTAACAAACATTATAGAATGAAGAAATTATTTCCGTTTTTATTATTATTTTTTGCATTAAATATATTTTCTCAAAAGGAAGCTAACTATTGGTTTTTTGGTGAAGGTGCTGGTTTAAATTTTAGTACAAATCCACCCGATATTTTATCAGGTTCTTTATCTACAGATGAAGGTTCTGCTTCAATTTCTGATAAAGATGGTGTTTTACAGTTTTATACAGATGGTTCTATTGTTTACAATAGAACTGGTGCAGTAATTGCAAATGGAACAGATTTATTAGGCGATTCTTCTAGTGCACAATCTGCTATCATTGTCCCTAAACCTTTAGACACTACTATTTATTATATTTTTACGGTTGGTAATCAACAAAACGGAAACAGCGGTAATGGGGTAACATTCGCTACTGTTGATATGTCTTTAAACGGTGGTATTGGTGGCGTTACTTCAAAAAACATTATTTTAAGTGGCGCAGAAAGTGCACGAGAAAAAATTACTTCTGTACGAGGTTCAGAGTGCAATACCTTTTGGGTTATAACAGCAGATTCGTTTAACTTTTATAGTTATCTCATCGATAAAAACGGAGTTGTAAATTCCGCAAAAACTTCTCCTCACAGTACTACTTTATCAAATTTAAGAGGATACCTAAAGATTTCTCCAGATGGAAAAACTCTTGTAAATGCTAGTGCAGATTCTGGATCATATATCTACGATTTTGATGCTTTAACGGGACTAGTTACTAATGGAAGAACTCTAGAACTCCCTTCTAGATTCGATGATTTTAATAGACTTATAGGAGGTTATGGAGTAGAGTTTTCTAGAAATAGCAATAAATTATACATTTCAACTGGTGTTCATAGTCAGTTAAATTCAAATACTGGTATAAGAGGTCAAACAGATTTTGCGAGTATTACTCAATTTAATTTAGAATCTAAAAACATTACAGATATAAATGCAAGTGCACAATTAATTTATCAAACAAACTCTGGCTACAGAGGTGCTTTGCAATTGGCTTCCAATGGTAAAATTTACTATGCTAGAAGTAGAACTAATTTTTTAGGAGTTATTAATTCCCCAGAAAAAGATGCTGATGAAATCAATTTTGTAGAAAATGGTTTAAACCTAGATAGAAAAATTTCTACGGAAGGTTTGCCTCCTTTTATTCAATCTTTTTTTCTTGAAATCGAAATCAAAGATACTGCAACAGATATTGTTGTAAATAATCAAGATTTAAAATACTGTATTGGTCAAAATAAAACAATCCAACCAGAAGAGATCATTGGAACTGGAATTAATTATTTATGGACTTTTGATGATGGAATAAATCCTGTAACAACAATTTCTTCATCTCCAACAAATAGAAATTTAGAACTTACAAATATTAGCTTTGCTAACAAAGGCATTTACCAATTAAAAATCACTTTAAAAGATGAATGTGATAATGATATTGAATATAATGGAACTTTTAATGTAGAAGTTTACGATGCTGCTTCAGCTAATGAAACACCAGAAAATATTATTTTTTGTGATATTGATAGAGATGGTTTTAATTCTTTCGATTTACAATCAGCTAAAAATGCTGAAATACTAAACGGCTTAGACGCCTCTATTTTTGATGTTTTATATTTTAAAACCATTGATGATGCTAATTCTAATAATAATCCTTTACCAAATCCTTATACAAATCCTTCGGCATTTAGTTCAGAAAAAATTTATGCAAGAGTTCATAATAAAGGTGCAACTGAAGCCTGTTTTGCGATTACAAGTTTCACTTTAGCTGTTACAGATTTACCAATTCCTGTGCAACCAGAACCTTATAGAATTTGTGATGATCTAGAAAGCGGAAGTGATACAGATGGAATTATAAACACCTTTTTACTAAACACAAAAGATTCAGAAATTTTAGGAACTTTAGCTTCTTCACAATACAATATCTCTTATCATACGACTAAAATTGGTGCAGAAATTAATGATGCTACAACAGTAATTCCTAAAAACACAAATCATACTGTAAAAAATTCTCAAACCGTTTATATTAGAGTAGAAAATAAAGATAATTTTAGTTGTGACGACACTTCTAAAACGTTAGAATTATTGGTAGATGCTTTACCTGTTTTAAAACCAAATCCAGAATTAGAACAGTGTATTAGTGTAAATAATACAAATCCAACAGTAAATTTAACAATTGCTCAAATAAATATTTCTGAAACTCCAATTGTTACTTTTGAGTATTTTGAAGATGCTACGGCAACCACAAAAATTACGAACATCACCTCTTACCCTGTTCAAGTAAACACAACAAAATCTGTTTATGTAAGAGTTACTTCTGATAAAAATTGTGCTAGAGAAATTATTGAATTAACGTTAAATATTGGTGAAACTGGAGATAATCCGTATAATGAAATTCAGCCTGCAGTTTGTGATGATTTTTTAGATGCTGATGGAAATAACACCGTTAATAATTCTGACACAGACAATATCAGTAATTTTATTTTGGATAAAAATGCTATCATCAATAGTATAAATCCGGGTGCTAACACAATTGTATATTTTTACGAAAATATTGATGATAGAAACAATACTTTAAACGAAATTGATATTACAAACTACAGAAATGATATCAATAAAATTGATGTAACTCCTATTACAAACGGAATACAATTTCCTATTTATTACAAAATACTAAGTACAATTAATAATAATTGCCAAGGTTTAGGTCAGTTTTATCTTCAGATAAACTCCGTTCCAACTGCAAATATTGTTGACGATTTAGAAGTATGTGACAATACAGATGACGGAAATGGAACAAACGGATTTGTACAAACTTTCGATTTAGAAAGTCAAACTGCAGCAATTTTAGGAACTCAAAATTCAGCTGATTTTACAGTTACGTATCATCTTTCTACTGCTGATGCAAACTCTGGAAATAATCCTTTAACTTCTCTTTTTACAAATACAACTCGCGACTCACAAACCATTTATGTAAGAGTTA
>TARA_R110002167_G_scaffold307012_1_pt1 | contig 80751 bp, 68 predicted proteins | sample TARA_R110002167 | Tara Oceans TARA_R110002167 (sample SAMEA4398238) | marine metagenome | biome: Polar Biome; feature: [MES] marine water layer (ENVO:01000295) within the mesopelagic zone...; material: water (ENVO:00002006), including particulate matter (ENVO:01000060) such...
TCCTCCTTTGTCGGAATGACAAAATTATTATGTTTTCAGACTTATGATAAATTACGGACATTCAAATTAATAATTGACTGAAATTTTGAGCACAGTCCTTTCAAACTAAGCTATATTTAAGTCAATAAAGATGCCATAATTCGGATTAATTTGGACACTTTAAATAGTCTCTAAAAATTATAGCATACTATTTGGTAATCAAATAGATTATCGTAAATTTGCAAACTCTTTTTGAGAGAGGAATGTTTAATTAGAAAAAATAATACGTGTGGACACATTAAGCTACAAAACAATTTCAGCCAACAAAGCTACTGCTAATAAAGAGTGGTTATTAGTTGATGCTGAATCGCAAAGCTTAGGTCGTTTAGCTTCAAAAGTTGCAAAACTTTTAAGAGGTAAACATAAGCCTAACTTCACACCACATGCTGATTGCGGAGATAACGTGATTGTTATTAATGCAGAAAAAATCAACTTAACAGGAAACAAGTGGGACGATAAAACATATATCCGTCACACAGGTTATCCAGGTGGTCAAAGAATCTTAACTGCTAAAGAAATGTTTGGAAAAGATCCAGCAAGATTAGTGGAAAAGTCAGTAAAAGGAATGTTGCCTAAAAACAAATTAGGTGCAGATATATTCCGCAATTTAAATGTTGTTGTTGGTGCAGCGCATACTCACGATGCTCAAAAACCAAAAACAATTAACTTAAACGAATTCAAATAAATGGAAGTAATTCACAAAATTGGCCGTAGAAAAACGGCTGTTGCTCGTGTGTATGTTGCCAAAGGAAAAGGAGACATCACAATTAATAAAAAAGACATAACGGCTTACTTTACTACAGCTACATTGCAGTATAAAGTAAAACAGCCATTGGTTATGACTAACAATGATAGCAACTTTGATATTACAGTAAATGTTTTTGGAGGTGGTATTACCGGTCAAGCAGAAGCAGTTCGTTTAGCGCTTTCTCGTGCTATGTGCGAATTAGATGCTGAAAACAGATTGACTTTAAAACCAGAAGGATTATTAACAAGAGACCCAAGAATGGTTGAGCGTAAAAAATTCGGACAGAAAAAAGCGCGTAAGAAATTCCAGTTCTCTAAACGTTAACACCAAATTTCGATATTTGTATTGGCTTGTCACACTGAGCGCAGTCGAAGTGTCTCTTCAATATAAATTTCAAATTAAAAAGAAAAAATTAAACCAGTTATTGTTGTCCTAGTTGTAAAGACAGGATTTAGTTTAGCATCTAAATGAAGCCAACAGCCAACAGCCAAAAGCATACAGCTTAAAGCCTAAAGCCAAAAAGGAACATTGCTAATTCAACAGAACGTAAACTATTACAAAATGGCAAAAGTAGAAGTAAAAGAATTACTTGAAGCAGGTGTACACTTCGGTCACCTCACACGTAAGTGGGATCCAAATATGGCTCCTTACGTATATATGGAACGTAACGGTATTCATATTATCAACCTTTATAAAACCGCAGCAAAAATGGAAGAAGCTGGAAACGCGTTAAGTAAAATCGCGAATTCTGGTCGAAAAATTTTATTTGTTGCTACAAAAAAACAAGCAAAAGATATAGTTGCTGAAAAAGCAGGGGCTATCAACATGCCTTACATCACTGAAAGATGGCCAGGTGGCATGTTAACAAACTTTGTTACTATTAGAAAAGCTGTTAAAAAAATGGCTGCAATTGATAGAATGAAAAAGGACGGAACGTTTATGTCTCTTTCTAAAAAAGAGCGTTTACAGGTTGACCGTTTGAGAGCTAAGTTAGAGAAAAACTTAGGCTCAATTAGTGACATGACACGTTTACCAGGGGCATTATTTGTTGTTGATATCAAATGTGAACATATCGCCATTAAAGAAGCACAAAAATTAAACATTCCTATTTTCGCAATGGTTGATACCAACTCTGATCCACGACAAGTTGATTATGTAATCCCTGCAAATGATGATGCTTCAAAATCTATTGATAAGATTTTAACTTATGTTACAGGCGCTATCAGTGAAGGTTTATTGGAACGTAAAGCTGAAAAAGATGCTTCTGAAGAAGGTGATGATTCAAATGAAGAAGTAACAAAAAAAGTAGCGACTAAAGCTAAAACTAAAAAAGTTATAGCTGAAGATGATGATACTTCAGATGACGTAGTAACTGAAATTACTAAAAAAGCTACCAAAGCTAAGGCCAAGAAAGTTGTAGCTGACGAAGAAGAATAAATTAATACAAATCTAGTATACATTAAGTCGTTTAATTCATTTCTTCGTTGAAACAAATTGAACGACTTTTTAAATTTTAAAAATTATGGAATCTATGGTAAAAATAACAGCTGCCGAAGTTAATAAATTGAGACAAACCACTGGTGCAGGAATGATGGACTGTAAAAAAGCTTTAGTTGAAGCTGAAGGAAATTTTGAAACAGCAATTGAAATTTTACGCAAAAAGGGTCAAAAGGTTGCTGCAAATAGAGCCGACAGAGAATCAACAGAAGGTGCTTCGATTGCAAAAGTAAACAACTCTAAAACAGTTGGTGTTGCTATCGTTTTAGGATGTGAGACAGACTTCGTTGGAAAAAATGAAAGTTTTGTAAAGTTAGCAAATGAATTTGCTGATTTAGCTTTTAAATACAATACAAAAGAAGACTTTTTAGCTGCTGATTTTGGCGGCATGACCGTTGCTGAAAAATTAATAGAGCAAACGGGGGTTATTGGCGAGAAATTAGAAATCAATGCTTTTGAAAAAATAGAAGCTCCTTTTGTTGGCTTTTATATCCACGCTGGAAATAAAATTGCAACCTTAGTAGGCTTATCCGCTAATGTAGATGGTGCCGATGTGGTGGCTAAAGATGTGGCTATGCAAGTGGCTGCCATGAACCCAATAGCGTTGGATCAAGATGGTGTTGACCAATCGGTGATTGATAAAGAAATTGAAATTGCTAAAGACCAATTACGTCAAGAAGGTAAACCAGAAGCCATGTTAGATAATATTGCAAAAGGCAAATTAAACCGTTTCTTTAAAGACAATACATTGGTGAATCAAGATTTTATAAAAGACAGCAAAATAAATGTTGCTACGTATGTAAAATCAATTGGTAAAGACATCAAAGTTGTAAACTTTAAAAGAGTTGCCTTAGGTTAATCTAATTGCAATATATAATACATAAAGCTTCTCGTTAATTTGAGGGGCTTTTTTTATAATCTAAAAACAAAAAAATTATGTAGTTTTGCTAAACTTTTAAACACATTATGAAGTACAAAAGAATCCTCCTAAAACTTTCCGGCGAAGCCTTAATGGGCAATCGTCAATATGGTATTGATCCAGAGCGTTTGGCAGAATACGCCCAAGATATCAAAGCAATAACCAATCAAGGTGTTGAAGTGGCCATAGTTATTGGCGGTGGAAACATTTTTAGAGGTGTTGCTGGCGCTAGCAAAGGTATGGATCGGGTTCAAGGAGATCATATGGGAATGCTCGCAACAGTTATCAACGGGCTTGCCTTACAAAGCGCCTTGGAAAATGCTGATATTCCAACAAGATTGCAATCTGCCATTCAAATTAACGAGGTGGCGGAACCATTTATTCGCAGACGCGCGATTAGACATTTAGAAAAAGGGCGAGTAGTAATTTTTGGAGGGGGAACTGGAAATCCTTATTTTACTACTGATTCTGCTGCGGTTTTAAGAGCTATAGAAATTGAGGCTGATGTTATTTTGAAAGGAACACGTGTTGACGGTATTTATAATGTTGACCCAGAAAAGGACTCAAAAGCCATCAAGTTTGATACCATTTCGTTTGCAGACGTAATACGAAAAGGACTCAAAGTTATGGATACGACTGCCTTTACTTTAAGTCAAGAAAACGACTTACCAATTATCGTTTTTGATATGAACAAAAAAGAAAACCTCTTTAAAGTGGTTTCTGGTGAAAATATAGGCACAGAAGTTAATTGATAGAACGGTGTGTTTTAAATTAATTAAAATTAAAGTTTTATAGTCATGAATGAAGACGTCGAATTCATATTAGATACAGCAAACGAAGCAATGGATAATGCGATTAAGCATTTAGAAAAACAACTGGTAAATATTAGAGCCGGCAAAGCAAGTCCAGCCATGCTAGGAAGTGTTATGGTGGATTATTATGGCTCTCAAACACCATTGTCCCAAGTATCCAATGTGAATACCCCAGATGGTAGAACCATTACAGTACAGCCTTGGGAAAAAAGCATGCTTCAAGAAATTGAACGCGGCATAATGTTTGCCAATCTTGGATTTAACCCCATGAATAATGGAGAGAGTATTATAATTAATGTTCCACCTCTTACCGAGGAACGTCGTCGTGATTTAGTTAAACAGGCTAAAGCTGAAGCTGAAGATGCTAAAATTGGTGTTAGATCTGCTAGAAAAGATGCGAATAACGACATTAAAAAATCGGATGACATTTCTGAAGACCTTAAAAAGAATGCAGAAATTGATATACAACAAATGACCGATAAATACGTTAAAAAAATTGATGATATTCTCGAATTCAAAGAGAAAGAGATCATGACCGTATAATTACAAAAGCGACTCACAGGTCGCTTTTTTTAAATCACTAACTTTTTGTTCAATTAATGTTAAAGCGTAGCACTTTTATTTTCTTTTTGTTTTTAACAGGTGTGCTACACTCTCAAATTATTTCAGATAACTCAAGAGTCACGCAACAAGACTCCCTAAAAAATGGTGACCTTCTAAGACAATTGGGGAACGGCTATTTTCCAACTAAATATTTCAACTTTGATCTAAGATACCTCTTAAAGTACAACCAATACGAAGCATTAAGAACGGGACTTGGAGGCATTACTAACGATGCCTTTTCAGAAAAAGTACGATTAAACTCTTATATTGTTTACGGCTTTAGAGATCATCGTTTTAAATATAGTTTTGGCACAGGTTTACGATTAAACGAACAAACAAATACATGGCTAAATGCTTCTTATACCGATGATTTACAGGAATCTGGTAGCTCTGCTTTTTTGACCGACAGACGATTTTTTCAGTTTTTTGAACCCCGATTGTTAAATATAAGTTTATTCCACAAACAAACAACTAGATCAGTTTCTTTAGAGCATCAATTAAGTCCCAAACTTCAAACTGAAACGCAATTTGCGTGGAGTTATATTGTTCCAACTTATGACTATGTATTTAAATTAAATAATAATAGTTATAGTACATTTCATTTAAGCACACTCAAAACATCCATACAGTGGAGTCCGTTTAGCCAATATATGAAGTCAAACAACAAGTATATTGAAACAAAAAATGGCTTCCCTAAATTTACATTACAATACACAAAAAGTTTTAAAGGTTTAGGTAATGGTGATTTTAATTTTTCGAAACTGGATTTTAGAATTATTCATCAAATTATATTCCCTAATGACTCAAAGTCTGAAATTACAGTAGTTTCTGGAATAACAAATGGAGATACCCCTTTAACCAATCTATACCATGCCTACCCCAACAATATCAATAAAGAAACAATTATGCAACGGTTTTCAGTAGCAGGTATCAATAGTTTTGAAACCATGTTTTTTAATGAATTCTTTTCTGATAAATTCACAACCATTCAGTTTAAACATTATTTTAAGCCCTTTCAAATATCTGCCCGTTATAGGCCCCAATTAGTGCTAATTTCTAGATATGCAATTGGAGATATAGATCAAATGGACCGCCATCAAAATATAACTTTTAAGTCTTTAAAACAAGGCTATACCGAATCGGGATTTGAAATCAACAAATTACTTTTCGGTTTTGGTTTAAGTTTTTCTTATCGATATGGAGCATATCACCTACCAAATCTTGGTGATAATGTTGCGTTTAAATTTACATTTAATGTAACATTATAGTATGATAAACATGTGTAATACATTGTTTTTCCTACCTTTGCCAAACTTTTAATTGACACATGTTTAAACTTTTTTCAAAAAATTTTTGGGATATTATAGCACGCCTTATTTTGCGCAATAAAATAGGGATTCTTATTGCCCTTGTTCTTGCCACCATTTTCTTTAGTTTTCAGTGGAAAAACATGCGATTTACCTATACTGAGGCTAACTTACTGCCTGATGATAATGAAGTAAATATTACCTATAATCACTTTTTAGAGAAATTTGGCGAGGAAGGCAATCTTATCGTACTTGGCGTAAAAGACTCCACGCTTTTTACCGTAGCCAAATTAAATGCTTGGAATGACCTATCGGATGATTTTAAAAAATATAACGAAGTTGAAACCGTTTTATCTATAAAAGATCTTCAAAAACTTGTAAAAGATACCAAACACGAAAAGTTTGTTCTTGAACCTTTTATTAAAGATTCGGTAACATCCTTAAAACAAATTGAAATACTCGAAGATGAATTGTTTCATAAATATCCGTTTTATGACAACTTTTTATTTAATAAAAACACAAAAACAATCCGTACGGCAATTTATCTGAAAAAAGATATTGTTAATACTGCAGAAAGAAAAGACTTCGTCATTAATGTTTTACAACCCAGAATTGAAGCCTTTAAAAAAGCCACAAATTTAAATGTTCGTGTTTCTGGAATGCCTTATATAAGAACGCTTAACTCTCAAAATATCGTTGATGAAATAGGCTTGTTTATTGCAGCGGCTCTTTTGGTTACATCGCTTATATTCTTTTTCTTTTTTAGGTCGTTAAGAGCTACTTTTATATCGCTTATTGTTGTTTCCACTGGCGTTATGTGGACCTTTGGAATCTTAGGGTTGCTTAATTATGAAATTACCGTTTTAACAGCTCTTATTCCTCCCTTGATTATTGTTATAGGGTTTCCAAACTGTGTGTTTTTAATTAACAAATATCAAAACGAAGTAAAGCTTCATGGGAATAAAGTAAAATCTCTGCAACGGGTTATTACAAAAGTAGGCAATGCCACTTTAATGACCAATGTAACAACGGCATCAGGTTTTGCAACCTTTATATTTACAGAGAGCAAGCTTTTAAAAGAATTTGGGATTGTTGCTTCTTTAAGCATTTTGGCCATTTTTATTCTATGTATCCTTATCATTCCTATTTTGTACTCGTTTCTGCCATATCCCAAAGAACGCCATTTACAACATTTAAACAGACGTTGGGTCTCTTATTTTGTGAGTTGGATAGAAAAGATGGTTAAGCATAAACGAATTACTATTTACGCAACCGCCGTTTTACTTCTTATACTTAGTTTTATTGGTATTTATCAAATAAGAATTTCAGGTAGTTTGATAGAAGATATGCCAAAAAACACTCAGTTTTTTAAGGATATTCGTTTTTTTGAAAAAGAGTTTAATGGGATTATGCCCTTGGAAATAATGGTAGATACAAAACGTAAAAAAGGTGTGATGAAATTAGCCACTTTAAAACGAATGGATGAACTTGAAAAGGTAATTGAAGAGACCCCAGAATTATCCCGACCAATTTCGGTGGTCAGCTTGGTAAAATACTCCAAACAGGCCTACTATAATGGCAATCCAAAACATTATCAATTACCAACTTCGCAAGAAAACAGTTTCATACTGTCGTATGCAAAAAATTCAGCGTCCAATGTAAATTTGTTTAATAATTTTGTTGATAGTACTGGCCAATATGCTCGAATCACCACCTTTATGAAAGATATTGGAACCGATAAAATGGAACAAATTGAAGATAATTTAAATAATAAAATAAGAAATGTTTTTCCTAAAGACCAATATGATGTAACAATTACAGGAAAAGCTCTGGTGTTTCAAAAAGGAACTAATTATTTAGTAAAAAACTTAGCTATTTCGTTATCACTAGCCATATTTTTAATTTCATTATTTATGGCCTATATGTTTAGATCATTAAAAATGATTGTGGTATCACTTATTCCAAACCTGTTACCATTGTTAATAACTGCTGGGTTAATGGGTTATTTAGGTGTGCCAATAAAACCTTCAACCATATTGGTGTTTAGTATTGCTTTCGGGATTTCAGTTGACGATACAATTCACTTTTTAGCAAAATACAGACAAGAACTTCAAGCGAATCATTGGAGAATCAATAAATCGGTTTATGGTGCATTACGCGAAACGGGGGTAAGCATGTTTTATACGTCCATCGTGTTATTTTTCGGGTTCTCGGTATTTACAATTTCAAGTTTTGGCGGTACTGTTGCCTTAGGAGGATTAGTTTCAGTTACACTTTTGTTTGCCATGTTATCAAATTTAATGCTATTACCATCACTATTATTATCCCTTGAGCGTAGTATTGCCAATAAAAATGTTTTAAAAGAACCTGCCATCAACATTATTCCCGAAGAAGATGCTAAAGGCTAAAAATGCTGGTTTTAAAAATCAATTTACTAAGAATTTGGAATTTGTAAGTTGATATTTAATAATTGAAACCTTTATATTTGCAAATTAAAATTAACACCCATGATATTACGTACCGTTTCTGAATTATTATCGAATAACAAAACGCTTCCTGAAATTGAGCTTAAGGGCTGGGTTAGAACGTTTAGAGCCAATCGATTTATTGCTTTAAACGATGGTTCAAGCATCAATAATATTCAATGTGTTGTTGATTTTGAAAATACCGATGAAGCCCTATTAAAAAGGATTACTACAGGTGCATCTGTGCACATAAAAGGCGAATTGGTTGAAAGTCAAGGAAAAGGACAAAAAGTTGAAATAATAGTCCATTCAATTAAAATTTTAGGAGATTCTGATCCTGAAACGTTCCCCATTCAACCTAAAAAACATTCCTTTGAGTTTTTACGTGAAAATGCACATTTGCGTACAAGAACCAATACATTTAGTGCCGTGATGAGACTGCGTTCGGCCTTATCATTTGCCATCCATAAATATTTTAATGAAAACGGTTTTTATTATATGCACGCCCCTATCATTACTGGAAGTGATGCCGAAGGAGCCGGGGAAATGTTTAGAGTAAGTAATTTAGATGCGAAAAATCCACCATTAACAAAAGATGGAAATATTGATTTTTCAAAAGATTTCTTTGGAAAAGAAACCAATCTTACAGTATCTGGCCAATTAGAAGCTGAAACTTTTGCCATGTCATTAGGGAAAGTATATACATTTGGCCCAACGTTTCGAGCCGAAAATTCTAATACATCCAGACATTTAGCAGAGTTTTGGATGATTGAACCTGAGGTTGCTTTTATGGATTTAGCTGGTAATATGGATTTAGCTGAAGCCTTTATGAAATTTGTTTTAAAATATATTATAGATAACCATCGCGAAGATTTGGAATTTTTGGAAGCCAGATTACTAGATGAAGAAAAAACTAAACCACAAGCAGAACGTACTGACATGAGTTTAATTGAAAAATTAAACTTCGTGATTGATAATAACTTTAAACGTGTTAGTTATACAGAAGCAATTGATATATTGCGTAACAGCACCCCAAATAAGAAAAAGAAATTTAAATACATTATTAATGAATGGGGCACAGACTTGCAAAGCGAACACGAACGTTTTCTAGTTGAAAAACACTTTAAATGCCCTGTGATTTTATTTGATTATCCGGCCAACATTAAAGCCTTTTATATGCGCCTAAATGAAGACGGTAAAACTGTTCGGGCAATGGATATACTGTTCCCAGGTATTGGCGAAATAGTTGGAGGCTCACAACGGGAAGAGCGTCTTGAGGTACTTAAAGAAAAAATGGCTGCACTTGATATTGATGAGAACGAATTATGGTGGTATTTAGACTTGCGTAAATATGGTACTGCCGTGCATTCAGGGTTTGGTCTTGGGTTTGAGAGATTAGTGATGTTTGCAACAGGAATGAGTAATATTAGAGATGTTATACCATTCCCGAGAACCCCTCAAAATGCTGAATTTTAAATTGTGTTGGTTTGTAACAAAATACAATCCTGTCGTTTGTCTAATACAATTCTCATTTAACATATAGTTAATGTAATTTTTATTCATTTAACTTAAACTAGTTTTATAATATGCTTAAACAACAGTTACAGTTTAAATTATCACAGAAGTTGTCGCCACAACAAATTCAATTGATGAAATTGATTCAGTTGCCCACACAGGCTTTTGAACAACGCTTAAAGCAAGAATTAGAGGAAAATCCAGCACTTGAAGGTGGCAAAGAAGAACCTGAGGATTTTGATTCCGATTTGGATAATAGTGCTGATGATGTTAATGATGGGGACTCTATAAATACCGACGACATCAATGTTGATGAGTATTTAAGTGATGACGAGATCCCTGATTACAGAACCCAAACAAGTAATTATAGTACTGATGATGAAGAAAAAACAATCCCGTATGCTGCGGGGACCTCGTTTACGCAACACTTAATAAGTCAGCTCAATACCTATCGCCTTTCTGATGAGGAACGGGATATCGCCGAGTTTTTGGTTGGCAGCGTTGATGACAGTGGTTATATACGTAGGACACTGAGTGACATTATGGACGATTTAGCCTTTACCCAAAATACATATACCACCGAAGATAAAATCGACCACGTTTTAAAAATTGTACATCAGTTAGATCCTGCCGGTGTTGGTGCTAGAAACCTTCAGGAATGTTTAAGTATTCAATTACACAGAAAAGAAAGAACACCGGATATTGAATTGTCAATAAACATTATTGATCATGCCTTCGATCAGTTTACAAAAAAACATTACGAAAAACTTATTCAAAAATTTGATGTTTCTGAACTTCAATTAAAAGATGCCATTTCAGAAATTGAACGATTAAATCCAAAACCAGGCGGTTCTTATGCCGGAAATAACAGAATTGTAGAGCATATTGTCCCTGATTTTGCCATTAAAATTGTTGATGGCAACTTAGAGCTGACACTTAATGGAAGAAATGCTCCCGAACTGCACGTATCAAGAGAGTATCATAATATGCTAAAAGGTTATAAAGACTCTAAGGAAAAATCAAATTCACAAAAAGATGCTGTAATTTTTATCAAACAAAAGTTGGATGCGGCCAAATGGTTTATTGAAGCCATCAAACAACGGCAGCAAACCCTATTTGTTACCATGAGTGCCATTATGCATTATCAAAGTGAGTATTTTTTAACAGGAGATGAACGCAATTTAAAACCCATGATTCTTAAAGATATTGCCGACGAGATTGAAATGGATGTCTCTACAGTATCTAGAGTCGCAAATAGTAAATATGTAGACACCCCTTATGGCACTAAACTGATCAAGGAGTTCTTTTCTGAATCTATGAAAAATGATCAAGGAGAAGATGTCTCTACTCGAGAAATTAAAACAATCCTTGAAACGGTAATTGAGGAAGAAGATAAAAGAAAACCATTAACCGATGAGACTTTAGCTTTAATTTTAAAACAAAAAGGGTATCCTATTGCAAGAAGAACAGTTGCAAAATATAGAGAGCAATTAGATATCCCTGTGGCTCGCTTGCGTAAAGAAATGTAATGAATAGATTTTTAAAAAGTGTCTCTTTTATTTTTCATCCTTTAATAATTCCTATCCTTGGGGTTATATTTTATTTTTCTAAATCACCCAGATATATTCCTATTGAAATCATAAAAGCAAAACTGATTTCAGTCTTTATACTTACCTTTATTCTACCCGTTTTATTATTCTTTTTACTACGAACATTAGGTAAGGTAACCTCCATTTATTTGGAGACTACAAAAGAGCGTATTTTCCCCTTAATCTTAAATTGCGTTGTGGTCTATTTAGTAATAGATAGAATTTTAACGGTACATCAAATTATTGAATTATATTATTTTTTTGTGGGGATATTGATTTCAACATTGGCTTGCTTATTTTTAGCCATGTTGAAAATTAAAGCAAGTATTCATATGATTTCCATTGCAGGTTTATTAATGTTCTTTATTGCATTGAGTATTCATTTTAGCATTAACATAAATGGCACTTTAGCATTGACGTCGATCATTGTCGGAGCTATCGCAACATCGAGGCTACATTTAAGGGCCCATTCTTATATTGAATTACTAATAGGCTTTTTTATAGGTTTAATTCCACAACTCATTTTACTAAAATACTGGTTATAATACATAAAACATTAAGCCTATTTTTATGGCTTTCATATCAATAGATTGTCCTTCTAATTTAGCGTTTGACTTAAATAAAGGGTTTAGTGCATAATACACATAAAAATTCCAGGTATTGTAACCAATTGCAAGTGTTAACCCATATTGGATCTCATTAAAATCAGAAATACCACTATATTTCAAATTTCCCAAATCACCTATGTATTTAGTTTTGCTTGCGAACACATATCCTATTTTAAAACCGGTATAAATACGCCAGAAATTGTATTCGGTAGGACTTGAATCTCGCCACCTAAATTCAAAAGGGACTTCAACCAAGTGCTCAGAAAATTTATTCTTGGTATAAGTCGTGGCATCTTCTAAAATACTATAGTTTATTTCACCAACATTATCTTTATTGACTAATAGATTTTGATTAAATGAATTTGCCGAATAACCAAGCCCAATCCCTAAGGCAAGGTTACGCTTTTTGTTAATAGGCATATCTTTGATAAAGCCAAAATGAAACCCAAATGAAAACCCATTTTGTGAGAGCCCTATTGGTTTACTACCTATTAAATTATACGTTATTCCTGCATAAAATTGATCTTCTTTATACAATGAATCAATATCTTTAGTTGGGATCTCTTGAGAAAAAGACACTTGTGCCCACATTAAAAAAAACGCGAAATGAACAAAACTTTTCATACGTTTAAATTTTTGTAATTATTTTATAATGAGTTAATTAAAAAATTGAGAACGTATGAAATCGCTACGCTCTCACATTAAAAATTTTAAACACCCCCCGATAGTTTATCGGGATGTGAAAAAATTTTTAAAATTTGTTAATGTTCGTTTCATAGTATTAAAATAAACATAAAAGTATAAAAAAAGGTGTTTTGGATTATCAAAACACCTTTTTTATATAAAATTAAGATTTAGAACACTCAACGCTTATCAAAAACATTACCTTTCTTAGTGGTATAATTAATTTTTAATGCATTTACTTTTCTCAATTCTTGCTTAATATCCATGATAGTACCCATATTCGCGTCTTTATCAACTTTTAAAGCAGTTGTTAAAAACGGAATCAATTCTTCTCTTTTTGAAGCACGTTCAGCAGCAATAAATGCAGCTATATCGCCTACATCAGCGAATTTATCATTTAGCTGTATTTTAGTTTCAGTACCGTACTGCTTGTACTGTTCGCTAGGTTTACCAGCATAAATATACATTACCAAATCCTTTTTATCCAGTTTCTCAACCTGATCCGCATAAGGTAAATTATTCTTAATCAACAATGTATTTTCCCTCATAACGGTTGCCACCATAAAAAAGAATAATAAGATGAATACAATATCTGGTAATGATGCTGTCGAAATTGCTGGCAATTTGCCTCCTTTTTTCTTATTAAATTTACCCATATATAAATGTGTTAAATTTCAAATTATTGTACCTCTGAAAGTTTTTGAGGATATTCTGCTTTTATTTTATCTAACTTTTCCTTTAATTTTTCCTTATTACCAACCCAATTTACATTATCATAATCGGCTTGCATTTCGGTAAAAGTTTTCTTGTACAGGGACATTGCACGTTTGTCTCTCAATTCATTATACGCAGCCACCAATTCATTTTGAACAGATACATACATTTTATAGGATGTTTCCCGTTCATTTTTTAGTGAAATAATAGCTTTGTCTGGATTATCAGATGAACTAGGGTTTTTCTTTCCGCGACAATAGTCACACGTTCCATCTCCACCGTTATCTAAAAATTCAACCGCTGCTTTTCTTAAATCCTTAAGCTCCATTCTTTCATCCTCAACAAGTAATTGATCCTTACCATTTATTAATACCGTGAAGATATTTTTTTGCTTAATAATAACATCTTCTGTACTGTCATCTATTGGAGGAAGCTTACGATTAATACCAGTATCTGTCTCGATAGTTGTGGTTACCAAGAAAAATATCAATAATAGAAACGCAATGTCGGCCATGGAACCTGCATTAACCTCGGGTGCTTCTCTTTTTGCCATAATATTTATTATTTAAATAGTTTTTTTACTCCTGATAATAGCATTGCAATTATAGATGTAGCCATTAAAATATAAAAAGCCACAATCCCTGCTCCTACCATCCGTGATTCACCAACAGTAGCTGGCAATCCACCATAAAGATATTCTCTAGTGTCGCCACCAGAAATGGCATAGGCTATAATTAATACTACTAAAAAAGATCCTGCACCAACCAAGGTGCTCTTTAATGTTGCGGTATTTGTAAACAAACCCTTAAAAGTAAATATCACTACTAAGGCAATTGTAACAATTAATATAGCATAGGCTATGTACATAAACGTATTAACCGCACCACTAGACTCGCCAGCTTTGATGGCATTATCACCTGCTCCTATTATCATAACGAGAAAGATGATTGAAAGCACACCTACAATTCCAACGAATATAGCTGATATATTTTTCAAACTCATAATTGTGTTTATTTTAGATTATTACTTTTTTTGTCTGATCAGTAAATCCATTAATGTAATGGAAGCGTCTTCCATATCATTAACGATACTATCGATTTTGGCAATAATATAATTGTAAAATATTTGAAGTATGATCGCAACAACTAAACCAAATACCGTTGTTAAGAGTGCTACTTTAATACCTCCGGCCACAAGGGATGGTTGCATATCGCCCGCTGCTTCAATTTTATCAAACGCTTGAATCATCCCAATTACCGTACCCATGAAACCAAGCATAGGTGCTAATGAGATAAACAATGAAATCCAAGAGACATTTTTCTCTAACTGCCCCATTTGCACTCCACCGTAAGCCACTACTGCTTTTTCAACAGCGTCCAGTCCTTCGTCGGTTCTATCCAATCCTTGATAGTAAATAGAAGCAACTGGCCCTTTTGTGTTTCTGCATACCTCTTTTGCAGCATCAACACCACCGGATTTTAAGGCATCTTCAACATCTTGTGTTAATTTTTTTGTGTTTGATGTAGAAAGATTTAAAAAGATAATTCTTTCAATAGCAATTGCCAGTCCAAGAATTAAACATAATAATACAATACCCATAAACCCTGGGCCTCCTTCAATAAATCTCTTTTTTAATTCTTGATGAAATCCAAGTTCTTCAGCAGGTGCTGCGGTATCATCTTGGGCCGCACTTACTACAGTTGCTGTAGTGGTTGTGTTTGCAATTGTTGTTGCATTAACAGTTCCGAAAGCCATTATTCCTGAAATGGCAAGGATAGAAAATAATCTTTTCATGTTCTAGATCTTAATTTTATTAGTTAAAGTGTTAAAGATATAAAAAAAAAGTAATTAAAAATAAAAATAACAGCAGAGAGGAAGGGATTCGAACCCTCGATACCCTTTTGAGGTATACACACTTTCCAGGCGTGCGCCTTCGACCACTCGGCCACCTCTCTGTATTTCAATAGACTTAATTACGGGGGCTCAAATAACAAAAAAAAAATTGAAGTTTAAAACTTTAGCCGTTAATTTTAAGACATTTCTCCTCGCAACGCTGTTTCATATATGATTTTGAATACATTAGAAGAAATATTATTACCTAACATATACATTAATTTAGTGGTAGCGGCTTCGGTTGTAATATCGTTTCCTGAAATAACACCAATATTTATTAATTTTTCGCTCGTTTCGTAATGACCCATACTAACACTTCCTCCAGAACATTGCGTTATATTGATAATATGTATTCCTTTTTTGATAGTTTCTTCAAGTAACTTGACAAACCATGGTTCTGTGGTGCAGTTCCCTGCCCCATAGGTTTCCAAAATGACCCCTTTTAAATGAGGTGTACCAAATATGCTTTGTAGCAAAACTTCGGAAATACCTGGAAATAATTTTACCAGCGCAATATTCGTATCTAAAGTTTTATGGACTATGAGTGCCTTTTTTAAATTTGGCTTAAACAAATAATCGTGATTAATTTTTAAATGAACCCCAGATTCTGCCAATTCAGGATAATTTAAGGATGCAAATGCTTTAAAATTCTCAGCATTTATTTTTGTTGTTCTATTGGCTCTGTACAATTTGTATTCAAAATACAGACAGACTTCTTTAACTAAAGGTTTCCCACCTTCTTGCAAAGACGCCATTTGAATAGAAGTAATTAAATTTTCCTTGGCATCGGTTCTTAAATCACCAATAGGTAATTGAGATCCAGTAAAAACAACTGGTTTTGCTAAATTTTCCAACATAAAACTTAATGCTGAAGCTGTATAACTCATGGTATCGCTCCCATGAAGGACAACAAAACCATCAAACTTTTTATAGTTTGTTTCTATAATTTTCGCAATTTGAACCCAATAATTTGGATTCATATTACTAGAATCAATAGGGGTTTTAAAGGAAATCGTAGCGATGTTACAATCAAGCAATTGAAGTTCTGGAATACGCTTTAAAAGATTCTTAAAATCAAACGCACGTAATACCCCAGTTTTAAAATCTTTTACCATCCCAATGGTGCCACCGGTATATATAAGAAGAATGTTTGGTTTTGATTTGTTCATGATTTATATGTTGAAAACATCTTTTGAATTTTGAGTTGTTATAGAAGCTATCTGTGTTTTGGATACACCATATATATAAGATAATTTTTCTAATACTTTAATAATATACGAACTTTCATTGCGTTTCCCACGGTAAGGCACCGGTGCTAAATAAGGTGAGTCTGTTTCTAAAACAATATGTTTTAAGTCTATTTCATTTAAAAATTGGTTTATCTTTCCGTTTTTAAACGTAGCCACACCTCCAATACCAAGTTTCATATTATAGGAAATTGCCTGATGTGCTTGCTCTATTGTTCCCGTAAAACAATGAAAAACACCAAATAAATCTGTTCCTTTTTCTTCTTCAAGAATTTCGAATATTTCATTAAAAGCGTCTCTACAATGAATAACTATGGGCAATTTATGTTTTTTTGCCAATCGAATTTGATACGTAAATGCCTCTTGTTGCATCTCTAAGGTGGTGGTGTCCCAATATAGATCAATCCCAATTTCACCAACAGCATAAAACTGTTTTTTTGCCAACATTTCTTCCACATGCTGCAACTCTTCTTTATAATTTTCTTTTACATGTGTAGGATGCAAACCCATCATTAAAAAAACATGGCCTGGATAGGCTGCTTCAAGTTGTAGCATTGCTTCGGTATAGGTGGAATCGATTGCGGGAATAAAAAACCGCAATACTTTTGACTGAATAGCACGTGCAATCATTTCCTTTCTATCGTCATCAAAAGCTTCGCTGTATAAATGTGTATGAGTATCTGTAATTATCACCTATATGAAGTTAAAAATTAGAATCGTTTTAATTGAGGCAAAAATAATTGTTTTACATGAGTATCTTTGTTTAAAACTAATTTAGATGCAGTCTCTTAATAAATTCCTACTTGAAAAAGGATATACCAAAGTAAAGCTTAAACTAACTAAAACAAATCATTTTGAAATCAAAGCCACTTTAAATGGCGTAAGAGGTGTTTTTATTTTGGATACTGGGGCCTCAAGTTCGTGTGTTGGATTTGAAGCTATTGATACTTTTAAATTGTCTTCCGAAACATCGAAAATAAAAGCCGCAGGTGCTGGTGCAACAGACATGGAGACTCAAGTTTCAAAAAAGAATACTTTAACAATTGGGTCTTGGGAAAAAAACAATGCCATTCTTATTCTATTTAATCTAATACATGTAAATACTGCTTTAGTTACGCATAATTCCACACCTGTTGATGGCATTATAGGTGCTGACATTTTGAAAAAAGCAAAGGCTGTTATAGATTATGAAAAGAAATATTTGTATCTAAAGTCCAATTAAATCGATTTTCTTACATTTATAATGATTTAATCCCTATTAATTAATGAATTCTATTGTAATTGCCGATGACCACCCTCTTTTGCTAAGAGGATTACGTGATTTTTTAACTTCAAAAGGATATCATATTATTGGTGTTGCCGAAGACGGAAATGCTGCTTATAACCTTATAGTAAAACTAAAACCGGATCTGGCTATTCTTGATATAAGAATGCCTTATAAAACGGGCTTGGAAATTGCCGAAGATTGTTACAAAAATCAAATTAAAACAAAAATTATTTTAATAACCTTTGATCAAGGCGAAGACTTATTTCAGCAAGCTAAAAATTTCAATGTCTTTGGCTATATTCTCAAAGAGTTGGCAATTGAAGAAATTGAGATTTGTATTCAACATGCTTTAAGAAACGAACCTTATTTTAGTAAAGAAATACAATCTCATTTAAAAACAAGCAAGGCAAGTGATACGCTTTTAGAAGAATTTACGAAATCTGAAAAAAAAATCATTTTATTAATTGCAGAAAATAAGACAAGTCAGGAAATTGCCGAAGAATTATCGGTTTCCATCAAAACAATACATAAACACAGAAGTAATATTATTGCTAAAATAAAATTAGACAATAAACCTATGTCTCTTACGGTTTGGGCCAATTTAAATAAAGCCTTTTTTTAAAAATACGCATAACTGCGTATTTTTTTTTACCTCCTTGGGCTGTATCTTTACAGTGCTATTAATTAATTCTTAGGGAGAATTTACCGAAGGCTCTGTGTTGTAATGGCACAGAGTTTTCAATTAATGATTTTTTTGAATGTCCATAATTTGTCATAAGTCTGAAAACATAATAATTTTGTCATTCCGACAAAGGAGGAACCGCATTGATTTTCAATAGATCCTTCATTTCGTTTCACTCCATTCTGAATGACAAAATGGTATTATGAATGAGTACGGACATTCAAATAATTTTAATTCGAATCAAAAACCCCAAAAATAATAAGTCATGAATATTCCTAGTAATAGGTTGGATAAATACTTTGCCATTGGCTTAATTGCACTAATTATCCTGGTTATTGCAATTAATGTATTCGTTTATTTTATTTAGTTTTAGTCTTGTGTTAAAAAAGGAAGGCGCCTATTAACGGTCGCCTTCCTTTTTTAATTTGATTATTCATCAATAATTCTGTGATCGTAAGATAAGGCTGCGTACATTATAGGGCGGATATTTTAAAAAAAGGGAAACGCTATTATTGATTATAACAGAAAATATCCATACTTAAAACTGTAGTGAATAAATGAACTTATCTTGACGTTTTCTATTTCCTAAAAAATGGTTGAAATTCGCCCATATTTCGTTATTTTTCTTGTGTGTAGCTCTGCTGTATACCGCAAAAAGTGCCTCATCTGAACAAATTTCATCTCATTTTCGGTTAAAAACAAAAAGTCAAGATGAGTTCAATATAAAAAACACGGCAAAAATCAGTTATTGTTTCTTTTATAGTTGGTACTCTAATCGAGCTATTAATCGATAAAATCACGAAGCTATGGAAGAGTGGGATATTGTTGTCTTTTTAGGATTTCTACTTTTGTAATTACATTAATTATATAAGGTGTTTTTCCATAATAAAAAGGAAAGGACAACTTAACACGTTGCGCTTTTTGATTGATTGGTTTTTATTAATACAACGCTATTGTTTTTTAGTATTGATTGCCCAAGTTAAAATCACACCTGTAGAAAACATGTCATGGTTCAAGCTTCTGGTAGCCGAAAAATCCATTGCTAAATTATTGCTTAAATTTAACCCAAAACCCATTCCCAAGCTATTGGATTCTACATTATTTAAAGTAAAATCGCTTGAATTTTCAAGAAAATAATGTACTTGGGAATTTGGTTCATAACTAATATTTAAAATATAAAACCCAGTAGTGTGTTTTTTAATATTAGTTGTGGTTCCAATATTATAATTTAAACGCAATTTTTTAGAAACTAGATTTGAAAAATTTAAAGACACTATATTTCCGAGTTCATTAAATTTAAGCGTGTTGGTTGACGAAACAATTCTTGCCATTATTGCGGTTTCCGGAAGGAATTTATTTTGACCCCATAAGTTTATTGATATTCCAAATTCACCTTCTTCAAATTTAAAAATATTGGTCGTCAATTCGTTGTATTCAAAATATCGTTCTTTGGTAAAAGGAGTGTGCAATTGCAGCTCAATATTATCTGAAAGCCCATATCTAATTAAAATATTTGGAATATCCCAAGAGGTGGTTTTTTGTGATGCTTTTTTTTCAATTGAATATAATGTTTCAAGCTCCAGTTGTAAAATATTTTTTTCTACAACAGATGAAGGTTCTACAATTTGACCTATTGATTTAGAACTTATAAAGACAATGGTAAAAGCGCATAACACTAAATTCCTCACTTTCAATATGGATTGAATTGAGTGTAAAATTATTTTTATTTAGTCTAAATAAAGATGATTTTTGTCATGTGTATTGAAAAAAAATCCCGAACCAAAACAGTTCAGGACCTATATTATTTAGTATTTAGTACTATTAAAGCTCTAATGCTTTTTTAACATCGTTATTCATTAACAGCTCAACAGGGTTTTCCAGAGCTTCTTTTACGGCTACTAAAAACCCCACGCTCTCTTTACCATCAATAATTCTGTGATCGTAGGATAAGGCTACGTACATTATAGGACGGATTTCAACTTTTCCATCAATTGCTACTGGACGTTCCACAATATTATGCATTCCTAAAATACCGCTTTGTGGCGGATTAATAATTGGGGTTGAAAGCATGCTTCCAAAAACGCCGCCATTTGAAATAGTAAAGGTTCCTCCAGTCATTTCATCAACGGTGATTTGTCCATCACGAGCTCGAATTGCCAATCGTTTTACCTCAGCTTCAACGCCTCTAAATGTCAAGTTCTCAACATTTCTCATGACTGGAACCATTAAACCTTTAGGTCCTGAAACCGCAATACTAATATCGCAAAAATCATAGGTAATCATTTCTTTTTCATCAATCATGGAATTAACGGCCGGATACAGTTTTAATGCTCTGACAACTGCCAATGAAAAGAAACTCATAAATCCTAAACCTATACCATGTTTATCTTTAAACTTGTCTTTAAATTCATTTCGCAAAGCAAATATCGACGACATATCAACCTCGTTAAACGTTGTTAACATAGCTGTTGTGTTTTTTGCTTCAACTAAACGTTCAGCCACTTTACGGCGTAACATTGATAACTTGGTTCTTGTATTGCCTCTATTTCCTCCTGTAGGAGTACCCATCGATGGTGTAGCATTTAAGGCATCTTCTTTAGTCACTCGACCATCTTTGCCAGTTCCAGAAACTGCTGTAGATGCTATGTTTTTTTCAGCCAAAATCTTTTTAGCTGCCGGACTGGCAGTTCCAGTTGCATATGTTTTGTTCTCGACTGCGCTCGAACTGACAGACGATTTAGGTTCAGTTTTTGGAGCGTCTTCTTTCTTTTCTGGTTTAGGTGTATCGCTTTCTGGTTTTGGAGCGCTTGTATCAATTAAACAAACAACCGCACCAACGGCCACTGCATCGCCTTCTTCAGCTTTTAAAGTAATAATCCCGCTTTCCTCAGCAGGTAACTCCAAGGTTGCTTTATCACTATCAACTTCTGCAATGGCCTGATCCTTTTCAACATAATCACCATCTTGTACTAACCATGTTGCGATTTCCACTTCTGTTATAGATTCCCCTGGTGAAGGGACTTTCATTTCTAAAATCATTCTTTATAATTTTAATTTTCTACTGAATTTCATTCCTGAATTTGGCTATTTGAAATGTTTTTAATTTATTTCAAAAACAGAATCAATAACACGTTGTTGCCTTCTTTTGTCTCGCGTGCTCGACCCTGGCGCTGGAACCGAATTATATGTCCTTGATAACACCTTTAATTTAACCAAATCCAATCGTTGAGCTATAAAACTCCAAGCGCCCATGTTTTTAGGTTCTTCCTGTGCCCAAATATATTCTTTCACATTTGTATATTTGTCAATGACCTGTTGTATTTTTTCCAAATGCAAAGGGAACAATTGCTCCAATCTAATTAAAGCAACATCATTTATATTTAATTTTTCGCGCTCAGCTAATAAATCGTAATAGAATTTCCCTGTACAGAATACAAGTCGTTTTACGTTTTTTGAATCTAGAGTGTCGTCAATAACTTCATTAAATTGACCCTTTACAAGTTCTTTTAATGAGGAAACCGCTTTAGGGTGTCTCAATAAACTTTTTGGTGTAAAAACAATTAATGGTTTTCTAAAATCGCGTTTCATTTGTCTTCGTAGCAAATGAAAAAAACTGGCTGGTGTTGTACAATCTGCTACTGTCATATTATCCTCTCCACACAGTTGCAGATAGCGTTCTATTCGTGCCGATGAATGCTCTGATCCCTGGCCTTCATATCCATGAGGTAATAACACAACAATGCCATTTTGTGATTTCCATTTATCTTCTGCTGCCGACAAATATTGGTCAAAAATAATTTGAGCACCATTTCCAAAGTCCCCAAATTGGGCTTCCCAAAGCGTTAGGGTATTTGGATTTGCCATAGCGTACCCATAATCAAAACCTAATACAGCATATTCTGACAACAATGAATTATAAATAAACATTTTCCCTTTAGTAGCGGGGTTTATATTTAATAAATTGATTCGCTCTTCTGATATTTCATCTCGCAAAATGGCATGGCGATGACTAAACGTTCCGCGCTCTACATCTTGACCAGACATACGTACATTGTAACCTTCTTCGAGTAAACTGCCATAAGCCAATGTCTCAGCCATTCCCCAATCTAACGAGTCGCTTTTAAAAACCATGGTCGCCCTTCCTTCCAGTATCTTTTCTGCTTTTCTCAAAAATTTGACGCCTTTTGGAACGGTTGAAACTACTTTTACAATATTTTCTAATTTGTTTTTTGGATAGGAAGTGTCTACTTTTTCAAGCATTTCAGTTAATCCTTTTCGTTGGAAACCCGTCCAACGTTCTTCCATAAACTCTCTTACTATAGAATTATGCTCTTCTTTTGACTTTCCATATTCGTGTTCCAACATCTCTTTAAACTCAGCAACAATACTTTCAATATATTTCTTTTCAATGGTCTTGTCAGAAATTAATTTATCCGAATAGATAGCAAACGGATTGGCATGTTTTGCTATTTCTTTATAAAGTTTTGGTTGTGTAAAACGTGGCTCGTCCCCTTCATTGTGCCCATATTTTCTATACCCTAATAAATCAATATACACATCTCTTTTATAGCGCATTCTATAGTCTAAGGCCATTTCTACCGCATGTACAACTGCTTCTACATCATCTGCATTGATATGTAATACTGGAGATAATGTAACCTTAGCGACATCGGTACAGTAAGTACTTGAGCGAGCATCGAGATAATTAGTTGTAAAGCCGATTTGGTTATTGACTACAATATGAATGGTTCCTCCGGTTTTATAGCCTTTTAATTGGCTCATTTGTCCAACCTCATAAACGATGCCTTGTCCAGCAATAGCCGCATCTCCGTGTACTACAATTGGTAAAATTCTTGAATCGTCACCATCGTAATCATTATCAATTTTGGCTCGTGTAATTCCTTCAACAACAGAAGCAACCGTTTCAAGATGTGATGGATTAGGAACCAAATTCATCCTAATGGTTTTGCCGTTTTGATAGGTTTTTTCGAGAGTTATTCCTAAGTGATATTTAACATCGCCATCAATATCTTCATCTTCAAAATCTTTACCCTCAAATTCACTAAAAAGTTCTTTAATAGGTTTTCTAAAAATATTAACCAGTGTATTTAAACGTCCACGATGTGCCATTCCCAATACACATTCCTTAACATTATAAATTTCACATGCATTAAAAAGGGCCACGCTTATGGCAGGAATTAGAGATTCTCCCCCTTCCAGCGAAAACCGCTTTTGACCCACATATTTTGTTTGCAAAAAATTTTCAAATGTTACCGCTTGATTTAATTTTGAAAGAATATATTTTTTTGCGGGAACTGAATAATTTGGATGGTTATCATTAATATTAAGCTTGGTTTGCCACCATTTAATAACGTCTGGATTCCGAATATACATATACTCCACTCCAATAGAGCTACAGTAAATTCTATTTAAATGGACTAGAATATCCCGTAAAGATTTTGTGCCGATTCCTAAAACCTCTCCAGCATTAAAAACAGTCTCTAAATCATTTTCAGATAGCCCAAAATTTTCTAAAGCCAGGGTAGGCTCATAGGTTCTTCGGCTTCTTACCGGATTTGTTTTTGTGAACAAATGTCCGCGTGTTCTGTACCCATCAATCAGTCTAATAACTTGAAACTCTTTTTGAACATTTTCCGGTATTCGCGAGGAAACACTTTCAATTAATTCACCGTTATGTCCATAATTTTCAGTTCCAAAGTCATATCCTTGAAAAAAGGCTCTCCAACTTGGCTCTACAGAATCTGGGTTATGCAAATATTGCTCATATAATTCAGCAAAATATGACGTATGTGCAGCATTAAGAAAGGAAAATTTATCCATTATTTTATTTCTGGCAATCTATTAATTACAAATGTGCATCAAAAATACAACTTTTACTAAAATTAGATATTGTTGTTTTCTAAAATTTATGCCCACGACTTCATTTGCATTCACATTTCAAAATGTTTGCGATATTGATAAATTCCAGGTATCTATTATAACTATATACTATAAGGGAAGTATAGCGCGTCCTGTGCTAACTTCTAAAGAAAGGTCTTTTATGGATTTTGTACTTAATTTACTAATAAGTTCTGCGCGATAGGGATTTGCTATGTGGTGAAGTGGGCAAGGGTTATTTTCGTTGCAGTGTTCTAAACTTAATAGGCAAGAATTTAATTTATTTTCGCCATCTATGGCTTCAATGATTTTTATAACCGATTGATTTATATTCTCTTCATTCAAATAAAACCCGCCGTCTTTACCGCTTTTTGAAGATATTAAATGTTTCCTGGAAAGTTCCTGCAATAATTTGGCAATATAGGCCTGGGGAACATTGATTGGAGCTGCAATGTCTTTTACCATGATTTTATTCGATTCATTAGCATGGACTGCTAGATATAATACTGCTTTTAAAGCATATTTTGAAGAATTTGACAGCATAATTTGTGTGAAAAACAATTTATTCAAAATAAAAAAGATATTTCTATCTTAAATATGACTTTTATCATATTTTATGTTTTCATTACAATTTACTTTTGCCTTTATATAACCCATTTTAATAAACATAACACTAAAATTTACATGAAAACAACGCTAAAATTATTCTCACTATTATTTATTGGTTTACTTATTGGATGCGGTGGGAAAGAAGAAAAAAAGAAAGAGGGCTTTTCCTACGATAAAAAAGCACCTACAACCCAACAAGCCGCTCCTGCCGTAAAAGAATTGCCTTCTACAAAAATTGACCTTACCAATAAAGGTGTAGGCCCAATTACATCGTTAGAATTAGGTTCTGAAATTGATCAGGCCATGGTTGCAAAAGGACAGGAAATCTATAATAAAATGTGTACTGCCTGTCATAGACCCGACAAAAAATTCATTGGTCCAGCACCAAAAGGGATTATGGAAAGAAGATCACCAGAATGGATCATGAACATGATTTTAAATCCAGAAGAAATGATTCAAAAGGACCCATTGGCCAAAGAACTATTGGTCGAATTTAATGGAGCGCCCATGGCAAATCAAAACTTGACACAAGAAGAAGCCAGAGCGGTATTGGAATATTTTAGAACTTTAAAATAAGCTCGTATGAAATGCCCATTAACAATTTGCAAACCAACCGATATGATTGACAGGGCATTCCATCTGACCTATAAGAAACAAATAAATATAAAACAGATGAAAACTAAACTAAAAATATCATTAAGTATTTTGCTTGTTGTGCTCTTTTTTAATTGTAAAAAAAATGCAGAAACAAAAACAGAGACTTCAACAACAGTTGTTACAGCGACTGAAAAACAAGGGCAAGCCTTTATTGAAGACGATGGCTCAACTCCCAACGTTTTACAAATAGCTATCGGCTCAAAAGACCACACAACGCTTGTTGCAGCGGTACAAGCTGCCGGATTGGAAAATTCGCTTGTAAACGCAGGGCCTTTAATGGTATTTGCCCCAACAAATGAAGCCTTTGCAGCTTTGCCTGAAGGAACGGTTGAAAATTTATTAAAGCCAGAAAACAAAGAGGCATTAGCCAATATTTTAAAATACCATGTAACACCGGGAAATTATTCAAAAGACTTCCTTAAAAAATTTAAAAAATTAGGGCAAGCCAACAATGACTATGTAAAAGTCGAAGTAAAAGGCGACGATGTTTACGTAGGTGGTGCCAAAATTATAGCAAGTATTCCTGCAGGTAATGGAATAGTGCACGTAATAGATAAAGTAATGCTTCCTGGAAATTAATTTAAAACAATAAACACAGTTATAATGAAAACTATTTATAAATTATCCATTGGATTTTTAGTCTTGACCCTGGCCTTTACAAGTTGTAACGACCAAAAATCTTCAAAATCAAAAGGCGCTTTATCATCTAGTGCCGCAGAACAAGTTTATGTAGCTCCTGGCGAGCACGACGAATTTTACGCCTTCTTATCTGGAGGATTTAGTGGACAATTATCGGTTTACGGCTTGCCATCAGGGCGTTTATTTAAAGTCATTCCTGTTTTTTCCCAAGATGCTGAAAAGGCTTACGGCTACAATGAAGAAACCAAACCTATGTTAATGACATCATTTGGGGAAATTCCTTGGGGAGATGCCCACCATCCAGATATTTCACAGACCAATGGTGTATTAGATGGTCGTTGGGTGTTTATTAATGAAAATAATACCCCTCGTATTGCAAAAATTGATTTAACAACCTTTGAAACAACCGAAATCATTGAAATTCCTAATACCGCAGGAAACCACAGCTCTTCTTACGTGACAGACAATACAGAATACGTTGTTGCCGGTACACGGTTTTCGGTTCCAGTTCCTCAAAAGGATATGCCCATTAAAGAATACAAAGGAAACTTTAAAGGCACCCTTTCTTTTATAAAAGTTGACCAAGAGAATGGTGGTATGGATTTAAAATTTCAACTATTAATGCCTGGTTTTGATTATGACAAAGCACATCCTGGTAGAGGAAAATCTCATGGCTGGTTCTTCTTTACAACCTATAATACAGAAGAAGCTAACTCGCTTTTAGAAGTAAATGCATCACAAAATGATAAAGATTTTATTGCTGCTGTGAATTGGAAAAAAATTGAAGACTATGTAAATAATGGTGGCGGTACAAAAATGCCTACTAATTATGCGCATAATGTGTACAATGACAAAACACACAGTGCCACTTCTACAATGAAAAAGGAAGTGCTTATGGTAAATCCTTCTGAAGTTCCTGGAGCTGTCTATTTTTTACCTACACCAAAATCACCTCATGGATGTGATGTAGATCCAACTGGAGAATACATTGTTGGCAGTGGTAAATTAGCTGCAAGTGTGACTGTCCATTCCTTTACCAAAATGCTGGATGCCATTAAAAACAAAAAGTTTGCAGGTGAAGCGTATGGGATTCCTATACTTAACTTTGAAGATGTTTTGGCAGGAACTGTTGAACAACCAGGTCTAGGCCCTTTACATACAGAATTTGATGATAAGGGGAATGCGTATACTACGTTTTTCATTTCTTCTGAAGTGGTAAAATGGAAATTGGGAACTTGGGAAATATTGGATAGACAACCTGCATTTTACTCACCAGGTCACCTCATGATTCCTGGGGGGAATTCTCAAAAACCTTTTGGTAAATACCTGTTATCTTTAAATAAAATCACTAAAGACAGATACCTCCCTACTGGTCCTGAAGTATCTCAATCGGCACAGCTCTTTGATATTAGTGGTGATAAAATGAAACTTTTATTGGATTTCCCAACGGTTGGAGAACCTCACTATGCTGCTGGAATTCCAGCAGATTTAATTAAACCTAAGTCTAAAAAAATATTCAAGCTAGACGAAAATGAGCATCCTTTTGCTGCCAAATCCGATGCTGATATTAAAGTTGTTAGAGACGGAAATATTGTTCATGTTCAAATGACCATGATAAGAAGCCACTTCTCTCCCGATAATATTGAAGGTATTAAAGTAGGTGATAAGGTATATTTCCACGTCACTAATTTAGAACAAGATTATGATGTTCCTCACGGTATTAGTATGATTGGTGCAAGAACATCAGAACTACTAATTATGCCCGGGCAAACCGAAACGTTTATTTGGGAGCCTAAAGAAGTTGGGGTATGGCCATTTTACTGTACAGATTTCTGTTCGGCTTTACATCAAGAAATGCAAGGTTATGTAAGAGTATCCCCAAAAAGTTCAAACATAGAATTATCTTGGTCTTTAGGAGAAGATTAATAGCAATTAGGAGGATTTTGTTTTAGTGTTTATTCTCTTATGAAGGCGAGAGTTGATTATTTCGCTCTCGCCTTTTGATTCCTGCAAAAGCAGGAATTTCACAAAATGCATAATCTCTTGCAGCTTTATCGAGAAGTCACCCATGAAACTTCAGGAGGGCCAAGTCGATATGCAATCGGGATGAAAGAAAGAAAAATAAAATTTAGTATTAATTAAAAATGAGATTCCCGTTTTCACGGAAACCAAAATAATGAAAAAGGCAGGAATATTAATGATAATTGGCTCCTTGCTGTTATTGGGACTTTTTAAATTCCCCTTGTGGAACATCATGTTGGGCGCACCCCAGTACCCAGAGCCGTTGGGAATGGATATTTATATTGAAGGAATTAAGGGTGCACAGGAGTTTGACATTCAGAACATTGATGGATTGAACCATTATATTGGTATGAAAACCATTCCTAAACCCGAAGATATGTGGGAATTTAAAGTGTTTCCTATGGTAATTGCCGGTATGGCTGCTATTGGTGCTATTATTGGGTTGCTTGGTTTCTTCGGAAAAGTGAGCTATAAATGGTTTCTTGGATGGTTCTTGTTAATGTCCGTGCTCGGTATAATGGGCATGTACGATTTCAACTCTTGGCTTATTGAATACGGAACCGATTTGAACCCAAAAGCAATTATAAAATTGCTCAACCCAGACGGCACACCACTAACCTATAAACCGCCACTCATCGGCTATCAAAAAATACTGAATTTCGATGTGGATTCTTGGCCAGCAACCGGCGCATATATGATGTTTCTTGGGATGTTGTTGACCGTTTTTGCCTTCTTCGTTGGAAAGAAAGAATACAAAAAAGCAGCTAAAAAACCATCCTAATCCCGATAACTATCGGGACTTCCCCATGGGAAAGACTCAAACACAAGAGTTCCCTTTCCTTTGAAAAGGGTTAAAGGATAGGCCAGCGCACTAAAAATAATGAAAACATTAAAAAATAATTATAAAAATATTGTGTTCCCGTTTCTTTGGAAAGGGTTGGGAATAGGATTTTTATTAATCCTATTTAGTTGTAATGTCGCTCCACAAGCCATTGATTATGGAAATGAGGCTTGCCATTTTTGTACAATGACCATTGTGGACAAACTTCATGCTGCAGAAATTGTGACCCAAAAAGGGAAAGTCTATAAATTTGATTCCACAGAATGTATGATAAATTTCATGAACGAGCTTGACACCTCAACTATTAAGCTCTATTTATCTAATAACTACACAGAACCAGAAGCTCTTATTGATGCGACTACGGCTACTTTTTTAATTAGTAAAAACGTACCAAGCCCAATGGGAGGGTTTCTTTCTGCCTTTAAAAACAAAGAAGACGCAGTACAAGTTCAAACCGCAAAAGAAGGAACAATCTACTCTTGGGATGAGCTATTAAATCATTATAAGGATTAATCGTTAGGTATTTATGATTTTAAAACTTGTTATATTCTTGCACATTATATGCGCAACCATTTGGACTGGAGGCCACTTAATTCTCGCTTTGGGATTTTTGCCAAAGGCGTTAGCGAAAAAAGATTTTACCATTATCGAACAGTTTGAGTCTAAATTTGAACGTATTGGAATTCCTGCACTACTGCTTTTAGTGGTTTCTGGAATATATATGGCAATTGTTTACACAACCAATTTCTTTGTCTTCGATTTCACAGATCACTACAACAGGCATATTTATATAAAATTCATTTTATTGTTTTGTACAATTGCATTAGCAGTTCATGCCCGCTTTTTTTTAATTCCCAAAAGAAATTTAAAATCTTTATCTTCCCACATTATTTTGGTAACACTATTTTCAATAGCATTTGTTTTTGTGGGATTTAGTGCCAGATCTGGAGGATTATTATAAATATGAAGTTTAATAATACAATACTATTATTCCTATTGGCACTATTGTTTAGTGCTAAAGTTCATGCAGAAAAAATTGTGGTTTGCAATTTATGTGATACGTCATCAATTATAGAGGCCATAAAAAATGCTAAAGATTTTGACACCATACTAATTAAAAAAGGCACTTACAAGGAACATCATATAATAATTGACAAACCACTTACAATCATTGGTGAAAATTACCCAGTGATTGATGGTGAGTTAAAAGGGGAAATAATAACAATCACATCAGATAATGTAAGTGTTGATGGATTGCTTATTAAAAATGTTGGGACCAGTTATACCAAGGATTTTGCCGCAGTTCGTGTTAAAAAAAGTAAAAATTTTGAAATCAAAAACTTAACTCTTGAAAAGCTGTTTTTTGGTATTTATCTTGAAAAAGCAAGTAACGGAAAAATTTATAATAATAAAATTATAGGAGATGCCATAGAAGAACATAATTCTGGTAATGCCATACAATTGTGGTATTGCAAAAATATTAGGATAGAAAACAATAATGTTCAGCATGTTAGAGATGGTATATATTTAGAATTTTCAGATAACTGCCTTATTAAGAACAATGTAAGCACAAATAACCTTAGATACGGATTGCATTTTATGTTTTCTAACGATGATATATATGAAAACAATGAATTTTCCAAAAACGGAGCAGGAGTTGCGGTAATGTTTTCAAAAAGAATAAAAATGCTTCATAATACCTTTAAAGAAAATTGGGGCGCCGCTTCTTATGGCTTGCTTTTAAAGGAAATAAATGACGCAGAAATACTAGGTAATACTTTTGAGAAAAACACCATTGGGATTAACATTGAAGGCACCAATAGAATAAATTATAAAAACAATACTTTTGTTAGAAACGGGTGGGCAATGAAAGTACGCGGTGCTTGCTATACCAATAAGTTTCTAAACAATAATTTTTTGTACAACTCTTTTGATGTGTCTTACAATAGTAAGATAAACGATAATGTGTTCGACCGTAATTATTGGAGCAATTATACGGGTTACGATTTGAATAAAGATGGTATTGGCGACGTTCCTTATAGACCTGTAAAATTGTTTTCTTATATAGTAAATAGAACGCCAGAAACCATTATTTTACTTCGAAGTTTATTTATTGATATCATTGATTTTTCCGAAAAAGTGTCTCCTGTGTTTACACCAGACAATCTTTTAGATAATAACCCTCTCATTAAAAAAATAATATGGTAAGCATTCAAAACCTGCATAAAAAATTTGGAAAAAATATTGTTTTGGACGGTATTGACCTAAACATAAATGATGGTGGTATTTTTGCAGTATTAGGCCCTAACGGATCCGGAAAAACAACCCTTATCAAGTCAATTTTAGGAATGGTAATCCCAAATAAAGGAACGATTTCGGTTCTTGGTGAAAACATAAAAAACGGTTCATCTTATCGACAAAAAATCGATTATTTACCACAAATAGCAAACTTCCCAGGAAATTTGAAGGTGAATGAACTTATAAAAATGATTAAAGATTTAAGGGGTACAAAAACGACCGATGACCAATTAATCGGTTTCTTTAAATTAGAACCTTTTTTAGATAAAAAATTAGGAAACTTATCTGGGGGAACCAAGCAAAAAGTCAATTTGGTCTTGGCTTTTATGTTCGACAGTCCTCTTATTATTTTAGATGAACCTACTTCTGGTTTAGATCCTATTTCATTGATTCGATTAAAAGAATTGATTCAACTAGAAAAAGCCAATGGGAAAACCATTTTAATTACCTCGCACATTATGAGTTTTGTTGAAGAAGTATCAGACGAAATAGTTTTTCTTTTAGAAGGTCAAATCTATTTTAAAGGCAGTATAAAAGAACTTAAAACAAAAACCAATCAACCCGATTTTGAACATGCTATTGCATCCATATTAACCCAGAACCATGCTTAAAATATTAAAATATAGTTTTTACGATTTAATGCGCAGCCGTTGGAGTTACGTATATTTTGCATTTTATTTATTACTTGGTACCGTTCTATTATTTTTAAACAACGACCTATCCAAAGCGGTCATTACTTTAATGAATATCATCATTGTTTTAGTACCGCTTATTGGCACCATTTTTGGCGTGATGTATTATTATAATTCCAAAGAGTTTACAGAATTGTTATTAGCGCAGCCTTTAAAACGATCCTCAATCTTTTTGGGGCAATATTTGGGTGTGGCCATATCGTTATCCATGAGTTTGGTACTTGGATTAGGGATTCCATTTGTGTTTTACGGATTATTTAAATCCAACGACATCTGGGACTTTTCATTATTACTTAGTACCGGAACGTTTTTAACCTTTATTTTTACGGCATTGGCATTTAACATTGCCTTATCCAACGAAAATAAAATTAAAGGGTTTGGATATGCCATATTACTGTGGTTGCTTTTAGCCATTATTTATGACGGGATATTTTTAATGTCGCTTATTCTTTTTGAAGATTACCCGTTAGATAAATTATCACTAGTTGGTACCATGCTAAATCCTATCGATTTATCAAGAACCTTAATATTGTTAAAGTTAGATATTTCAGCACTTTTGGGCTATACCGGTGCTGTTTTTAAACAGTTTTTCGGAACCAAATTCGGTCTTATTATATCGTTCACAATGCTAATAGTTTGGGTATTATTACCAATTTCAAGAATCATTTATAAATCGAAACGGCAAGATTTTTAGCACGTTCAAAATTTCAGATTTTCATCTGTTTATATTTATTTGGTTTTTATTTGTCAGATGGAATGCCCTGTCAATCATATCGGTTGGTTTGCAAATTGTTAATGGGCATTTCACATATTAAAGAAGTTCAAACAATAAAAAATTGTTATATAAAAACTGATAAATATCATATTTATTAATAATCTTAAAGTCTAATTTTATGCCGTTATAAAAAAGATGTTTTTGTCCTTTTTATAAAAAATCCAATTAACTAATTAAATTAAAAATGAAAGTAAAACAACACCCAATAAAAACATTGCCATTTAAGCTAATGGCACTTGCATTAGTCGTTTCGTTTACATCTTGTATCAATAATGAAAAAAAGGAATATGCAAGTACAGCCGAGATACCTGTGAATAGGGAAATGGTTGCAGAACTAACGTCTCCACCAAATGTTCCAACACCAGTTGGAAAACGTAAGGCAAAAAAATTAATCGTAAAAATGGAAATTCTTGAGAAAGAAGGTACTATGACCGATGGAACTACCTACAATTACTGGACTTTTGGAGGTTCGGTGCCAGGAAGTTTTATCCGCACTAGGGTTGGGGATGAAGTTGAGTTTACGTTATCAAACCATCCAGACAATAAATTGCCTCATAATATAGACCTACATGCAGTCACTGGTCCAGGTGGTGGAGCAACATCCTCTTTTGTGGCTCCCGGACATGAAAAGACATTTAGTTTTAAAACCTTAAATCCTGGTTTATTTGTATATCACTGTGCAACTGCACCTGTGGGAATGCATATTGCCAGTGGTATGTATGGTTTAATTTTAGTTGAACCAGAAGGTGGCTTGCCAAAAGTAGATAAAGAATATTACATCATGCAAGGTGATTTCTATACGAAGGGTAAATATGCGGATCCTGGTTTGCAAGCTTTTGATATGCAAAAAGCCATAGATGAAAAGCCTGACTATGTTGTTTTTAATGGTAAAGTTGGTTCTTTAACAGGTGATAATGCCATAACTGCCAATGTTGGTGAAACAGTACGATTATTTGTAGGTAATGGTGGCCCAAACTTAGTGTCATCTTTCCACGTTATAGGTGAAATTTTCGATAAAGTTCATGTTGAAGGCGGTTCTACAATCAATGAAAATGTTCAAACAACTTTAGTTCCAGCAGGCGGTGCTGCCATTGTTGAATTTAGAGTAGATGTGCCAGGAACATTTATTTTAGTGGACCACTCTATTTTCAGAGCTTTTAATAAAGGCGCTTTAGGCATGCTTAAAGTAAACGGAGAAGAAAATAAAACCATTTATTCTGGCGCTATACAAGAAGGAATTTATCATCCAGAAGGCGGTACAATTCAAACCATGCCAGTCAATGGTAAAACACAAGAAGTTGCCTCTACATCTGATAAAACTTTAGCAGAAAAAATTGCTTCTGGGAAACAAATATATATGAAAACTTGTTTTGCGTGTCATCAGGCAGAAGGTCAAGGTATTCCTAATGCTTTTCCTCCATTAGCTAAATCAGATTTCTTAAATGCCGATGTTAATCGTGCTATAGGAATCGTTCTAAAAGGAAAAACCGGAGAGATAACCGTAAACGGTGCTACATATAACAGTGTTATGACCAGTCAAGCTATAAGTAATGATGAGATTGCAGATGTGCTAACCTTTGTTTATAATTCTTGGGGAAATAATAAAACCAATGTTACTAAATCTCAAGTAGATAAAGTTAAAGGGGGTCAATAATTATAATTAAATAAAAAGATGTCCATAATTAAATTGGCAATTTGTATTACTTTGTTTTGGGTTAACCCAGCAAATTGCCAATCTAACTTAGTGTCAATAAAGGGTGGAAATTACATGCCGCTTTACGGTAGGGATCCGTTACAAGTTACTGTTTCAGATTTTCAAATGGACATATATCCAGTAACCAATAAGGAGTATTTAGAGTTTGTAAAAAAACATCCTAAATGGAAAAAGTCACAAGTTAAAAAATTGTTTGCAGATGGTAGTTATCTTATTAATTGGAAATCTGATACAGCACTTGGGGAAAACATGTTATTAAACGCCCCAATAACTAACATATCCTGGTTTGCAGCTAATAATTATTGTGAGTGCCAAGGCAAACGACTACCAACAATAGACGAATGGGAATATGTAGCCATGGCAAATGAAACAATAGCAGATGCACGCTCTTTGGAAAGCTATAATAAATACATTTTAAGTTGGTACGAAAAACCAAAAACGTTTAATAACACCATTGGCTCAACTTTTAAAAATTATTGGAATGTGTATGATTTACATGGATTGGTTTGGGAGTGGACCCTCGATTTCAACTCGGTATTAGTATCGGGTGAATCTAGAAAAGATGTTGATAAGGATGCTAATTTATTCTGCGGAAGTGCCGCCATTGGCGCCACAGATTTAATGAATTATGCAGCATTTATGCGTTACGCTATCCGAGGTAGTTTACAAGCTAAATTCTCCATGAAAAACTTAGGCTTCAGGTGTGTTAAAGATATTATAAATTAAAATGAAACACTTAAAATCCATCTTTGTGCTTTTTGTTACAATAACCTCAATTTCGGGATGTAAGGACAATAAATCTTCTTCAGAAAGTAATGATATTGCCTCGTACCAATGCCCCATGAAATGTGAAGGCGAAAAAACTTATGATAAAGCAGGAAATTGTCCTGTTTGCAACATGGATTTAAAGTTGGTCAACAAAACATCAAAAACAATTTCAACCGATGCTATTTCAGAAGAATCCATTTTCAACTTAACAACCCTTTGGAACACTCAAGAAGGCAAAACCATTCAACTAAAAGACTTAAAAGGAAAAACCTTGGTAATGGTTATGATTTATACGTCTTGCAAAGCAGCATGCCCACGTTTAGTTGCCGATATGCGTAATATTGAAGCGCAAATCCCTGATGAAAAAATGAAAAACACTCAATTTGTTTTAATAAGTATCGATCCAGAGACCGATACACCTAAACGTTTAAAAGCATTTGCTAAAGAAAACTTTATGGATGGCGGACAATGGACTTTTTTACAAGGGACAGAAAGTGGCGTAAGAGAGTTTGCGAACGTGTTGGCCGTAAAATACAAACAAATAACACCAATGGATTTTTCGCATTCCAATATTATAAGTGTGTTTAATCCTAAAGGAGAATTAATACATCAACAAGAAGGTTTGGGAGTCGATAATAAAGAAACTGTCCAAACCATCCTAAATTTAACTAATTAAAATTAATACTAATCTAAACTAAATAATATGTTATCAAAAAAACAAGCACGTGCTTTTTTTCTGGGAGGAACAGTAGTTACGTTTCTAATATTTATTGGACTCACTATTTTCTCTTTTAGCAAAGCGGAAGATCAGGCTAATACAGAAAACATTACAGAAAACGTAATAAGAGGCAAAAAACTCTGGGAAGCTAACAATTGTATGGGATGCCATACTATACTGGGTGAAGGTGGCTATTACGCCCCCGAATTGACAAAAGTAATAGACCGTAGGGGTGATGGCTATGTTAAAGCCGTATTAATGACACCAGTAGCATGGGCGCCAAATGAAAGAAGAATGGTTGCTTATGGCTTTTCTAAAGAAGATGCCGAAGATTTAATTGCCTTTTTTAATTGGATAGGTGAAATCGATTTAAACGGCTTTGACAGGGTTGTTTCACCATTAGCTAAAGACAAAAACTAAACTAAAAAATTATGAAATATAAATCACAAAAAGTAGCGTATTGGTTTTTTGCCCTTTCAATGGTATTGTTTGGACTTCAACTAATTTATGGTTTTATCATGGGGTTTGCCCATGCAGGTTTTGATGGCCTCCATGATTTTATTCCATTTAATACTGCAAGAGCAGTTCACACCAACCTATTGGTTGTGTGGTTACTGTCTGGTTTTATGGGAGCAGCATATTATATTATTCCTGAAGAAGCTCAAAGAGAGCTTGTTAGCGTAAAATGGGCCTATGTACAGTTAATTAGTTTAGCTGTTGTTGGTGTTACGGCCATTGTAGGCTATCATTTTAATTACTGGGAAGGACGTAAGTTTCTTGAAATTCCAAGACCATTGGATTATTTGGTCGTTGCAAATGTACTCTTGTTTTTAGGACTCATTTTAGTAACACTTTTTAAAGGAAAACGTAGAACCACAACAGCCTTAGTGCTTTCAATGGGACTGCTTTTCGCAGCCTTATTATATTTACCTGGCATGCTGCCTTTTGATAGTCAAGTACAAGATTCTTTTTTCAGATGGTGGGTTGTTCATTTATGGGTAGAAGGAGTTTGGGAACTTATAATGGGTGGTATTTTATCATTCCTTTTAATAAAACTAACTGGCGTTGATAGAGAGGTTATTGAAAAATGGCTGTACGTTATTGTTGGATTAACCTTCTTATCTGGTGTTTTAGGTACGGGCCATCATTACTATTACATTGGTGTTAATAAAATTTGGTTAATTGTAGGTGGCATTTTCTCGGCTCTTGAACCTTTGGCCTTTTTAGCTATGGCATTATTTGCCGTAAATATGTATAGAAAAGGGGAAAAGAAACACCCAAATACTTTAGCGTTATACTGGACCCTTGGTGCCGCCATTGTATCTTTTATTGGAGCTGGCCTTTTAGGATTTGCCCATACTTTACCACAAACCAATATATATACCCACGGTACTTTGGTAACCGCAATGCATGCCCATTTGGCTTTTTGGGGCGCTTATGCAATGATTGTTCTAGCTATTATAAGCTATAGTTTACCAAATATGACAGGTAGAAAACTGTATGAAAGCACCAGAGGATTTGTCGCTTTTTGGATTTCAAATATTGGAATGTTGGGAATGACGGTAGCTTTTGGTGTTGCTGGAGTTGCCCAAGTATATTTAGAACGCAAAATGAAAATGGATTTTATGACCGTTCAAAAAGAAATTGAAATTCACTTTTATGTTTTAATTATCTGCGCTACGTTGTTTGTAACAGGAATAACGCTATTTATGATAGACTTTTTTAAACATGGCAAACCAACAGATGAAGCCCTGGAAGCATCATCAAACGATTAAAGACAAATTAAAATAATGAAAAAACACATAGTTTGTTTCGCCATTACATTACTAATGGCACTGAATACTTATGCCCAACAATTTGACTTATCTGCAGAGCTAAGACCACGTTTCGAAAACAAAAATGGATATGGCACTTTGCTCAATACAGATGAAAAAGGTTCCAATTTTGTTTCACAGCGTACACGATTGAATTTTGGTTTTATAAACGAAAAAATGAGGCTTAAAGTAGTATTTCAAAACATAAGAGTTTGGGGAGATGTTGGAACTTTATCAAGTGATGATAACGCAACAGCTTTGCACGAAGCTTGGGCAGAAGCATTATTAAGTGATAAAATAAGCTTAAAATTGGGCCGTCAAGAAATTGTTTATGATGACCACCGGATTTTCGGAAACGTAGATTGGACACAACAGGCCAGAAGTCATGACGCTTTGTTATTTAAATATGTACCAAATGCCAATAACAAAATTGATGTTGGTTTTGCATTAAACTCCGATTCGCAATCAGGTATAGATAACTTGTACAGTAATGCAGCAGGTTATAAGGCGTTTCAATATATCTGGTATCATGGTGACTTCAATAAATTCGGATTGAGCTTTTTAGCCTTGAACACGGGCATTGAGTATTTGAAGAATGTGGGGTTACCAAATGAAAAGCAGACCATGGATTATATGCAGACCTTCGGGCCAAGGCTAACCTATGCATCTGGAAGGTTTAGTGCTAATGCAGCCACATATTTCCAAACAGGAAAGTCTTTAGGTACAGTTGTGAACGCTTCTTATTTTACAGGAAATTTAGGTTATGACTTAAACGATAACTTTTATGTTGGCCTTGGTGTAGAGTATCTTTCGGGAAAAGATATGGATGATTCAAGTTCAGGCGTAAAATCATTTGCGCCTCTTTTTGGTACCAACCATGGGTTTAATGGTTGGATGGATTATTTTTATGTTGGGAACCATGCCAATAATGTAGGTTTAACCGATGTCTATACCACTATTGGTTATAAGAAGAATAAATTTTCTGCCAAAATAATACCCCACTTTTTCTCCGCAGCAGGAAATGTAATTAATGGAGCAGAAAAAATGGACAATAATTTAGGCACAGAAATAGATTCAACAATTGGTTATGAGTTGGCCAAGGATATTGCCATAAATGCTGGATATTCTAAAATGTTTGCCACAAATACCATGGAGGTTCTCAAAAGCGGAGATAAAAATGAGAAGAATTCTTGGGTCTGGCTCATGCTCACATTTAAACCAAAATTATTTTCGCATACTGTTAATCAATTATAAATAACATGAGACCAGAGTTAATTTTATTAAAGCATTAACTCTGGTTTTATTTTATGAAAAAAACCATGAATACACCCTATTATCATATTATTGGAAAGGAAATAGAGGTTTTTGAAAAAGCTTATACTAGTAAAATTCCGTTTTTGCTGAAAGGTCCAACAGGCACCGGCAAATCCAGGTTTATTGAACATATGGCTCATAAACTAGGTACTAAATTAATTACCATTTCCTGTCATGAAGAAACATCTTCTACAGATTTAATAGGCCGATTTATTATTAAAGGCGCCGAAACTGTTTGGTTGGATGGCCCTTTAACAACAGCCGTAAAAGAAGGCTCCATTTTATACTTAGATGAAATAGCCGAAGCTAGACCCGATGTTATTGTGGCCATACATTCTCTAACAGACCATAGGCGTGAATTGTTTATTGATAAATTGGGAGAAAACATAAAAGCACACGAAAATTTTATGCTCGTTGCTTCCTTTAATCCTGGATATCAGCGTGGATTTAAAGAATTGAAACCTTCTACAAGACAACGTTTTGTGGCCATTTCTTTTGCCTATCCTGAAGAAAGAATAGAAGCAGAAATTTTAGTGTCCGAAACCGAAATCACATTAGACATTGCTAAAAAATTGGTAAACATTGCTGCTAAAATTAGAAACCTAACTGAATTAGGTTTAACCGAAACCGTTTCAACACGATTATTGGTTGATGCAGCTAAACTGATACATGCTGGATTACCTAAACGTTTAGCGGTCCATGTGGCAGTTATAGAACCCTTGACAGACGATTTAGAGGTGATTCAAGCACTTAAAGATTTAAGTGATTTAATGATATGAAATGCCCATTAACAATTTGCAAACCAACCGATATGGTTAACAGGGCATTCCATCAGACAAATAAAAAACAAATAATATAAACAGATGAAAATAGTCAACAGTATTCAGTTTGCAGTCAAACCATATCAGTTAACATGTTCTGCCAATTGATAAAACTGAACACTGATCACTAAATATTATGTTCGAGTTCGAACCAGACGAATATATCTTTACAAAATTCGCCTTCTTTTTTAAAAAACGGAAAAAGAAAAAAGAAGCAGCGCTTTTGCATGGGGTTAACTTAAATGATGTAAAACCCAGGCTAACCCTTTTTGCTCGGGCCATTACAGGGCAATCCATTGAAATTTTTGAAGCAGAAAGAGAAGGCGGATATAGAAACAAGAACTTTTTTTTACCAACTAAGTTTTACGATTTTGAAACCGAAGAAGAAAACCTATCGTTTTATTTATTCCGAATTTTATATTTATCAGTTCAAAAGAATCTAGACTTAAATTGGAATGACAATCAAGATCACACCCTTTTAGAATCTCAAAAAAAGGCAAGGGAAACTTCAACACAAGTATTGAACGAATTATTTGCCCAATTTCCGATAACTGAAAAGTATCATCAAAAATTTGCTTCATTTTATGAAACAAAAACCACCTCAAAACTACCTGCCGATTTTACTTTTATTTACGGTAAATGGATGCGAAATTCACCAAGTGATAATCCCAGTAAGCAGCTCAAAAATTTTACAGATAACGTAAAAGAAGCTAATAAAGAACATCCAAAAACCATACTTAAATCTAAAGCTGTAGAAGAAATTATATCTGTTCAAATTGACCAAAAGCAAATGGAAGATGCAGTGCTTCAACATCAATTTGAAAAAGTGGAAACCGCCGAAGAATTTGGTGGCAATTTTAGGGACATGGATGGCGATGACGATTTAGATGACCACTCCAATGCGTTGGATGAGGTGAACATGAAATTTACAGTGCGTGTAGATGATACAGCACATTCAGTGTATCAAGCCGACTTTATTGAAAATACCACAATTTCTGAAAGTGCCGAAAGCAAGGGCGATGACTATTATTTAGAATATGACGAATGGGATTATTCCAAGCGTACCTACAAAGACAATTTTTGTAAAGTGTATCCGAAATCCCAATTAAAATCGGATGTGTCATACTACAAAAAAACACTCAACGATAACCGATCCACTTTAGTCGGTTTACGCAAAATGCTTACAACAGTTAATAATAAATATCAGCAACAGCGAAGACAAACACAAGGGGAAGAATTTGATATTGATGCCATTACCGATTTATTTATTGATGTAAAATCTGGTCATACCCCATCAGACAAAATATATCTGTCTAAACGGAAAAAAGAAAAAGATTTATCCATTTTACTATTACTCGATATTAGTTTATCCAGCGATGGTTATGCCGCAGGAAACAGAGTGATTGATGTCGAGAAGCAAGTCTCTATTTTGTTTGGTGAAATTTTAAATGAGTTTAATATCGATTTTTCAATAGATTGTTTTTATTCAAAAACCCGAAATCATTCTACATACTTAAGCCTCAAAGGTTTTGACGATTCCTGGAACACGTCCAAATTTAAAGTTGGTGCCATTGAACCCAATGGCTATACCCGTATTGGTGCTGCATTACGCCATTCTGGAGCCTTGTTGGATAACCGAGATACTAAAAACAAATGGGTGATTTTAATTTCGGATGGAAAACCAAACGATTATGATAAATACGAGGGAAAATATGGCATTAACGATGTTAAGCAAGCCTTAAGAGAACTCAACGAACGCCAAATAAATTCGTATGCATTGGCTATTGAAGCAAACGCCAAATATTATTTGCCCCAAATGTTTGGGCAAAATCACTATCAAATACTTACAACCCCTGTAGAACTGCTGCAATCGTTAGTGAAGTTGTATGAAAAAATAAAGCATCAATCTTAAAAACAATAAAATTAGAATAACTGTTTAAAAAAACAACTGTTTTAGAAAAAATGAATTCATTTTATCCCACCGTCGAAAAATTACCAGAAGGCCACCCCGTAAAAGTATATTACGAAGAAAGTGCCTTGATACAAGATTTATTATTGGAATTGAACGATGCAAATCCCGCCGAGGATTTTCAAAAATATTTCAATATTTTCAATCAATTAACAACTATTGAAAAACGCTTTGTTCGTAAAGAAAATCAGTTATTTCCGTATTTAGAAAAACATGGTTGGGAAGGCCCTAGCCAAGGTATGTGGTCGTTTCATGATAATTTACGGGAACAAATTAAATTGCTGAATAATTACAATTCAGAAAAAAACATTCAGAAAATACAAGAAAATATTACCTATTTGGTACATGGTATCGAACGTCTGTTAAGTATTGAAGATATGCGATTGTTCCCTAACGCCATGGAATTGATCACTGAAGATGAATGGAAAGATTTTTACACAGGCGATGAAGAAATAGGTTGGATGTTAAAGGGAAAACCGACCCCTTATCCCGCAATAATAAAAGAAGAATATATTCATCCTAGTGAAGATTTTACCAAAAGGGATTTGTCATTTTCAATGGAAAACACCTTTCATTACGATGAAGGTTATATGACTCCAGAGCAAGTTAATTTACTGTTGCGTTTTTTACCTGTTGATATTACGTATGTCGATGAAAATGATAAAGTCATTTTTTACAACCGTGGCGACGACCGTGTTTTTTCAAGAAGCAAAGGCATTATTGGGCGCGAAGTTAAGTTTTGCCATCCACCAAAAAGTGTGGGCATGGTGTTGCGTATTGTTGAAGAATTTAGAAATGGAACAAAAGATGTCGCTGAATTTTGGTTCAACTTTAAAGGAAGAATAATCCATATTCGATATTTTGCAATTCGGGATAATGACAAAAAATATAGAGGTGTTATTGAAATGTCCCAAGATGTAACCGATATTCAACAACTAGAAGGAGAAAAACGATTATTAGATTGGGATTAATATATGGATACACCACAAATCAACTATAAAAACATCTATTTTCCGCCTGGAGGGATTCTTATTTGGATTATCATTTTTTTAGAACTTATAACCTTTGGTGCAGCCTTAATAGCCATGGTGCATTATGGTAATCAGGAATTAGAACTGTTTCAAAATTCTAGCTTAAAACTCAATACAACTTACGGTATGATTAATACCATATTCCTATTAACCAGTGGGTATTTTATGGCAATCTCAGTACTGGAATTGAAAACGGGAAATACAATTAAATTTAAAAAACTACTCCTTTTAACAATGCTATTTGGCGTGTTGTTTTTAGGTTTAAAGAGTTTTGAATATCATGAAAAACTCAACGAAGGGTTTACCCTTGGTTACAATACATTCTTTTCGTTTTATTGGATGCTTACTTTATTTCATGTGATTCATGTTTTGGTTGGTTTAGTCATTTTAGGATCTGTTTATTTTGGGATAAGCAAAAATAAATCCACCACCACAATTGAAGATGTTGAGGCGAGTGCTTCTTTTTGGCACATGTGCGATTTAATTTGGATACTACTTTTTCCTATTATTTATTTAATTTTTTAAAATGCATAAATCAGCAATACTAACTTGGACGATTTTAATAACACTTACCATCGCTTCTGCCCTAATTTCTAAACTGGATGGTGCCTATATAGCACTAATTATTTTAATATTAGCAGCACTGAAGTTTTTAGGAATCGCTTTTCAATTTATGGAATTAAAAAAAGCACATACATTTTGGAAAGGAATGATTATTGGGTTTTTAGTCATTTTTGCATTGGTTATTTTATTAATAACCTAAAAAGATAAATGAGCATTAATCTACTTCCAAAATTCGTCATCTAATTTATCGTTAAATACTGCTTCATAGTGTATTTTTTCTATTTCTTGAAATTGTTCTTCAGTTGCCATTTTTTGAATTTCTGGAAACAACTCTCGTTCTTCAAATCTAATATGCTGTTCTAGCACTTCTTCAATTTTACTCAGCGCTTTTTCTATATCGTCATTTACAAACAATCTTTTTAAAAGTCTATGATCTGCCAAAGCTTTCTTAACAAGTTCATTATCACTTTTCAAAATGGTAAAAATATGCTGTTCTTCCATTTCAAAATGTGGTATTAAATGCGTTTTAAAAAACCAATCGGCATATACTTTAATGCGCTCTGGTTCAATGTGTTTATTGAAACCACTTCTTATTTTCCAAGATAATAATAACCCGTGATGATGCTCTCTGCTTAAAGGTTGCAGTGCCTTGTGACGTTTAATAGGTTTTTTCGACATAATGTGTAGTGTTTGAAATTGAAAAAATTATGCATCCAATACCTAGTGGTAAAAGGATACTACTTAAAAATATTAGGTAATAATAATAAGGCAAAAATCCATTCCCTAAGTAAAACATACCTCCTTGAATTAACAAAATAAATTCGGTTAAAATAAAACCCATAACAAAAGTATAAACCCCAAAAGCTACTATTTTAGTATGTTTTAGCCAATCTTGTTGTAATAAGAATGCCAATAAAAACCCTGAAATTACCCCAAGCATGGTTAAATGTATAAATCCTATTACAACATTTCTATATTGAAAGGCCATATTTGAAACCTCGGGGATTAATGATAACGACTGCAAACCTATTTTTAACACAAAACATGTCATGGCAAAATGATACATAAATCGAGTGCTTCGAGCTTGATTTGTAACCAATAACCTAAAAGCAGGCGTTACAATTTTTATAAAGTAAAATAAGGCAATCCATTGAAATAATACACCAATACCATTTATCCATAATAGAACTTTATGTGGCGCAAACCAATTAACGGGTAATGCAAACGTTAATACTATGGAAGCTATCAAGAACTTAAAAAACAGTTGAAACTGCTTAGAATCTTGAATTTGCAATAGATGAAGTAATACAGCAATGACGGCGATTAAAAACCAACCATTAAATTGAAAATGCAAAAAGAATTGAATCGCAATTTGATAAAATGCCGAAGCTTGTCCAGTCATTGCTACTGCAGGGCCCAAACACCAAACACCAATGGTGGAAACCAGCATAAAAACCAATGAGCCCTTTAATAAATAGCTTGTAACTTTTGATTGGGTTTTATGATATTTCCAAATAAGGTAAACAAAATAGTAACTACAAAAAATGTGCAAGGTTGAAAAAGAAATGGAAACAGCTGCATATCCTTGAAACGGAAAGCTAAGCAACATACCAACAACAGCAAATTCGGTAATCCAAAACAACCAATTAAAAATTGGTTTTTTATCAGGCACGAAATAATGGACAAAAAGGAGAAACAACATTAAATAAACCCATCCCAACATAGCTAAATGAGAATGTGCATGGGTTAAAAATCGATGATTTACCCCAATAGGATTGATAAATGTATAGCGTAATGCCAAGCCCAGTAGTGCGGCTATTAAAAAATTCAGCAAACATACTAGAACAAGTTTTTTTTGCATTGATAACTATTTTTAATTGATTAATTAAAATTAAAAATTCCAGAAGACATTAAACTTATCTTCTGGAATTTATTTGCTATTAAATTAACTTGGGATTATAAAATCCATTTTAGCTTGCTATTAACCAATTTGCTTTTCTAATTTAATGGCTTCAGGGAATAAAATGTTATTTTCTAAATGAATATGAAGATGTAAATCTTGTTCAAATTCATTAAGCATAGCAAACGTTACTTGATAGGTATTGCATCCATCAGCTGGCGGATTATAATTATTGGTAAGCTCTGCAATCTTTCTAAATCGTTCTCCTTCCGTATCATGTTCTTGCATCATCATCGCTATTGGATTTTCAACTGTTCCAAATTGCGGTGATTGAACGGCCGAATCATCTAATTTTGCTTTTACCATTCGTTTTACGAATGGAAACAGAACAAGTTCCTCCTTTTTCATGTGAGCAGTCAATGCATTGGCGCAAGCTGTAAATTCTTCATTTATTGTAAATAGTTCTGGATGTCTTTCTCCATGAACACTGCATAGTTTGTTCAAAAACTGAAGCAATACAGGGATTTTTTCCTCGACATAACGGTGATGTTTTTTCTCAATATATTCTGCCAATAGATCCAGTGGCCAAGATTTATAATCAATAGATTGATTTACCGTTGAATTTAAAACAGCATTAAGTTTTTCTAAAACTTCTTTGGTCTCTAACCCTTTCGTCTCACACACATCGCCTAATGTTCTATCGCCTTTACAGCAAAAGTCGATACCATATTTGTTAAATACAGCGGCAGTTCTAAAATCGTCTGCAACAAATTGCCCGATTTGTTTTTCTGAATCTTTATTTAATACTTCCATAATCCTCTCCCAACCCTCTCCAAAGGAAAGGGCGTTTTTAGGGTTTTTATTAATTTAACAATTTTATTTCGGATAATTTTATCCTATTAATATATAAATTTTTTACACTTTAAAAAATGATTCTCCAGCCTTAATGCTCAACGCCAATTCTTCCAGACTTGTATTCTCTAACATATATTTCAATTCGTCCCTAACTAATTTAAATTTATCGTGTACAGGACAAGGATGGTTTTCATCGCAAGTTCCCAATCCTAAACCACATCCATTGTAAATTTTATCGCCATCGATCACCTTTACTATTTGATCTAGTTTAATAGTTCCAATTCGACTCTTAACGATTTCAAATCCACCATAAGCGCCTTTAACTGAAGAAATTATTTCGTGCCGAACTAATTCCTGTAATATTTTAGCGGTAAATGCTTCTGGGGAATTAATCTCTTTAGCAATCTCCTTTGGACTTACACGCCTGCCTGCATACGAGTTTATCGCAATAAAAATGGATGCTTTAATACCGTATTCGCAAGCTTTTGAAAACATGTTATCTCAATAATTTATACAAATATAAGAAGTTATTTTAATTAAGACAAAATTATCCTAATTAATTTATTTGTATTTATTTCTAAACCAAACTTTTTGCCATTCGCGCTTTAAAATTAAAAACGACACGGACTCTGCCAATTGTAATGTGTCGTCATCATTTAATTGCCTAACTTGATGTTCTGGAACATCAATTATATATAACAAATTGAGATAGTCTGTAAATTTATCTTGTATAAGTTTATAAACGGTTTCATGGAGTATCATTTTTAAACTTGATGGCAATATGTCCTGATGTACGTCAAGGTTAATATTGGCTAACAAAAAATCTTTATTAAGTTGTATCACTAATTTTTTATACAAATCCAATTGATTTGCTTCTTCAATAAGTACTTCAAAAGTGGCAGGAAATTGCATTATACGCTTCTATTCATTAGTTGTTCACCAAATAGTTTCAAAATTAATTTTTTCTCTTCTGAAATATGCAAGGTTTCCAAAACAGAAAAGGCATTTTGAGTATAGGCTCTTATGTCATGTTTGATGGCCTCGGCCGAACCACTTGAGATAAATATCTGTTTTACTGTTTGAATTTTTTCTTTTGGATCAGTCGGATTTAAACTGTACAAATGTTTTAAACGAATCTGGTCTTCGGCCTTTGAGAATTTTAATGCTTTAATGAACAAGGCTGTTTTTTTGTTTTCAATAATGTCGCCTCCTATTTGTTTTCCAAACGTTTTTGCATCTCCAAAAGCATCTAAATAATCATCTTGTAATTGAAAGGCAATACCCAAATTCTTTCCAAATTCGTAAACACTCTGTTGGTCCTCATTCGATGCGCGCGCAACTATGGCTCCCATTTTCATTGCGGCAGCAACTAGTACAGCCGTTTTGTATTCAATCATTTTTAAATACTCATCGATAGTTACATCGTCTCTAATTTCGAAATCAACATCATATTGCTGGCCTTCGCAAACCTCTATAGCCGTTTTGCTAAATAGTTTAGCCAAGGCTCTAAATATCTCATTGTCATAAGTTTCAAATAACTGATAGGCCATAATCAGCATGGCGTCTCCAGAGAGAATTCCCGTATTAATATCCCACTTTTCATGAACCGTTTCTTGACCTCTGCGTATTGGAGCATCATCCATAATATCGTCATGAACCAAAGAAAAATTATGAAATACTTCAATACTCAAAGCGGCATTTAAAGCCTTTTTATAATCACAATCAAAGATTTCTGAAGTCATTAAGGTTAAAACGGGGCGTAACCGTTTTCCCCCTAAATTTAATATATACTGAATGGGTTCGTAAAGGCTTACAGGATCCTTGATAATTGAATACGTTTCTAAATATTCGCCAAACTTATTTTGGTATGTTTCTATAGATTGCATAACACAAAAATAAATTAAAACACAACATGAAAAAGTGCGTATGTTAAAAAATACTAGAACTTTAGAAACTTTTTTTGTTTTTAAAGTTTCCTATTGTACATTTGCACCCGTTATGAGAGACAAGATACTAATAAACGCGACTGATTTATTTTTAAACTATGGGTTTAAAAGTATTACCATGGATGATATTTCCAATCATTTGGGCATTTCCAAAAAAACAATCTACCAGCATTTTGAAAACAAAACATCTCTTGTAGAAGCAGTGAGTTTGCATGTTTTTGAAAATATTTCATGTGGTATCAGTGAAATTCGCTCTATAAAAAAGAACCCTATTGAGGAAATATTTGATATCAAGCAATTTGTAATGGAGCATTTAAAAGATGAAAAATCATCGCCACAATACCAGCTTCAAAAATATTATCCAAAAATATTTAAAACGCTTAAAAACAAGCAATTTGAGGTCATGCAAGAATGTGTTACGGACAATTTAAATAGAGGAATGGAATTAGAGTTGTATAGAAAAACCCTTGATATCAATTTCATTTCAAGAATTTACTTTCATTGCATGAGCATTTTAAAAGACAACGAATTATTTCCATTAAAGCATTTTTCCATGAATACTTTAATGGATAACTACTTAGAATATCATTTGAGGGGTATATGTACCGAGAAGGGCTTATTAACATTAACCAAATTCATCAATAATCAACCATAAATAATGACAAAAACAATTATTTCTATATTACTTTTCCTTATAAGCATTACAGTCTTTTCTCAACAAGAGACTAAACACTTTAGCTTACAGGAAGCCATTGATTATGCCTTAGAGCATAACAGAACAGCAAAAAATGCACAACGCGATATTGAAGCGGCAAAACAACAAAAATGGGAAACTATTTCTACTGGATTGCCACAAATAAATGCGTCTATAGGTTATAACAAGTGGTTACAGCAGCAATTGTCCTTGATTCCTGCTGAATTTTTTGGGGGCAATTCTGGAGACTTTGTTGAAATAGCCTTTGGCACAAAACAATCTGTAAACGCAAAAGTTACGCTTGAGCAAAAAATATTTGATGGCTCGTACCTCGTGGGATTACAATCGGCCAAAGTGTTTTTGGACATTTCCAGGAATGCCAAAGAAAAAACCGACCTGGAAGTCAGGAAAGCTGTTATTAACGCTTACGGAAACGTTATGTTGGCTGAACAAAGCGTTCAAATTCTTGAACGAAATAAAGCGGTTTTAGAAAAAAACCTAAATGAGTTGACCAAGATTTATGAAAACGGTCTTGAAGAGGAAGAAAGTGTTGAGCAACTGCAAATTACTTTGTCGAGCGTACAAAGCAGTTTAAAAAATGCTATTAGATTAAAAACACTGGCCTATCAACTATTTAACATTACACTTGGACAGGACTTAAACACCAATTCAATTTTAACAGACACCTTAGAAAGTTTAACTGCACAAAACATTGTTTTAAGGTTATTGGATGAAGATGAAAATATTGAAAACACCATCGATTATCAAATCGCTGTAAACGACAAAATATCCAAAGCGCTTTTGTTGAAACTTGAAAAAAGCAAGGCGCTCCCAACCATAAACGCTTTTGTCAATGGTGTTTATGATGGTTACAACGATAATTTCAAGTTCCTAAAAAAAGAACAGCCTTGGCTTGGGTCTTCATTGCTTGGAATCAATATGAACATCCCGATATTCAGTTCTCTTGGAAGAAGCGCAGCTACGCAACGTGCAAAAATCAATCTTGAAAAGGCTCAAGAAGATCTGACCGAGACAGAGCAAAAATTGAAATTGCAAATTGCAACCGCAAAAAGCGATTACCAATTCGCCATAGAGGATTACGGCAATAAAAAAGAAAATTTAAACCTTGCTGGACGCATTGAAACAAAAAACCAGACCAAGTTTTTTGAAGGCATTGCCTCAAGTTTTGATCTGAGGCAAGCACAAACACAGTTATATACAGCACAGCAAGACTATTTGCAAGCCATGCTTGATGTAATAAACAAGAAAGCTGAGCTGGAAACCGTAATGAACTCAATCGATTAAAAAAGTTCATAAGTAGATGTGTTTATTGGTTTACAAAAGTAATTCATCGCTTTGAAGCTAATAAACTCTTAACCCTATAAACTGATAAACTCAATAAAATGAAACCATTTTCTTTTGAAAAATTAAAAGGCAGGCAGGAAGCAAGAAAACTATCAACTTATCAGAGCAGACATTTCAGAAATCACCGTAATGTTAGATGCATTGCGTAAAGCACAACTAAAACAATGATCACCACAAACTCATAAACTCATAAACACCAACACAAATGAAACATATCCTATCAATCATTGCCATTACATTCATTTTAACTTCCTGTAGTGAAGAAAAAAAGAATTCTGTAGAAAAGGTTCTGGAAAGCAATAACCTTGAAACCATTAGGACAAAACGCGCTGAATTGGTCAATGACCAAGAAGCCATCCATGCTAAAATTAAACTATTGGATGAAAGAATTTCGGTATTGGATACCACTAAAAATGTTCCGTTAATAACAACATTTACAGCAGCCCAAGAAGTGTTCAACCACATGCTTGAGCTTCAAGGAAATGTAACCACCAAAAACTTGCTGGTCATTACTCCTGAATACAACGGGATTCTAACCAATGTTTATGTAAAAGAAGGTCAAAAAGTAAGCAAAGGCCAAATTTTAGCAAAAATTGATGATGGTGGATTGGGGCAACAATTGTCACAATTACAAATACAGACGGATCTGGCCAAAACAACTTTTGAACGTCAGAAACGCCTTTGGGATCAAAAAATTGGTAGTGAAATCCAATACCTGCAGGCAAAATCGTCTTACGAATCACAAGAGGAAGCCGTCAATCAATTACAACAGCAATTGGCAAAAACAACCGTAAGAGCTCCATTTTCTGGAACGATTGATGATGTGATCACAGAACAAGGAAGTGTTGTAGGTGCTGGACAAACACAACTGATGCGCATTGTGAATCTAGATGATATGTACATTGAAACAGAAGTGCCGGAACGTTATGTTTCCAATGTAGTTAAAGGTAAAAATGTTCAGGTAGATTTTGTTGTACTTGGTAAAACCATCGACACCAAAGTTCGCCAAGTGAGTGATTTTATAAATCCCGCAAATAGAACCTTCAAGGTGGAAGTTGCCATTCCAAATAAAGAAAAAACCATCAAGCCCAATCTTACGGCAAAGCTTAAAATCAATGACTACACCAACGAAAATGCACTATTGGTTCCACAAAGTATCATTTCGGAAAATGCCGATGGTGAACAATATGTATATGTTGTGAAAGACAAAAATGTAAATGGAGAAGGAGTTGTCGTTAAAGTTATCATCAAAACAGGAAAAACACAAGGTGATGTCATTGAAGTACTGGAGGGCATCGAAAATGGTGCTGAAATTGTAAAAGAAGGTGCTAGAAGTGTCAAAGACGGGCAAACCGTGAAAGTACTAACTTTTGAAACTGACAAAAATGGTTAAAAAGAAAAAACAAGTCGATAAGGAATTTGGTTTGTCATCGTGGGCAATCAATAACAAGACCACGATGTATGTACTTATTTCAGTGATTTTCTATTTAGGGATTGTCGCCTTTTTTGGCATGCCCAGAGAAAATTTTCCCGAAGTTAACGAAACCAAGATATATATTAGTACGGTTTACCCCGGTAATACCGCCGAAGATATTGAAAAGCTGATTACGGATCCGCTTGAAGATAAGCTGAAAACCGTGAGCAACGTTGTGGATATTACCTCAACCTCACAGGAAGATTATTCGATGGTGATTGTGGAGTTTGATGAAAACATCACGGTCGACCAAGCAAAACAAAAAGTAAAGGATGAGATTGACACCGAAACCTCTGGTGAGGATTGGCCCACTTTTAATGGTGCCAAAGTAGAGCCAGACGTGTTTGAGTTGAGCCTTTCGGAAGAAATGCCGATTCTGAACATCAATATTTCTGGTGATTATCCCATTGAAAAATTAAAGGAATATGCTGAATACCTTCAAGATGGAATTGAAGATCTGTCTGAAATCAAAAAGGCAGATATTCGTGGCGCTCAAGATAAGGAGGTAGAAGTTGCTGTGGATATTTATAAAATGATGGCTTCAGAAGTAACGTTTAACGATATTATTGGGGCCATCAACAATGGCAACTTGACCATTTCCGCCGGAAATTTAATTGCCAGTGGACAACGTCGTACCATTAGAATTCTTGGAGAAATAGAATCGCCTTCTGAACTTGAAAACTTTGTGGTAAAATCAGAAGATAACAAAGCCATTTATCTTAAAGATGTTGCAACAGTATCTTTTAAAGAAGAAGATAAAACCACATTTGCTAGAGAATATGGCAATCCTGTGGTAATGCTCGATGTTAAAAAACGTGCAGGGATGAACATGGTCGATGCCGTTGATCAAATAAAGGTCATTGTTGAAAATGCCAAAATCGACGCTTTTCCAAAAGATCTAAAAGTCACGATTGCCAATGATCAGTCTTCTGTAACTATAGGTCAAGTAGATGATTTGGTCAACAATATCATTTTCGGTGTCATCTTGGTCGTCACGGTCTTGATGTTCTTTTTAGGATTCAAAAATGCCGTTTTCGTCGGATTTGCTATCCCAATGTCCATGCTGATGTCGCTGATGATTTTGAATTTTTTCGGATATAGCTTGAACGTCATGGTGCTTTTCGGGCTCATAATGGGGCTGGGAATGCTTGTTGACAACGGCATTGTGGTCGTGGAGAACGTCTATCGACTTATGGATGAGGAAGGTATGAGCCGAATGGAAGCTGCCAAAAAAGGGATTGGAGAGATTGCTTTCCCTATCATTATATCCACAGCGACAACAGTTGCCGCATTTATACCACTAGGTCTTTGGCCTGGGATCATGGGAGAATTCATGATGATTTTACCAATAACACTTTCGGTGGTTTTAGGGTCGTCGTTGTTTGTTGCTATCTTTTTTAACTCGGTATTGGTATCCCAATTTATGAGCATTGAAGATAAAAATATGCCATTAAATCGTATTGTCACTACTACAAGCGTTATGGCTATTATAGGCTTGATTGTTTATTTAACAGCTGGTGAATATCGCGCGCTCGGCACCATCATGATATTAACGTCTATTTTGCTTTGGGTGTATCGATTGTTCTTAAGAAAATGGGCGAATAATTTCCAGACCAAATCATTGGTAAAACTTGAAAATTGGTACGAACGTCAATTACGTCGTGCCCTTAGCGGAAGAACCCCCTATTTTTTAACTATTGGAACACTTGGGTTGCTTATTTTGGCTTTTATTGCTTTTGGCGCTTCATTGGCAACGCAACGTACCAAAGTTGAGTTTTTTCCAGATAATAAACCAAATCAAATCATCGTCTATATTGAATATCCACAAGGCACAGCCATAGACAAAACAAATGCGATAACCAAAGAAATTGAATCTCAAGTTTATAAGGTTCTGGACAACAGCCAGTATAAAGATGGGGATTATAATTTTCTGGTTGAAAGTGCTGTTTCACAGGTAGGTGAGGGTGCGGGAAATCCTCAAACCGATATGGGTTCTGCTGCTGAAATGCCGCACAAATCAAAAATTACGGCCTCTATGCGAGAGTATAAATACCGCAAAGGCGCCGATAGTGAGCTATTGCGCCAAAAAGTACAGGAAGCTTTGGTTGGCATTTATCCGGGAGTTTTAATTTCTGTCGAAAAAAATGCAGATGGTCCAGCGGCAGGAGCACCGATTAATATTGAAATTGAAGGAGATGACTATAGTGAATTGATATCGGTTGCCGAAAACATGCGTGAATTTATCAATGAAAAAAACATTGCCGGTATTGATGAATTAAAGATCGATGTCAATAAAGACAAACCATCTATGCGTGTTACAATAGACCGGAAAAAAGCCGGAGAATTAGGTGTTAGTGCATCACAGGTTGGGCAGCAATTGCGCAACTCTATTTTTGGGGCAAAAGCTGGAATTTATAAAGAAGCTGGTGATGATTTTGATATTTATGTGCGCTTTAATGAAGAAAACAGATACAATACAAGTGCCCTTTTCAACCAAAACATCACCTTTAGGGACAATACCGGGAAACTGAAAGATATTCCACTATCTACACTAGTTAAATTCGAAAACAATTCAGGGTTTAGTGCCATTAAACACAAAAGCACTAAACGCGTGGCCACTGTTTATTCTGCTTTGTCGCCAGGTTTTACCGACGCTGGAGCTATTGTAACACAAATTCAAAATGAAATGAGAAGTTACGATGGGCTACCTGAAAATATCAAAATAGATTATACGGGACAAATTGAAGAGCAAAACAAACAAATGGCCTTCTTGATTGGTGCGTTTTTTACTGGTTTGCTATTGATATTTTTTATCTTGATATTCCAGTTTAACTCGGTATCTAAACCGGCCATCATTATGTTGGCAATATTCTTGAGTTTTATTGGAGTGTTTGGAGGTATTGTAATTACCGGAAGTGCATTCGTTATTATAATGACAATGGTAGGCATTATTTCGCTTGCCGGAATTGTGGTCAACAATGGTGTTGTATTGCTGGATTATGCACAACTGTTGGTAGATAGAAAAAAGAACGAATTGGAGGTCGATGCCGATGATTATTTAGAAATTGAAGATTTGTTTGAAAGCATAGTAAAGGCGGGCAAAGCACGTTTGCGGCCAGTTTTATTAACAGCAATCACTACGATTTTGGGATTAATACCATTGGCCATTGGATTAAATATTAATTTCTTTACGTTTTTTAAAGATTTGAACCCGAACATTTATATGGGAGGAGACAATGTTGTGTTCTGGGGGCCATTGGCCTGGACCGTTATTTATGGTTTATTGGTAGCAACCTTTTTAACATTGATTGTTGTCCCTGTACTGTTTTTCCTTTCCATGAAATTCAAAATGTGGCTTCGAAGTAAATTAAACTCTGAATCAACTTTGGTGGAAGATATAAGTTAACGTGAATAATGGATAAGAAAAAAGGTGTTTTATATTTTTATTAATGACTGATTTTCAGTATATTAATAGTATAAAAACACCTCAATGCTTAGAGATAAAGTTACAGAATTCTTTGTAAAATTGGACGATTTTCACAAAGAATTTACTTCACAATTAGAGAATCGTCCCAAATTACAGGATTCTACAGTGAAACGGCGTAACCGTAAAGGGAAACTATCGGATTCTGAAATGATGAGCATCCATCTTTTGTTCCATTTTGGGCAGTTTGCTAATTTCAAACACTTTTACCAACAGTATGTGTGCAAACATTTAGAGGATCTGTTTCCAGATTTGGTCAGTTATGAACGTTTCAATGCTCGCCAAGAACGGATTATGTTACCCTTGATGCTGTACTTAAAGTATAGAGGGTTGGGGAAATCAAGGGGCATCAATTATATTGATTCCACATTGTTGCGCGTATGCCATATCAAGAGAGAAAAGCAGAATAGAGTGTTCAAGGATATCGCAGAAAAAGGGAAATCCACCATGGGCTGGTTCTTTGGTTTCAAGCTCCATTTGATTATCAATGACAAGGGGGAACTTTTATCTTTTTACCTTACCAAGGGAAACGTTGATGACAGAAATATAGAGCTTATGACCGCCATGACCAAAGAGGTCTTTGGCAAGCTATTTGGAGATAAGGGCTATATATCCAAGGCCCTTTCCGAGCTTTTGTTCCAAGATGGCATACAGCTGATTACCAAAGTAAGGAAGAACATGAAGAAACAAAACCTGTCTGATGTGGACGCCATCCTCTTAAGAAAGAGGGCTTTGGTGGAGTCAGTCAATGATGAACTCAAAAACATCTGCAAAATTGAACATACCAGACATCGTTCTGTCAAAGGGGTTTTTGTCAATATCGTTGCGGCTTTGGCTGCTTATTGTTTTTTTCCTAAAAAGCCTTCCCTAAACATAACGCCTATTGAATCTAATCAACTTTGTTTGTGGGCGGCTTAAACATTATTCACGTTAAGTTAATCCGAACCAAGCTAAAATAAAAAAGAGGCTGTCTGAAAAGTCTAGTTTTACGTCATTGCGAGGAACGAAGCAATCTGCAAGTTATTACAATTCAAACAGATTACTTCACTTTGTTCGTAATGACGACTTATTTTGAATTTTCAAACAGCCTCTTTTTTTAAGTTATGCCCTTATCGGTTATTAAAACTTAAAAGTGACACCTCCATTAATGGTTGTTCCATTAAAACCAAATTGATTGACTTCCCAAGGATATTTAAAACGCCCTCCAAGATCTGTTACAACATCTCCTTTAGTATCAATTGCATCTGGATACACATCCAATAGATTACTGACAGAAAGATTTGCAGAAAATTTATCTGAAAACTCATAATTAAGAATTATATCTGTTATTACTTTCCCTGCAAATGTTTGATCCTTTGAAGGATCGCTTGCATGTTGCCAAGTAACTTCACCAAAATAAGTATTGTTCAAAATAAAATTCCATTTATCAATAGTATAATCAAAGCCTAAAAGAATTTTCGATTTTGGTCTTGCAGAAATAATTCTAGATTGCTCTTTTCGATTAAAAATATCATAGCCATTAGCAGCCAATAAAGGTGGGGTGCTGATTTTACCATCAATTTTAGTTTCATTAAAGTTAGCTGCCAAGGTTGCGTTTAGTTTACCATTTCCCAAATTAATGTTTCCGTAGTTAACAACAACATCTACTCCATTGGTAATAGTATTTACAGCATTTGTAAAAAACTTAAGACTGGTAATGGAATTGGCCTCCAAAATATCCTCAACGGGATTTAATGGGTTTCCAGGAGCCCCATCTATATATCCAATTTCTCCTGTAAATAACACACGATTATCTACTTTTACATTGTAAAAATCCACTGAAACCGAAAGGTTGGAAATTGGCTTAAATGTAATGCCGGCTGAAATGTTTTTTGAGGTTTCAGCATTTAATTGTGGGACCCCTAAACTTCCTCTAATTACAGGATCTACATTATTAAAAGTACCCTGATTAGAAATAGTACCGCCCGAAACTAAGGTTTGAACATTGCTCAAATAAATTTGATGTAAAGAGGGCGCTCTAAATCCTGTGCTATACGATGCCCTAACAGCTCCTTTCCCTTGTCCTAATAAGTACCTTCCGTTAACTTTCCAAGACGTATTATCTCCAAAATCACTAAAATCTTCATATCTAACAGCGCCTCCAAGTAATAAGGCTTTTGTTAGTTCCCACTCTAAATCTCCATACACTCCATAATTATCTCTGGTAGCGTTAACTTCATTACTAGGTTGTAAGCCAGGAAACGATTGTGCTCCTCCGGCTCCTGTAGGATTATAATAAGATGCTGGTTCTCCTGCTTTGGCGACAAAGCGCTCTCCCTTAACTTCTCCACCAAACGACAAACTTACGTGACCAAAATCTCTAGAAAAATCTAAATTTGCCAAAGTATTACTGAACGTATAGCCTCCAACATCAAAGAAAGTAGGGCTATTGGCGCCTAAGTCTCTATTCAGTGAGTTGTTTACCGTATAATCCACTGCATTTCTGCCATAGGTACCACTTAAATCTACATTAAAACCAAGCATTTCCCATTTAGTCCCAACGGTCATATTATTATCTCTAATATCAGTTTCGAAGGTTGGTTGAAACCCTTGATATGTCGATCCTGCTTCGTGCAATAAATAAAATGGATCTGGAACCCAATAAGGGGTTCTGTATAATGCAAAACTTGTTCCTGTTCTATAAGTAAGTCCGCCAAAAGTGTAAAACTCACCATTTCCTCCTTTAAAAGGAATACCTGCATTAAAAAAAACATCAGTCTTTTTTAATTCTGGCTGACCAACAGTCATCCCTAAATCTGGATTAGCAGCTAACCAAGGTCCAAAAGTTGGATCATTTGCAGGAACTCCAAAAAGATTATCTTCACCGGGTGTGCCGGCTCTATTTGTTTTCTCTTGTTCATAATACCCAGCGGTAAAATTTAAATACCCTCCATTATCACCTACATTAATTGAAGTATTTAAATCCAATCCAAAATTAAAGCCGTCTCCTTCGGTAGTAACACCCGATTTTGCATTTACTGTGGTATATTCTACATCCTTCTTCAATACCATATTGATCACACCTGCAATGGCATCGGATCCGTATTGTGCCGAAGCACCGTCTCTTAACACTTCAATGCGATCAATAGCTGCTGCTGGTATACTTTTTAAATCTACACCAACTTCGCCTTTACCAGGCGTGTCATTAATATACACCAAAGCACTTTGGTTTTTACGTTTACCATTAACCAATACTAAGGTTCTACTCGGGCCTAGGCCCCTTAAATCCGCAGGATCAAAATGCGCTGTTGCGTCTGAAATCGTTTGGTTAGTAGAATTAAATGACGGTACTGTATAAGTCAACATTTTATCAACTGTTGGCTGTCCAGTATTTCGTAGTTCAGAAGCACTAATAATGTCGATGGGCACTGGAGAATCTAATATTGTTCTTGGTTTGGCTCTATTACCTACCAAAACAACTTCGTCTAAAGCCACGCCTTCCTGCAAAGCTAAAGCAATAGGTTTCGATGACGTCACTACAACCTCTAATGAGTTATATCCAACAGACGAAATAATCAATGTTTTTGGAAACCCATCTACCTTTAAGGTGAAGTTTCCATCAAAATCTGAGGTCGTTCCTGTTGTAGTTCCTTTAATAATAATATTTGCTCCTCCTAAGGGCAAATTGGTTCCTCCATCTGTTACGGTTCCAGTTACCTGCTGTGAAAAAGCGGTAAATGGAATAAACACTAACAAATACATGAGTAATTTGAAAGATAATTGTTTGTTCATAATTTATTTATTGAATTAGTTGAGTTAAATGTTATAAATATTTTACGAATTATCATAAAATATTTTACTAAAAATTTCAAATTCTATAGAATTAATGGCATTTTATTTGAATGTCCGTAATGTGTCATAAGTCTTAAAACATAATGATTTTGTCATTCCGACAAAGGAGGAATCCCATTGATTTTCAATAGATCCTTCATTTCGTTTCACTCCATTCTGAATGACAAAAATGGCATTATGAATGAATACGGACATTCAAATTTTAAAAATAAAAACATGGAAAAAAAAGCCCCATGAAGTAAAATTCATGGGGCTTTTAAAATTAAATGGTATTATTTTAAATCAAATGTTAATCTAGCAAAAAGGAAACGGCCTCCAATACCAAATTGTTGTGCTCTTCTTGACCAATCAAAACGACCACTACTTCTGTTATTATATTGATCTTCAGCCCTGTCTGGATAAATATCAAACAGGTTATTGGCGCCAACAGTAATGGTGGTACTTTCGGCCACTTTATAACCAAATGATAAATCGGTCACTAATTTAGAACCAAACACTTGTTGATTGGCCACCGTTGTGGTTGCTTCTGTAACCTCACCAAACCATACGTTCCTTAAAAACACATTAAGTTTACCCGCAGATAAGGTATTTGATAAATTAATTTTGGTACGGGGCACCGCTTCTTCTAAATACACGCGGCTATCTTCAGGAAAATAAGTTCCAACTAAACCTGCATCCTTTAAAACTTGAGAAGATTTAATTCCACCTACTTGTTTTGTTTTAGAAAACGTTCCTGATAAATCATTTTTTAATTTTGCAGAAGTACCAATTCTGGCGTCATACGTGATTACAACATCCAGTCCTTTGGATTCGGTATCAATGGCATTCGCGAAAAACGAAGCAGCAGATGCATTAGCCTGAGATAATAATTTATCCAGTTCGGTACCTGTTCCAGGGCCTTCAAATTGACCTGTATAAACTACTCTGTCATTAATACCAACCCAATAACCATCAACAGTTATTGTTAAATGGGCATCTGGTATTTTCGACGTAAATCCTAAACTAACACTGCTTGATGTTTCTTGTTTCAATTGAGGAATCCCTAATAATTTAGCTGCTTTGCTATCATTGGAAAAGGTTCCAACTTCTTGAGGATTTCCTAAATTATCAAAAATCGTAGAGGTTGAGTTGAAATTCAATTGGTGCAATGATGGTGCCCTAAAACCGGTATTAAAAGCGGCTCGTATATTAGTGTTTTCACCAGCCTTTATTCTAGTTGCAATTTTACCGTTAAGCGTTGAACCAAAATCTGAATAATCTTCGTATCGTAAAGCACCACTTAATAAGAAACTTTCAGTAATATCTGCTTCCACATCTAAATAACCCGCAACACTGCTTCTACCACGGGATAATTCGTTGGCTGGACTAAATCCTGGAAATACTTGAGATCCACCTGGTCTTGAACCTCCAAAGAAATCTGTAGGTACTAGAAGGCTGCTATTAGGATTATCTGCTGCTTCAAAATCATCTCCTGGATTAGTAATAGCGAACTCAGCACTCGTTTGATCAGTTGAATTAAGTAATTGCCCTTCTGAGTTTCTTCTTAAATCATCATAAGCATTGTTTATATTTCCAGTACCATCATATTGTCCATATGAACCTTGCTCACCGGCCACAATTTCATAGTTTTCGACACGGTATTCAGCACCAAAAGCCACGTTTAGACCTGACATAACATCGTCATAAAATTTACTGATATCTAAATTGGTTGTATTTTGGGCAAAAGAAAAACCACCAGCATCGAAAAATGTTGGAGATGCTTTTTGCATAGAGGCATTATAGGTGTTTCCAATTGTATATAAAAACGCGTTTTTACCATAGGTATTACTAAAATCCACATCCCAATCTTCTATTTTACCTTTTATTCCAACCGCAAAAGATTTATCTGTGATAGTAGAATTAATTTCTGGCAAAAATCCATTGATGTACGCTGGGGTATAGGTTCTGCTTTGATTAGGTAATCTATAGAACCCAGCAGAATTCCCGGTTCTTGAGCTTATACCAGCAAATGAATACAATTGTGTACCATTTTCATCCAGTGGAATTGACATATTTGCGAAGAAACGACCACCGCGTAAAGCAGATTGCCCAACTCTCATATTAAAGTCACTTCTTCCTAAACCTCTGGCTGCCAGTTCAGCAGTCGTATTGTCGGCATTTAAAATTCCTTGAAGTTCAGTTTTGGTAGCAGTAGGACTTAATCCAAATCCCGCGGCATTACCGTATTGAATAACATCAGCTACATCATCATCTAATAATAAGGACAAATCATAGCCATCATTGTTGGCAAATCGTTCAATAGTATTGTACTGATTAAAAATTGACCCTTCCCATTCCTTCATTCTGCTATAATCTTGTCTTACATCGAAATCGCCGGTAAAATTGATAAACCCGCCTTTTTGTCCTAATGACAATCCATAATTAGCACTAACATTAGTTGTTTCACCATCAACACCACCTGTTTGGTCATTGGCATTTTTGGTGAAGTTTGCTCCTGTTGTAATGTTCATAGTTAACTCATTGGTACTTTTTTTAAGCACAATGTTAATAACTCCTGCAATAGCATCAGAACCATATTGAGCGGCTGCACCATCTCTTAATACTTCAATTCGTTCAATAGAAGCAGCTGGGATCGTATTTAAGTCAGTACCAACACTTCCCCGTCCGAAGGTTCCGTTTACATTTACTAAAGACGAGTTGTGTCTGCGTTTACCATTAATTAAAACCAAAACTTGGTCTGGACCTAAGCCTCTCAACGAGGCAGGGTCGATATGGTCGGTACCATCAGAAATAGTTTGGGTGTTGGATGTAAATGAAGGCGCCACATAATTTAAAATTTGATTTAAGTTAACTTGTGGCCCTGCGGTAACCAATTCGCTTACATCAATCACATCAACCGGCACAGCGGTATCAATTGAAGACCGATTTGGATTTCTTGTACCAATAAGCATCACCTCGTCAAGGGCGACTCCTTCTGTAAGAGACACCTTAATATTTTGTGCCGAAGGCACAGAAATTTCTGTTGTATTATAGCCTATTGAGGACACCACAAGAGTCGCTGGAAAACTAGCGACATTCAACGTAAACTTTCCATCAAAATCGGTAATTGTACCCGTTGTGGTGCCTTTAACAATAACATTGGCTCCGGGAACAGGGCTATTGCTAGTTGTCTCTGTTACAGTACCTGTAACCGTTCCTTGTGCAAAAACAGCAACAGGGAAAAACAGTAAAGCAAGCAGGTAAATGTTAAATCGTAAAGATTTTTTCATAAATTAATGTTTTAGTTAGTATTTAATAAAATAGTGAGAATCCAGTCAAAATACAACTATTTTCTGTTTTTAGCAATTTTTTAGTGCAATTATAAACGCAAACCTAATAAATTTGTTAATTAGCTAAACTATTTAAAAATAACTAACGTTGTAATTTATCCTTTAAATGATAGTCCATTAAACAGATATCTTCCTAAATTTGCATCTTTAATTCTTATTTGACATAGGGTTTTCAATTTTTTAATTATGTACAGAAGTCATACTTGTGGTGAGCTAAATGCATCACATATAAATAAAGAGGTAGTATTAGCGGGTTGGGTTCAAAAATCACGTGACAAAGGTTTTATGATTTGGGTAGATCTGCGTGATCGCTATGGCATTACCCAGCTTATTTTTGACGAAGAACGCACTTCAAAACACATGATCCAAGAAGCAAAACTTTTAGGAAGAGAATTTGTAATTCAAGTAAAAGGAACCGTGATCGAGCGGGTCTCTAAAAATCCAAATCTATCAACTGGGGACATTGAAATTTTGGTTTCAGAATTAACTGTTTTGAATAAAGCCTTGCTTCCTCCCTTTACTATTGAAGACGACACCGATGGTGGTGAAGAACTACGTATGAAATATCGCTATTTAGATATTCGTCGCAATCCTGTAAAAAACAGCTTAATATTTAGGCACAAGGTGGCTCAAGCCGTGAGATATTATTTGTCAAAAGAAGGTTTTATAGAGGTTGAAACGCCATACTTAATAAAATCCACGCCCGAAGGCGCACGTGATTTTGTAGTCCCTTCACGTATGAACGCAGGTCAGTTTTATGCACTTCCCCAATCGCCTCAAACCTTTAAGCAATTACTTATGGTTGGCGGTATGGATAAATATTTTCAATTAGTGAAATGCTTCAGGGATGAAGATTTAAGAGCCGATAGACAGCCTGAGTTTACGCAAATAGACTGTGAAATGGCCTTTGTGGAGCAAGACGATATATTAAATGCTTTTGAAGGTTTAACACGTTATTTACTAAAAGAAATCAACAACGTTGAAATAGAAAGATTTCCAAGAATGCTGTACGATGATGCCATGCGTTTATATGGAAATGACAAACCAGATATTCGTTTTGGGATGCAGTTTTGCCCCCTAACCCCCAAAGGGGAAACATTTGGTTTTTCTGTTTTTGATGATGCGGAATCAGTAGTCGGAATTAATGTAGAAGGCTGTGCAGACTATACTCGAAAACAAATTGACGAATTAATCGATTGGGTAAAACGCCCTCAAATTGGCGCAACAGGTCTTATTTGGATTAAGTTCAATAATGATGGTTCGCTCTCATCTTCTGTAAATAAATTTTTTGATGAAGGTACTTTAAAGTTCTTTGCGGAACAAATGAAAGCCAAAGCAGGCGATTTGATGTTAGTAATGGCTGGAAGCACCAACAAATTAAGACCACAATTAAGTGCCTTACGAATGCACCTTGCATCTCGTTTGGGGTTGCGTAAACCTAATGAGTTCGCGCCATTATGGGTCATGGATTTTCCGCTTTTAGAATGGGATGAAGACACCAAACGGTATCATGCCATGCACCATCCGTTTACATCTCCAAAACCAGGACAACTGGAATTATTGGCAACTAATCCAGGTGCCGTTAAAGCCAATGCATACGACTTAGTGCTTAATGGAAATGAAATTGGCGGTGGCTCGATACGAATACACGATAAAAAAACACAATCGTTAATGTTTGATTATTTAGGGTTTACACCCGAAGAAGCGAAGGCTCAATTTGGTTTCTTAATGGATGCCTTCCAATATGGTGCACCACCACACGGCGGATTGGCATTTGGGTTGGACAGATTGGTAGCTATATTGGCAGGTCAAGAAATAATTCGCGATTTTATAGCCTTCCCTAAAAACAATTCTGGACGTGATGTCATGATTGATGCACCTGCCCCTATTGACGACAAACAACTTGAAGAACTGAGTTTAAAACTTAATCTTAAATCATAAAGCCAAGTCCCAAGGCCTGCAAGTGCAGGATTTTTTAGTAATTTTATAATTATGCCAAAAGAAACCATATTAAAAAGCATTTTAATTTGGAGAGCCAAATATATCTCGCATAGACAATTTGTATACATGCTAAGCATACTTATTGGGTTTATTTCAGGGTTTGGGGCTGTTGTTTTAAAAAACCTAACGCACTTTATTCAGCATATTTTAGAGAGTAAGATTGTTAAATATTACCATAGCGCATTCTACTTTCTATTCCCAATCATTGGCTTAACTTTAGTTTATTTAATAATTAAATACGTTATTAGAAATAAAGTAAGTCATGGTATTCCTACCACACTATTTGCGATTTCCAAACGAAAAGGCATCATACAACCCCACCAAATGTTTGGTTCTATTTTAACAGCACCTCTTACGGTAGGTTTTGGTGGTTCTGTTGGACTTGAAGGCCCTACCGTTGCCACCGGAGCGGCCATAGGTTCAAATATCGCTAGGATGTTTCACATGAACCAAACCACCAGGAATTTATTGATTGGTTGTGCAGCAGCTGGTGCGTTATCATCCATTTTTAAGGCTCCTATCGCTGCCATAATTTTTGCCATTGAAGTGTTTAGCTTGGATTTAACACTTTTATCCATGTTGCCCCTGTTATTGGCATCACTTTCAGCTATATTGACCTCTTATTTTTTCTTTGGCGATGATGTCCTGTTACCATTTAAAATAGTAGATAGGTTTAATCTTTCAGACGCTCCTTTTTACATGATTTTAGGGCTAGTTGCCGCTTTAACTTCCATTTATTTTGCGCAGGTTTACGAGCGCATTCAAAAACTGTTTGATAAGCTTGGTTCTCCAATTAAAAAATTACTTTTTGGCGGTATTGCCATTGGTGTTTTGGTGTATTTAATCCCGCCGCTTTTTGGTGAAGGATTTGATTTTATAAACAAGCTCATTTCTGGCCATCCTGAAAAAGTGTTGGAAAAAAACTTTCTTAACTTAAATTTATCTAATATATGGATTATCATTGCCCTACTAGCAGGATTGGTCTTCTTTAAAATTATAGCAAGCGCATTAACTTTTGGTGCTGGTGGTGTTGGTGGAATATTTGCCCCAACACTGTTTATGGGAAGTATTATGGGGAATGCCATGGCCAAAATAATTAATAATTGTGGGGTATTTAGCACTCCTATTTCCGAAAGTAATTTTACCCTTGTAGGGATGGCAGGACTCATGGCCGGGGTTTTACATGCGCCTTTAACAGCTATCTTTTTAATTGCAGAATTAACAGGTGGTTATGACCTATTTATTCCTTTAATGATTACTGCGGTTATTTCCTTTAGTGTTACCAAATATTTTAGTCCTCATTCTGTTTACAACATGCAGCTCGGTAGAAAAGGTGAATTGATTACGCATGATAAAGATCACGCCGTACTAACTTTGATGGACATCGATAAAGTTATAGAAACCAATTTTGTAAGCATTACCTCAAATATGAATTTAGGAGAAATAGTAAATACCGCTGTCATTCCTTCTAACAGAAATATTTTCCCAGTCGTCGATGCTAAAACAAAACAGTTGGTTGGCATCATTTTATTGGACGATATAAGATCCATTATGTTCGATCAAGATTTATACGGCGAAGTCATAGCACATGACATCATGCAACCACCCCCGGAAATTATTGATATCGATAAAGATAAAATGACGGAAATCATGAAAAAATTTCAAGATAGTAGTGCGTGGAATTTACCAGTTGTAAAAAATAATGTTTATATTGGTTTCATTTCAAAATCAAAACTATTGACTGCTTATAGAAGACAGTTAATTAATTTTACCAAATAGCATGATAAAATACGTTATTATCTTTTTTCTTTTACTATCACTCGGATGTATTTTAACTGGGTATTTAATGAATTTTAATATCTCCGAAAAACTAATTGGATTTGGTGTTGTTGGCCTCTTCTTTTTTGTTTTTCCTTTGTTTTCTTACCACAGATGGAAAGATAAAGATGTTAAAGATTATATGCTCACAAAAGAAAATTTGGAAAAAATGCGAGAACGTGAAGGAGATAAAAGACGCTAATTATATTTTGGCGTTACCCTCCCGATAGCTATCGGGAGGGTAACGCTTTCCGCTGCAATCCCTAACGCAATCTGTCAGTTGCTTATAAAAAACACCTATTCAAAACTATTTTAAACAGAAAAGTTTCTTTCAAAAGATGACTTCTCCCGATAGTTCGGGACATACTTCCTTTGCAATGACTTTATCAATTCAAATTTCTCTTTTGAATAAAAAAGCGTTTTAAAAGGTCAGACGCTTCTTCTTCCATAAGACCTCCTCGTATGGTTGTTTTAGGATGCAACTTGGTTTTTAAATTAATACAACCACGCTCTAAATCTCTTGCACCATACACAATTTTGGATATCTGGCTCCAATACAAAGCACCTGCACACATTTGGCAAGGTTCTAAGGTGACATATAACGTACAATTATTGAGATATTTTCCACCCAAAAAATTAGCCGCAGCTGTAATGGCCTGCATTTCAGCATGAGCTGTCACATCGTTTAACGTTTGGGTTAAATTATGCGCTTTGGCTATAATTCTGTTCTCAATTACAATCACGGCACCAACGGGAATCTCTCCCTTTTCAAAAGCTATTTCAGCTTCTGAAAATGCCTTTTTCATAAAATAGGAATCATCAAATGGATTTAACATTACATTGTTGAAATTAAATCTTAAAAATTGGTATGTGATTATTGATTAGGTCTTCAAAAATACAATTTCATCTGCTAACTTTTATTGTTTTTTTAAAGTCAGATGGAATGCCAAATTATATTAATTGAATGTCCGTAATTTGTCATAAGTCTGAAAATATAATGATTTTGTCATTCCGACAAAGGAGGAATCCCATTGGTTTTCAATAGATTCTTCATTTCGTTCCACTCCATTCTGAATGACAAAAATGGTATTATGAATACGGACATTCAAAAAATTAATAATTGAATTTTTGTCTGGTGTTCAAAAATACAATTTCATCTGCTAGCTTTTATTGTTTTTTTAAAGTCAGATGGAATGCCAAATTATAGTATTGTTATTGAACTCAATAAATAAAAACAAAAAAACTAAATTGAGTTCAATATTTAGCTATTGTTTATGCATTTCAAGTGGTACATTTGTAAACTGATGAGCAAAATTTTAGATAGCATTAATTCCCCTATAGATTTAAGACATCTTTCACAAGAGGTTTTACCTCAACTTGCCCAAGAATTACGTGATTTTATCATCAATATTGTTGCCACCAAAGAAGGCCATTTAGGTGCTAGTCTGGGTGTTGTAGAACTTACCATTGCGCTGCATTACGTATTTAACACACCTAAAGATCTGCTTATCTGGGATGTTGGCCACCAAGCTTATGGTCATAAAATTTTAACAGGGAGACGAGACGAATTTCACACCAACAGGCAAATTGGTGGTTTAAGCGGTTTCCCAAAACGAGATGAAAGTATTTATGATGCTTTTGGCGTTGGACATGCCTCAACCTCTATTTCTGCTGCTCTGGGAATGGCTATCGCATCACAATTACAAGGACATAACGAAAAGCATCACATTGCTGTTATTGGAGACGCCTCTATTGCCAGTGGGATGGCCTTTGAAGGGTTAAACCATGCCGGTGTTACCGATGCCAATTTATTAGTTATTTTAAACGATAATGCCATTGGCATAGATCCTAGTGTTGGTGCCTTAAAACAATATTTAACCAATGTTAAAACAGGCACTCAAAGGCAAGATAATATCTTTGAAGCGCTAAATTTTAATTATACGGGGCCCATAGATGGTCATAATATCGATACTCTTATTTCAGAATTACATCGATTGAAAACTGTAAAAGGACCAAAGTTTTTACACATTATAACAACCAAAGGCAAAGGCTTAAGACAAGCAGAAGAAGACCAAGTTAGATATCATGCTCCGGGAAAATTCGATTTGTTAACAGGAGAGATTGTTGCCAAAACAGCCTCTAGACTGCCAAAATATCAAGATGTATTTGGCTATACACTATTGGAACTGGCTAAACAAAATAAAAAAATTGTTGGTATAACGCCTGCCATGCTTACTGGCAGTTCTTTAAAATATATGATGGACGAAATTCCTGAACGCGCTTTTGATGTTGGTATTGCCGAACAGCATGCCGTTACCTTAGCGGCAGGCATGGCAACGCAAGGCTTAATCCCTTTTTGTAATATTTACTCCACTTTTTTACAACGTGCTTACGACCAAGTTATTCATGATGTGGCACTTCAAAAGCTTCCTGTGATTTTTTGTTTAGATCGTGCGGGATTGGTTGGTGAAGATGGAGCAACACATCATGGCGTGTTTGATGTATCCTATTTAAGATGTATTCCAAATCTCATCATTTTTGCACCACGAAATGAAATGGAATTGCGAAATATTATGTACACAGCCCAACTTGGAATACATCTTCCAATTGCCATAAGATATCCAAGAGGCAGTGGTGTTACAATAGATTGGAAACAGCCTCTTTCTAAAATTAACATAGGACAAGGCGTTCAACTTAAAGACGGTGATACTATTGCTGTTTTAAGTATTGGAACCATTGCAAAAAACATCACTGAGGCTATTGATAATTGTAAAAATCCTGAAGCTATTGCACATTTTGATATGCGTTTTGTAAAACCTTTGGATGACATTTTATTACACGGTGTATTTAAGGGTTATCAAGAAATTATAACCATTGAGGATAATTCTGTGACAGGTGGATTTGGTAGTGCCATCCTTGAGTTTGCTTCGGCACACAGCTACAACAACCCAATTAAAATCTTAGGTATTCCTGATATTTTTATAGAACATGGCAGTGTTGAAGAACTACAACAATCTGTTGGATTGGATGTTAAAGGTTTAATCAGCAATTTAAACGAAAAATTGTGATTTATTGTTATTCATTAAAAACCACTAATTGACATTAAACATCCATTCCTGTCCAATGGTTTTAGCTCCTGCATTATCTAACGTATTAACTTTCCAATAGTATGTTTTGCCAGGTTCCACTACAACATCTGATGTTTCTGTTGACAAATTATTTGATACCATCGGTGGGTTTTGTATGTCCCCAAAAAATAATTCATAAGTTAAAATGTCATCTACATTAGTGTCCCCACCTTTCCAAATAAGACTCACTGTACCTGCATCAACAAAGCTATCATTATTTGGCGCAACTAATGCTGCCGTAAAAGGAGCGTAATTGGATATCCCATTCCCTTCTGTATAAAATGCCAAGGTAGCAGTAGCATCTCCTTCGTTACCCTTATTGTCTATTGGAATAATTCTCCAGTAATAAGCAACGCCCTTTTCTAAAGTAATTGTAATTCCTGTTCCAGAAACCGTACGTTGTTCTACAATATCAGCAAGAGTTCTATTTTTAGCAATTGATAATTTATACTTTACCACGTCACCTTCAGGATCTATGGACTCAGCCCAGTTAAAAGCTATATTGTTATCTATACATAACAAATTTTCTGATGGGTAAATTAAACTTGATTGTGACGGGGCTAAATTTGGTTGCGTTATTACTTTGGAATCTTCACCTCCACTACAAGCAAAAACAAATATTTCCATTATTATAATACACAGATACCAACGAACTGATTTTTTCATTTTATTTTTTATTATAATACTTTTCTACTTTAAAATTTTAAAAACCATTGGCTTTTCAATATTAACCTTAACAAAATAGAATCCCTTATTCAACTTTTTAAAAGGAATTTCTATAAAATCCGATTTACCTTTATTTATTGTTTGATTAAATAATAAATTTCCATTAATGCTATAAATTTGAACAGAAATTTGTTCATTTTCAATAGAAGGCAACGTTATTTTTAACACATCCAAAACAGGATTAGGACTTGCTACAACCTTCCTGAAACCTGTATTATTTATCATTTTGGATGCAACACCTTCACAAGCTTTTGAGGACACAATTTCTAAAATGCCCGAACCCAATGTTTCAATTTCAAAAGCGTATTCACTGGTTGTCCTTATTATTTTTCCATTAAAAATAATATTAAATGGAGGAGTTCCTTTGTTTATTATTATTGAAGTTACATCAGACTTGTTTTTGCCACTTTTTCCAAATACAGCATCTAATGATTCTGCCGCCGCAATATTAATTTCAAAACACTGTTCAAACATTTTATTATCAACACTAACACATACTGTATATGAACCAACCTTTATATCTTCAAAAGTATAAGAGGTGTCAAAACCTTGAGCTAGATTTATTCCATCTCCTATAAGTGTTGCTGTATAAGTAACATAAGTCTCTTGGGTCTTTATTATAATTGTTCCGTTTTCAGAACCTGGACATGTTTCAGAAATTACTTCAAGAGTAATATTTTCCGGATTTTCATAACTAATATCACAAACATCGCCTATGCCGTTTCCATTGGTGTCTTTTTGATCTATATTAGCAACATTGATACAATTATCATTCGCATCAGGTACACCATCATTATCAGAATCTTGACAAACATCACCTATGCCATCACCATCACTATCTTTTTGGTCTAAATTTGAATTGTTTGGACAGTTATCATTTATGTCCAACACAGAATCCTTATCTGTGTCCTGACATACGTCGCCTATACCATCTCCATCGGAATCAGCCTGATCGGCATTCGCAACTTGTGGACAGATATCGACTCCATTTAGCACTCCATCACCATCAATATCTCCATTTGGTTCCAATATAAATGCTCCAGAAAAAACACCTCTTCCATACGTTGAAGCTAAAACTGTATTATCAACAGTTCGTAAATCAAAACTTGTAACAGGAACATCTTTCATCCCATTTTGAGACTGAGACCAAATGGGAAAAGCAACACTAAAATCGTATGTTGCCCAAACACCAAGATCGGTGCCAATAATGACTTCATTTGAATTTAAAGGATTCATCATAATAGCTCTTACTGGCAAATCGGGAATATTACCTTCTTTACTTTGCCAAGTCGCTCCAGCATCGCTGGAATAATAAATATTGTTGATTCCGTAATTAAAAAATGTCACAAATATGTCATTTTCAGTTGAGCCTAATTCAATACAAGAAATACTACCATAAAAATCATCGCCTGTAATGTCTACCCAACTTGCAGCCCCATTAGCATTGGTTATTTTTAATAATCTCCCATTATCAGTACCTACAAATAATGTAGAAGGGTTAAATGTAGAGGGTTTAAATGCTGTTGGCGACCCCGTTAAGAGTGCATCGGTCATATTTGAAGCTGTTGCCGAACCTGTCCCTAATATATATCTATTAATTTGATACGTACTTCCCGACGAACCATTGGCATATAATATATTATTTGTATCATCTAATGCGGTTGGATTAATAAAGTCTCCAGAGTTTTGGTCCTCAACAATTGTATAACTCGAAGCGTTAAACGGATTTGAATAATCATGGTAGTAATAACTGTTATAGAGATACGATGAAATCATGTAGCTCTTATCTTTATCAATAAACACATAAGCGCCATCTCCGCCATTAATTCTGGTAAATGAGTTTATCCCGGTTGTTGTAGCTGTGCCTGACCAATTAGTTCCATTATCTTGAGCTCCCCCCAAAAATCGTTCATTTGGTGCAACCTCGGGCCCTATGGCGCCATTATAAAATTGTACTGTATTATAATTTTTATTTCTAGAGCGAATTACTGGAGTAGTCGAAAGTGAAGTTGCATAATAAACCCCACCATCATTTCCATTTACTGCTATAGTAGGATTGGATGGGTTAAAAACAATGGCATGCTGATCTGGGTGCACATTACTTAACCCCGTATTTGTGTAATATTCTGAAATTTGAATCCAAGAGCTTCCCCCATTTGTAGTTCTAAATAAATCTATGCCACCAACATATACAATTTGATCATTTGTTGGATCAACTTCTATAACTAAATCATAGAATCCCTGACCGTTGGTGAAATCTGTTGGTGGAATATCAGTATCAATATCTTTAGGAAGTGGTAAACTGATATCGGTTGAAAAACCATCAAGAGTTCTCACAATGCTTACACCATTAGTTCCAGAAGACAGTTCGGCTAACACAAATATTTTATTAGGATCCGTTTTAGATACTGCAATTTGAGTCCGATCTCCATTGAGGATTGTCTTTTTTACTGTAAAAGTATTCCCATTGGTTGAGGATAGAATAGTGCCTCCACCGTCACCATAAATATTTGCATTCGTAGAAACCCAAAGGGTATTATTGGCGCTCACTTCAATGTCATTAGGCACATAATTACTCCCCCCTGATGTTGCTGGTAAATTTACTTTAGCCCAAGTGGATCCATTGTTTAAAGATTTATATAAGCCATAGTCTTCTACTCCAAATAATGATGATGGATTAGCGTCTGTAAAAAATACTGACGCTGCCGCGACGTAAACCTCACTATTTCCATTTCCCATATCTCTTACCTTCACATCGTTAATATGATGAATTCCGGGAGTAACAAATCTGCCCGAAACAGGAGACGAAACTGCATCCATTGTTGCATTTACGCCAACTCCCAGTTGTGCCATAATAGCTTGCCCTTCATTTTTTGAAATCATTACAGAAGGAATGGTTATCGTTCCTGGATCTGTTCCTCCTTGAACAATAGGCGGTCCAACAGCATTATTAACTACTAATACGGCAATAGCACCTGCCGCTTGTGCATTTAAAACCTTGGTCGTAAAATTACAATTTCCTCGCTCTATTACTGCAATATTTCCATTAATGGCGCCGCCATTTGTTAAAGCATTACATCCTTCAGTAGGCAAGCTCGTGCCATCATCAACCAACACTAAATTTCCTGTTATTGTACTTAATGCAGGGCCGAAAGATGCTCCCGCTAAAACGTATTCTCCAGCTATTGAACCAGGAGAATTTACCGTAAGTTTTGCATTGGATTGAAATGTAGTCTCTCCAGTTACTCCACCAAAGACCCTTACCCAATTTGCACCTCCATTAGTAGATTGCCATAACCCATTCCCATTTACAGATCCTTGAACATAACTCTCCCCTGTACCAACATAAAAAATATTAGGATTATTAGGATCAAAAGTAATGCTTGAAATAGCCAAATTTTGAGGAATATTAACTTCGGTCCAAGCAGAATTTGCATTTGTAATGTCATTATTAACCCATAAACCACCACTTACGCCTCCTGCAAACACTCTTTTATTTGTTGCATCATTTGGGTCAAACATGATAGCTCGTGTTCTGCCACCCACATTATTAGGCCCTCTTTCAACCCAATTATTTGTGTTTTCCCCAGGAACTTTTGCAAACAAGGCATTTTCCCTTAACTGCTCTTGAAGAGCAAATAATTTTTCAGACTCTGGTTTTCCAGTGACAGGGTTCATGGTAAGTTCCCATTGCCTTTCCATATATTTATTGGGTGGTAGGCCTTTTGCTTTTCGCTCTTTTTTTGACAACTTTAAAGTTTCCTTAAAAGGGCTGTTTTTTAAAAACTGCTCATGGCGTTGTCTTAGGTAAGCAATGTTGTCTTTGGGTTTTTCAATTTTATTAAAAACAAATACCGATAGACTTGCTAAGAATATTGGACCTAATAAAAAGCCTAGTATTTTTTTTAGTTTCATTTTTTAGTTTTTTTAAAAATACGTTTTTATCTAAGATTTATGAAATATGTATTCAATTTACATGAATTCCTCTTATTTTATTAAATAATAAAATGGCATATCGGTCCGACATATTGGCCACAAAACTACATACTGTTAAGATTCTTTGATATAACGATTTCTTATCTAATTCAAGGTATGCTGGCAATAATTGCATTATTAATTTATTATAATTAGAAGGCGTATTTGCATATGAATTATTTATTGCCACTAGAAATACATTTAATAATTCAGACAGAATTTTATATCCTGCAATTTCTTTTTCAATGACTTCTTTACATTGGTATATTTTTTCGACACTTATTTTAATAATATCGTTGATTTGAGCTTCGTATTTGCTTTTATCCAATAATGCGGTTTGAAATTCTCCTTTTAAAATAGCTTCCTCATTATCCATAAAAATAATAACTACCTCATTAATTAAGGTATTTATAGCTAAAGCCCTTAAATAACTTACCCTATCCTGAGTGTTTTTTAGTTGATGATATTTCTTGGTGTTTATGGTATCGCGCACCAAGTTTATTAAGTATTCTAGGGCAAATTCCTCTTGAATGAGCCCCAAATTTATCCCATCTTCAAAATCTATAATGGTATAACAAATATCGTCTGCCGCTTCCACCAAAAAAGCCAATGGATGCCGTGAAAAACTTATATCTTTGTTACTTCTTTTTAATAAACCTAACTCGCTTGCAACCTTTGCGAATCCGTCTTTTTCATTTTGAAAAAAACCATATTTTTTATCGGCAATATGATTGGTTGGTTTTTTAGGCAACGATTCTTTAGGATATTTTATAAAGGCTCCAAGAGTTGCATAACTTAAGCGTAACCCGCCATCTCTTCCTTCTCTACTTTCGGTCAAGATTTTAAATCCATTGGCATTTCCTTCAAAATCACATAAATCTTGATATTCTTTATCTGTTAATTGACTTTTATAATGTGCCCCATCGCCGGTTTTAAAAAATTCTCCAATGGCTTTTTCACCTGAATGGCCAAACGGTGGATTTCCTATATCATGTGCTAAAGATGCTGCGGCAACTATCGCTCCAAAATCATTAGCTTGATACCCATGAATAGTTTGCAAATGGGGGTGTTTTTCCAATATTTTTTGTCCCACTTTTCTACCTATGGAACGCCCAACAACACTTACTTCTAGGCTGTGTGTTAAGCGTGTATGAACGAAATCTGTTTGAGACATGGGAATGACCTGGGTTTTATCTTGAAGACTTCTAAATTCGGAAGAAAAAATAACACGATCATAATCTACTTCAAACCCTAATCGGGTTTCGTCCTGTTCTTTTCTAATCCGTTTATTGGTGTCTCCAAAGCGTTTTAAGGATAATAATTGTTCCCAGTTCATAGTTTCAATTTAAGCTCTGGCAAGATAACGAAATTCAGGAACAATAAAACTTAAATTTGGTAACATTAAGGTAACATTTTATTGACTTTTCTTTAATAATTAAATAACATCCTAGTTATAGAAAAGCCTTTTCTTTGTTACATAAATTTAGATAATCATAATGAAATATTTAATAATTATATCAACTCTCTTTTTTACAGGTTTTTGTTTCGCTCAGAATATGGGAATGATAGTGGGAAATGTCTTAGATAAGGAATATAACAACGAACCTTTATTATATGCAAATATCTCAATAAAAGGAACGTCTATTCAATCCACTTCAGATATAACTGGTTTATTTCATATTGAAAATTTACCTGATGGCGACTACACTTTAATTTGTGGTTTTATAGGTTACGATACCAAAGAGGTTAAGGTTCATGTTAGTGCTGCACAACCTGCCGAAGTTAAAATTCCATTAGCCGCAAGTACTGTTTCGTTAAATGAACTTGCTGCTTTAGATAATATTGCAATAAGAAATGATAAAACATCCGTTGCTTCAAATAAATAATTCACCCCTTTTTTACTACGTTTCTTCTTGAATAAATACACTTAGTTAACCAGAATAATTGGTTCTGATTGCTTATTGGAAAAGCTCCTATTTTAAAGGCTAAACAGCCGCTTTTTCTTAATGTTAACTTATTGTTTACTAATTAAAATTTCCTATTAAAAAGGCAACATTTAGGTAACGCTTTCATCACAGTTGTTTAACCCTTAGGTAACATCTTATTTACAGAATGTGTCTTTCTTTGCACCAATAAATTTTAAAAAACGAATGAAAAAATATACTGTTTTAGTTATACTTTTTGTATCAACATTATCCTATGCTCAGAACACGGGTTCGGTAGTTGGAAAATTAATTGACAAAGAATATAATGATGAACCTCTTGCCTTTGCTAACGTATTAATTAAAGGAACAACCAAAGGAACCACATCGGACATTGATGGGTTATATGGTTTTAAAAACTTAGATCCAGGCTCTTATACATTAGTATTCAGTTTTATAGGATACGAAACCCAAGAGATCAATGTAAAAGTAGAAGCCGGCAAAGTTACGGAAGTTAATGTTCCAATGGGAGCCAGCGCTGCCTCGTTAGACGAGGTCGTAATTACTACAACCACGAAGCGCGAAAGTGAAACTGCTTTGTTGTTAGAACAAAAGAAAGCCGTAGAAATAAAGCAAAGTATTGGTGCCGAGGAATTATCAAGAAAAGGCGTTGGAGATGCAGCAGGCGCTATTGCCAAAATTTCTGGGATATCAAAACAAGAAAGTTCCAGCAACGTTTATGTTAGGGGTTTAGGAGACCGTTATTTAAATACTACCATGAACGGGCTGTCTTTACCATCAAATGATGTTAATAAAAAAAATATCGATTTAAATCTTTTTTCTACCGATATTATTGAAAACGTATCGGTATCTAAAGCATATTCCTCAAAATTTTATGGTGATTTTTCTGCGGGAAATGTAGACATCAAATCAAAAGATTATACTGGAAACGGATTTATTGATCTAAATACTGGAACAGGTTTTAATACCAATGCCATAGGAAAAGATTTTGTACGTAGTGAAGGAACAGGATTTTTTGGATATTATGGACGTTATGCACACAATCCTTTCGCTATTATTTTATCTCATGGTATTGACCCAGTAAATGCTGGTGCACCAATAAACATTGGTTATGGTGGTTCTGCTGGAAAATCATTTAATTTTAAAAATGGGTCTCGTTTAAATTTCTTTTTAACTGGTTTCTTTAATAATGGTTATGAATACAGAAAAGGGTCTTCTATAGATTACACTTTAACAGAGAAAAAAGCCTTTGATGCTGCCGAAGAGTTTGAATATGGGACTACTTCAACAGTAATGGGAACAGCTCAATATAGAATTGATGATAAAAACACATTAAAATATACCTCTTTATTTATCAATAATTCATCTGATGTGGTTGGATATTTTGGAATTGATGGGACTGGTAGAAACCGTGATGCTCAGTTAGATACTGATAAAGGGTTTTACCAAATGAACATTCAGTTTGACCAAACTCAAATGACAATAAACCAGTTAGAAGGTAATCATAAATCAGATAAACTTGAAGTTGACTGGGGTTTTGGTTACAATTTAGTGTTTTCAAGGCAACCGGATAGAAAACGTGTTAGTTTAGAAAATTATCAATTTGCCTTAGATAGCGACCCTAACACCAATCCAACGTTTTATAGCAATGTGGTTTTTGATAATCAACGCTATTTTCAAAATATTAGAGACTATGAGTACAATAGTAGATTAAACCTTGCTTATACCATTTCTGATAATGTGAAAATTAATTTTGGATATGACGGCAAAAGTAAAAATAGAAAATTTGATAATATCCGTTACGGTTATGACATTGTCAATTCAACTTATCCAGTAACCGATGTGACTAAATTAAACAATGATTTTACACTTGATAACCTGCGCATCAATTCTAATGATACTGATGGTTTATATCAAATAAAAGTGATCAACACCATTTCTGGTCTATCAAACACAAACAGACCAGGTTTAGCTGAAAACACTTATAATGGTAAATTGAATATTTATGCAGGATATGTTGATACTGAAATAAAAGCTGGAGAAAAATGGTTGTTTGTACCAGGTATGCGTTTAGAATCTGTAGAACAAAATATTAAATATGATGTTATTAACTTAGGGAATAGCGGTAATGCCACTGTTAACACCAAAGAAAATTTTTATCTACCAAACTTGAACATTAAATACACCATCAATGACGATCAAAACGTACGTTTTACAGCTAGTCAAACGGTTTCTCTTCCAGAATTTAAGGAAGTAGCACCTTTTGTCTATGAAAGTGTTACTACCAAAGTTGGAGGTAACCCAGATTTATTGGGTTTCACTAATCCAGCTTTTATTAATGTTAGTAACAAATCATACTCTAAAATATTTAATCTTGATTTAAAGTATGAGTGGTTTTATAGCAAAAGCGAATTAATTTCCTTGTCAGCTTTTGCCAAAGAAATCAAAGACCCCATAAACTTAGTAGTAGGGGCAGATGCCACAGGAACACAACGTTATTTTAGAACAGGTAACAAAGCCAATATATACGGTGTTGAAGTAGAATTAAGAAAAAACATTTTACATAATGCTACTGATGACGCCATTTTATCTGCTGGCTTTAATGCCACTTATATGAAAACGGAGCAGGATTTATTTTCTAATATTAATGGTACCTACAACTTATCTTTCAATAGAAGTAAAGAAGAATTACAAGGTGCATCACCCTTTTTATTAAATGCAGATATAAACTATTCCCCGATTTTCAAAAACTACAAACCCACAGCCAATTTAGTCTTCTCATACTTTTCAGATAGATTAGATGCTTTAGGTTCTGGTCAGTTAGGAAATGTTATTGAAAAAAGCATCTCAACACTAGATTTTATATGGAAAAATACTATTAATAACAACTTTGAAATCAATTTAAGTGCTAAAAACCTATTAAACCCAACCGTTAGATATATTAGACAAACCACCTTAGGCGATGTGGTAGTGACATCTGCAAATGGAAAGGGCATTTCAAACTATAAACGAGGTATGGATTTAGGCATACAATTAAAATATAAATTTTAACCACTAATAAATAATAATAACACAAAAATTAATTAAATAAAAAAAGATGAAAAATAATTTAATTTTAGGATTAGCAATTGTATCAATGCTTTTCTCATGTACAACCGATGATACTGGAAGTATTGTTATCAATGACAATAGTGACAATAGTGTAACAAATAACACAACATCTGGTGGGACAACTACAGGGCAAACCATTTTTCTGTCAGGAAATTATATTGAAAACTTAACATTAGACCCTATTAATAACTATATATTAAATGGCCCTTTAATTATGACATCGGGTACTACACTTACCATCCCTGCTGGAATGACAATAAAAGCATTGGCTAATGGAGCTAGTGTTTATATAGCAATTTCTCAAGGCGCTAAAATTGATGCCCAAGGCACAGCTTCGGATCCAATTATATTAACTTCAAATGCTTCATCACCTGCAGCAGGTAATTGGGGTGGTTTAATTCTTTTAGGAAAAGCACCTATTAATTCGGTGTTAGAAGGAGCAACTTCCACTTCGGAAATTGGAAGCTTGCCTTATGGAGGCACAGATCCTGCTGATAATTCGGGAACCATTCAATATTTACGTGTTGAGTATTCTGGTGGTGCTGCCGATGGTTCTTCCGAGAATAACGGATTATCATTTTACGGTGTAGGAAATGGGACTACGGTTCAATACGTGGAGTCTTTTGAAGGTAAAGATGATGGTTTTGAATTTTTTGGTGGAACTGTTGAAGTAAACTTTTTAGTTTCTATAAACAACCAAGATGATTCTATTGACTGGACTGAAGGTTTTTCAGGAAAAATAACTAATGCATATACTAAGCATGGTGCTGATCATGATCATGGTATTGAAGCTGATGGTTATAATTCGGATTATGGAAATAATGCAAGTCCTAAATTTTGGGCAAACCCTACATTAACCAACATAACCATTATTGGCAATGGATCTGCCGATGTTAATAATACTAGTGACGCGGTACGTTTAAGAGTAGGAACCAAGGGAACTTTAAATAACATTTATATACAGGGATTTCAAAAAGGATTTCAAATAGTTGGGGATGCCGGTGACAATCCAACTGGAGCATGGGTTTTAGATGGTACTTTACACGTTAACGATGTGACATTTAATGATGTTACTCCTACTTTAGTTCAAAATAATACTACTGAAATTTTTACAGATGCTGATTTTCTTTCAGGAGTGGGTAATGCAACCCAAACCGATTACGCTACTTGGGGCGCAGGTTGGACAAGAGAATAATCAAAATTTATCATAAAAAAAGCATCCTATTTTGTACTGCCCCCAAAAAATTAGACACTATTTGGGGGTTTTTTATTGAAAGAAAAGGGAACTGCTTGGATCATGCCATTATAGAAAACTTTTTTGGAATACTAAAATCTGAACTTTATTATATACAAAAGTTCAGTTGCATTGAGGAACTGAAACATGAGATCAAACATTGAACTCATTTAAACTTTCTGCGTTTAAGCGAAAATTAGACAT
>TARA_R110002167_G_scaffold195810_4_pt1 | contig 79967 bp, 69 predicted proteins | sample TARA_R110002167 | Tara Oceans TARA_R110002167 (sample SAMEA4398238) | marine metagenome | biome: Polar Biome; feature: [MES] marine water layer (ENVO:01000295) within the mesopelagic zone...; material: water (ENVO:00002006), including particulate matter (ENVO:01000060) such...
CTGTTACCGCTCTACTCGTTGTTATCGCTCTATTCGTTGTTATCGCTCTATTCGTTGTTATCGCTCTATTATTTTTAAAAGCCACACAAACAAAAACCCGCCTTTCGGCGGGTTGTTGTGCGAACACTGCATCTTTATTCTGTATCGGTAACTATTACTTAGTTGCCAATTTTTCACGGATACGTGCAGACTTACCTGAACGCTCACGTAAATAGTACAGTTTAGCACGACGTACACGACCGCGACGCTTAACTTCGATGCTAGCAATTAGCGGGCTGTGCGTCTGGAAAGCACGCTCAACACCTTCGCCATTAGAGATTTTACGTACTGTGAATGCTGAATGCAGACCACGATTACGCTTAGCAATTACCAAACCTTCAAAAGCCTGAAGACGCTCTTTTTCGCCTTCTTTAACACGTACTTGAACTACTACTGTATCACCAGCACCAAAATCAGGCACATCTGTTTTCATTTGCTCATCGTTGAGCATTTTAATGATGTTGTTCATAATTACTCCATCCTAGTAATAACTGAGCGTTGACTATGCGGACTTGTCCGTTTCATTCACGAACTGCGCTAATAAAGTCGTTTGTTCGTCAGTCAGAGCTAGATTTTCAAATAATTCTGGTCGTCTCAAAAAAGTTCTTCCGATACTTTGTTGTAAACGCCAGAGTCTAATTTTTTCGTGGTCACCGCTTAGCAGCACTGCGGGTACGTCAAGACCATCCAATTGTTCAGGGCGTGTATAATGAGGACAATCCAGTAAACCATCAGAGAAAGAATCTTGCTCTGCTGACGCTTGCTTGCCCAGTACACCAGGTACTAAACGAGCCACTGAATCGATTAAAGTCATTGCCGGTAACTCACCACCCGAAAGTACGTAATCACCGATAGACCATTCTTCATCAACTTCTGTTTGAATTATGCGCTCATCAACACCTTCGTATCGACCACACACTAAAATCAAACACTCTGATTTAGCTAACTCAGTAACGCCATGCTGATCCAGCTTGCGTCCCTGAGGAGATAGATAAATCACTTTTGCCCTATCACCTGCAGCTGCTTTAGCTGCATGGATAGCATCACGCAGAGGTTGCACCATCATTAACATACCGGGCCCACCACCATAAGGTCGGTCGTCCACAGTATTATGTCTATCATGGGTGAAATCTCGAGGATTCCACGTTTGCACCTCTAGCAGGCCGTTTTTCACGGCTCGACCCGTAACCCCAAAGTCTGTAACAGCACGAAACATCTCTGGAAACAGGGTGATTACCCCTAACCACATATGTTGTACCTCGACTTAGAAGTCAGGATCCCAATCCACTAAAATCTGTTTCCCTTGCAAGTCCACCTGTTTGATGAACTGCTCAGGGACAAAGGGGATCATACGTTCCGCTTTGCCGAAGGCATCTTTGGCATTAGCTTTAATCAGCAGCACGTCGTTTGATCCTGTTTCCACGATCTGATCAACAATACCCATGTTATAGCCGTTTATATTGGCCACTTCGCAGCCGATAAGATCACGATGATAGAATTCACTATCATCCAAATCTTTCATTTGCTCAGGCATGATCGCAATTTCACAATTTGTGAGCATTTGCGCATGTTCTCTGGTAGCGACACCTTCTAGTTCAGCCACTACAGCCTTACCTTGAAAACGCCACTGAGCGACCTTAACTTCACGCCAAACGCCTTGTTCTTTTATAAGCCAAGGCGAATAATCGAAAATACCTTCAACAGAATCGGTATAGGAAGTGATTTTTAGCCAACCTTTAATACCATGACTGGAACCTAACTTACCCAGTACAACTAGCTCTTGGTTACTACTCATCTATCTATACCTTATACGCAATTAAGCAACAGCTTTACGCGCGTCTTTAATCAGTTTTGCAACACGCTCAGATGTTGCAGCGCCAGTAGCAACCCAGTGCTCAACACGATCAAGATCTAAACGTAAAGTTTCTTCTTGGCCACGAGCCAATGGATTGAAAAAACCTACACGTTCGATGAAACGACCGTCACGAGCATTGCGGCTATCAGCAACAACGATATTGTAAAATGGACGCTTTTTTGCGCCGCCACGAGCTAAACGAATGGTAACCATGCGTTTTATTCCTCTAATGATTTGCTAGAAGCAAAAATAAAAACTGGAACTCCGTGTTCGCGAAGAGTCCCAGAAAGAAAGCCGGAAGATTTTACCTGACTTTTGAACTATTGCAACCAAATCTGATGATTTTTAGCTCACCCATTTTGTTGCAATAAAGTCAGAAATATAACCTAACCAACTGATTGAATTTAAAAATTACTAGTTTTGCTCTTGAAAGATGCTGTTATTATCTACCAGGAAACTTCATTCCTGGTGGTAACATTCCGCCCATTCCGCGCATCATCTTCTTCATTCCACCCTTGCCAGACATCTTTTTCATCATTTTCTGCATTTGGGTAAATTGCTTCAATAAGCGGTTTACATCTTGAATTTGGGTACCAGAACCGCCAGCGATTCTACGTTTACGAGATCCTTTAATCAAATCTGGATTCTTACGTTCTTTAGACGTCATTGAATTAATAATGGCTTCCATTTGTCCGGTCATTTTACCGTCTTGAACCTGAGCCAATGCTTCTGGTGGTAATTGTCCCACACCAGGAAGCTTCTCAAGCATGTTCATCATTCCGCCCATGTTTTTCATTTGCTGTAATTGCTCACGAAAATCTTCTAGGTCGAAACTGCCGCCAGATTTAACTTTTGAAGCCAGCTTCATCGCTTTGTCTTTATCGACGCCACGTTCAACTTCTTCAATTAAAGACAACACATCACCCATTCCGAGAATGCGCGAAGCAATACGGTCTGGATGGAAAGGTTCTAGAGCATCGGTTTTCTCACCAACACCTAAAAATTTAATCGGTTTACCTGTGATACTGCGAATCGATAACGCAGCACCACCGCGAGCATCACCATCAACTTTGGTTAAGATAACACCCGTCAAAGGTAAAGCTTCATTGAATGCTTTAGCCGTATTGGCGGCGTCTTGCCCCGTCATCGCATCAACAACGAATAACGTTTCTACCGGATTGACAGTTGCATGCAGCTGTTTGATTTCATCCATCATGGCTTCATCAACGTGCAGGCGACCTGCTGTATCGACAATCACCACATCAATGAATTTTAATTTTGCATAGCTTATTGCTGCTTTAGCAATATCAACAGGCTTTTGGCTCACGTCAGACGGAAAGAATTCAACCTCGACTTCTGTTGCCAATGTCTCAAGTTGCTTAATCGCTGCTGGACGGTATACGTCAGCACTAACAACAAGGACTGATTTTTTATGACGAGTGCGTAAAAACTTACCTAATTTGGCTACCGAGGTTGTTTTACCCGCGCCTTGAAGACCCGCCATCATGATCACGGCTGGAGGTATTGCCGCTAGGTCGAGGGCTTCATTCGCCTCACCCATGGCTTTTTCAAGCTCATTTTGGACAATTTTAATAAACGCTTGCCCTGGGCTTAAGCTTTTTGACACCTCTTGACCCACAGCGCGTTCTTTTACGCTGTTAACAAAGTCTCTAACAACAGGTAAAGCTACATCCGCCTCAAGCAGCGCCATACGCACTTCACGCAGGGTTTCTTTAATGTTGTCTTCTGTTAAGCGACCACGGCCACTAATGTTTTTTAGTGTGCGTGAAAGTCTGTCAGATAAATTTTCAAACATTGAGCGGCTCTTTTAAGCATATCGATAATTGTGCCCATTATACCCAAGCCACTCTAAATTACGATACTTGCAACACGAAGAACTTAAACACTGGCTCATTTTGAGTAAATAAACTGTAGCTAAAGGCAGGAAACTGTTAAATTTTGGGTCTTAGGTCACTGCCATATTAGGCCCTGATCATGTTAATCTAATAAAATAATGAAAATGTGATGCTTTGATAGTATTGTTCAACACTCACAGCGCAGTTTTTCAGCATTAATTACTATGATAGGTTGAGTCTCAATGGTTATTTTTTCAGCGGCAGCCATGCTGTTTTATTGTTTAGCTTTGGTTTTAGTAACAAGCCGACTTTTTCATGTTGAAGGGCCTAACCGTAAGGCCGTTATGGTGGCTTCTGGTATTGCCGTCATCATGCACGGTTTTGCGCTTTCGAATGCAGTGTTTACCGTAGATGGACAAAACTTTAGTTTAACCAACGTGATTTCATTGGTTAACTGGATTATTGCATTAACGTTCACTATCACAATGCCTCGACTTAAAGTCATCATTGTTGTTCCCGTTGTGTATGCCTGCTCAATTTTATCAGTAGCACTTCTATGGTTAGTGCCACCGCAGTTTATTACTCACTTTGAAATACACCCTGAGCTCCTAGCGCATGTAGTATTATCACTTATGGCGTATAGCGCCTTGATGATAGCGGCTATGTATGCCATTCAGCTGTTGTTTATCCAGAATAAACTGAAGAAAAAACAGATGATGATGAGCCCTGCTATGCCACCATTAATGACGGTTGAAAAGCAACTTTATCACCTCATCATAATTGGTTTTATCTTACTTAGTTTATCGCTGGTAACAGGATTTGTATTTTTAGATGATATGTTTGGCGACGGTAAAGGCCATAAAGCAATATTGTCCATAATCGCTTGGGTGGTTTACGCCGTGATGTTGTGGCAGCAATATACAGTTGGCTGTAGAATCCGTACCGCAGTGATTTATAGCTTATCGGGTGCAGGCTTACTATCGCTAGCTTATTTTGGCGCTAGAGTTGTTAAAGAATTGATATTAAACTGATTTTAATATTTTTACACTGAATAAGCTTTTCTATTCTGTTGAAAAATAACCAAGATTACTTGACACTAACGGCCAATAATAAATAATGGCCGTTAAATTTATGACAATTTGGCCAATAGGCCAATTTCACACCACTTCATGGGGCCCCTTTTTTGGACGCTATATCTACCAGCGCACTCCTTATTTTCCTTTTGGTTTTAATCGTGATTTCTGCTTATTTTTCTGGTTCAGAAACCGCAATGATGAGCCTCAACCGATACCGCTTACGACATCTTGCGTCCAATGACCACAAAGGTGCCCAGCGCGCCTTAAAGTTATTAGATCGCCCAGATCGACTCATTGGCTTGATTCTCATCGGCAATAACCTGGTTAACATTCTTGCATCAGCAATTGCGACTATTATCGGTATGCGCTTATTTGGTGATATGGGTGTTGCTATTGCTACAGGTGTTCTGACTATTGTGGTGTTAGTGTTTGCAGAAGTCACACCAAAAACGTTTGCGGCTTTGCACCCTGAACGTATTGCATTCCCGTCGAGTATTTTATTAGGTTGGTTATTAATATTGCTGTCGCCATTAGTGAAAGCAATCAACTTAATTACCTCTATGTTTTTACGTTTGATGGGTATTAAAACAGTTAAAACAAGTGATGCGTTAAGCCAAGAAGAACTGCGTACCGTTGTGCATGAAGCTGGAGCACTGATCCCACAGCGTCACCAAGAAATGTTATTGTCGATTTTAGATTTAGAAAAAGTCACCGTCGAAGACATTATGATTTCGCGTTCAGATATTTATGCGATTAACGTCAATGACGACTTTAAATTGATAAATAAGCAAGTGATTCAAAGTCCGCATACTCGAGTATTAGTCTATCGCGATAACATCGATGATGCAGTCGGGTTTATCCACTTACGCGATGCATTACGCTTACAATCTAAAGAGCAATTCAGCAAGTCGTCATTATTACGGGCTGTTAAGGAGTTATACTTTATTCCTGAAGGCACACCACTAAACGTTCAATTGACTAATTTCCAGCAAAATAAAGAACGTATAGGCTTGGTTGTTGATGAGTATGGTGATATTCAGGGTTTAGTCACACTCGAAGATATTCTAGAAGAGATTGTCGGTGACTTCACTACCTCGATGCTGACCACAGCAAGTGAAGACATTAATATTCAACAAGATGGTAGTTTCTTAATTGATGCCACGATTAACATTCGTGACCTTAATAAAGAAATGAAATGGAATCTTCCGATTGATGGCCCTAAAACCTTAAATGGCCTTATCATTGAATTTCTCGAAGATATTCCAGCTGCAAACACCAGCTTACGCATCGTTGATTATCAAATAGAAGTTATCGATGTTGCGGATAATATGATTAAAACAGTCAGAGTTTTACCCAGTAATTTAACGTTAATTGATGATAACGAATAGATTTTCACACTTAAAAAAGGCGCTGCAAGCGCCTTTTTTATTGCCATGAATTCGTCATTCATTACAACGCACGACGTTTAGCCTCTAAAGCACGGCGTTTATCACGTGCGATAGGGGTAATTTCTGCGGCTAATTCTTTCTCCAAACCCAATATAAAATACAACTCTGCCATCAAAAAAAATGGCCCAATCAGAAGCTGATTGAGATCATCCATAAAAGCAGGTTTAGCCTTTTCATATTTATGGCCAATAAACTGAATAACCCAGCCAATAACAAAAATACTAATGGCAACGATAAAGGGATGTGAAGCATGAACAACAAGCTCAGTGGTATATAACACCGGCAGAATGAACAATACTAATCCAAGTGCCAGGCGCATATGAAGTGCCATATAGTAGCCCAATACCACAACAGCTAATATCATCGCAGCACTCACTTGATAATCCTGCCATGCAAAGCGAAGTGTCCCCAGCATCAAAAAAGCCGACCAGATAATCATTGGAACACCGACAAAATGCGTCTTTATGTTTTGTGGGTTTAAATGCACACTTTTATAAGTTGAAAGTTGTTCTACTGCCGATTTCATTTTTGATTATCTCTAGTTAACCTCAGATCAAAGGAAGGAATGAGGTAGCTAAACTGGCATCATGACATTCGATCTTATTCATATTTAACGGATCATTTTTGCTTACTATCCGTATTGATTTACCAATAATAATCTAGTGTGATGTCATCGTATTAGTATAGAAAAAGACTGTTTGATGTCAGTTATCATCTCGTTCTGAGATGAGTTGTTGTTATCTTGTTAATCTACCCCACTTGCGGCAATTTTGAAAGCTCACAAAAAAAGGCGCTAATGCGCCTTTAATACATATCTTAATATGATTCACATCAACTTTCTAACACCACAGTGGCTACAGCATAGTGTTTTTCATCTGCAATACTGATAAAACCTTGCTTGCCGGCTAATTGTTCAAGTCGTGCTAGCGCGCCATCGGTAAAACGTACCTGGGGTGCACCATTAGCATCATTGTCAATATGGATATGTTGAAACGACACACCTCGGCCAATTCCTGTGCCTAAGGCTTTTGCTGCAGCTTCTTTGGCGGCAAAACGTTTAGCTAAAAATCGCTCAGGCTGTTTTGATTGCAAGTAAGTAGCAAGCTCATGTTCAGTCAGTATTCGCCTAGCTAATCTGTCTCCTAGGCGCTCTCGCTGCTCACTGATGCGGGCAATCTCAACAATGTCTGTTCCGATCCCTACAATCGCCATTATTCGCCTCTGCGGCCTTCAAGCATCAGTTTCTTCATGTCTCGTACTGCAGTGTCTAAACCATCAATCGCGGCTCGAGCAATTACAGCATGACCAATATTAAGCTCATAAAGCTCAGGAATAGCCGCGATAGCCTTAACATTGTGATAATGCAATCCGTGGCCAGCATTAACCACTAAACCTTTACTGTGTGCATATTGTGCCATTTCAGTAATACGGGCTAATTCATCTGCCTGTTCAGCATCGGTGATGGCATCAGCATAACAACCCGTGTGGATCTCAATATATGGTGCGCCAGATAACACTGCGGCATCAATTTGAGTTTTATCAGCATCAATAAACAATGACACTTTAATACCTTCTGCAGCCAAACGAGTGACGGCTAAGCGAATTTTGTCTAACTGACCTGCGACATCAAGACCGCCTTCCGTAGTTAGCTCTTCACGCTTCTCTGGGACTAAACACGCATACGCTGGTTTTATATCACAGGCGATAGCGATCATTTCTTCTGTTACAGCAAACTCGAAGTTCATTCTGGTCTTCAATGTTTTTGCCAATAAATACACATCACGATCTTGAATATGGCGACGGTCTTCACGTAAATGTATCGTGATACCATCGGCACCAGCATGCTCTGCTACAGCGGCGGCGTGCACGGGGTCAGGATAATGAGTACCGCGAGCCTGACGCAATGTCGCGATATGATCGATGTTAATGCCTAATAGTATTCCGCTCACATCGAGCTCCTTAAAGATAATAAATAACACAATGAGGCACACGATAACCAAAGTTATGCACTAATTTACAAGTGTTTGGCCCATGTGATGGGTTTAAAAAATATTATATGCTAATCCGCTTTGTTACTGAATAACTGCCTACTTAATAACGGCTTATTACCTAACAATGGTGTGAGTAAATAACGCATTAACCCTTTGGCTTGATTAAACTGTTCAGGTTGCAGGTTTTGTGATGCCAATGCTAGCAACATTGCTCCAGATAAGCAGCCTTTGCCATGAGAAAAAGGGCTTTCTTGAGTAGTGACGACAGGGATAAAACCACTCTCGGCAATAAACCGATAGTGGCAACTGTCATCTAACGAGTCACCTTGGGTGTCATAAGCAAGAGACGGCAATGCACCTAACTCGAGTAACAATGCCATTTCAAAATAACGCAGGTGGCTTGAACAAAACTGTTTAGCTAACGCCAGTAGCGCACGATGATAATCGAGAAAGAGACCTTCCGCTTGGTGATCTACTGATAATAGGCGAACCAATATTTCGTTTAGGTAAAAACCAGAATAAAGACTATTACCGCTCAGCGGCATAGCAGGTGCAGCGGATTCAATTTGGGTAATATTTTTCAACCCTAAATTTCTGGCTTCTGACTGGGCACTAAATTGGATAATTAGCGGTTGAAAAGGTTGTAAGATACTTTTAATTGACCGTTTACCAGAACCGACTCGAGTAATGGCATCAACACGTCCAACACCCTCTACCAGTAAATTAACGATCACGCTCGATTCACGAAATTGTCGATGATGAAGCACATAGCCACGTTTCATAGTGGCCATGCCTATAAATACATAATCAGTAACGCTAAAGCCAATTTAGCTTTCGCCATAGCCTAAACTTCTCAATGCACGTTCATCATCAGCCCAACCGGATTTCACTTTCACCCACACTTCAAGAAATACTTTATTCTCAAATAAGGTTTCCATGTCTAGACGAGATTGCGTTGCAATAGTTCGAATTCGCTCACCTTTATTGCCAATTACCATACGTTTTTGGCCTTCACGTTCAACCAGAATTAACGCATTAATTTGATAAACGCCATTTTCCATCATTTTAAACTGTTCAATCTCAACCGTTGCGTCGTAAGGAAGTTCATCCCCAAGGAAGCGCATCAGTTTTTCACGGACAATTTCAGATGCCATAAAGCGTTGTGAGCGATCGGTCACGTAATCTTCAGGGAAATAAAATGGGGCTTCAGGTAATGATTCACGTGCCATATCCAAAATGCGCTGCACATTGGTGCCTTTACTGGCTGATATTGGCAAAATCTCATCAAAATCAAACTTTTTAGCCAATTCAGTTAAATAAGGGAACAATGATTCCTTATCTTTAATGTTATCAACTTTGTTAATGGCTAAAATGATTTTTCGATCATCATTACGATGTTGAATTTTTTGGAGCACCATCTCATCATCGGCAGTCCACGTCATACCATCAACAACAAAAATAACCATAGCAACATCAGCTAATGAACTGGCAGCTGCACGGTTCATCAAACGGTTTATCGCACGCTTTTCTTCAATATGCAGACCTGGGGTATCAATAAATATAATCTGACTTGGGCCATCTGTATGAATACCCATGATACGGTGACGAGTTGTTTGCGGTTTTTTTGAGGTAATACTCACCTTTTGACCAAGTAACTTGTTCAAAAGTGTTGATTTACCCACGTTGGGACGACCGACAATAGCCACCATGCCACAATAAGTTACATCGTATTTGGCTGTGGCGGTTGGTGCTGCTTGGTTCATCCTTGCCAGCAGTTCATCTAAGCTAGGCTCTTGGTTATCACCTGCTGGCAAGTCTGTTTTTTTGGTCATTTATTCAGTAGCTCCAATACCTGAGCAGCGGCAAGCTGTTCAGCTTTTCTTCTTGAACTTGCCACACCGGTGACAACTTTATCTAATTCACTAATTTTACATTCTACGGTGAAGGTTTGATCATGGGCTTCACCTTCTACTGCAACAACTTGGTAATCAGGCAATGGCTTTTTAAAACCTTGCAGGTATTCTTGCAATATTGTCTTCGGATCTTTTTGATTAATACCCGGTTTAATCTCAGCTAAACGCTCTTGATACCATGATAATAATAGCTTGCGGCACACTTCAATATCAGCATCAAGATAGACAGCACCAATAATAGCCTCTACAGCATCAGCTAAAATAGATTCGCGTCTAAAGCCACCACTTTTGAGTTCACCAGGACCTAAATACAAATAATCACCTAGCTTGAACTCTTTAGCTATGATTGTCAGCGTGTCACCTTTGACTAAAGTGGCGCGCATTCGGCTTAAATCACCTTCAGTCGCCTTTGGGAACTGATGATATAAGGCATCTGAAATGGCTATCGATAAAATCGAATCACCTAAAAACTCTAAACGCTCATTATGTTTATTTGCTGCGCTACGATGTGTTAAGGCCTGAATAAGTAATTCAATATTATTGAACTCATAACCTAAAGTACGGCACAAACGCGGCAAATTTTTAATGGGTTCCATCAATGTATTCCACCTACTCTATCAAAACGTACACCGGTCGGTACCCATGTTGGTAACACATCACTCGGCTTACGATCAAATTCAAAACTAATCCAAATTGCAACGGCTTTACCGACAAGATTCTCTTCCGGTACAAAACCCCAAAAACGACTGTCTGTGCTGTTATCGCGATTATCACCCATGGCAAAGTACATACCTTTTGGCACGACAAACTCACCAGCAGGAAGACCTGCTTGAGGATAAAAATGCTGTCTAAAATCAGGGCGCGTTGGATTAATTAAAATATCGTGTTCGACATCGCCTAATTGCTCACTCAAACGAATTAATGGCACGTCATTTTGGCTAAACTCACCGCGATTAATCTCTACATGTTCAATAGTATGAGCAGCAGGACAGTCAGTTTCATTAGTACACGCTTCTTGGATCATCAGTTGTTTATTACGATAAAATATCTTATCACCAGGTAAACCAACCACACGCTTTATGTAGTCAATTTTTGGGTTTTCAGGATATTTAAATACAAATACATCTCCGCGCTCAGGTTCACCAGTTTCAACCAACTTGCTACGCCATACAGGATCGCGTAATCCGTAACTGAATTTTTCAACTAATATGAAATCACCAACCAAGAGTGTCGGCATCATCGAGCCTGATGGGATTTGAAATGGTTCATAAATAAACGAGCGTAAAATCATCACAAAGGCGATAACCGGAAAAATCGAATGTGCAGTTTCAACTAACACAGGCTCACGAATGATTTTATCTATCGCATCTGCACTTAACTGGGCTGAGTTAGCTTGTGCTGCTAATAAGCTTTCGCGGCGTTTAGGCGCAAAAAATACCACATCAATTAACCAAACAAGCCCACTGACTAAGGTTACGAGCACTAAAATGAGCGAAAAATAGGCTGCCATTACTGATTTATCTCCTGCTGGGTGTGTTGGATCCATATAGCTTGAGCAAAGGCTCAGAATAACTCAATCCAGTATGGTGATTAACGAATAAACATTCACCCAGTTGAGTGTTACAAAATATATAGTAAAAGTAACGATAACGCCGCAATACGCGGCGTTTAGTGTCTGTTGATCTTTCAAGGTTGTTTTTGCTGCGAATTGTTGGTCATTTATACAAGGCAGAGGCTTTGTAGTGTAGTTATTCTACATAAAAAGCCGATAACGCAGTAAAAATGGCCAACAAACGCTGCCCGAAGGGTTCGGCTAAAAACGTTTTACTCTTTGTTGAGTGATTCTTTGTGAATCAAGTGGTGCTTAGATTACTAGGCAGCAATCCACTCGCCTCGATTAAAACGTTTTTATCTCGAACAAAATTTAACCAGCAAAGAGCAACAGGCACTAGCACACTAAAACAATTAATTATAATTAATCGTTAAGTTTCAATACCGCTAAGAATGCCTCTTGTGGCACTTCAACGTTACCGACTTGCTTCATGCGTTTTTTACCTTCTTTCTGCTTGTTAAGTAGTTTCTTCTTACGTGAAACGTCACCACCATAACACTTAGCGGTTACATCTTTACGTAATGCTTTAATACTTGAACGAGCAATAATCTGACTACCAACAGCAGCCTGAATAGCAATATCAAACATTTGGCGAGGGATCAGTTCTTTCATCTTTTCAACCAATGCCAAACCACGATGACGAATATTACTGCGGTGAATAATCATCGCTAATGCATCAACTCTGTCGCCATTGATTAGAATGTCCAATCGCACCATATCTGCAGGATCAAAACGGATAAAGTTATACTCTAATGATGCATAACCCCGACTCGTTGACTTAAGACGGTCAAAGAAATCCATTACCACTTCAGCCATCGGCAAATGATAAGTCACGGCCACTTGGTTACCGTGATAAACCATATTGGTTTGCGAGCCACGCTTTTCAATACACAAGGTAATCACGTTACCTAAGTATTCTTTTGGCACTAATATATTGGCTTCAACAATCGGTTCACGAATTTCTTCGATATTATTTAGCGCTGGTAAGCCCGATGGGTTATCAACGTAAATCGTTTCACCATTGTTCATGATAACTTCGTACACCACTGTGGGTGCCGTCGTAATCAAATCCAAATTATATTCGCGCTCTAAACGCTCCTGAACAATCTCCATGTGGAGAAGGCCGAGATAACCAATACGGAAACCAAAACCTAACGCTGATGACGTTTCTGGTTCGAAGAACAGTGATGCATCATTCAAACTTAATTTATTTAACGCATCACGGAAGCTTTCATATTCATCGGTAGAAATCGGGAATACACCAGCATAAACCTGAGGCTTAACACGTTTAAAACCTGGTAGCGGTTTGTCTGCGCCATGTTTTGCATGAGTTAAGGTATCGCCTACTGGCGCACCGTGAATTTCTTTAATACCAGAAATAACATAACCCACTTCACCAGCACGAAGCTCTGTTTTATCTTTTTCTTTTGGTGTAAAAATACCAACGCGATCCGCGTTATAGTTCTGTCCAGTAGACATCACTTTAAATTTTTCACCTTTTTTAAGAATACCATTCTTAATACGTACTAACGACACAACACCAAGGTATGCATCAAACCACGAGTCAATAATCAACGCTTGTAAAGGCGCAGATTCATCACCCACTGGAGGAGGAATTTTCGCAATAATTTCCTCTAGTACTAAATCAACACCAACACCTGTCTTTGCTGAACAACGCACAGCATCCATGGCATCAATGCCAACAATGTCTTCAATCTCTGCTGCAACACGGTCTGGTTCAGCCTGAGGTAGGTCGATTTTATTTAATACAGGAACTACGTCTAAATTCATTTCCAGTGCGGTATAGCAGTTTGCTAATGTCTGAGCTTCTACGCCTTGACCAGCATCAACTACTAATAGTGCACCTTCACATGCAGCCAAAGAACGTGATACTTCATAAGAGAAGTCAACGTGGCCGGGTGTATCAATGAAGTTGAGTAGATAAGTGTTACCATCTTTGGCATGGTAATCTAAGGTGACACTTTGGGCTTTAATCGTAATGCCACGCTCACGTTCTAGATCCATTGAATCTAAAACCTGTGCAGCCATTTCACGGTCAGTTAAGCCGCCACATACCTGAATCAGGCGATCGGATAAAGTTGATTTACCATGGTCGATATGGGCAATAATCGAGAAGTTTCTAATGTGTTTCATTATGCTGCAATGACTACTACTAAAATGATGAAAATTAAGGTGGCAAATTGTACCTGATTGGGGGGGTAATACCAATCAGATTAAACAATAGTATCCATTTTGGGGCGATTATTGACCATTACAGGAGGTTTTCGAGTGCATGAACACACATTTTTAGGTTTAAAGAGATGGTTCAACATGTTACACGGCATCATAATCCATCAGTATAAATGTGGAAAATACTCACTAATGACTCGCACTAATAATGCCCACTTCTTGGCCTAAATAGGCAATGATCACTGGTGTGGCGTGAGCCTCAAGTTCAGTGGCAAAGTGTTTACCAATAAACCAAGCAACCAATGCTCCTAATGCACCAAAAGCCATAGCAAAACCATTCGTACTTAATCCTATGCCAGCGGCCAGCATATGCCCTATCATTGCAGATAAAAATAACCCTATTAACGGCAATAAATACACTAATGCCGCCGCTTTAATGATAACGCTTTCAGGTAAGCCGATTTTAAGCAAATCACCGCTATGGCAAGGTTTTTCACTCGGTAATGAAAACCGTTGTGTATGAACCGAAAAAGCTTTAGCTATCGTCGACGTGCCACAATTCTCACTGCTGGCACAATGGTTACATGCACTTTTTAATTCTACCTCAACGGTTACCCAGCCCTGTTGATAATCAACCACGCGGGCAATTTCTTCCATCATAGTGGATGTAGATGACTCGGACATGTGGCTTTTCATTTAATCAGCTCAAACCATAAATTAGAAGGCAATTTTAGCACAATGCAACTCATTGGCTAAGCAAGTTTACCGCTAAGCTATATCATTTCTAATTTGCCACTAAAAACACGAAAGCCGTGACACAAAATATTGTTGTCACGGCTTTCGTGTTAATGAACACTGTTTATTTTAACACTAAACTATTGGCTATCTTGTCTAATGTTTCAGAAGGAACCTTACCAATAGCAACAACTTCAAGCGTACCTACCTTAACGACTACCATGGATAAACCATTACGAATAAGCAGTTCATTGGGCATTGGATTTTCTCCAGCTCGCGCGACATAAACAGAAATATTGGCTAATCCATCCGTTAACGCCACATATTCAACGGGCTCGTGAATACCGATCAAACGGTGATGATCGCGAACAACCACATCAAATCCTTCTGGTAACCAAGTAAATTGCCAGTTTTTACCATCGGTGCGTTCCGCTTGGTTCATCACTGCAGGCCATTCTTGCTTTGCAGCTTCAATTAAAATGTTCGCAGGTTCGGTTAATTCAATCAGCTCAATTACCATGGTTTGTTCAAGTAATTGTTTTTCTTTATTGAGAGAGTCAAAACGTAATGGCAAATAAGTGTCCATATCAATCCACACTTGAGCGTCATAACGATTGTCATCATTGGCGAGTAAACGGATCATTTGACCTGGACGTCCAGCAATACGCCCTCGACCGCCAATAACAAACTGATAGCCTTTTTCGAGCTGACTTAAATCTCCCGCTAAAGCTGCTGGCCAAATTCCCTGAATACGAGGAGCGACAACACTGTAAGCCGGTTGGTCATGTTCTATGAACGTAACTGTATTACCCACTCGCACTGCATTTTTAGGAGGGCCATTAAGGTATTCAAGTAATGCGACTTCTTTATTATCGACAATGCCATGAATGTAAACAAGCGGACGGATATGGTCGGCTTGTAGCTGAATAATAGAGGTTTTGTATTGCTTATCGTGCATTGCTTGGCTCATATTCTTAAGCCAAGCTTTAGCAGATAAATCATCTTCAGCGTGTGTTGGAAAGGTTAACACTAACAGTGCTAGCAGGATAATGCGCAAGCTAACTCCTAACATGGTAAGACAAGATTCTGCCGACGGATTATGGGTTTACCGCTGCATCTTGCACGCTATTATCATCAACAGCAACACCTGGGTTTAAGCGTTGTTGTAACATGTGATCTTGGATATAAGCATTAATACGGCGACGCTGTTCTATAACTTGCTCATTAGAATAACTTTGTTGATTTTGTACTGCACCAGTCTGATAGCTTACCGGAGACACACTGCCCACTAATGGACGAGTCATTAATACCGGTAACGGTGACTCAGCATCATTGGTTTGGTTGTAGTTTTGTACCCCAACAATAGCCACCATAGCAACTGTTGCTGCAATAGCATATTGGCCAAACTGTTTGAAAAACGGCACCACGTTTGAACCCACTGCAACTTGCTGTGGAGTGCTAACTTTCTCAGCTAACTCACTTTGTTTGGCTTGAGGCATAATAATTGTCGGTTCAAGCTCAATTGCTGCAGTGATGCTAGCGAAAAGGTCTAAGTCAATGGCTGCCGGCAGCTCGCCGCGCATTGCATCGCCTATCATGTGATAGCGTTGCCACTCATCATGTGAATCAACGTCGGCAGAAAGCTGCGCCAATGTTTTATCATCGGCTTCACCATCAACTGCTGCAGATACCCACTCTTGACTTGATTTAAGCATTATTCACCTATCTAAGGTTAAGACTGTTACTTTTCCAGCAAAGGCTGGAGCTGTTTGTCGATTGCTTCTCGAGCACGAAAGATACGCGATCTTACTGTGCCAACAGGGCAATCCATTATATTAGCAATATCTTCATAACTCATACCTTCTAGCTCTCTGAGTGATATTGCCATTTTTAATTCTTCAGGCAGAGTATCGAGCGTATCGAAGATCACTTTACTCATTTGATCTTTCATTAATAACCGCTCTGGTGATGCAAACTCTTTTAACGCATCACTGCCTTCATAATATTCTGCATCTTCTATATCGACATCGTTTGCAGGTGCTCTGCGCCCTTGCGATGTAAGATGGTTTTTTGCGGTGTTTACCGCAATACGATACAACCAAGTATAAAATGCACTTTCACCACGAAAATTTGCTAATGCTCTATACGCTTTAATAAAGGCTTCTTGTGTCACATCCGCAACATCCGCTTGATTGCGAACATATCTGGAAATCAAACTCATCACTTTATTTTGATACTTCAGCACTAACAGGTTAAATGCATTTTTATCGCCTTGCTGTACTCGTTCAACTAATTGTTGATCACTATATTGTCCACTCATCCGAGCCGACTACTCCTAAATCTGTAATGCTGATTTCTCAGTCGCTCGAATCCTGTTCATATAAGTAGACCTACTGATATGAAGAAAGTTCGATATTGAATTAAAAAAAATTAATTTATTTTACATATAAACAAAATATCTAAGCAAAATCACAAAAAATACGCTGTAAAAGTACCCTGTCTCGGTTATTTGATTTACTATGATCAAACCACAAAGCCACACCATGATACCTGATGAAACAAGCAGTTGAACACCAATCTGACATTTTGGTCATCGGCAGCGGTGCTGCAGGACTAACTTTAGCACTACATCTTGCTGAAAAATCAAAAGTAATTCTTCTTTCTAAAGGCCCATTATCAGAAGGGTCAACATTATATGCTCAAGGTGGAATCGCCTCTGTTTTTGATGAAGGCGACACAATTGAGTCCCACGTCAACGATACCTTAATCGCTGGCGCCGGATTATGCGATAAATCAGTTGTGACATACACCGCAGAAAATGCAAAAAGCGCAATGCAATGGTTAATTAATTGTGGTGTGGCATTTGATAAAGAAGAAACCTTAGCTGGAGTCGATAATAGTACAGCCCCTTATCACTTAACTCGTGAAGGTGGGCATAGCCATCGTCGTATTCTGCATTCTGCCGATGCAACTGGTAAAGCGGTGCAAACCACTTTGCAAGAACGTGCAATCGCTCACCCAAACATACAAGTACTTGAACGTTACAATGCGATTGATTTAATCACCACTCGTAAATTGCATCGACCGGGTAACCGTGTACTTGGTGCTTATGTGTGGAATCGCGATGAGGAACATGTAGAAACCGTAAGAGCCAAGTTTGTTGCACTAGCAACAGGTGGCAGCTCAAAAGTTTACCAATACACCTCTAATCCTGATATAGCCAGTGGCGACGGTATTGCAATGGCATGGCGTGCAGGTTGTCGTATTGCCAATATGGAATTTAATCAATTCCATCCAACGTGTTTATTTCACCCTAATGCCAGAAACTTCCTATTAACTGAAGCATTACGCGGTGAAGGTGCTTATTTACGTCGTCCAGATGGCAGCCGTTTTATGCCCGACTTCGACGAAAGAGCAGAACTCGCTCCTCGCGATATTGTTGCTCGCGCCATTGATTATGAAATGAAACGTTTGGGTGCCGATTGTGTCTATTTAGACATCAGCCATAAACCTGCTGATTTTATCATTAAACACTTTCCAACCATTTATCAGCGTTGTCTTGAGTTGGGCATTGATATCACCAAAGACCCTATTCCAGCGGTTCCAGCAGCGCACTACACATGTGGTGGTGTGATGACGGACCTTCATGGTCAAACCGATATTAATGGCTTATATGCTATTGGTGAAGTGGCTTACACAGGCTTACATGGCGCTAATAGACTCGCGAGCAATTCACTACTCGAGTGTTTAGTATTTGCCCGTGCAGCTTCACAAGATATCGAAGGTCTGTTGCATAAAATTCCGATGCCTTGCCCGATACCAGTATGGGATGAGAGTAAAGTCACTAACTCTGATGAAGAAGTCGTCATCGCCCATAATTGGCACGAACTACGACTCTTTATGTGGGATTATGTGGGCATTGTCAGAACAGATAAACGATTAGAGCGAGCACTTCGAAGATGCTTAATGCTTCAACAAGAGATTGAAGAATATTATTCAAACTTCCGTGTCAGCAATAATTTATTAGAGCTACGTAACTTGGTACAAGTTGCAGAATTGATTATTCGGTGTGCAATGGAACGTAAAGAAAGTCGAGGGCTTCATTATAATATTGATTATCCTGAACAAATTGACAATCCTAAACCAACCATTTTACAACCCAACCGTTAACCCCTGCTAATGTGACTCAGCTTCATACCATCAATGGCTTAATAACAGACGACACAGATTTCGATATGCTGTGTCGTCTAACATATCACTCCACACCAACAATACCCTGTTCTCACCCGTTTGAAGATGTTGTAAAAAAATAACGCACAGTAATGGACTAATAAACGCTCTTTTAGTGAGTATTATTTTATTGAGACTTCCATTTTCACCTTGCAATAATGTACCGGTTCCCTTGTCACCCAAAGTAAGCAAACAACGCCAATTCGATAAACTGCGCCAGCTGTAAACAAAAATGAAGATAATGCTAAGGAATAATGAGATTTGCGTGATGCGGTATATCAAGGAAGGAAAATGAGGCCAAGCCAAAAAACTCGTTAATACAACAGCAAATGCTACCATTAGGGCAGCACGCTGCAAAAATGAAGCACTCAATGCAAATTGTTGCATATGAGTACTATTGTTGACCAATAAATCAACAGAAAGGTTAAGGTGCGGCTCTGCCACGGACTTTGACTATCATATTGGCGAACAATGGATCTGGGCATTGTTCATGGCCCATGAACCAAGCAAATAACTCCGGATCTTCACACTCCAATAACCGAATAAAAGTGTTTTTATCATTATCAGTCATGGCTTCGTATTGGGTTTCGACAAAGGGTTGAAACAACACATCTAATTCTAACATTCCACGACGGCATGCCCAGCGTACACGAGCTATATTCATTAATTCCAACACAAATCTCCTGATGTCTATATAACAAGCTAGCTTATACGGTTTTCAAAATCTTGTACTTGTAGATCTCGTCCTGCAAATAAATCACTAAAATCCGTAGCCAGTAATGATTTTACCGCCGGATGCTGGATCATTCGCTCAGCGAACATCACATGATACTCTTCTTTAATATCGGTGGTTTCACCAAGTAATACCATACCTTGAGACAGTATATCATGACGATAAATAGACGGTGCGACAAAAATGCCTCGATTAAAATAACCGAACGCCTTCATCATTTCTGCATCGTCAAACTCTCCCAAAATACTGACATTAAGATTTTTTTCGGCAAACCAACCATGTAATTGTTGGCCTAATGACGTCCGTTTACCCGGTATGAGTAATTTACGCTGCTCTAGGCACGCGGGAAAAGGGACCGGAATCGTTTCAGCCGAAAAGAAACTCACCCCACATTCACCCAGTTTTTTGGATAAAATTTCGGGAAACTTCAATGAACCACCGGCGCAATCAGATAAGATCATATCGAGCTTATGTTCACGTAAACGCTCAATTAAACTTTCATGTGTTGATTCATAACACGCCAAGTGAACTGAACTATCATCAGGGATAACGGTTAACAATACTCTACTAACCAAGGCCTTAGATAAGGCATCGGCAATCCCCACTTCAAATAATAGTGACTTATCTTTCTGATAATTGAGTAAATCGAGCATTTCGTAACTCAAGCTAAACATTTTATCGGCATAACGAAATACTAATTCGCCCAACTCGGTTGCGACTAAGTTACGGCCGACACGCTTAAATAACGTGCCTTTTAATCGCTCTTCTAATGCACGAATTTGCCCAGTTATGGTTTGCGGGGCCAAACACAATGCTTCAGCCGCTTTAGTTACTGAACCCTTTTTTTGTACCATCCAAAAATAATATAAATGGTTATAATTTAAATGCTGCATATCAATCACTAACCCAAGAAAAGCCACTCATACTACTATAGCAAATAAACCCAAAATTCCGCTGCTCATTAATCATCGGTACTCAACCACAGTATTAATTAACCGATTTATTAGCCAAGATTAAGCATAAAAAAACGCAGCCAAACGGCTGCGTTAATTAATGTTGCGGTTTACTTACTCTGGCGGCAATCCATCAAACTAGTAATAACAGACTCTAGCTCAGCGCTATTACTGACATTGCTTAGTGACACTTGCTCAGTGAGTGCTGATACTATTTCAGATTTTACCGGTATATGACTAGCACAATAATTTACGTTTGCCGTTTGATAACGCTTTCCGGCTCGGTACTTTAGTGCTCTTGACTCATAATCATTTGGCTCGATTCTTTTCTTAGCCAGACCATCTCGGTACATCAAGGCGCCATCTACCACACCTTCTAGATAACTTTGGCAAGTGGGTGACTCAGATGATTTTAGACAAACATTGAACGATTCAGCCGATGCGGGAATAACAAACAACGTTAACAACATTCCCAAAGATAATTTAGTGAGTTTCATGTTTTTCTCCTGTTTCAGGCAGTACTTTGGCTAACCAAAAATAACCAATTAGTGCTGCTAATAACGATCCTGTTAAAATACCAAGTCTTGCATAATCACCATATGCCGCAGGTGAATGTTCGAACGCTAACGAAGCAATAAACACTGACATAGTAAATCCGATACCACACATCACTGCAACAGGAATAATGTGTCTCCAACCAATCCCTGGTGGTAGTTCTGCTAACTTAAGCTTCACGGCTAAATAACTGAATAACAGCACCCCAATCGGCTTACCGAGCAACAGACCCATAATGATGCCTAAGGTAATGGGTTCAGCAAATGAATCTAAAGTCATATTCGTTAATGACAAACCAGCATTAGCAAAAGCGAACACGGGCAGGATCATAAAGGTGCTCCAAGGATGCAACTTATGCTCTAAATGTTCCGATGGTGAAGTACCATCCTTTGCACGTAAAGGAATACAAAATGCAATAATTACACCTGCCAATGTCGCGTGTACACCAGACTTCAATACGGCGACCCATAAAATAAAACCAAGTAAACCGTAAGGTAAAATTGAACTGACCCCTTTTCTGTTCAATGCAACCATAAGCACAATCGATACCGCTGCAATGACCAAGCTTGTCATGGATAGATCAGTACTATAAAACAAGGCAATAATGACAATAACGCCCAAATCATCAATAATCGCTAAGGCTAATAAAAACACCTTCAATGCCACAGGTACACGATTACCGAGCAATGCCATAATACCTAAAGCAAAAGCGATGTCTGTAGCGGCAGGAATAGCCCATCCGACTTGAGTTTCGGGGGTTGCGTAGTTAAATGCTAAGTAAAACAACGCCGGAAACACCATGCCGCCAATAGCAGCAATACTGGGTAATGAAGCTTTGGCCACACTTGATAAGGCCCCTTCAAGTAATTCGCGCTTCACTTCCAAACCAATTAATAAAAAGAATAACGCCATTAGCCCATCATTAATCCACAGTAATAACGGCTTATCGATATCTAAATCGCCCACACGTAGCTGTACTTCTGTGGCTAAAAAACCTTGATATACTCCAGCTAACGGGGAATTGGCTAAAATCATCGCCAAAGCTACTGCGACCATTAATAAAATGCCACCTGCAGATTCTTGGCTTAAGAAGTTCTTAATTGCTCGTTCCATATAACACTCCTAAAAAACAATCGGATCAGTCTATCTTAAATGTTCAAACAATAATAATCGATTGTTTCTTGACATTAACTCGGTTTAACCGAGGTATCGAGCATAAAGTTAACGCTGAAAATAAATTAATTAATTGAATGTGCATTTCACTTTGGCAATGATTTGACTGCCCTGATTAGGTATAATCGATAAAAGTAAAAAAGGAATTGGGACCAATGAAACAGTATTTAGACCTGTGTAAACGCATTGTCGATGAAGGCGAGTGGGTTAATAACGCACGAACAAACAAAAAGTGCCTAACTGTCATTAATGCCGACTTAGTTTATGATGTTGGTAACAATCAATTTCCTTTAGTGACCACACGTAAAAGCTTCTGGAAGTCTGCCATAGCCGAGATCTTAGGATATTTACGTGGCTACCAAAATGCGGCCGATTTTAGAGCTTTAGGCACTAAAACATGGGACGCCAATGCCAATGAAAACCAAACATGGCTAGATAACCCAAATCGTAAAGGTCCTGATGATATGGGGCTGATATACGGGGCGTTAGGGCGTGCATTTCCAAAGCCTGATGGTGGTCATGTCGATTTACTGCAACAAATCGTCGACGACCTCAGTAATGGTATAGATAACCGCGGTGAGATTTTAACCTTCTATCATCCAGGAGCATTTGACTTAGGTTGCTTGCGACCATGTATGTACGAACACCATTTTTCATTACTCGGTGATACTTTGTACCTCAACAGCACACAGCGCAGTTGTGATGTTCCGCTAGGGTTAAATTTCAACATGGTACAAGTATATGTATTACTTGCGTTAATGGCCCAGATTACTGGCCATAAACCTGGTAAGGCATACCATAAGATAGTCAACGCTCATATTTACGAAGACCAACTTGAACCCATGCGGGATGTCCAGCTCGCGCGCGAACCGTTTGCATCGCCTAAGCTAATCATCAATCCAAAAATTAAAACCCTAAAAGACATCGAAACTTGGGTAACCTTGGATGACTTTAGCGTTGAAGATTATCAACATCACGATGCGATTAAATACCCTTTCGCAGTGTAATATCAGATAGGTTAACTAACAAAAAAACGTCTTTGTTCAACTACTTGAACAAAGACGTTTTTGTAACAGTTTAGTGCTAAAAAAATAGTAGTTTTAGTCCAACTACAACAAGCAAACAAGCAAATATTTTTTTCAATACTGGCGTAGGCCAAGTGCTAGCAGCTTTTACACCAAACGGCGCGCACAACATGGAACTAATGATAATGCCGATTAATGCCGGCAGGTAAATAAACCCAACTGAGCCCTCGGGTAAATTCGGTACATCGAAACCAGCGATGATATAACCTATCGTACCGGATACCGCAATAAGCATCCCTGTTGCCGATGAAAATCCAACAGCTTGACGCATTTGTAAGCCGCAATAACTTAAAAATGGCACCAGCAAAACCCCGCCACCAATGCCCATTAATCCAGCAATTAACGCTATCGCAGTCGATATCACCAGTAACACTGCAAAGCTTGGCATACTGCCACCCTTTTTGACTTTAAACGGAAAGGCCATTTGTACTGCCATTAACACGACAAAAATAGCAAAAGCCTGTTGTAAATCATCTGATGCAATTTGCTCAGACACAAATGCTGAAGCTAATGACCCGATTACAATACCCGGAAATATAGGCTTAAACAGCTCCCAGGGTATATTGCCGCGCTTGTGATGGGCGGTTGCTGACGACATAGAAGTTAAAATAATCGATGCCAGTGACGTCGCGATAGCAACATGAGTGATTTGAGTTGAACTGATACCCACTGAAGGTAAAATATACAATAGCGCAGGCACAATAATTAACCCACCACCAATACCTAACAGCCCAGCCAAAAAACCGACGACAGAACCTAAAACAAGGCAAATTAAAAATACCTGCAGCAAACTATCCACGATGACATCCTTAATGTTGCACTTGATTATGTTACGAACCACTAGGGAAAATCATTTAAAACTTTCCTTAGCAGATTCAATCGTATTGCTAATCTATGTTAACTAAATCTAATAAATCATGTTTTCGCAAGAAACTGGCTAATAAGCCTCTAACCTGGTTACCATTTGACTGTTGTAAAATAGATTCTAATAAATCCGTTAACTCTTGCTTTGATACACGTCTGAGTAAAAAATTGATTCTGGCTAAGCTGCCTTGGTTCATACTGAGTTTGTTATAGCCCATCGCTACTAGAAGCAATGCACCATAAGGTTCACCCGCAAGTTCGCCACAAACACTCACATCTAAATCATACTGTTTACATTCATCGACAGCTCTTTTAAGTGCTCGAAGAATACCTGGATGATAACTATCAAATAACGAACTGACACTCGGATTATTACGATCGACAGCAAGCAAATATTGAGTCAAATCGTTACTGCCCACCGACACAAAGTCGACCCGTTTTGCCACATCTTGTAACTGATACAGCAATGCAGGTACTTCAAGCATAACGCCGACTTTCGGCCTCACTAAAATAGTCTTTAATTCTTGGTTTAGTTCAGTAAACGCTTGCTCTAAATATTTTAATGTTTGATCAATTTCATCCAGATTACTCACCATTGGTAGTAATATTTGCAATTGATTGCCGTTACCAGCAGCTTGTAGCATCGCGCGCAATTGCACTAAAAATAGCTCAGGATGATCAAGCGATAAACGAATGCCGCGCCACCCTAAAAATGGGTTATCTTCTTTAATTGGAAAATACGGTAACGGTTTGTCGCCGCCAACATCCAATGTACGCATCACAACAGGCCTATCACCTGCGGCACTCAGTACTTGACGATATACATTTATTTGTTCGCTCTCGCTCGGAAAGCGTTGATGCAACATAAAGGGAATTTCAGTTCGATATAGCCCGATACCATCTGCACATTCAGCAATTTCAGACGCGATACCACTCAATAAACCTGCGTTTAAATATAAATGGATCCGCTGACCATCTGTAGTCACTGATGGTAGGTTTAATTCGGCAGAAAATTGCTTTTGTTTTTCAACATCGGCATCAATCAGTAATTGGTACTCTTCAATTACTGCAGGCGATGGTGATACCAATAACTGACCACGATTCGCGTTCAGCACTAACAGTTTTTGATCGATGTCGATTGACAATACATCATCAACACCAACAATGGCTGGTACACCCAGTGCCCGAGCTAAAATAGCCGCATGGGCATTAACGCCACCACGTTCAGTGACAATACCAGCGAGTTTTTGCCGTGGAAACTCAGCCAATAAAGTAGCATCCACTTCTTTAGCGACTAAAATAACCGGTTTATCCGGCTCTAACTCTAATCGACCGGGCTCAATAAGCTGTCGAAGTAGTTTTTGCCCAAGCTCACGAATATCACTGGCGCGCTCTTTTAGATATGGATCTTCCATTTCCAAAAACTGTTTGATATAGCGCAATGACACTCGACTTACCGCAGATTCAGCCTGCCAGCCTAAAGCGACTTCGCGGGCATATTCGCCACCAAGACTAGAATCGTCTAACAATAATTGAAATGCGGTAAAGATAGAGGCCACATCAGCAGACTTTTCACGCTCAAAACGTTGCGATATTGACGACAGCATGTCTTTACAACGCTGCATGGCCAACTTTAAACGCTGAATTTCAGCATCTATGTCAAAGCAGCTAACCTCGGGTTGTTCTAATGAAATTACACCGCCTAATACCAAACCGTGAGCAATTGCAATACCACTTGATGCATTAACACCACTGAAAACCACTTGCTGTTGCACATTAGTAATGGCCGCTTTGTGTTTCAAGCTGCGCACAACCACCGCAAGCTGAGCGGCTAAGGTCATTAAAAATGCTTCTTCACTTTCACTGAACTGACGGGCTTCTGGCTGTTGCACCACAATAACGCCCACCACCTGCTTTTGAAAAATGATCGGCACAGCTAAAAACGCACGATATTCTTCTTCTGCGGCTTCGGGAAATAATTTAAAACGAGGGTGAATACGAGCATCGGCAAGGTTAACGGCTTCTTCACGTTCAGCAACTAAGCCTACTAAACCTTGCGATAATGGCATGCTCACTCGGCCAACGGCAGATTGTTGTAAACCTTCAGTGGCGGATAACACTAGATGCTGTTGTTCAAGGATATAAATAGAACAGCAATGGGTAGCCATCGCTAATCGAGTTTGTGACACTAAGATGTTTAATGCACTTTCAAGGCTGCTGGCTCTGGCAACAGCTTGAGTGATATCCCTGAGCATATTTAACACTGTTTCAATCCTCTTTGAAATCAGTTAACTCCGTTGTTTGCTTCGTTTTTTACTAAACTCGCGCGTTTGCAGCGCTAATGTCGTCGATGCGAACTCTTTCATTACCTTTCTATATACGTCGCGTTTAAAAGACACAACCTGACGAACAGGATACCAATAACTCACCCAACGCCAATCATCAAACTCAGGATGACCAGAAGAATTCAAGTTAATAGTATTATCGTGACCTTTCAATTGTAGTAAAAACCATTTCTGTTTTTGGCCAATGCAAACAGGTTTGCTTTCTTGGCGTACCAAACGCTTGGGTAACCGATAACGTAACCAAGATCGAGTGGATGTTAAAATTTGAACATGCTCAGGTCTTAGTCCCACTTCTTCGTAAAGTTCGCGATACATGGCTTCTTCTACTGATTCGCCATCATCTAACCCACCTTGTGGAAACTGCCATGAATGTTGGCCAAAACGTCTAGCCCACATAACTTGTCCAAATTTATTACAGATAATGATGCCCACATTTGCGCGAAAGCCGTCGCTATCAATCACATGGACTCCAAAAATAACAAATTTTATATCGTCTGATTGTTTCACAAAGCATGCCTATCGGCAAACCTCTATTTACTGTGGATAATTGAATAACAATGTTAATAAATCAAAATTATCAACAATTAAACCAAGCGACCCTGTGGATTATCCACAAAATCTGTGGATATCTCTGTTCGAAACTTTGGTAAAGCTTGATAACAGGCTAAAAACCAGCTGCCCTCCGTCTAAGGAAAACCACTTTTCACTACAATATATTTAAACAAAATTAATAACTTAAAAATAATTACAAACTAATATTATAGCAGAACGTCAGTATTGTACAAAAAACAAACAGGCTTAATTAAGATAGCCAATCACTCATTTAGCAATTTAAGTTATACACAAATAACAAGGCTTATTTTAAATTAAACCCGTTAAAAAGCCGTTTTATTACGTTGACTTGGTGTTTTTAATCAGTTAAAGACAGGTTTTATTACACTTATCCATTAAATCTGTGGATAAGTATGTGTGAAATGTAGGGGAAAAACGAGTGTAACTCGGGACAAGTATAATATAAAAACAACCATCAACAAAAAAGTATCTTTAAAACAACCAATTACAAAGGAATTCAATCAAATAACTTTAACCAACCAAAACATGGTTGTTTTTCAATCACATCTTAAATAACTAACTAAACTTGTTCTCAATGAATATTACTTGATAGCATAGACTGTTGATTTTGATCGTCTACTTAATTCATTTCCCTAGAGGTTAATACTCATTCATGGCTAAATCATCGCCCTTAGATCTAAACGAATTAATGCAAAGAGCGCACAATATGGCTGGTATTCGTTTAGCTGATATTGCGGCAGATAATCACATCATGGTGCCTGCGGATTTACGCCGAGACAAAGGCTGGGTAGGCCAACTTATTGAATCTGAATTAGGGGCTCTGGCAGGATCAAGACCAGAACAGGACTTTTTACATTTAGGGGTTGAGCTCAAAACGATCCCGATCGATCACAATGGCAAACCGCTTGAGACCACTTATGTCACAGTAGCGCCGCTGACAAACATTCAGGGTATGACTTGGGAAAACAGTTTGGTTTACCATAAATTACAGAGAGTGTTATGGGTACCTGTTGAAGGCGAACGGAGCATCCCTGTCGGTGAGCGTCGTATAGGCACGCCCATATTATGGCAACCAAACACAACACAAGCCAGACAGTTACAACAAGATTGGGAAGAGATAATGGAGTTAATTGCACTAGGTAAAGTTGATAAAATTACTGCACGTCATGGTGAGGTACTGCAATTACGTCCAAAAGCAGCTAATAGCAAAACGCTTACTGAAAGCATCGCCGAAGACGGTAGCATTCAACTATCAAATCCCAGAGGTTTTTACCTTAAAATTGATTTTACTCAGCAGATATTAACCAATGCATTTTCATAATCTGTTGTTACATTACTTGGTATCTTGGGTCTGTAGATCATTAAGAGCAATTTTTAAGTAGTGCGTGGCAATGTTTTACAAGACAGAGCTTACGACATCTCGTGATACAACATGAGTAAGCAATAAAGCAGGAGAAAGAAGCCACAGATATTGCCGAAGGATTCTGTTAACCGTAGTTTTGAATCTTTATTGAATAAATTGGTTACAAGCCATTAGCCTAACTGGAACTTCGTCTCTAACATTTATGCCACCTTGTTATATAAATAAAGAACCGTTTATCTCGAACAAACTTCAGCCACAAAAGTTCAACAAGCCCTACTAATGTTGAAAAAACTTTGCGTTAGTGCACATATTTCTTCACTTCTATTGATCTAAATCACAAATAAACTATCACAAGTAAGCAAATTTTCTATAGACTAGCCACCCTATATAATAAGTCATTTGGGCAACCACATCCTCCGTGAAAGCACGCCGTCAAACTCAAAAATTATTGTTCGCTATTTTTGCCTGGTGTGTAGCAATGGCTTCTTTCGTTTTTTTCCGCTACTCACAATCATCGCAACTACCTGAATGGGCTGTTGGCAATGCCGATCTCGCCACGCTTGCCATAATGATGGGGGTTGTATTTGGCGGCTTGCATTGGATGTCCAATCTCATTGCCGATTTTAGCGCCATCAGTCGTTTACCTTATTTATTTTCTGTGGTGTTTAAAGGATTGTTTTTGCTACTTGGGGCAACAACCCTGGCGTACGTGACACAATTTTTAAACATGTGGGCCATTGAGAACCACATGGTGACATTACGACAAATGCTCACAGTGCAGATTATTTATAGCCCATCGTTTCAAGCGCTAGTGGTTTATCTTGTTGTGGTCCGGGTAAGCTTAGCTTTTATTGAACAAATGTCGTTGTTGGTTGGTCCTAAAGTCTTGCTCAATATTGGCCTTGGCAAATATCACAAACCACGTTATGAGCAACAATTGTTCTTATTTATAGATATGGTCTCATCTACAGCTCATGCCGAAACCTTAGGCGATTATCGCTTTAGCCGCCTAATTCAAGACAGCTTTAGCATGTTAGCCGACACAGTGACCGATAATGAAGCAGAAATTTATCGTTACATGGGTGATGCCGTACTTATCCACTGGCCATTAGAGCAAGGTATTAAACAAGACCGTTGTATGAATATCTATTTCGAATTTTGCCAGCAATTGCAGTGGCAAAGGCAATATTTTGAACAACAATATGGTTTTGTACCAAAATTTAAAGCTGCGGCGCATTGTGGTCAAGTTGTAGCCGCGGTAGTCGGCGTACATAAGCAAGAGATTAGTTTCTTCAGTGATGTATTAAATACCTTGGCACGGCTACAAGACCAATGTAATCCGCTCGGTCAACGAATGTTGCTATCTGGAGATGTTGTGCATCGACTTGAGCAACAAAATAGTCAGTATGACCTGACTGACTTAGGCCCCATAATGCTTAAAGGTAAGAAACACCCAACTGAAGTGTATGGTGTTGCCCCAAGAAAATTGAATAACAGTTAAAACTGAGTTTAATTGAGGTTAGTTAAGCTCAATTTCAAACATAAACATGTATGAAACTGCCAGTGTTACTCTACAGATAACAATAAGGCTATTGATACTTCAATAGCCTTATTAACGACAAAAATCGCACGTTTGATATTGTTGACCTGAAATAAACCATTCTATCGATCCATCCCACCTCTTATATCCCGAGCTGAGGCTAACTTGGTAACGATTGTGCTAGCAGCTTTTGTTGAATCGCTAAGCCTAAGGTTCTAAACGTTGAAATACGGCTGGTAGTTTGACGCCAAACTAAACCAATATCACGATAAGGAGCTTCACCAGGAGGATCCATTGCGACAAGATCGGTATCAGTTAAAATACCAGTATCGATGGCCATTTGGGGTAAAAATGTGGTGCCTAACTTACTGTTAACCATCTGCACCAAGGTATGCAAACTGGTTGCCGCAAAAGGATTAATTTTGGCGCTATCACCCAGTTGACATGCGGTTATCGCGTGACCGGTAATGCAATGTTCAGCTTGCAGTAAAAAGATACTTTCGTCTGGCATTTTTTGGTAGTCAATGGGCTGTAAGAATTGTTGCGATACCTCTTTATGCATCACCATTTTAAACGGATCAATGCCAACTTTCATGCTATGAAAACCACTTGTGTCGACAGGTAACGCTAATATCAATAAATCCAACTCACCTTTTGCTAAAGCATCCAATAGACGCTCAGTCGTGTCTTCTTTTAATAACAAACTGAGCTTGGGGTAGTCTTGCTGGCATAACTTAACCACTCTACTGAGTAAGAAAGGCGCAATAGTGGGAATGCAACCTAAACGAATTTCTCCGGTCATCGGTTCGCCTTGATTTTTAACCAATTCAACTAAGTCATCGACATTGGTTAAAATATTTCGAGCTCGCTCAACCACTTCTTCACCGATGGCAGTAAACATAAACGATTTATGATCACGTTCAATCAACTGATAGCCTAGTTGTTCTTCGAGATTTTGGATACCACTAGATAAAGTCGATTGACTCACAAAGCACATCTTAGCGGCACGATTGAAATTTTGCTCTTGATGTAAATGAACCAAATAATAAAGGTTCTTAAGGCTGGGAAGATTTTTCATATAAACGATTGCCCTTATCTAATTTAATTCAAATAGTGAATTAAATTAGTCAAAATAACAAGACATCGATAACCAATATTGAACAAACGACCATAAAAAATGCCTCTTTAATAAAGAGGCATTTCAACAAACCGATTGTAGGCATTAATCTAGTTGCTAATCTAACTGATCATGCAGCTAACGCTACACTCTACTGGTAATTAAGCTTTCGCTTCTAAGTAAACTTTCAGTTGTTGTAAATCTTGTGCAGCATGCTCAACGATTTCAGCAAGCCATACCTTATGTTCTGTTTCCCATTTAGCTTCTTCACCATGTTGTAATAACTGGGAAAATTGCTGAATGCGTTTAAGGCCAACAGATCCTGCTGCACCTTTAAATTTATGAGCTTCTGCACATAACGTTTCTTTATCATTTGCATCGCCAGCTTTCACTAAGCTACTGACATACTCAGGCATTAACTGCTCGAATAACACTACGCTTTTCAATAACGTTCCAGCACCAATGGCACTGATATATTGCTCAAGCGTATTGAGATCCAATATTGAGTCTAACTGCGTTGTGGCCATAAAGGCACCTCTATCAAAATCTAACTCTATAAAAATTATAAATATGATACCGAGTAAAATACCCTATGCAAGGCTTGCCAATATTTAGACGCTATTTAATGGTAAAAAGTCACATATTTACAACATAACTACTCAGCTGGTATTACCAATGTTTAAAAAATACTCATATTGGCAATGTTTCGCCCAATAAATAATGAATAGTCGTTATCAGCCTTATACTTCTTCGCAAAATCGTCCTTGACCATATTTAGTCAAATTATAATATGCCTACCCAAATACACTGCACTAGGCTGTTTTACTTTGGCTAAACATTAACGCACTGCCTTGCCCACCGTATTCTTTAAGTTCATCCACAATGGCTACTAAACCATCCCATCTATACGCACACCAATTAGGGGCTAGTAACATTGGTTTTTTGGCATAGGCAGTCACGCGATGAAAGATAATCTCTTTTGGGGTGTGACGAATAAGTTTTGCGGCCTCGGAGGCATACTCTTCAAGGCTCATTAACGGCATAGGATGATAGCGCCACTGTTTCGCCATAATACTGCCTTCTACAATATGCAAAGGGTGCAGTTTTAGTCCATCAACACCAATTCCTAATACGGTTTGTAAGCTATTAAAATAGTCAGCAGATGTTTCACCTGGCAAACCTAATATCAAATGGGTACACACCTTAATGCCTTTAGCGCGAGCTTTTTTAACGGTCTGGCGATATTCACACAATTGGTGACCACGATTAATCCGCTTTAACGTGTGATTATTGGCAGTTTGTAGGCCTAGTTCTAGCCACACCTCAATGCCTCGCTGTTGATACTCAACGAGTAAATCAAGTACTTCATCAGGCACACAGTCAGGACGAGTGCCTATATGAAGCCCAACAATATCGGCATCTTCAAGTGCTTGATCATACTTTTGCTTTAGCACTTTATACTCATCGTAGGTACTGGTGTAAGCTTGAAAATAAGCAATATATTTTGCAGTAGGAGTAGAGTTAACATTCACAGATGTTGTGCATTTTTTTGCAGATAGGGCGCGTACTTTCCCTTCAGTCAATTGCAGCGCAATAGGTTGTTCTCTGCCTTGTTCGCCACTAAATGAAGCGACATTACAAAAAGTACAACCGCCCACCCCTAACGTGCCATCTCGATTAGGGCAGGTAAATTGGGCATCTATAGTTAATTTTTTTATTCTTTGGCCATATAAACGTTTGCAATGCACCCCAAACGTATTAACGTAATCATCTAAACCCACAAGTTGCTCTCATCATCACCCCAAAGTCCGGCAGTGTAGTCAGGAGATAAGCACCTGTCTTGGTGCTAAATCAATAAAACGGGCTATCAATTCAAGCTAACGCTAAAGTTGTGCACAAACTCAAAAAACGTTTAAAACCTTTTAAGTAATTTATACATTACTTAAAATGAATATTTAATCATTTAGAATAATTTTTTACCCAAAGACTGTATTTGAAATAAAATTCACTATTTTTATTTCAAAAATAATTCCTTGCTGTTGTTGCAAAAAGGTAAACAATTGTTTGAATATTTTCTAAAATTCTTTTTATTCAGAACGTTATAGGTGAAATACAACAGTTGACGTTAACGTCAAGTTGGTAGCTTATAACGTTTTTTTAGTAATAATATTTCAGTTTGTTGCATTTTTTTGGTTTGACCTTTATTCAATCTCAGTTTAATTTGAATGGTTCGGGTGCATATCTATGGATATTCTTCAAATTTACCCCGAGTCGTATCTAGTAGAGGTTTAGGGGGTTTTTTGTATGAGCTTGTATCATCCCAGTTTTGAGCGTGACAATTGCGGATTTGGTTTGATTGCACAAATGGACGGCGACGCAAGTCACCGCATTGTGCGTACCGCGATTCATGGTCTCGATCGAATGAAGCATCGTGGTGGTATTGCAGCTGACGGACGCACAGGTGATGGCTGTGGTCTATTAATGCAAATGCCTACAGATTTTTTTGAAGCTATTGCGGCAGAAAACGATTGGCATTTAAGCCGAAAATTTGCCGTAGGTATGCTATTTCTCAGCCAAGATGAACAACGCGCTGATGAAGCGAAGTTTATCTTAGAAAAAGAACTACAACGAGAAACACTCAGTGTCGCTGGCTGGCGTAAAGTACCTATTAATCCGGATGTCTTGGGGGAGATTGGTCGGGAAAGCTTGCCACAAATTTATCAAGTATTGATCAACGCGCCAGTAGGCTGGCGAGAAAAAGATCTCGAGCGTCGCCTATATATGGCTCGCCGGCGCCTTGAACAACAAATCACCGATGACAAAGATTTTTATGTCGCCAGTCTTTCTGGACAAGTCATTGTGTATAAAGGCTTAATGATGCCAGCAGATCTGCCATCATTTTACACTGACCTTGCAGACATTCGCTTGAAAAGTGCTATTTGTTTATTTCATCAGCGCTTTTCAACTAACACATCGCCCAAATGGCCATTAGCTCAACCGTTTCGTTACCTCGCTCATAACGGCGAAATCAATACCATTACCGGTAACCGCCAATGGGCAAGAGCGCGCGCCTATAAGTTTAATTCGCCTTTGCTACCAGATTTACAACAAGCGGCCCCTTTTGTTAACGAAACAGGTTCAGACTCGTCTTCTTTAGACAATATGCTCGAAATGTTGTTATCAGGCGGGATGGATTTATATCGAGCCATGCGATTGCTTATTCCACCAGCATGGCAATCAAATCCTGAAATGGATGACGAGTTAAAGGCCTTTTACGATTTTAACTCAATGCACATGGAGCCGTGGGACGGCCCTGCAGGCATTGTAATGACCAATGGCCGCCATGCTGCCTGCGCGGTAGATCGCAACGGCCTACGCCCTTCTCGTTACGTTATAACCAAGGATCGTATCCTCACCTTAGCGTCTGAAGTCGGTATTTGGGATTATTCCGCCGATGAAGTGATTGAAAAAGGCCGGGTTGGGCCCGGTGAGTTATTAGTGTTAGATACCTTGAATGGTCGTTTGTATCATTCATTTGAAATTGATAATGACTTAAAGCGTCGCCATCCTTACAAAGAGTGGATGGCTAAAAACAGTCAGACATTGATCCCTGCTGAGGAAATGGCTCCTACCAAACAAGGTTCAAGTGGTTTTGATAGCAAAACACTGCTGCAATATCAAAAACAGTTTGGTTTTACCCGTGAAGAATTAGAACAAGTTATTTGGGTACTTGCGAGCAAAGGTGAAGAAGCCATTGGCTCAATGGGTGATGATACGCCTATGGCAGTATTGTCGAAAAAGTCGCGTTCACTGTACGACTATTTCCGCCAAAAATTTGCTCAGGTAACCAACCCGCCTATTGATCCGTTACGTGAAAAACACGTGATGTCGTTAGCCACTTGTGTCGGTCGCGAACAAAATCTATTTAGCGAAACCACCGGTAACGCTTACCGAGTCATGTTCAATTCACCGATTTTGTTATTCAGTGATTTTAATCAGTTACTGGGATTAGACAGCACTAACTATCGCGCCAACACAGTTGATTTAAACTATGATGCCAATGAAACGTTAGAGCAGGCTATTCGTCGCATTACCGACGAAGCTGAACGCTTAGCTCGCAGCGGCACGACATTGTTAGTATTGTCTGACCGTGCTGTAGCGAAAAGTGCTCAAGTTATCCCAGCCGCTATGGCTGTGGGTTCTGTGCAAACTCGTTTAGTGGATAAAAGCCTACGTTGTGACACTAACATTATTGTTGAAACAGCTTCAGCACGCGATCCGCATCATTTTGCGGTGTTAATTGGTTTTGGTGCCACCGCTATCTACCCTTACCTCGCCTATGAATCTATTTCAGCAATGGCAAAACTGCATCAAGTCGATGATGTAACCCATTTAATGCTTAACTTCCGTTATGGCATTGAAAAAGGCTTACGCAAAATCATGTCTAAAATGGGCATCAGTACCGTAGGTTCATATCGTTGTAGCCAACAATTTGAAGCTGTGGGTTTAGCCAGTGATGTGATTGAGTTATGTTTTAAAGGCGTGATAAGCCGTATTGAAGGTGTCAGTTTTAATCATATTGCCGATGACCAGAAAATACTCCATACCGCTGCATATCGCGCCCATGTGCCATTACCACAAGGTGGTTTATTAAAGTACGTTGAAGGTGGTGAATATCACTGCTTTAATCCAGACGTGGTGAATACCTTACAAGCATCATTAAAAGACAAAAACTACGCTGAGTACAAAAAGTTTACTCACTTAGTTGATGATCGCCCAGTGGCCACGTTACGTGATTTAATCGGCATTAAAGGTCAACTAAATGCCATTGAAATAGACACGGTCGAAGGCGCTGAAAAGCTTTACCCTCGCTTTGATAGCGCAGCCATGAGCATTGGTGCTTTAAGCCCTGAAGCTCATGAAGCGTTAGCGGTTGCGATGAACCGTCTTGGTGGACGATCAAACTCAGGTGAAGGTGGCGAAGATGCACGTCGTTTCAATAGCGAACGTAACTCGGCCATCAAACAAATTGCATCGGGTCGCTTTGGCGTTACCGCGCATTACTTAGTTAACGCTGATGTGCTGCAAATTAAAGTAGCTCAAGGTGCAAAACCGGGTGAAGGTGGGCAATTACCTGGCCATAAAGTCAGTGTTGAAATCGCAGGACTTCGTCATGCTCGTCCAGGTGTGACCTTGATTTCACCACCACCGCACCACGATATTTACTCGATTGAAGATTTAGCTCAGCTGATTTTCGATTTAAAACAAATCAATCCAAAAGCCTTAGTGTCGGTCAAGCTAGTATCAGAACCCGGTGTTGGCACCATTGCAACCGGTGTTGCAAAAGCCTATGCCGATATGATCACCATATCAGGTTACGACGGCGGCACTGGCGCAAGCCCTATCACCTCGGTGAAATACGCAGGTTCACCTTGGGAGCTTGGTTTAGCGGAAGTGCATCAGTCGCTAGTAGAAAATGGTTTACGTCATAAAATCCGCCTGCAAGTGGATGGCGGCTTAAAAACCGGTACCGACGTGATTAAAGCTGCGTTACTGGGCGCCGAAAGCTTTGGCTTTGGTACAGTGCCGATGATTGCGCTTGGGTGTAAATACTTACGTATTTGTCATCTTAATAACTGCGCTACAGGTGTGGCAACTCAAGATAAAAACTTACGCGAAAACCATTATCACGGTTTACCTGAACGTGTCATGACCTACTTTGAATTTGTGGCTCAAGAAGTGCGTGAATGGATGGCTGCATTAGGGGTAACTCAATTCGAAGATTTAGTCGGACGGAGCGACTGGTTACATGCGCTTGAAGGTCAAACAGACAAGCAGCGTGGCTTAGATTTAGCACCAATTTTATATAAACCAAAAGTACAGGCAAACTCATCTCTGACTTGGAAAGAAATCAATCCGCCTTCAGATGTTGGCCAATTAAATCAAACCTTGTTAGCGGATTGTCGTAAAGCAGTTGAAACTGGCGAACCGTTTTCTTATCAATATCAAATCAATAATACCGATCGCTCGGTAGGCGCGACATTGTCAGGTTTTATCGCTACGACTGTTGGTGTAACGGGTGCAAAACAGCCGTTAACACTTGGTTTTAATGGCAGCGCGGGCCAAAGCTTTGGCGTATGGAACAGCCCTGGCCTTGAACTTAAGCTGTGCGGTGATGCTAATGATTATGTCGGCAAAGGCATGTCTGGCGGTAAGATCGTTATTCACCCACCTATTGGTAGCCCGTTCCAGAGTGAACGTAGTGCCATTATGGGTAATACCTGTTTATACGGTGCTACTGGCGGTAAGTTGTTTGCTGCAGGCCAAGCGGGCGAGCGATTCGCTGTGCGTAACTCTGGCGCTATCGCGGTCGTTGAAGGCAGTGGCGATAATTGTTGCGAATACATGACAAGCGGTATCGTGGTTATTCTAGGGAAAACTGGAGTCAACTTCGGTGCAGGCATGACGGGCGGATTTGCCTATGTATTTGACCAATTTGGTCGCTTTAATCGCCGAGTGAACACCGAAATGGTCGACACTCAAAAATTAGAATCTACCATCCACCAGCAACACTTAAAAGGCCTGATTGAAACTCACTATGCTGAAACCGGCAGTGAACATGCTCATATGATTTTAAGTGACTTTGAAAACTGGTTGGATTGTTTCGTATTAGTTAAACCAAAGAATATTGCCGTTGCTGACCTGCTAAAAATTGAGCAGAAGAGTCCGGAATTAGTGGTAAAGGCGGGGTAATCATTATGAGCAATGACTTTCAATTTATAGAAGTGGGTCGAGCTGACCCCATTAAACATGAAGCGAAAAAACGTGCTACACAATTTATTGAAATTTATCAGCCGTTTACACAACCAGAAGTAAAGGAGCAAGCTGACCGCTGTCTTGACTGTGGTAACCCGTATTGCGAATGGAAATGCCCACTGCATAACTACATTCCAAACTGGTTAAAACTGGCAGAAGAAGGTCGCATTATGGAAGCGGCAGATTTGGTGCATGAAACCAATACTCTGCCAGAAATTTGTGGCCGGGTGTGCCCACAAGACCGTTTATGTGAAGGTGCTTGTACCTTAAATGATGACTTTGGTGCGGTCACTATTGGTAATGTTGAAAAATACATTACCGATACTGCGATTGCCCAAGGCTGGCGCCCAGACATGAAGGATGTGACGCCACGTAAAGAGCGTGTTGCCATTATTGGAGCGGGTCCTGCGGGTCTTGGTTGTGCTGATGTGTTAGCTCGTAATGGTGTGCAAGCCGTGGTGTATGATAAATACCCACAAATTGGTGGTTTGCTCACTTATGGCATCCCATCATTCAAACTTGATAAAGATGTTATGGCAACCCGCCGTTCTGTGCTTGAAGGCATGGGCATTCAATTCAAAATGGGTGTCACTGTCGGCAAGGATGTGAGTTTTCAAAGCCTGTTAGACGAGTACGATTCAGTCTTCCTTGGTATGGGTACTTACACGGCCATGAAAGCTAAACTGCCTAATGAAGACGCTGAAGGCGTTATTCAAGCGCTGCCGTATCTTATTGGCAATACTCATCACATTATGGGTACTCAAGACGACGCTACCCCTTATCTAAGCCTTGAGGGTAAAGATGTGGTGGTATTAGGCGGCGGTGATACGGCAATGGATTGTGTGCGCACAGCCATTCGTCAAGGTGCTAAGAGTGTGACATGTGCTTATCGTCGTGACGAAGCCAACATGCCGGGCTCTCGCCGTGAAGTGCAAAATGCGCGCGAAGAAGGCGTTAACTTCTTATTTAATCGTCAACCCGTGGCAATTAAAGCTGAAAACGGTCAAATCGTTGGGATTGAATGCGTTGAAACCAAAATGGGAGAAGCTGATGCCAGTGGACGTCAACGCGCTGAAATCATTGCTGGTAGTGAGCAAGTGTTAGCAACCGATGCGCTGATTATAGCCTTTGGTTTCCAAGCTAGTCCTGCTGCTTGGTTTAGTGATTTTGGTATTGAAACCAACGAATGGGGATTAGTTAAAGCCAAGAAAACCGACGACAATCCATTCCAAACCACTAACCCGAAAGTGTTTGCTGGTGGTGATATGGTGCGAGGTTCTGACCTAGTGGTAACGGCTATAGCAGAAGGTCGAGATGCAGCATTAGGCATTTTAAACTATTTAGACTAACAGCTAGCCATAATAACGCTAAAAGCAGGCTAAAGATAAGCAGACCTTTAGTCTGCTTTTATTATTAGACTAAAAGCTGGAATACCGAGTTTGCTTGTGAATTTTCGCGTATCTTTTGATGCGCATTTTTTTATCTTTTTTTCGCACAATGAGTCACAATCAAAAACAACTACTAGGATTCTCTTTTGGTCACGGCTTTTTGGTTGAACTCACTAAAAAGTAACTAAAAATATTATCTTTTAATTGTGGATGCTCATCTGAAAACTTCACCCCAATATTCAATACACCTTCAATGTTTTGAACTTTAACCATGCTACCCGTTAAAATCCCTGAAAGATCAGTGTTAATCGAGATAGCCACATGTATCTCTTCGCCTTGTTCAATACTCACCGTTTTGGCGTCTACCGTAAGCAAACAGCCAGTAGAAGAAAAGTCGAGCATTTTTGCACTGATTTTATTGTCATTGTGCATAATAAACACATCTTGCTCGATATTAACTCGCAACTGATCTCTGACTTTTTTCTTGATGATAGTTTTAGGCACGCTAATGCACAGCATTCTAATAGGTTGATTAACCACAGAGAATATGGTCGATTTAAAAGCAACAATGTCTTTAAAACCGCTATTCGTCATCGCCCTTACCACAATTTCAGCGTTCACTAGCATATGCTGATAAGCCTCAGAAAAACCTTTATTGGGATACTCAATCAAGATAAACCGCCCAACCTGATAACCAATTAAGCTCGAACGTGACTGCACTGTTTTACCATTAGCAAAATGAATTTCAACGAACAATTCCATACCAATGTCAATTAGGCGAAGATCAGCATACAACGAAGCACTTACTGGCGTTGTCATTGGTTATTTACCATCGTGTTACTCATCATAATGGACCTCATTTCTATTAATCTATCGACTCCAATAACACTTAATAACATTAACATATCAGGTTTAGTTTAGTAGTCACTAGCGTAGTGCTAATCCTACCTAACCTCAATCCTGAATAATCGATGCAAAAATCATTAGCAGCCAGCTTATTTCGAGACTGCAATTGCAAATTTGGCATGTGTTTTATTAACATCACATATTGGCACATCAATCGTTAATCTACGGTAAGTCCATACAACGCAGGTAACAACACGAAGGGTTATTTGAGAGGCGTTTGTCATTCCGAGTATCGGTTACTTATACCAAACAGTGATATTTAATACTGACTATTGTATATCAACAAGGCACCAGGCTCATATCTTTAGCATTAAAGTATAATGCTAACCTGCTGTTATAAAACTGAATAACCTATTTTGATACTGCCTCTAAATATTTTTCATGGCCAAAAGTTTCACCTTAAATCACTTTTTATACTGATAGCATTATCTAACAAGCCTTCAGAGTGATTGATTAGCCTCATGCAAGAAAGTAGAATGATAACGATTATCATTTATTTTTATTTAGTTTAAAGAATAATTCCTTCATTCCTATTAAGGCAATACCTTGAATACTTTCTTAAGCAGCTTCACGTTATGGCGACAACAGCTCACATCTTCGGTGTTCAACAGATGTCTGTTGGTTGTCATTGCCTCGGTGTTTTCAACGTCTTTATGGGCACAAAGCCCGGCAGTCACGTCACACGAGATATCACACGAGACATCACCAGATCTTTTAAAACAAACACGACAAATTCTTCAATTAGCTGAATACATTGGTGTTGATTATTCAGAAGCCGTAACCGAAGGTAGTATCTCTAATCCAGATGAATTTGCTGAAATGCAGCAATTCGCTAGCATCATTATCGAAAAAACAAACCTGCTCGCCAATGATGTGCCAAATTCATTAACGGCCGATGCATTACAATTACAGCAAGCCATTGTAGACAAATCATCGCTGGATGTTATTCAAGGGCTTAGCCAAAAAATACGTAACCAGTTATTAAGCCAGTCTCCAGCATTAGTGTTACCAACACAGCTTTTAGCTAAAGAGAATGTTAAACAGCTGTTTATCGAAAATTGTTCAACATGTCATGGTGATTTAGGCCAAGGCAATGGACCACTGGCCAAATCATTGTCACCAGAGCCAACCAACTTTACTGATCAAGAACGTGCATTAAACCGTTCATTATTGGGGCTTTATGATGCGATTTCAGATGGTTTAGATGGCAGTGCGATGCGTGCTTTTAGTGAGTTAAATGATCAACAGCGTTGGTCACTGGCTTTCTATGTTGGTAGTTTAGCTTTTGAGCCAACAGCAATTACCACGAAGCACATCGAGAATGATGCGAATATTGAATTACAACAGTGGGTCAATAGCAATCCAACCCAGTTAATTCAGCAAAATGTCGAAATTGATAAAGCTCAATTAACATTACTCCGTTCACAACCTGAGTTACTGTTTCAACATGCTGACTCGCCTATTTCGGTAGCCCGCACTAACTTACAGGCTGCTGTAAAAGCATATCAAGCCAATGAGTTAGCACAAGCGCAAACCTTAGCCGTTAGCGCCTATCTCGACGGTTTTGAATTAATTGAGAACAATTTAGATGCTCACGACAGTAGTTTGCGTAAATCGATTGAAAGCCAGCTGCTTAATTTTAGAAACATCCTAAAAACAGCAGGACAGGATAACCAGGTAAATCAACAGTTAACCAGTATACTGGCTCAGCTGGACCAAGCGGACACACTACTAACGGGACAATCACTATCCAATAACGCCATGTTTTCGGCAGCATTAATCATCTTGCTACGCGAAGGATTAGAAGCACTGCTCGTTATCATTGCCTTAATGACAGTGTTAATTAAAACCGAACGTCAGGATGCGATTAAATTTGTTCACTTTGGTTGGATATCAGCACTTGCCACTGGTGTATTAACCTGGTGGGCTGCAGATAACCTGATTAGCATTAGCGGAGCCTCAAGGGAGTTAATGGAAGGTGGTGCTGCATTGCTGGCCGCATTGGTATTGTTCTATGTTGGTTATTGGATGCACAGTAAAACCCAAGGTTCTAAATGGCAAAGTTACATTAAAAATAATGTCGACCGCCATTTAAACACTGGCACGTTATGGGGTCTCACTGGGCTTGCGTTTATTTCGGTCTATCGTGAAGTCTTTGAAACGATTTTGTTCTATCAGTCATTACTGACACAAGCCATAGGCTCTGCCAGCAGCAATGAACAAGTGAGTTACTTAGTTTACGGCTTGCTAGCAGGTATGGCTATTTTAGCGGTAATTGCTTGGTTAATGATGCGCTATTCAGTTAAATTGCCATTAGCCCGCTTTTTTGCGGTGAGTTCTTACTTCATGCTTATTTTAGCGTTTATCTTGGCAGGAAAAGGGATTTCAGCGTTACAAGAAGCTGCAGTAATTAGCCTCACGCCCTTCCCTATAGATGTGTCGATTAGCTGGTTAGGAATAGCGTCTACATGGCAAGGTTTGGGTACACAAATGGTGATCGTAGTATTGTTTAGTTTACTGGCTATCCGTAATCGTACTCAAAGCCTTACTACTCACTAATGGAATCATCGTTAGAATTCGATTAGCGTTTGGTTTTATTGTTTAACATTAGGCGTTCAATAAAAAAGGCCGACTAAATATATTTAGTCGGCCTTTTTGTGTCGGAAAATCGCTTAGTAATTTACTTCACAGTAAACTTGGTATCTTCATTTCTTAACATGTACAACGCAAAACACGCGGCCCACATTGGCCATGCAGCAAAAAACAATAGGTTATTAAATGCATCAAAATATTGATTAAATGCCGATAACGTTGAAGCACCGTGCATTAGAAAGATAACCCCGTAAGTGATACGCTTTTTAATACCCAATACAAACGCAAATACTAAAGCTAATTGCAGTGCACCCATAACATATGCAGCAACCTCACTCATTCCGCCTATGCCATAGAACTTCTCGAAAATTTTCATACTGTGGCCAGGATTGACGAACTTATCTAATGTCCATACCAGCATCACCACAAACACGCCTAAGCGTAAAGAAAGTAACGACCACTGCAGTTTTTTCTGAGTATCATTGCTAATTGATGTTTGCATCTTAATTCCTTAAAAAATATATAAAAATAACATCATCTAGGGTCTGTTGACCGTCTAAATAAGCTAAACTGACCATTACTGAAATTCATCAGCCGCTAATTGACCGAGTAAAGCGCAACTATGTTGCACTAGTAGTTATGCCATTTAGATCTAACGCAATGAAAATTGGCATAACATGATTGAAATAAACTTGTTAACAACAAGGTCCCTTTCACCAAGTTCATTACAGCAGAAAAAATTATGCCTATTTATCGTTATCCTAGCCGTTCACTTACCGCACTAGCTATTAGCGTAGCCTTGTATTCATCAATAGCTTCATCAATGGCTGCTGCAGCCGAAGACACCTCGTCTATCGAAGTCATTCAGGTATCAGGTAAAGCGATTAACGATAAAGGCATGTCACCTAAAAACAGCACTGTTGATGGCCCATTTGGTGACGGAATAGCATTAAAAGATATTGCCCGTTCAGTGACGCCTATTACCAGTGAAATGATTGAACAGCTTAATATCATTGATTTATCTGACATTCAAAAAGTCAGCCCTAACAGTTACTCCGCTAGCGGCTTTGGTGCATCAAGCCTACCCACTATTCGAGGCCAACTAGGCGAGTTATATCAAGACGGTGTGCGTCGCCAAGCGGGCAACAATGGTTTTGGTGTCCCCATGTCGTTTAACGCTGTCGAACAAATTGATGTGGTAAAAGGCGCACCGCCAGTGCTATTGGGCACCAGCCAACGTAATGGTGGGTTTGTTAACATACATTCTAAAGTCGCGCCTACTGACGACCAATTTACTAATCTCACCTTATCGGGTGGAAGCTGGGATCATTACCGTGCACAAATAGATGTTGGCACCGACATCGTACCCAATGAAAGCGGTATTCGCTTAAGTGCCGAACATATCGATAATGGCAGCTATTACGATTACTCAGGCTTTAAAAGCGATAGTATTTTTGTTGCATTTAGATTGTTGCCAGACGATGTCAGCACCTGGGACATTAATGTCGAATACTATGATGTTGAGTTTACCGACAACGCGGGGATCAACCGCCCGACTCAAGCGTTAATCGACAACGGTTTGTACGTTACAGGTCAAGGTGTGCAGCCTAATGGCAGCACTATAGCTGGCGCCAATGCCATCGTATCGCCAACTGGGTTGGTTGAGATAGATCGTAGCCAAGTATTAACCGACCCCGACAATATCAATAACGCCCAAACCTTTTTACTTCACAGCACCTATGTGCGTGAACTAAGCGATAAAGCGACCTTTAAAAATATTACCTATTATCAGCATCTAGAACGTGAAGAAATTGCTCAAAACAGTTTTGTTGAAATTATTGATGGCGCAGATACCGCCCAAAATAGAGTTGAATTGGCCTATCAGTGGAACGATGCTCAAAGCACCATTACTGCTGTCGATATTCGTTATAACAAAGTATTAGGTTACAGCCAATTTACCACCGAAGCGGACTTACCTATCGACTTAACGGGTCCAATTGAAAACCGCCGTATTCCGCTTACTGCTGAGCAACAAGGTCGATTAGTTGAACTGCGCCCAGGTGTGTTTGTGTCACCCGGTGCCCAGTACGATACCAATGCCGATGGCAGCGGCGATTTTTCATTGTCAGACACCACTGACTCAACCAGTTGGCAAACGGGTTTAGCCATTCAACATAACAGCCAATGGACAGATAAGTTTTCGACCAGCGTAGGTTATCGTGCCGATTTTTATAATGTAGATGCGCGCGATGCCATTGCCCCGCAAGGGCAAGTTGCAGCCAGCGATTCAATAAGTGAAATGCTTGAATCTGGCCAAATCAGTTTGAGTTACCGCCTTAGTGACGACATCACTACCTATGCCAGTGCCAGTTATAACGAGTCAACCTCAAACAGCATGGCTGGCGGCACCACATTAGGCGCCAACAACCAAATTAGTAGCCAAAACTTTGCCACCGAAAATACCCTGACTGAAGTGGGCATTAAGTACTCACCCACGGACAGTGCTTGGTATGTTGATGCGGCAGTGTTTGACCAAAAACGCAGTCTACGAAATCGTGATGGCAGCAATACCGGCATTCGCACTAAAGGCTTTGAAGCCCAAGCCTTTTATGATGCTGACCCGTTTTGGTTAAGCGCGGGCTACAGTTATTTAGACGCCCGTTATGATGACTCAGCCAGTAGCCAAGATACGGTACAAGTTGCCGATACATTTGATAATTCACGCCCAGACATTATTGCTGGCACAGGTATTGGCGCACCAAACTTCGCTTCATTTGCATCGTCGGACCGCCGTGTACAAGGCCTTCCTGAACAAACGTTCACAATTAATGGCGGAATGTCGATTACTGAGAAATGGAAAGCAGGTTTCTCCGGTCTATATACCAAGAGTTACCCATTAGACTATTTAGCGACTGTGTATATTCGCGATCAATACACGCTTAACGTTAACACTCGCTATGATTTTACCGAGCAAACAAGTTTAAGGCTGGATGTGAATAACGTGACTAACCAAAAGAACTGGCGTCCGGTGTTTGAAGGCGGTTATTTCGGATCAACATTGGTTTTTCCTGAACTACCTGTTAACGCTACCCTTACCTTACAGCATTCATTTTAAGGCTATAAATTATGTTTAAAAAAATTGTGTTATTACTGATTGCGGCATCATTAGTGGGATTATTTTTCCACTTTGATTTGCATCAATTACTGACCTTAGAGGGCCTAAAAGGCTCAATGAATGACTTTAGTCAATTACGTGAAGAGTCACCATTGTTAGTTATTGGCGGGTTCTTTTTATTGTATGTGGCCGTGACCGCATTGTCTTTACCTGGTGCCGCGATTCTTACCATCGCCTCGGGAGCCTTATTCGGCATCGTCGAAGGATTAATTATTGCGTCGTTTGCCTCGAGTATTGGCGCAACAATGGCATTTTTAGTGTCGCGTTATCTGTTGCGTGATTCAATTAAACAACGTTTTCCAGAGCGCTTAGCGGCCATTGATGCCGGAATTGAAAAAGAAGGTGGCTTTTACTTATTTACCTTACGTTTGGTACCAATATTTCCGTTCTTTTTAATCAACATGCTAATGGGCGTTACTGCATTTAAATCATGGACTTTCTATTGGGTAAGCCAAGTCGGTATGTTTTTGGGTACCTTTGTTTACGTTAATGCCGGTACTCAGCTGGCACAAATTGACAGCTTATCGAACATTTTATCGGTTAACCTTATCCTGTCGTTTGCACTATTAGGTTTATTCCCGCTTATCGCTAAGGCAATAGTCAATATGATCAAAAAACGTCGTGTATACAGCAAATGGACCAAGCCAGCTAAATTTGATCGCAACATGATTGTGATTGGCGCAGGTGCTGGTGGCCTAGTAACCAGTTATATTGCTGCCGCAGTAAAAGCTAAAGTGACCTTAATTGAAGCCGGCGAAATGGGCGGCGACTGCTTAAACTATGGCTGTGTGCCGAGTAAAGCGATTATTAAAAGCGCTAAAATTGCTCAGCAAATACGAAACGCCCATCATTACGGCTTAGAAGACAGCACTCCTGAATTTTCATTTAAAAAAGTCATGGCGCGCGTGCATCAAGTGGTTGCCGATATTGCTCCTCACGACAGTGTTGAGCGTTACACCAACTTAGGTGTCGACGTAGTCAAAGGCTATGCAAAATTAGTTGACCCATGGACAGTTGAAATTAGCCACCCAGACGGTAACACCAGTCGCTTAACCGCGCGCAGCATTGTCATTGCTACAGGTGCTCGCCCGTTTGTGCCACCGTTACCAGGCATAGAAGAAGTCGGTTATGTTACCAGTGATACCTTGTGGGATGAGTTTGCAAAACTCGATACAGCACCACAAAAATTAGTGGTACTAGGCGGCGGCCCAATTGGTTCTGAACTGGCACAAAGCTTTGCCCGTTTAGGATCCAAAGTGACTCAAGTTGAAATGGCTGAGCGCATCATGATCAAAGAAGATCTTGAAGTGTCTGAGTTTGCGACCCAAGCCTTGCAAAAAAGTGGTGTGAATATTTTAACCTCACATCAAGCGCTGCGCTGCGAACTGCGTGACGGTAAAAAATACCTTATCGTTAAGCATCAAGAGCAAGAGTTAGCGTTAGAGTACGACCAGCTTTTATGTGCAGTCGGTCGCAGTGCCCGCTTAAGCGGTTACGGCTTAGAAGAGTTAGGCATTGAAACCAACCGCACTATCGTCACCAATGAATATTTAGAAACCTTATACCCAAATATCTATGCGGCGGGTGACATTGTTGGGCCTTATCAATTTACTCACGTAGCTGCGCATCAAGGCTGGTACGCGGCAGTCAATGGACTGTTTGGCCACTTGAAAAAGTTCAAAGTCGATTACCGCGTTATTCCATGGACTACGTTTATCGATCCAGAAGTGGCTCGTGTGGGTATTAATGAATACGAAGCCAAACAGCAAGGTATTGATTACGAAGTGACTCGCTTTGATTTTGCCGAGCTTGATCGCGCCATTACCGACAGTGCTACCGAAGGGTTTATTAAAGTGATTACCCCTAAAGGTAAAGATAAAATCTTAGGTGTAACGGTCGTGTCTGAACACGCTGGTGATTTAATTGCTGAATTTGTATTGGCGATGAAACACGGCTTAGGGCTTAACAAGATTTTAGGCACCATACACAGTTACCCAACATGGGCCGAAGGCAACAAGTACGCTGCGGGTGAATGGAAGCGTAACCATGCACCAGAAACGGTGTTGCGCTGGTTAGAAAAATACCACACTTGGCGTCGTGGCTAACCATACAGAGTAATCGCTAAGGCTCGTAAAAATGGGCCTTAGCTTATAGATTCTAAATAATGTCGCTTAGGAAGTAGTTCTGGATAGCGAGTATTAGAAAATAACTCGAGATAACGGTTCTTAGAAACTTAAAGTAGGTCTCAGATAATGAAAATATTAACGCGATTTACTCAATCATTTTTACTGACTATTGGTATTTTGTTGAGCTTGCTTACCAGTAATGCGGCTATTGCGGCTGTGGATGAGTTTGAGGTGCTTTCTGATGCTAATCATCTTGTGCAGAGCCAGACAAAAATGGCACTACATGATGAGTGGAATACCTTACTCAGCCGTCATGTAAAACCGATTAATTCAGGTCACAGTAGCGCGGTAGATTACGCCGCGATACAACAAGATCGAACCATATTGACCGACTATCTCAACCAATTAAGTCTGATAACTCAAGCAGAGTTTGATGCTTGGGACAAAGCATCGCAATTAGCATTTTTAATCAATGCTTACAACGCGTGGACAGTTGAGCTTATCTTAACTAAATACCCTGACCTCGACTCAATCAAAGATCTAGGCGGATTTTTTAGTTCTCCATGGGATAAAAGCTTTATTCCGTTATTAGGTAAAACTCGCAGCCTCAATGATATTGAGCACAAACTAATTCGTGGTAGTGATCGTTACAACGACCCCAGAATCCACTTCGCGGTAAACTGTGCCAGCATTGGTTGCCCTGCACTGCGTGAAGAAGCCTACACAGGCGCTAAACTCGAGCTGCAATTAACCGAGCAAACTGAACGTTTTCTTGCCGATAGCAGTAGAAATTATGCCAAGGGAGACAGCCTGTATTTGTCTTCTATCTTTAAATGGTATGGCGATGATTTTGCCAAAGGATTTCGTAACACTCATTCTATTGAAGCATTTTTACTGCTTTATTCCAATAGTAATAAAGGTGTTCTGACACTAACTCCTGCACAGCGTCAAGCGGCAGAAAAACAACAACTCGATATTGAATTTTTAGATTATGACTGGTCACTTAATGTTGCTGGCTAATTTTCGCTGGTGCAATATCGTTGGCACAGCCTTTTACAGCAACCTTATAAAATCTAAGGTTGTGATTAGCTTGGGGCTTAGTGCTTTGTTGCTTGCTGCTGGCCTTTGGGCTGGTATAGCTCATGCTTCTGTAAACGATGTTGTAGATGTTGTAGACAAGCCGGTAACTCAAACATCAACGTCATCATGGCCAGAGATTCAATCTCGAGGCGCTAATCAAGATGTATACTTTCATGCTTGGGGCGGCGATCCGCAAATAAATCGTTATATTCAATGGGCCGCGAAGCAAGTTAAGCAGCAGTATCAAATCAATTTACACCATGTAAAACTCACCGACACCAGCGAAGCGGTCAGCCGAGTATTGGCCGAAAAATCAGCAAACAATGATCATCAAGGTCAAGTCGATTTAGTGTGGATTAACGGTGAAAACTTTGCCGCCATGGCCAAACATCAGCTACTAGCACCAAATTGGGTTGATCGATTACCCAACTTTGGCTTAACCGACCCAGACAATAATCCTGCGATGACCCGCGACTTTGGTGTGCCAACACAAGGGATGGAAGCACCATGGGGTAAAGCTGCGCTGACCTTTTACTACGACAGCCTAGTGACCACATCACCACCACAAACCTTGCAACAATTAAGTCTATGGGCCAAACAACATCCAGGCCGATTTACCTACCCTAAACCGCCTGACTTTTTAGCCACCAGCTTTTTAAAGTACGCCTTAATTGTACTGAACAACTCACAGCCTGAAGCGATTAAAAATCTTCTTTATCAACCCGCTACAACACAAAGCCAAGCTTTGCTATTACCAGTGCTTTGGCAATATTTAGATGAACTACATCCGCATTTATGGCGTAAAGGCCAACACTTTATGTCTAGCGGCATGGAGCTTCGCCGCTTAATCGGCGATGGAGAAATTGCTCTAGCGTTTACCTTTTCAGCCGCTGAAATTCCCGCGGCCGTTGCCCGTTTTGAATTACCCGACAGTAGCCGCAGTTATCGCATGCAAGATGGCAGTTTGAGCAATATTCATTTTATCGCTATTCCCTATAATGCCGCTCATCGGGACAGCGCTAAATTAGTGGTTAACTTTTTACTCAGCCCACAAGCTCAAGCACACAAACAGCAAGCGAATATATGGGGCGACACCAGCGTGTTAGCATTATCAAAGCTGACTGCCGAACAGCAGACTTGGTTTGAGCCACCCGCTCAGTCACATCCCAGTGCCACTATTGCTAACCAAGCAATCAGCCCAGCGTTAAGCGAGCCAGATCCAAGTTGGAGTAAGGTTATTACAAAGCTATGGTTACAACGCTATGGAGTGATGCAATGAGCACTATAGCCAAGCTGTTCAATCCAATTGTGCGCTTCAGTCCATTTATGATGATGGCTTTGTTACTGATCCCTGTATTGGGTGGGTTAATTGGCGTTATTCTGCCTGCGTTTGGCTGGATCCCAGCACTCGATCAAACTCATTTTAGCTTGAATGGTTTTCAGCAATTATGGCAAACACCAGGCATTGGCCACATGGCGTTATTGAGTATCACCACCAGCTTGGTGAGTACCTTGTTGGCCTTTTTAATCACTATATTGATCCTAGCAAGTTACTTTACCAGTCCGTGGCTGGGTTATATTCAACGCCTTTTAGGACCTATTTTGGTTATCCCTCATGCTGCTGCAGCCATTGCTATTGGATTTCTTATCACCCCGTCTGGCATGTTGTCTCGCTTAGTTTCACCTTGGTTAAGTGGTTGGGATGCACCACCAGATTGGCTATATCCACACGATGCGATGGGGCTGAGTATTATTCTAGGCGTGACCTTAAAAGAACTGCCTTTTTTATTGCTGATGGCGTTGGGCGTATTAACACAACCCGACCTTGGGCAAACATTACGGGCGCAGCATAAAGTGGCATTAAGCTTAGGCTATTGCCCAATGACGGCATTTTTCAAAGTGGTTTTACCCAGTTTATATCCCCATTTACGCTTACCAATATTAGCTGTATTGGCTTATGCCAGTGCCAGTGTAGAAATCCCCTTAATTTTAGGCCCTAACAATCCACCGACATTGGCTGTGGCAATTATGCAGTGGTTTCATGACGTGGACTTAAGCCTACGCATTAAAGCGTCTGCTGGGGCAATATTACAAATTCAGCTGACGTTATTCGTATTAGCCTGTTGGTGGTTACTCGAACGCTTAGTGAGTCAATTTGCTAAGCCGATGTTAACCAATGGCGAGCGCGAATACGGCGGCGCTATCATCCAAAAAATTACCCATGTCATCACCGCCTTAATGTTAACTATCATCGGTTTGGCATTAGTGGGAATGCTGTTGTGGTCTTTTGCTGGCTTTTGGCATTTTCCTGATGCCTTGCCACAACAATTTGTGATACTGCATTGGCAAGCGGCATTGCAACAAATGCACACGCCACTTATCGACACGGTACTGATTGCCCTCTGCGCCACCGCTGTGGCGATAACCTTAACCTTACTCACCTTAGAAGCGGAGCAGCACAGTGGGAAATCGCTATCGCTGTTGGGCAGTGTATTAATTTATCTGCCTTTGCTTATTCCAAGCATCGCATTTTTATTTGGTTTGGTGTGGTTACTTGAGCAAGTCAACAGCCAACATACTTTTATCAATGTGGTACTGGCCCATGTGTTGTTTGTATTGCCTTATGTGTTTTTATCGCTGGCCAGTAGCTATCGTCGTTTAGACCCACGCTTTAGTATTGTTGCGGCCAGTCTTGGTGCCACTAAAGCTAAAATCTTTTTCAGGATTAAACTGCCCATGTTAATTGGGCCGATATTCATTGCTTGCGCACTCGGTTTAGCCATTAGCTTTAGTCAATACTTACCCACTTTGCTTACCGGTGGTGGGCGTATTAACACCATAACCACCGAAGCAGTTTCGCTCGCCAATGGTGGAAGTCGCAGGATCAGTGCCGTATATGCGTTAATGCAAATGATCCTCCCTGCTTTAGGTTTTTTACTGGCTTGGCTATTGCCAAAGATCATTGTCAAAAATCATCGCCAAAAATGATGACCAAAATGATTACCGAAATGTTAGTTAAGCGTCAGCAACAAGGAAAATAATGCAAACATTCGCGAGTACTGCCAACCGTTCAAATACAACCTCAACATCAGAACTCACCATTGATGGGTTGATTTTGAGTCGCCAGCAACAACACTTACTATCATTAAGTGCGACTATTCGTGGCGGTGAAATCTTAACCATTATGGGCCCGTCTGGCAGCGGCAAATCAACGTTATTAAATTGGTTAACAGGCATGTTGCCAGCGGGATTTAGTGCTGAAGGTCAATTGCATTTAAACGGCCAAAATATTACGAAAACAGCCAGTCATTTACGCCATATTGGTTTGCTCTACCAAGACCCGTTATTGTTCCCGCATTTATCTGTGGCTGGCAACATCGGCTTTGCTATGCCGCCAAGCCCCAAAGTACAGCGACAAGCGGCAATTAGTGAAGCATTAACCCAAGTGGGTCTTGGCGGATTAGAGCAACGTAACCCACAGAGTTTATCTGGCGGTCAGCAAGCCAGGGTGGCATTGCTGCGAGTATTACTGAGTCAGCCTAAAGCCATATTATTAGATGAACCCTTTAGTAAGCTCGACAGTCAATTACGTCAAGAGATCAGACAGCTCGTTTTTGATCAAATACGCCAACACCAGCTACCCGCCATTATGGTCACTCACGATCAAACTGATGCCGATGCTGCCGAAGGTAAGATCATCTCACTTGATAAAATAAATTGAATAAATAACCAATCGATTAATTGGAATAACCTTATGCTAGATAGATTTATCACCCCAGTAATAAAGCCACTGTTAGCGCCCGTTGTGCTGCTACTAGACAAAAAGAATGTCCATCCCGATCAGCTCACCTTAGTCGGTTTCGGTTTCGGCATGTTGGCAGTACCGTTACTGGCATTACAACTTTGGTATGGCGCGTTGTTTTTTATTGCACTGAATCGGATTATCGACGGACTAGATGGCGCCCTTGCTCGCCATCAGAAACACACCAGTGCTGCGGGTGGCTATTTAGATATTTGTGTCGACTTTCTGTTTTATGCGGCCATTCCACTCGGGTTCGCCTTAGCCAACCCTACTGAAAACGCCTTAGCCGCGGCAGTGTTGTTAACCGTGTTTATCGGCACTGGCTCGAGCTTTTTGGCCTTTGCCATACCGGCCGAAAAGCTACATTTACCTCGACCACAATTTGCCAATAAGAGCTTTTATTTTTTAAACGGCCTAACCGAAGGCACCGAAACCATCGCCTTCTTTGTCGCATTTTGTTTGTGGCCGGCTTATTTTCCTGAGCTTGCCTATAGCTTTGCTTTTTTAGGCGCGATTACTATCTTCACCCGTATACACGGCGGCTATCACACTCTGAAAAATCATACCTTGGAAAAAAACACTTCAGTTAATCCATCTCAACGAGGTAAATCAACATGATGGACGATATTTCATCCATTCGACTCGGGGCATTTTTAACGATATTGATAGTAATGCTGCTACTGGAGTTTTGGTTGCCAGCTAGGCATTTACCCAACAGAGCCAACGCACCGAAACCAGCTACGCGCTGGATAGGCAATATCGGTTTATTGGTGATTTCAGCAATAGCAGCCAGATTAGTGTTACCAATAGGATTAGCAGGTATTGCACTGTACTGTCAGCAGCAACAATGGGGGCTGTTCAATTATATTGCATTACCTGATTGGGCTAGCATCACCATAAGCTTATTGTTATTAGACCTAGTAATTTATTGGCAACACAGGCTGTTTCATCGTGTACCTTTATTGTGGCGATTACATAAAGTTCATCATGCTGACGTTCATGTCGACAGTACTACTGCATTGCGGTTTCACCCATTAGAAATCATCGCCAGTATTGGGATTAAAGCATTAGCGATCATCCTACTTGGGGTACCAGCCAGTGCAGTGATCTTATTTGAGATTTTATTAAATGGTTTAGCCATATTTAACCATGCCAATATCCGGTTATCACCAAAGCTAGAACGCATCGTTAGAACCGTATTAGTGACTCAAATATTGCACCGAATTCATCACAGCCAAATAATGCGCGAGAGCAACAGCAACTTTGGTTTTAGTATTGTGTGGTGGGATCGGTTATTTGGTACTTATTCTGCTAAGGCGAGTAAAGCAGACGAGGACCTCGATATAGGGTTAATCGAATACCCAAACGCGAAACAAAACGCTTGGCTAACAGGGTTATTATGGATGCCGTTTACCCATAAAAAATAACGGTTTGATTTGGTTTTAATTAACACTGGTTTTACACCATACGCGCAATTAAGCCCAACTCACTGTATTTACGCCATAAATAGAACGCTGCACTGTTAGGTGTGAATTTATAGAAGTATTTATTATACATTTTTGTGATATGTGACTGCCGAAGCACTTGATTAATCGATGATACTTTACCACTATATTATTAATATATTGCTAAAGGATAGAGATACTATGATCGGTTTCACCCAAAGTTTGAAAACTAAAATAGCCGATTTAGAACACCAATTAGTCACTCATAAACAGCAACATTCAGATGACTTAAATCAATTACAACTGACAATTTCGCAGTTAAGTCAGCAATTAAATTACTCTAATAGCCAATCGGAATATGATTCCGCACGCGCCAATTTACAATTACTGGGCGCAACGATGCTCAACGATATTCGCGACACCACCTTGGCAAACTCAATTAAGTTAGATGAAGAAAAAAAAATGCTATCTGAATTAGATAAGTTATTTAATCAGACACATGTAGCGATTGGTAACTTAAAAAAACGAGCTGGGCATCTAAATGAGCATGCTGAAAAAAGCATGGCTACTGCCGCAGACTTAAATCATTCGGCCAATGGAATAAGTAGTTTAGTTTCATCTATCCAGCAAATTTCTGAACAAACCAATCTACTTGCTCTTAATGCAGCCATTGAAGCTGCAAGAGCAGGCGATGCAGGTCGTGGCTTTGCTGTGGTGGCAAGCGAAGTGCGCCAACTGGCCAGTAATGCTCATGATGCCAGCGCTAATATTGAAAAATTAGTCGCCACTGTCATTGAACAAACAGAACAAATTAAGAGTGTGGTAATTACCAACCAAACTTGCTCTAGGGATATTGCAGTATCGTCAGAACAAATTGATCAAGTGGTGACTGATGTATTAGAAAGCTCAGGCGTGATGAAACGAGTCATTGGTGAAGCCTCCATGACCGCTTTCTTAACAACGGTAAAACTAGATCACAGCGTATGGAAAAGTAATGTATACAGCGTGTTGGCAAATAAAGATCTAAATGCCTGTGTTAATAGCCACACGGAATGCAGACTTGGCAAATGGTATTACAAAGGCGAAGGTCAAAATTTTGCCAGCTTATCCAGTTTTAAAACTATTGAACAACCGCATACAACCGTACACAGTGCAGGCAAAGCAGCTGTTATAGCCATGCAATCGGGTGATGAATCGACTATTTTGACTCATCTTGAAACCATGGAACAGGCCAGTATCGATGTGGTTCGAGCAATCGATCACTTGCTCATGCAAAGCCAGCAATAAAATAACTTAAACCATTACAGTCCTTAAATATAAACCATTAAAAATCATTACTTAATCAACGGTTATGTGACGATTAGTTATATTTAAAATAATTTGCACTTTTTCAAGGTTAATAAACATCCAATACATTGATTTAAAAAAAGTATTACGGTCTAATAACATCATGGTAATTAGCACATAGTATTGTATGAGTTTTCTGAATGATTTTTTCCTGCTAAGCGATGATAACAATGCAAATGAGTTAATAGACAACTGGCGAATAAGTGCACTAAGGATAATTTTATCCTCGGGTTTATTACTGTGCCTTGCGATCGCGTTTGACACCTTTAGCTCAGCTTTTCAGCTCAATTATTTATGGGTTATCGCGAATACCTTAGGTTTCACTTCGATACTATTTTTACTGCTACTAGCCAGTAAGCGATTTTATCATGCTTGTGCACATCTACTCCTTGTATCCATAGTGTTGGCAAGTTTTGTAATGAACTTAACTCTAACTGACTTAACCTTAGCGAAAATTGGCAGTATGCTGATATTTGTTTGTCCAGCGATTGCACTTATATTGTTAGGTCGTAGAGTGGCAATCTGTTATGCCTTATTAAACATCGCGCCCTTTTATATCATTTTGCATGATATCAACCTGTCTCAATACACCAATATAAATAAGCAACTCCCTGATGCAAGTTGGTATATTACTGGAGTGGTTTTTCTATTTTTTAATATCTGTGTGCCTTTAGCAGTAGCAAGAACCATTGTCGCAGCCAAACGTCTCAATGAAGCAACATTAAATTCAAACGCTTATCTAAAAAGTAAAAATGAGCTTTACCACACTTTTTTTGCAGAATCGACTACCCCGAAGATCATTGTCGATGATATGGGGAAAATCACTGATGCTAACCAACAAGCTATTGATTTACTCAAATTACCTAAAACATTAAATAGCGAAACGTTATTGCTTTCGTCTGTCATGCCAAACTTAAAAACTTGTGACGCAGCTAAGCAAGAACAAATATTGCACTTCAATAATACCTATCAGCGAGTTGTCCATCAGCAACTAACCGATGCTAACTTTTGTGTTTATGAATTTCATGATTGCAGCGCAGAACAGAGCATTAAAGCTAATTTGGCCGCCATGGAACAAGAGAACAGACGTCTACGTTATCGCGATGCACAAACACAGTTGCCGAACCGAGATTGGTTTGAACTGCAATGTGACCGCCTAATAGCAAAATATCGAAAAGGCTTTTATGTGGTTGTGGCTCAAAGCGCCAATAACGACTATTTAAATATAAAATTTGGTAACCATAATTCCCAAACTATCACTAAAACAGCCTTTAAACGGCTGCGTAACGATATTGAAGGACCTTTATTATGTGCTCATATTGGACCAGGGAAAATTGCCTTTATTCTTGGTAGCCTTAACGAAACGGATCTTTATAGTGCCTTGCCTAAAATCAAACATATTTTAGATGAAGATTACAATTTACTAGGAGTTAAGTCTTCGCAATCATTTCTATTTGGTATTGCCCATTGCCCAGAACACGGAGATGCAAGCGGTAAAGTTGTCGCTCATGCTATCGAGGCGCTTAAATTAGCCAATACCCACGATGTATTTAGCTTATATGACCAAACCAATTCACAAAGCTTTTTAGAGAAATATGAAATATCGATGTTGCTCGATGAAGCACTACAACAAGGTGAGCTTACCGTTCATTATCAACCTAAAGTCATGGCATCAGGACAATGTATCGGCCTTGAAGCGTTGGCTCGATGGCACAGTCCCATTTTAGGTACTGTATCACCAGCGGTATTTATCCCTATTGCAGAAGAGTACCGAATGATCAGCCGTTTAACGGATTTGGTAGTACAAAAAGTTTGCTCGCAAATCCACCAATGGACCCAGCAAGGGCTTAACTGTGTACCGGTAGCGATTAATATCTCATTAATTGACTTCAGCCAAACTGACTTTATGTCTAAGTTAGTCAAGCATTTGGCAGACTTTACTGTCAGCCCGAAACAAATTGAGCTGGAGTTAACCGAAACTTCATTAGAAGCCAATCAAGCTCACTCGTTAATATTAATGAAAACCTTACAATCATGGGGATTCACTATCTCGGTGGATGATTTTGGCGTGGGTTATTCCAATATAGCGCGCTTAGCTGACTACCCTATCAATAAACTTAAGTTAGACCGTTCACTAATAAGCCAAGTTACCACTTCAGCTCGTCAGCAAAGCCTTGTCCGAGCCATTCATAACATGTGTGAAGAACTCAGTATAAAATGTGTTTCAGAAGGCGTAGAAACAGCTGAGCAGGTAAAGATTATGGCTGATATGGGCTGTAAGGAATTTCAAGGGTTTTATTTTTCAAGACCCATTACGCCAAAGCAATTTTTTGCTCACGTCAGTCAAAAGGGACTGGTATTTGAGCATCAAGACACTTTAATAAAAGCTTAGCAATAAGTACAAAAATAATGAGGAAACTAATCATATGAAACGTGACATACATAATAATAAAATGAGTCGGCTTTTTTACTAACTTAAAGCGACCATGGTATATTAGCGCCCATTCGTATTTGCTCATTCTGTTAAGGTTCACTCATGAAAATCGGTATTATTGGCGCAATGGAGCCAGAAGTTGTTCATTTAGTTCAAGCTATTGTAGATCCAGTACATACAACAATTGCTGGCATCGAATTTATTAGCGGCAGCATTGCCGGTAAAGACGTGGTAGTAACCCGTTCAGGTATCGGTAAAGTGGCAGCCAGTATTGCGACCACATTGTTAATCGAAAAGTTTGCCGCTACCCATGTAATTAACACCGGTTCTGCTGGCGGTTTTGTTGATTCATTGGCGATTGGCGATATTGTTATTTCATCAGAAGTGCGTCATCACGATGTAGACGTGACAGCGTTTGGTTATGAAATTGGCCAAATGGCTCAGCAACCTGCTGCATTTATGCCTGATAGCACCTTAGTTAATGCGGCCAAAAGTGCTGTCGCTGAATTAGGTGAAGTTAAGGCAATTGAAGGGTTAATTTGTACTGGCGACAGCTTTATTTGCGATCCTGTTCGCACAAAAGTCATGCGTGAAAACTTTCCAACAATGGCAGCTTGTGAGATGGAAGGCGCAGCGATTGCACAAGTATGTCACCAGTTTAACGTGCCATTTGTAGTTATTCGCTCGCTATCAGACAATGCAAATAATGACTCACCAGTTGATTTTGACTCGTACATAATCAAAGCAGGTATGCATTCAGCAATGATGGTTATTGCTCTATTACAACAGCTGTAATCGGTCTACACTTAGCTCGGACTCGCTATGGGCCGAGCTAAGCTCGCTTCATAAACAATACAACAGCACATTATTGAGTATCTATGGTCAATCAATTATTCAATCCTCAATTACTGAGCCAAGACGGCGGATTGCTTCAGAGCTGTTGTATTTTATTTTGTGCATTAATATTAGCTCGCTTCGCGCCAATTCCCCGAGATTTACAGCCCCTATTATGGTTCAATCGTTTAGCGGTATTAATTTCCAGTAAAGTTAACCACCCAGAGCGAGCGGTGAGCCAGCAACTTATCGCTGGGATTTTAGCCACACTTATTTTGATAGTACCTAGCGGGATTATCGTCAGTTTCTTACTCAGCCTTGCCGCCTACCCATGGTTTTTCGAACTCATTATCTTGTATTTTTGTTTATGTGATTCAGCTTTTAAACCAGTAGCAGAAAAGGTCGTTACAGCAATAAAAAAGGGTAATAAGCAGGACGCAAAACAACTACTCACCCCATGGGTAAGCCAAAATACTCAAGTGTTGTCTGAAGTCGGTTTAAGTAAAACCACCATTGAGAAGTTATTCACCACTCCCATTTACGGCACCTTAGCAACCATATTGTTTTTTAGTTTAGGCGGCGCCACCATGGCATTAGTGGTGCGGATGTTAAGGCAATTAGAACATTGCTGGCCACCGTATCATCCAAACTTTCATATTTTTTCAAGTTTTGTTGGCCAATTCAATCGGGTGGTTTTTTTCATTCCAACTTTGTTATGGCATTGCTCGTTAGCGATTCAGTTTGGACAACTGGGTATGAGGTCTATTTTTTCGCAGCCAATATCAGCTCAAGCCAATAAAAATCAGTTAAATAATCATTACAGCAGTTATGCGTTAGCGGCTAAGTTATTGAAAATAGAGCTTGGTGGCCCCCAGCAATTTATCGAAAATGGTAAGACAACTCGGGTCGATTTACCGAAAGTAAAAGCGGGTCCCTTGCCAGATCATCGTTACATAAGCCAAGCAATCACAGTGACACAAACCGCTAACCTATTCTGGATAAGCTTAACGTTATTATTGCCATTAATATGGACAGGATTAAGATTACTTTAAACGTATAAATCTTGTTTTAAACAGGCTATTATTTAGCAATTATGAATCAATATTTGTCTATTTTGTCTGTGCGACTTATTCGCTTGTTAATATAAGAATATTACATCACAAGGTAATTGCATTTTTACAACATATTAACCTTTTAAATAACAAAAAATTGATTATTGTCTACTTAAAAACCTGTTTAGGAATATAGCTTTGTTCAACAACTTACATGTATCGTTAACGACTCCGGCATTATTATTCCCAGCAATTTCTTTATTGCTATTGGCCTACACTAATCGTTTTTTTTCGTTAGCGGCATTAATCCGACAATTAAGTAACGACAAAAAACCGGTGCAAGGCGAGCAAATTAAAAACTTACGCCAACGCATTATTATCATCCGAAAAATGCAAGAAGCCGGTGTCAGCAGCTTTGCCCTATGTGTGTTTTGCATGATTTTGATTTATGTTGGTTTTAACCAAATTGGTTCGGTAGTCTTTGGGTTAAGTTTATTACTGTTATTGTATTCGTTAATTTTATCTGTAATCGAGATCCGTATTTCAGTCGATGCTCTCACGATTCACCTTGAAGAGTTAAGTAAATGAGTCAGTGGATCTATTTTTTTGATTTATGTGGTACCGCGGTATTTGCCCTTTCGGGAGCGTTAGCTGCGGGCAAGCATCGTATGGACCCCTTTGGCGTTATCGTGTTGGCTTCTGTTACTGCAATTGGTGGCGGCAGTATTCGCGATGCGTTAATAGGTGCCACGCCAGTTTTTTGGATCCGCGATCCTAATTATATGCTCGTCATTCTTGCGACCGTAATAACCTGCTTAGTGTTAGTGCGTAAACCGCATAAATTACCCCCTCGCTCATTATCTATTGCCGATGCACTCGGTTTAGCACTATTTACCGTAATTGGTGCAGAAAAAGCCTTATTGCTTGAATTATCTGGTATGGTCGCGGTAGTAATGGGATTAATAACCGGTGTCGGTGGTGGTATTATCCGAGATTTGTTATGTAGGCAAATTCCAATGGTGTTGCGAACGGAAATTTACGCAACCGCTTCCATCGTTGGAGGGATCTGTTATACCTTAAGCATATTTGTCGGCATGGATAGCATGACATCGATGTTGATCGCTATGTTCAGCACGCTAATCATCCGTCTGAGTGCTATCCGCTGGCACTTATCTTTACCGGCTTTTGATTTGAAAACAAAGAGAATTTAATGTGCGAATAATCTTCATATTATGCTGTTTGCTATTGAGCTTTCCGAGCAAAGCCAATATTGGCGATATGCCTCGAGAACAACAACTTGCGATGCAATACATGGAAGCGCTCACGGATCATGACTATACCGTCCTGCGTCGTTTCTACTCTCGCGACACAGTATTTTACGATAAAACAGCCAATACGACTTACACTGGTGGTCGGCATATTATTGCGTTTTTACAACGGGCTCACGAAGGCGTATTAGAATACCGTTTAAACGTAGAACACATGTTTAATACCGGCTCTCTCGTGGTGATTATCGGCAGTTACCGATTACGAGGTCCCGGCGATCAATATGGTAAACCCGGTAAAATTATCGACCTTGCAGTACCAGGCGTCACCACACTAAAATTTGATAACAATACTGAGCGCTTAATTGAACAAATGGACTTAATGGATTATCAAACCATGTCTGACCAACTTGAATCTCAGTAATGTTGCCCGCATCAATTAATCATCGATTGACCATGTATCAGACATAAAAAAACGGCTTAGTGATAAGCCGTTTTTTATTCGTTAACATTCGTGATTACTTTAAAATCACTTTAGCAAATTTGCGTTTACCCACTTGGAATACCGCTTCAAGACCTGCATTAAAAATTTGGCGACTGTCTTCAATCTTCTCGCCATCCATTTTAACTGCGCCTTGCTTAATCATACGCATACCGTCAGAGGTTGAACCCACAAGGCCTGCATCTTTAAGTAAGTTAGCAATTGCTATGCCTTCTCCCGCTTCTAATACCACTTCTTCGATGTCATCAGGGATGGCACCTTTTTGAAAACGGTCGATAAAAGCTTGATGTGCCGCTTGTGCTTGCTCTTCATCATGAAAACGAGCAATGATTTCTTTGGCTAACAAAATCTTGATGTCGCGTGGATTTGTGCCATTTTCAACGTCTAACTTGAATTGGGCTAATTCAGTTAACGGACGGAATGACAACAGTTCAAGATAACGCCACATTAAGTCATCAGAAATCGACATCAGTTTGCCAAACATTTCGTTGGCAGGCTCGCTCACACCAATATAATTATGCGCCGATTTAGACATTTTCTTAACGCCATCTAACCCTTCAAGCAATGGCATCATGATGACAGTCTGCGGCTTTTGGCCTTCAGATTTTTGCAGTTCACGGCCCATAAGCAGGTTAAACTTTTGATCTGTTCCGCCTAATTCAACATCGGCTTTCAATGCAACTGAATCGTAACCTTGTAATAAAGGGTACATAAATTCATGGATCGCAATAGATTGACCTGATGCATAACGCTTTTTAAAGTCGTCGCGCTCCATCATCCGGGCAACGGTTTGCTGTGATGCTAAGCGGATCATGCCAGCAGCGCCTAATGGCTCTAACCAGCTAGAATTAAATTCGATGCGGGTTTTTGCTGGGTCTAAAATTTTATAGACCTGCTCTTTATAGGTTTCTGCGTTAGCAAGCACTTGTTCACGAGTCAGTGGCGGACGGGTGCTGTTTTTACCACTAGGATCACCGACCATACCGGTAAAATCACCAATCAAGAAAATCACTTCGTGACCAAGCTCTTGAAAAGTACGCATTTTATTCAAGATGACCGTGTGACCTAAATGAATATCTGGAGCGGTAGGATCTGCACCTAACTTGATGCGTAATGGACGCCCTTCTTTCAGTTTCTCAAGCAAATCCGCTTCAAGTAATATCTCATCGGTACCGCGCTTAATCTCTGCCAATACTTGATCTAAATTCGCCATCTCTACTGCAACTCCCAGGGCTTGCACAAAAAATAAAGAGGTCTATGTTACTTGTTAGCCACAGCAAATGAAAGAGTGTACACTTAGCGGATAATAACGAAAGAGAGAAATTGGTAACAGAGTCAATGGCAAAGCTTCTTACTTTATTCACATTGCTGCCAAAAGCACATCAAATCACATTATCTTTACTGGTGATTCTAACGACATTTATTCTGATGTTTCCATCGGAAGACGCTCAAGCATCTAAACAAACCCGATTGGTAAGTCAATCTGCTGACAAATCAGATATAGAAACCAATGAACGTTATGCTATTCCCTTAGCCTTTCGCACCCCAACTGCACCGAGTCATAATGACCGTATCGTTGATGATGAATCGACTGATTTCATATCAAATGATGCCCTTGCATCAAGTGATAATAGTGAAGAAGTAAGCAGTGGCGAAACTCCTGACGATGAAGCATTTTCCCAACATCTTGCCATGTTGCAAACCAGTACTTCTGATATCGATGGCATGATTAATGATCTCGATCAGCAAGTTGCCACTCAAAAAGCCAAAATAAAACAACAAGCGGCTAACGATGATTATAGTGTTGAATACTATGAAGTCGCTAAAGGCGATACCTTAGGCGGCTTATTTAGCCGTGCAGGACTCAGCGCTAAAGATGTCTATGACATTACCCAATTACCCTTAGCGAAAAAGAATCTGCTAAAAATTATGCCGGGCGAAGAAATCGCCATCAGTAAAAATGCCCAAGGTGAATTACAAGAATTAACCTACCGCATGGATAAAGTGTCGACCTTAATTATCAGTCAACATAATGAAAAATACAAAGAAACGGTGAACACTAAAGAAGTCGTTAATCGCACCTCGTTTATTAGCGCCAATATTAAAAGCAACTTTTGGAATGCCGCTGCCGATGCAGGCTTGTCTGGTAACCACATTATGGAGTTGGCCAATATTTTTGGTTGGGATGTCGACTTTGCCCTCGATATTCGCAAAGGCGATCACTTTTCGTTGTTATTTGAACAAGAATACGCCGACGGTCAATTTTTACGTAATGGCAATATTCTCGCGGCAGAGTTTATTAACCAAGGGGAACGTTACACCGCAGTACGTTATACCGACGGTGAATACTATTCAGAGAATGGCAGTAGCATGCGTAAAGCCTTTTTACGTTCGCCAGTAGACTTTAAATATGTCAGTTCTAACTTTAACCCGCGTCGCTTGCACCCAGTAACAGGGCAAATTAAAGCCCACCGCGGTGTTGATTATGTCGCCGCCATTGGCACGCCGATTAAAGCGGCTGGTAAAGGTAAAGTGGTTGAGGCTGGTTATAACCAGTTTAATGGCAACTATGTCTTCATTAAGCACAACGAAACCTACACCACTAAGTATTTACATTTAACTAAGCGCAAAGTAAATCGTGGTGAAACGGTTAAACAAGGCCAAATAATCGGTACTCTGGGTAAAACAGGCCGAGTCACTGGCGCTCATTTACATTATGAATTTATTGTAAATGGGGTTCATCGCAATCCACGAACTATCGATTTACCTAAATCAATGCCAATTGATCGCAGAGAGAAGAACAAATTCGCTGCACTCAGCAAGCAATTGATGACAAAACTAAAATCAAATCAACAACAGCAATTGGCAAGTAATTAATAAACGGTTTAATTGCTGCTTACAGAGAGTCACTTCATGTCTAAGCCAGAATATTTTATCGGTCTAATGTCAGGCACAAGCATGGATGGTGTGGATGCGGTGTTGGTTGATTTTTCGGCCGAACACCCCGTGCTAATCGCCAGCCATACAGAAGCTATTCCTGCGCATTTATTAAAAGGTTTACAGCGTTTATGTCAACCCGAGACAGATGAAATAAACCGCTTAGGTAGGCTCGACCGCAGTGTCGGCAAATTGTTTGCTCAAGCCGTTAATCACTTATTAGCGAAAACAACAGTGACTGCCGCGGAGGTTATCGCGATTGGTTCTCATGGACAAACCGTGCGTCACATGCCCAATTTAGAAATGGGCTTTACCTTGCAAATTGGCGACCCAAACACCATTGCCATTGAAACCAATATCGATGTTATTGCTGATTTTAGACGTAAAGATATCGCCCTTGGTGGCCAAGGCGCACCGTTAGTTCCGGCATTTCATCAACAAGTGTTTGCTCAACCTGGCCACTCAAGAGTTATTTTAAACATTGGCGGCATTGCCAATATCACTTATTTACCCGGCAATAGTGAACAAGTGTTAGGTTTTGATACAGGCCCAGGTAACAACTTAATTGATGCCTTTATTCAACAAAACTTAAACCAACCTTTTGATGAAGATGGTGCTTGGGCAGGTTCTGGTACTACTCATCCAGACTTACTCAAGCAGCTATTATCACACTCTTATTTTTCACTAGCCTACCCTAAAAGCACTGGCCGAGAGCTATTTAATCGAGCTTGGCTTGAGCAACAACTCGCTGACTATAGTCATTTGGATCAACAAGATATTCAATCCACATTACTTGACCTTACTTGTCATAGTATTGCCAATGACATTAATAAATTGTCACCCAATGGGGAATTGTTTGTTTGCGGCGGTGGCGCGTTAAATAAAGCCTTAATGCAGCGACTAGCCACTTTGGTTCCCGGCTATAAAGTCGATACTACCAGCGCTTTAGGTGTTGATGCGAAATGGGTTGAAGGGATTGCTTTTGCATGGTTAGCAATGCGTTATCACCATGATTTACCCGCAAACTTACCGGCCGTCACGGGTGCGTCACGCACTGCTATATTAGGTGGTCGCTTTAAAGCAAGATAAATACACCAATATGTGCGGTTTACTTTTGCAATTGTGGCCTCAATGTTATGATGCCCACAAATTTGCCCAATCGTTTGAAATTGGGCAAAGCCGTAACTTAAGATGAGAGTCAATATGAGCAACAAAACCAAAAGTGTGTCTGAACTGATGAATCTAACGCCAGAAGGCCGTTACGATTATATGGTTGAACAAATTAAGTCAGAAAAAATCATTTGGACACTTCAAGATCAAGATGGTTGCGTAATGTTAACCACTGAAGATGAAGATTGTATTCCAATGTGGCCATCTGAAGAAACGGCTGCACTTTGGGCTGTTGATGAATGGAAAGACTGTGAACCATTAGCTATTCCACTAGACGAGTTTCAAGAACGTTGGGTGAGCGGCATGGAAGATGATGATTTATTTATTGCAGTGTTCCCAGTACAAGAAGACTTAGGTGTCGTTGTGCCGCCGTTTGAAATGAACGGACGCATTTCACCAAAGAAACAACAAAAGCATTAATGTGTTATGACAATAATCAGCTCTGAATCAAACGAAGCAGATAAGGTAACCGTCAAACCACGTTTACCTAAACGACTTATTGGCTTAATGGTTATCTATACATTATCGTCCATCAGTGGATTAATGGCCGCCAGTTCACTATCAGAGTTAAGTGCAATGTTATGCATTTTGACCTTGATGATGGTATTAGCAATTATCGGTCGCCAAAAAGCGGGCTTATATCTACTGCGGGTTTACTGTCTCTTGCAACTGCTGTTGTATAGCCTGCTACCGATTATAATGTATGACCCTGATAATTTGGTTGCCGGACCAACGACATTTGATTTTGGTTTATTTCAAGCCGTAGTGCCTGATTGGCTTATATATTCGGTGCTGATTACGTTAGGTATTGTGCAAGTGTGGATTAGCTTTAATACTAAAGTGAAAGCGTGGTTTAAACCGCGAATGAACCTCAATATTATGAGTAGCTGATAAGCGGTTGTATTATACCATTTCCATTAATTATGTGACCAATCAGAGTCGCTCAGACTGTTCAGTTTGAGGCGCATTGTTGAAACAATGGTTATTCCCTTTTAAAGCAATGCAACAAAGAAATGGACTGTCTGAGCGTCTCCTGCAAGGCGGGTTTCTGTGCCTTCTATGCTGCTTAATAGCATTTTGACGTAGAGCAACTATGCCTACAATCCTATTATTTGCCTAGAAGGCACAGAATTCCCGCTGAATGACCAGATAATTAGTGGAATTGGTATTATTCAAAGATGTTGTCCAGAAATCAAAAAAGCCGTCGAAAGACGGCTTTTTATTATCTAAATCCATTCTAAAGTGAGAGAGTAATCTCGTCTATAGTGTGGTTTATTGCTGCAGTGAAACTCATTACACTGAGAAACTAGCCCCGCAGCCACATGTCGTGGTCGCATTAGGGTTTTTAACAAAAAAGCGTGAACCTTCAAGACCCGATGTATAATCCACTTCACCACCAACAAGGTACTGAAGACTCATTGGATCAACAACCAACTGCACACCTTGCTTTTCAATGGTGAAATCACCTTCGTTGACTTTTTCATCGAATGTAAAGCCATACTGAAAACCAGAGCAACCGCCACCTGTTACATATACACGTAGCTTTAATTCAGGATTCTGTTCTTCTTCTAACAGACCTTTTACTTTTATCGCCGCCGCATCGGTAAATTGGATCGGCATTGTTGCATCAACTTGTTCAGTCATTACTACCTCTTACTTCGGTTTCTACTGAGAATTATCCTTTACCTGACTATTTTGTTCAAGTATTACCCGCAGTTCTTTTTCACCCATCAATAGCTCTGGCACATTAAACACTTGTTCAATCTCACCGCCTTTTACCCCACGACTCGCAGCGACCTTCACTTTGACCATAATTCGTTGTAAATTAAAACCACTTGGCAGCACAAAATCGCTGTCCATAATTTGAAAGTAATTGAACTCAAATTCTAGCTTTTTATTAATTAACTCGCTCAAAGACAGTTCAGCTGGCCCGCCATTTAGTGTGCCGAGCAACAATACAGTGGCGTTGGTTTTCACTTTCACTTTGCGTTTTTGCAACTGAGTTAAGATTAATCGTAACTGATATTGCTCGGAAGCTACACCTTGAGATAATTCCACCCCATGAATTGCCACCCCTTCAACATCAGCATCGGTAACCATAACACTGCGATAAAATGCTAATTCTTTTTCTAACGCTTTCTGTTCAGATAATTGCTGACTAAACATTTCTTGCATTTCTTTATTGGCATTATCAGCAATACTTAACGCTAAATTTCGACTTGCAAGCGCTTGCGCTTGCGTCTCGAGTTCTTGCAATAATTTACGCTTACCACTGGCGCTATTAGGTGTAGCCTCTGGTGCAAATGAAAGCCATAGGTTAAAACTTATAGCTCCTAACAAAAAACATACGATCATTAATCCGATTAAGTATATGCTTGAAGTCCGGTTTTTACGTTCTAAAACTTGCAGTCTGTCTAACCAGCGGTGATAATTTAACATTACGTTACAACCTTTTAATAAAATACAGTATGCTTGATGAAGCTTATTTGCGTTGTGCTTATTTTTCTGTAGAGCTTAACATCTTGTTCAAATCCTATGCATTGTAAATAAGGTGCTAATGATAATAATTCGCTTGCCAAATGAAGCTTTACCACCCAACGTAAAAAGCTAAAAAAACATGCGCAGGCAGTACTTTGGCCTGTTAAAGGGCGTTAGTGCAAATTGATGGAGAGTAATAACATGACACATACGCGTTATCGGCCAATCAATAAACAACTGCCAAAGACAACCCTAAAATATCCACAGACCTTAGAGTCAAACCGTGCAATTTAAGATAAATAAAGCCGCTATTATTCACGCCAAAAGAGCTACGCGCAAATATCTACGTAACGAATTTAGAGATAAGTTATCTCAGGCTAAAATTAGTGTGCAACTTTGTGCACTCGCACTGTTGTTTGCCATCATTGCCTCATTAGTGATCATCTTATTCCGGTTAAGCTTGGTGTGGGCAGAACAATACCTGCATGCAGATTCCATGAGCTTTAGCTCAACCTTAAGCGATTGGCGATCCTACTTACCTTTAATTGGCGCACTACTTATTTGGTTGCTGTCATTGTTGGGGTCAAAGCGATACAGGCGCATGGGCATTGCTTATGTATTGCATCGATTTAAATTGCACTACGGTAAGGTACCGCTTCAATCAGCTGCGGGACAGTTTTTCCAAGCATTAATCGCGCTGATGACCAATTTCTCTGTCGGAAAAGAAGGCCCTGCGATTCACTTAGGCGCGGTGAGCGCCAGTGTTATGGCTGAGAAGTTTTCATTACCAGACAATAGCGTACGCATTATGTGTGCTAGCGGTATTGCCGCCGGTATTGCCGCCACCTTTAACGCACCACTTGCTGCGGTTTTGTTTGTGTTTGAAGTCATTGTACGAGAGTACAAAATTCATTACTTCTTCCCTATCATGCTATCTGCCATTTGCGGCGCGGTATCAAGCCAACTTGTGTTTGGTAATATTCACGAATACGATTTGATCAATGTGATCCATATTCCGCTCGATCATTATCCTATTTTACTCATTGGCGGGCTTGCGCTGGGATGTGTCGCTGCCCTATTTAATTTTTCACTGATGAAAGTTACTGCGACAGGCCAGCACTGGCCATTAATTTATCGACTGCTCATTGCTGCTGTAGTCACAACGCTAGTTGGTTTAGTCATGCCACAGGCATTAGGCTCAGGCGATTTCGCCATTAATGAAGCCATTAGTGAGCATCCTAGTTTACTGTTTTTAATCGCGCTGTTATTAGCAAAAATGTTGGCGACCATTGCGGCTATTGGCTTTGGCGTACCAGGCGGACTCATCGGCCCTCTCTATGGTATTGGCGCATTAATCGGAGCAATTCTAGCTCTAGTCAGTAGTATAATATTTCCGTCAATTGCGCCTTATGTTGGGCTATATACCGTGATTGGGATGACGGCGATGATGGGGGTTTGCCTGAGTGCCCCCCTAGCAGCATTAGTTGCACTTCTTGAATTAACCAACGATGCTTCGATTATTTTACCGGCCATGTTTGTCACCATTCCAGCATTTTTGGTCGCGTACCAAGGATTTAACACTAACTCTATCTTACTAAAACAACTAGATATTATGGGGCTTGGTTACAAAGTTGCACCGCTTAATCAAGGGTTGCAAAAGAAAGGTGTTAGAGTGTTAATGGATAAGCGGTTTGTCATTGTGAATGATGATGATGAACTGCTACTTGAAGTACTAAAACGGGCAGCCGGTCGCCCAGTACTAGTGCGTAATGCTGAGGGAGAAATTGAAATGCTGCGCCTTGAAATGCAGTCCTTTGAAGATTCGACCACGCTATCACGTCTTCCTATGCCGGGGTTACCTGACACTGCCACCTTAAATGAAGCCTATGAGGCACTGGTCGCGAAACGCTCCGGCGAAGTGTATATCTATCGAGGCACGAATCAAAAAGTGGTTGGGGTAATAAGTTGGGCTAATTTACTTCAAGAAATTCGCTCAGGTCAGGTATAGTCCCAACCGATCCTCGGTATAACCTCTCACCGAGATACCGAATGGAATAAACCAATTCAATCTATCTATCTATTTATAAAATAGGCCTATTGGCTAGCAAGACACATTAACACCTTGATAGCAGGTTATTTTACAAGAAAACTAGAATGCTTAAATATTGGGATAATAAGCATTTCAACAAACGTTAAGTTACCCTAAAAGAGGCTGCCTTAGCGTTATGAAGTTTGAGAGGGTCTGTAAGTATGCTGCTCATTCAGCGCTAAATTAATCATAAAGTCGAGCAACTCAATTCAGTTAAAATATAAACTAAAACCCTCTGAATGTTCTTCATAGCAGCAAGTGAATCTCAAAGTTCAGCACGGTTATTATATTTATCTGGTGGTTATTTTCTGCTACAATTTTGCCTCAGCCACCCTACACATAATCTCTATAACACTCTATATAATAATACGGTAAAATAGCATGCTGTTCTGGTGAATATTTTGCCCCCAAACTTTGGAAATCAGGCTGATGACACAGTTCGAAGGTTCACATATCCTTTCAGTAAACCAGTTAGATCTGGATTCGATTAACACTATTTTCAACGTCGCTAACAAAATGACCCCTTATGCTTTGCGTGAAAAACGCACCAAAGTGTTGGAAGGTGCCATTTTAGGCAATCTGTTTTTTGAACCCAGCACCCGAACTCGTGTCAGCTTTGGCTGTGCCTTCAATTTACTTGGCGGACATGTAAGAGAAACCACAGGAATGGCATCATCGTCATTATCTAAAGGCGAGTCGCTTTACGATACCGCCCGAGTGCTCTCGACCTATTCTGATGTAATTGCTATGCGTCATCCAGATGCCTACTCCGTCAAAGAGTTTGCTGAAGGCAGCCGAGTGCCAGTAATCAATGGCGGTGATGGGCCAAATGAACATCCAACTCAAGCCTTGCTGGACTTGTTTACCATCAAAAAAGAATTAAGCCATTCAGGTATGGGTATCGATGGTATGCACATTGCCATGGTGGGTGACTTAAAATATGGTCGCACTGTGCATTCACTCTCGCGCTTACTTTGTATGCATAAGGACATTAAGTTCACATTGATATCGCCAAGTGAGCTAGCAATGCCTGACTATGTGATCGCCGACATTGAAAATGCTGGCCATAAGATCACAATAACCGAACAACTTGAAGGTAATTTACATAATGCGGATATTTTATATCTTACCCGTATTCAAGAAGAGCGCTTTCCGTCACAGGAAGAAGCCAATAAATACCGTGGTAAGTTTCGCTTAAATCACAATATTTATACGCAGCATTGCAAATCAAATACGGTGATTATGCATCCATTACCTCGTGATTCACGCGCGCAAGCAAATGAACTCGACAATGATTTAAACAGCCATCCAAGTTTGGCTATTTTTAGACAAGCCGACAACGGCTTACTTATACGTATGGCACTTTTTGCATTAACACTTGGAGTTGCAAACCAACTCGAAAAGTATGAGTGCCCAGTAAACTGGTATTCACGTAAAGCCGATAGATAATTGGCACATAATATTAAGGATTAGACATGACCCGTTCCGAAGTTTTATTTGAACAGGCTAAAAAAACCATTCCTGGTGGCGTTAATTCACCTGTACGCGCCTTTAATGGTGTCGGTGGTTCACCTTTGTTCATTGAAAAAGCTGATGGCGCTTATATTTTTGATGCCGATGGTAAAAAGTACATCGATTACGTAGGTTCATGGGGACCGATGATTTTAGGCCATAACCACCCTAAAATTCGCCAAGCGGTATTAGACGCGGTTGATAATGGCTTGTCATTTGGTGCGCCGACTGAACTTGAAGTGAAAATGGCTGAAAAAGTCATTTCGATGGTGCCATCAATAGAACAAGTTCGTATGGTCAGTTCAGGCACTGAAGCCACCATGAGTGCAATTCGTTTAGCCCGTGGTTTTACTAACCGTGACAACATTTTAAAATTTGAAGGCTGCTACCATGGTCATGCTGACTGCTTATTAGTAAAAGCAGGTTCTGGTGCATTAACGTTAGGACAACCAAGTTCTCCTGGCATTCCTGAAGATTTTGCTAAACACACCTTAACTGCAACCTATAACGACCTTGATTCTGTCCGCGCTATATTTGAACAGAATCCTGAAAGTATCGCTTGTATCATCCTTGAGCCTGTTGCCGGCAACATGAACTGTATTCCACCAGTGGAAGGATTTTTACAAGGTTTACGTACAATTTGTGACGAATTCGGTACGTTACTGATTATTGATGAAGTGATGACCGGCTTCCGTGTATCTATGAGCGGCGCACAAGGTCACTACGGTGTAACGCCAGACTTAACCACACTAGGTAAAGTGATTGGCGGCGGCATGCCTGTGGGCGCATTTGGTGGCCGTAAAGATGTTATGCAATTTATCGCACCGACAGGCCCTGTCTATCAAGCGGGTACGTTATCTGGTAATCCTATTGCGATGTCGGCAGGCTTAGCGCAAATGGATGCATTGTGTGAACCCGGTTTATATGAAGCACTAGCTGACAAAACAAAGCGGGTTGCAGAAGGCTTTAAAGCCGCAGCAGACAAACATGGTATTCCATTAAATATTACTTATGTGGGTGGCATGTTTGGTTTCTTCTTTACTGAAGATAACACGCCAATGACCTCGTTTGCCCAAGTCACAAAATGCAACATGGAGCATTTCCGTCATTTCTACCATGCCATGTTAGATGAAGGTATTTATTTAGCGCCAAGTGCTTATGAAGCAGGCTTCATGTCTATGGCTCATGGTGATGCTGAAATTGAATATACTTTAGCTGCTGTTGATCGCATTTTTGCGGCAATGAAATAAATCAACTTCATCGCTTAACCTCATTTTAGGTTAAGCAAACTGTTGGTAACAAAAATAGGATAAATAACTAAGTTGTTTATCCTATTTTTATTTGTGTTAACAAATTTCTATCCCCTTTCTCCGAGTTCATTATTTTATCCACGACTTTGGTCGATAATTAACGAAAAAAACTGTGATCTATATTGCGAAAACGCCCGTGGTGTGATGTGATCGCCCCGCCAAACGGAAAGCTTAATTCAACCTTAAAATAAAGACTGAATTAGGTTAGCAAAAATTCATGGTAATGATGTTGATTACCTACAACACAAAGTTGGAATTGCAGTCATGCTACATACCTTTCTCATCTCACTTGCAGTGCTTGCGCTGTTAAGTATCGTGCTCGAAGAAGTTACCCATATTAATAAAGCCAAAACCACCTTGTTCCTTGGCTGTATAGCTTGGATCACCTTGTTTATTGCTTCTGGCAGCCCAGAAAAAAGTAAACTCGTGGGTGAAAATCTTAATGAAAACTTATTAGAAATTGCCACGTTATGGCTGTTTTTAATGTCAACTATGACCTTTGTTGCTTACCTAAATGCTAAAGGCATGATCCAAGTATTGGTGCAAAAAATATTTCCACAGCAAGTGTCTGTTCGCATGTTGATGATCCAAGTGGGGATGTTTTCGTTAGTGCTGTCGACTTTTTGTGACAACGTGACTGCCACCCTCGTGTCATTAGGTTTACTAACAACCTTTAATTTAGACAAACAAATGCGTCGCCGTATGGCAGTGTTAATTATCTTTGCGGTGAACTCTGGCGGGGTTGCTTTAATCACAGGCGATGTCACTACTTTGATGATTTTCCTTGCCGGTAAAGTGCATATTTCTGAGTTGTTAATCCTGTTTATTCCTGCAGGCATTAGCGTCATGCTCCTAGCAATATTGTTTTCTCTCAAAGCTGAAGGTCATGTGAGTACGACTCCAATTGAGCAAAATTACAATACCGTTGATATTGTCATCGGAGTAATTTTCTTCACCACCATCGTATTAACCATGGTACTTAACGTGCTATTTGGCGTTCCTCCTGTATTAACTTTCTTATTTGGCTTATCGGTAATGTTCTTGGTGGGTCGCACTAACAAGAGTAAAACCGAAGAAGTTCAAGTATTAGAATACATTCGCCAAGTTGAGTTCGACACCCTACTGTTCTTCTTAGGTATCTTGTTACTGGTTGGTATGCTTAAAGAGATTGGTACACTTAACCTATTAACTGAAGTCTATGGCATGTATAACCCAAGCATTTCTAACTTCTTTACCGGTGTAGGCTCTGCACTATTAGACAACGTGCCATTAACCGCAGCGTTATTAAAAGCGGATCCTGTACTGACAACAGCGCAATGGTTAGGCTTAACCTATTCGGTTGGTGTCGGCGGATCGTTATTAATCATCGGCTCGGCGTCAGGCATCATCGCGATGAGTAAAGTTGAAGAACTAACATTTGTAAGCTACTTAAAATATGTTCCAGCATTACTATTATGCTACTGCATAGGTTATGGATTAACGCTGTTTTTAGCCAATAACATTCACGGCTAATATTACGATTTTTCAAATAAAACAAAGGCGCTAATAGCGCCTTTGTTTTGTCTGTTACATGTCAACATAGACTTAACGTTAAACCGCTCTAAATTGCTGGCACTCTAAATTGCTCGCCGTCAATTTCTAGTACGATATCTCGAGGTCGTATTTCTACAATCGTCAGCTTATTCTTAATCATATCGCCCTGCTGTAATTCAACCCCATCGACACTTAACCAACGGTTACTTGGTTCTGTCGAATATACATGGGCATTAATATTAAACTCGGGTACTTGTAACTGCACGCTCGCGGGTAAGTCACCATACTTAGGGATTTGCTGATTGGAAGGTCGAGGAATAGGATCCAATTTTGCTGACGTCACTTGTTGATTAGCCGACTGTTCATATTCAACGTCTTTAAGCGCAGTTTCAAACGCAGCAATCAAATTACTCTGCTCTTTAATTGATGGTGCTTTAACAGAGGCGAAATCGACGTCTTCTGCGGCAGCATTCACTTGCAAGCGCAATGCTTCAAGCTCAGCTAAACCTCGGCGATTAGCTTTAGCACCCAATACAATCGCTTCTCGCAGCTGTGCCTGTTGACGATTGTTCTCTTGTGTTTGATATTCATCAACTCTGCTATCTTGCTCACTTTGATAATTAACCTGTTCAGAACCGGTTTGCTGAGAGTTGAATTGTTGAGAGTTAGCTTGTTGAAAACTGCGCTGCCCATCATTTTCTTGCAGGTATAATTCACTCACACCAGAAGACTCAGCGTAACCATTGTTATTATAACTTGCTGCTTGCGTGTTCATTACATTCGTATTGAACGGTTTGGCAATAGGCAATGCCACCTTACCCGCTAAACGAATATCATCGTTACTTTGCACTGCGGGTTCATATTTTTTAACGGTCGATGCTTCAGCTGCTTTATTTGACGTAACAGTGACAGGGGCCGTGACAGCTTGCAGTGCATTAGCGCCACTGGGTTGGACAGTCGTTAACGATGTTGATGGTGACTGTAATAGCACACTCATCCCCCATGCAGCGCCAATACCCAAGGCAATGGCTACGGCCAATAGACTATACTTATTCAACTTATTTGAGCTGTTAGATTGCGATGTATATTGAGGCGGCTGCGTCGACATAATATCGACAACATCACCTTGTTGCTGCTTTTTACGGTTAACCGCATCTAATAAAATTGACATTAACTGCGCACCTCAGAGGCACTTAAACGTGGGCCTTGCTGGCTCAAATATAAGTTAAGTTGCACCAAAGTCTGATTGCCTGCTATACCGTCTGGTTTTAAACCATGTTGACGTTGAAAAGTCATTAATTGTTGCTCTAATTCACTATCAAACTGTGTCAGTAGTCGTGCACGTCGTTTGTTAACTAACGCTAAGCTATTTTCAAGCCATTGTACTTGCGCCAAACTAGAAGACTGGCCAATTTCTCGCGGTAAGATACTGTCTGGTTGCCACAAAATTTCGAAGGTGCCGCTAAAGTGGCGATCAAACCAATCTTTATTCACCCAAAACTGTTGCTCGCCTAATTGCAGTAGGATCTGCTCGGCTTGACGCTCAACAATTACACCATAAAATACGTTCGCTTGTGCGTCTTGCAAGTAAGCAACCGCAGGGTAATTAAGGCGCATAATACTGTGCCAATTACCTTGTTGCTGGTAACAGGCTAAATCTTGTTGTTGTGCCGCCTGACAAGCAGACAAGCCGATAATAGGTTGTTTATTCCACAAGCCGAATAATCCGGCAAAGGCATTATCAATGCTACTACTTTGTAGCATGGCTTGACGCATAATTTGTTGTTGTGCATTGGCAACTGGAGTTGCTACTTGAACTTGCTGAGGCTGAGTTTGAGTTTGTGCAGCTTGGTTTATCTGACTTGGAATAGATGCAGGCGTTTGATTGACTAGGCTAGATTGCGCTTGAACATCTGCTATCGCCGCATTGGCACTCATATTGTTTTCAATGGCTGAGCGATTAAACAGATAGAATGATAAACCAAAAGCGAGCACTAACGCTGTAGCGGCAATAAATGGCCAGCGTTTATCGCCAGGTACATCAATATCACCCAATACTTCGACAGCCGCTTGATTAACCATTTTATGATCGATCGGAACCTTAGCTTGCCCATAGCCAGCCATTAATGCACGTTCACATAATAAGTTGGTTAAACGCGGAATACCGCCAGAATGTTTATGCAACGCGGTTATCGCTTTACGCGTAAATAAAGGCTCATGCCTACCAGCCACCTGCAAACGATGCAGCACATATAAAGCAATTTCATCTTTATTTAGCGGTAGTAAATGATAGCGAGCAGTGATCCGCTGCGCTAACTGACGTAAGTCTTGGCGCTTTAGCAGTTGTTGTAATTCGGGCTGGCCAATCAAAATCACTTGCAGCAGTTTTTTGGTATTAGTTTCTAAATTGGTCAATAAACGCAGCTGTTCTAATACTTCAGAACGCAGATGCTGTGCTTCATCAATAATCAGCACCGTATTACGACCATTTTTGTGATTATTCAGTAAGTACATGCTGATTAAATCTGTCAGCTGTTTTAACGTCGGATTATCACCGTACTTAATTTCCAGCTCATCACATAGCGTGGCCAAGAGTTCAAGCTCAGTCAATGATGGGTTAAGAATAAACGCGGTATCAGTATTATCGGGGATTTGTTGTAATAAGCAGCGAGAAACAGTGGTTTTTCCAGTGCCGACTTCACCGGTTAATAATACAAAACCACCGGTTTCACCAAGGCCGTAGGTTAAATGAGCCAACGCCTCACGATGACGGTCACTTAAGAACATATAATGAGGGTTAGGCGCGATAGAAAATGGGTTATCGTTTAATCCATAGAAGGCTTTATACATTCGACCAAAAATCCTTATTTGAAACTGACGGCTCACGTTAATGCTTGTATGACAGCTTGTCAAAAGTTAGCCGTAAAAATCTAACTCTGATAAGATTTAAGCTACTTATTATTACACGTTGTGATACGCCATGAAGATTTATTTAGTAGGTGGGGCCGTACGCGATACCCTTCTTAAACAAACTGTCGTTGATAAAGATTATGTGGTTGTTGGCAGCAGCGTAGAAGAAATGCTCGCATTGGGTTATCAGCAAGTCGGTAAAGACTTCCCTGTTTTTTTACACCCTAAAACTCAGCAAGAATACGCACTAGCCAGAACAGAACGGAAAACCGGTTATGGCTATCAAGGTTTTAGTTGTGATGCCAACAAAGATGTCACCCTCACCGAAGACTTATTACGCCGTGATTTAACCATTAATGCCATCGCACAAGATGAGCACGGCACATTGACGGACCCGTTCCACGGTATCGCAGATATTAACGCTAAAATACTTCGCCATGTGTCAGATGCCTTTACTGAAGATCCTTTACGCGTGTTACGTGTGGCCCGTTTTGCAGCTCGATTTCATCACTTAGGCTTTACTATTGCACCTGAAACCTTACAGTTAATGACCGACATAGCTAATAGTGGTGAATTGGATCACCTCACCCCAGAACGCGTATGGCAAGAATGTGATAAAGCATTAAGTAGTCAAAGTCCGCAGGTTTTCTTCGATGTGTTAAAGCAATGCCAAGCATTAATCGTATTATTTCCTGAAGTTGATGCGTTGTTTGGGGTGCCGCAACCTGAAAAATGGCATCCTGAAATAGACACTGGCATTCACACCCTCATGGTTCTCGAGCAAACGAGTCTGTTAAGTGACAATAAAGCGGTACGTTTTGCCGCGCTGGTTCACGACTTAGGGAAAGCGTTAACCCCAGAACAAGAGTGGCCTAAGCATCATGGTCACGGCCAAAAAGGCTTGCCGGTCATTAAAAAGCTTTGCGCACGAATTAGAGTCCCAAACGAATACCGTGATTTAGCTTTATTAGTCAGTGACCAACACCAAAATATTCATAATGCGTTTGAACTAAGAGCAGAGACCATCGTCAAACTATTTGATAAAGGTGATTTTTGGCGAAAACCACAACGCTTAACAGAGTTATTATTATGTTGTCATGGCGACTTAAGAGGGCGAACTGGATTTGAACAAGCACCCTATCCACAAGCCGAATATTTACAACATTGCTATGCGTTAGCCAGTAACGTCGATGTGCAATCGATTATTGCAGCGGGTTATCAAGGAGCACAAATTAAAAGCCAACTTCAGATAAAGCGAGCTGAAACGATTAATCACTATAAAATACAATACATTGACAGCAAATAGCTACATTAGACATTACCTATTTAGGCTTTTATGAAAAAAAGCGGAAAAAAGCAATTTTTAACAGGGAATTAGCAATAAATCACTAAGATTTATATAAATTCGGCAATTAATGATGCTTTTAGCCCAGTAGACTTGCAATTTTCATTTATTTCGCTATTTTAAATAAACATTCTTATATTTGCCTATAGCAAATAAAAAAATCTGTGACATAATTACGCCGTTGCAAAGGCACATGCCGTTGCACTATTTAACAACCTATATATTAAGGGATTTACCCATGAACAAGAAAGTACTGATGATTGCTGGTGTTGCGATGACTGCTTTATTAGGTGGTTGTGCTAACACTACTGCTTTAGAAGAAAGCGTAGCAAACCTAGGTAACAAAGTTGATCAACTATCAGCACAAGTTGGTTCTTTAAAGTCTGAGCAAAGCAAGCTATCTGCTGATGTTAAAGGCGCTAAAGCTGCTTCTATGGACGCACAAGCCGAAGCTAAACGTGCTAACGACCGTTTAGACAACATGGCTTCTTCTTACAAAAAGTAAGAATAGTTATTAAAAATTAGCTTATTTACATAGGTTGATTATTAGGGCTTGATTGTTGATGCAACTACTTTCAGTAGAACTTCAACATCAAGCCTTAATTATTTGTGCTAGTTTTACAAAACGGTATCAAGCGGTATCAAGCGGTATCAAGCGGTATCAAGCGGTATC
>TARA_R110002167_G_scaffold100794_1_pt1 | contig 79798 bp, 74 predicted proteins | sample TARA_R110002167 | Tara Oceans TARA_R110002167 (sample SAMEA4398238) | marine metagenome | biome: Polar Biome; feature: [MES] marine water layer (ENVO:01000295) within the mesopelagic zone...; material: water (ENVO:00002006), including particulate matter (ENVO:01000060) such...
TGCCGTGGAAAACTACCCCGTAGGGCAGTCAGACCGGACGCTTACTGATCCCCGCTATGCACAAACAGCCGCGCCGCTATGCAGTAACAACTGTAGTCATGCCGCCCGCACATGGCCTAAACACCGGTGAACCCCAATTTTATCAGGACAGGTCTTATGACATTGCTCAAAGCCAAGCTCAAAAACCTCATCGCGGCGCTGAAAACCGCGCGCCCCGTGCCGTGCTGGACCGACTATTTGCGTCAGACCCGATAGTCCCGCATCTGCGGCGTTTGACGCAAAGTGACATGGCCCCTTGATCCACGCCCGATCCCCGTCTATACGCCGCTAGTCCGCACGACTCTCGTGCCGACTCAATATTGAAACGCCGCGTTTGACCGCTCCCGTCGCTGGGGGTCAGTTCCGGCAAAAGGAGAAGCGACATGAAACTGAACCAACTTTCCGACAATCCAGGCGCCACCAAAGCACGCAAGCGCGTCGCGCGCGGTCCGGGCTCTGGCATGGGTAAAACCGCTGGCCGTGGTATCAAGGGTCAAAAATCCCGGTCCGGCGTCGCCATCAAAGGCTTCGAAGGCGGCCAGATGCCACTCTACCAGCGTCTGCCAAAGCGCGGCTTCAGCAAGCCGAACCGCAAGGCATTTGCCGTCATCAACCTTGGTCTGATCCAGAAATTCATCGACGCGGGTAAAATTGACGTGAAGGCCGACATCACACAAGAGGCACTGGTTGCATCGGGCGCCTTGCGCCGCGCAAAAGACGGCGTTCGCGTTCTTGCAAAGGGTGATTTCACCGCAAAAGCGACCATCGTCGTGCACGGTGCCTCCGCTGGTGCAGTCGAAGCTGTGGAAAAAGCGGGCGGTAAATTGACCGTGACGGCTACTCCCAAGGCAGCGGCTGCCGAGTAAGTCCTTGTGAGCGGCGCGCCTGTCGCTTACATAAATCACAGCATTCCCAAACGCCGCCACACGGGGAACCGTTGGCGGCGTTTTTCATGAGAAGAGAGACGCATGGCATCCGCAGCAGAACAAATGGCTTCCAACATGAGCTGGAGCGCATTCGGTAAAGCAACCGAGTTGCGCCAACGCATCCTGTTCACCCTTGGTCTATTGGTGGTTTACCGCCTTGGGACCTATATTCCGGTTCCGGGCATTGACGGGGCCGCCTTGCGGACCTTCATGGAAGACGCGGCCCAAGGGATCGGCGGCATCCTGTCGATGTTCACCGGTGGCGCGCTGTCGCGGATGGGCATCTTTGCGCTGGGGATCATGCCGTATATCTCGGCCTCGATCATCGTGCAGCTGTTGGGCGCCATGTGGGAACCGCTGAAGAATCTCAAAAAAGAAGGCGAAGCAGGGCGTCGCAAGCTCAACCAATACACCCGCTACGGCACAGTGCTTTTGGCCACAGCGCAGGCCTACGGTCTGGCGCGTAGCTTGGAAGCGGGCGATCTGGCCTCCAATCCGGGGCTCTATTTCCAAGCATCCGCCGTGATCACCATCGTGGGCGGCACCATGTTCCTGATGTGGCTCGGTGAACAGATCACATCGCGCGGTATCGGCAACGGCATCTCGTTGATCATCTTCGTGGGCATCATCGCCGAAGTGCCCGCTGCGGCGGCACAGTTCCTGTCCCAAGGGCGCTCGGGCGCGATCTCTCCCGTGGTGGTTGTCGGCGTGATCCTGATGGTCATTGCGATCCTGACCTTTGTGGTCTTCATGGAGCGGTCGCTGCGCAAGATCCACATCCAATACCCGCGCCAACAACGCGGCATGAAGGTCTACGACGGCTCCACATCGCACCTGCCGATCAAGGTAAACCCCGCCGGTGTTATCCCCGCAATCTTCGCATCCGCTTTGTTGTTGCTGCCAACCACCATCAGCACCTTCTCGGGCGGCACATCCGGCCCCGTGATGTCCACGGTCCTCGCCTACTTTGGCCCCGGACAGCCGCTCTATCTGCTGTTCTTTGCCGCCATGATCATCTTCTTTACGTATTTCTACACCCGTGAAGTTGCGTTTAAGACCGACGAAGTGGCCGACAACCTGAAAAACCAGAACGGCTTTGTGCCCGGCATCCGCCCCGGCAAGAAAACCGCTCAATACCTCGACTATGTGGTCACGCGTATCCTTGTGCTCGGCTCGGGCTACCTCGCCCTTGTGGCCTTGCTGCCCGAAATCCTGCGCAGCCAACTTTCCATTCCCTTCTATTTCGGCGGGACCTCGGTTCTGATTATTGTCTCGGTTGGCATGGACACGATACAACAGATCCAATCACACCTGCTGGCCCACCAATACGAGGGCCTGATCGAAAAGTCGCAGCTTCGGGGCAAAAGCCGGACTGGGAAAAAGAAAGGGCCGTCGCGTCGATGAACATAATACTGCTGGGGCCGCCGGGGGCGGGCAAAGGGACGCAAGCGCGCAGGCTCGTGGACGAACGTGGCATGGTGCAGCTTAGCACCGGTGACATGTTGCGTGCCGCGCGCACAAGCGGCACCACGATGGGCAAGAAAGTGGCCGCCGTGATGGACGCAGGCAATCTGGTCACCGACGAAATCGTCATCGGCCTGATCCGTGAACAACTTGAAAGTGACACTGCACCCGGCGGTTATATCTTCGACGGCTTCCCGCGCACGCTGGCACAGGCCGACGCCTTGGGGAACCTTCTGGTGGAGATGGGCGAACACCTCGATCATGTGGTCGAGATGCAAGTCGACGACGAGGCGCTTGTCGCCCGCATCACGGCGCGCTCGACCTGTGGCTCCTGCGGCGAGGTCTATAACGATGCGACAAAACCCTGGCCCGCGGATGGCAAATGCGCCAACTGCGGCAGCACCGAGCAGACACGGCGTGCCGATGACAACGAGGACAGCCTCAAAACCCGCCTGATGGCCTATTACAAACAGACCTCGCCACTGGTTGGCTACTACTACGCCAAGGGTGATCTGACCTCGGTTGACGGGCTGGCCAGCATGGACGAGGTCGCGGCGTCGATCAGTGCGGCACTTACCTGAATGCGCGGCGCGGGCAGGGGTTGACCCCCGCCCGCATCACTCCTAAAAGCCGCTATCCCCCAGGGGAATCAATTTGCGGATCACGGGTCGCCCCCTGCGTTCGCAGACCACCTCGATATGACGCGGCCCGACGGTTATTCGTTCGGGCCTCCGTTGTGAAAAAAGGTTCCGGAAATACGGAACCGCAACGAAAAGGAAATACCACCTTGGCACGTATTGCTGGCGTGAACATCCCAACCGGGAAACGTGTTCTGATCGCCCTCACATATATCACCGGTATCGGCCCGGCCAAAGCAGAAGAAATCTGCGAAGCTGTCGGTATCGATCGCGCGCGTCGCGTAAACGACCTCTCGGACGCCGAAGTCCTGAAAGTGCGCGAATACATCGACGCCAATCTGACCGTTGAAGGCGATCTTCGCCGCGACACACAGATGAACATCAAACGTCTGATGGACCTTGGCTGCTACCGTGGCCTGCGCCACCGTCGCAACCTTCCTGTGCGCGGTCAGCGGACATCTACCAACGCTCGCACTCGCAAAGGCCCTGCAAAGGCCATTGCCGGTAAGAAGAAATAAGGGAGGGCATCAGATATGGCACGCGATACAAAACGCACCAAGAAGAAGGTCTCCAAGAACATCGCCGCTGGCGTTGCTCACGTGAATTCTTCGTTCAACAACACAAAAATCCTGATTTCCGACGTTCAGGGCAACGCGATCGCATGGTCGTCTGCCGGAACAATGGGCTTTAAAGGCTCGCGGAAATCGACACCTTACGCGGCTCAGATGGCTGCGGAAGATGCGGGCAAGAAAGCACAAGATCACGGCGTCAAGACGCTCGAAGTCGAAGTGCAGGGCCCAGGTTCTGGCCGTGAGTCCGCATTGCGCGCTCTGGCCGCTGTTGGGTTCAACATCACATCGATCCGTGACGTGACCCCAATGGCGCACAACGGCTGCCGCCCACCAAAGCGCCGCCGCGTCTAAGACGATTGAGACGGGGAGGGGTCGTGGGTTTTCCACGGCCCCAATCCGTCATTTTGAAACCTCGGGCGTTTGCCTTTTTGGACATGAAAGGCAGACAAGAATGGAGGGACACATGATCCACAAGAACTGGGCTGAATTAATCAAGCCAACACAGCTAGACGTCAAGCCGGGCAACGACCCTGCGCGTCAAGCAACCGTTATCGCAGAACCACTGGAGCGGGGCTTTGGTCTGACGCTGGGCAACGCCCTGCGCCGCATCCTGATGTCGTCTTTGCAAGGGGCCGCAATTACGGCTGTGCAAATCGACAATGTGCTGCACGAGTTTTCATCCGTATCGGGCGTGCGTGAAGACGTCACCGACATCGTGTTGAACCTCAAGGGCGTCGCGATCCGTATGGAAGTCGAAGGGCCAAAGCGCCTGAGCGTTCAGGCCAAAGGCCCGGGCGTTGTCACGGCGGCCGACATCTCCGAGACAGCCGGTATCGAGATCCTCAACAAGGACCACGTGATCTGCCACCTCGACGATGGCGCAGACCTCTACATGGAACTGACCGTCAATACCGGCAAGGGCTATGTCGCGGCTGACAAGAACAAGCCCGAAGATGCACCCATCGGCATGATCTCGATCGATGCGATTTATTCGCCGGTCAAGAAAGTGTCCTATGACGTGCAGCCGACCCGCGAAGGCCAGGTTCTGGACTACGACAAACTGACCATGAAAATCGAAACAGATGGCTCCATCACGCCCGATGACGCGGTTGCCTATGCAGCACGCATCTTGCAGGATCAGTTGTCGATCTTTGTGAACTTCGACGAGCCTGAATCAGCTTCTGCTGGTGCGGATGATGACGGTCTCGAGTTCAACCCGCTTTTGTTGAAGAAAGTGGACGAGCTGGAACTGTCTGTCCGGTCTGCAAACTGCCTCAAGAACGACAACATTGTCTACATCGGCGATCTGATCCAGAAAACCGAAGCGGAAATGCTGCGCACGCCAAACTTTGGCCGCAAGTCTTTGAACGAGATCAAAGAAGTGTTGTCAGGCATGGGCCTGCACCTGGGCATGGACGTCGAAGACTGGCCGCCCGACAATATCGAAGATCTGGCCAAAAAGTTCGAAGACCAGTTCTAAAAGACTACGCGTTTCACCCGCGCTTTGCATAAGGCGCGGGTGGCATACGCAGATCAGACTGGGCAATTCCGCCCCAATAATGTGGCTGGCACGCATCAGACCACTGCACAAAGCATAATTAGGAGACACTTCAAAATGCGTCACGCAAATGGCTACCGCAAGCTCAACCGGACCCACGAACACCGCAAGGCGATGTTTGCCAACATGGCCGGTTCGCTCATTGAACATGAGCAGATCAAAACAACTTTGCCAAAGGCAAAAGAACTCAAGCGCGTTATCGAAAAATTGGTAACCCTTGGAAAACGCGGCGATTTGCACGCCCGCCGTCAGGCCCGCGCGCAGCTCAAGCAAGACATGCATTGCGCCAAACTCTTTGAAATCCTCGGCCCACGCTACGCCGAACGTCAAGGCGGCTATGTGCGCGTTTTGAAGGCCGGATTCCGCTACGGCGACATGGCGCCAATGGCGATTATCGAATTTGTTGACCGCGATGTTGACGCAAAAGGCTCCGCCGACCGCGACCGCCTTGCCGAATTCGACGAGAACGCCGAGGCATAATCCGCCAGCTACGTTAACCAATTCTCCAAAAGGCCTCGCATTTGCGGGGCCTTTTTGCGTTTCTGTGTTAACAAAGGTTAACTGACCTTGCGTCAATTAACCACGCTAATGCTTGTCAGGCTACAGGCTTGATACATAAACATATTCATATGAATTTGATTACAATTTTAGGTTGACGACCGCACGCATAAGGCGAAATAAGAAATCATGTCTCTACGAACAAGTGTTGATTATTACACCACACGGCTTTCAGCCTTAGCGCCTGGCGGGTTCTTTTTCGCCCTGCACATCCGCTTTGCTTTGCCGTTGATGCATCATCAGACTTATCCGGAGGGCTGGACTGATTTATATACAGAGGAGGCTTATGCGCTACGCGATCCAATCATCGCGTGGGGGTTTAGTCAGACCGGAACGTCGCGTTGGAGCGAAATCGATATCCCGGACCCATTCGATATCCTGGGCCAGGCAAAAACATTCGGTATGAAATATGGTTTTGCCGTGTCTTGCGGGCCGATGAAATCGCGCACGATTGCCTCTGCGGCACGTGTCGATCGGGAATTCGTTGATGACGAAATGCTGGAATTTTCCAGATTGATCCAACAGCTTCATACACTGACCGAGCCGCCAAAATCCCTTACGAACGCCCAAATCGAAGCCCTGCGGTGCGTCGCTGAAGGGGATCGTCACGCAGCTGCCGCTGCACGTCTCAATATATCCGAAAGCGCGTTCAAAGCCCGCTTAACGGCTGCCCGCGCCAGTCTGCTCGCGCGCACCACAGCCGAGGCCATACAGCGCGCAAGGGACTATCGGCTGCTCTGAAGATCCGCAAACGGATGCTCTGGCAGGGTTGTGTAACCCTTAATCCCCCCTGCCAGGAGGCACAACATGCACAGCACGACTCTTTCTTTTGCCAATATGCACAATCATGGCGAGCTATTTGCAAACATTCTTCGCGCCAGACGTGAATCATTCATCGTTAAAAACAACTGGGACCTGCCTGAAACCATGGGCATGGAATACGACCAATATGACACACCTGTGTCACGTTGGCTCGCGGTCCATGACGACACCGGCCGCGTGCTTGCCGGTGTGCGCCTGACGCCCACCACCGCGCGCTGCGGCATCTACAGCTATATGATCCGTGACGCGCAAAACGGCTTGCTCGACAGCATTCCCGAGGATCTGCTTTACGACGATGCCCCTGTGCTGGGGACAACATGGGAGGCAACGCGCGGTTTTGTCGCCCATGATATCCCCGCAGGGATGCGCCAGCGCGTGCGTCTGCAACTGGTTATGCAAATCCTCAGCACCTCGCGCGAAGAGGGCATTACAAAATTGTTGGCCTTGCTGCCGTCAAACTGGGGTCGCTGGGCGGCACGCTGCAAATTGGATATGCAGGCGGCGGGGCGCAATATGAACATGGGCGGGATCGATTACCAAGCGGTCTGGATCGACTTTTCGACCCAACTACACTGATCCTTTCCAATAGCATCATGGGGGCATAGATTGCCCTCATGAGCGACCTTTTTGACAGTGCCACCAATCCCGCCCCAACGGGTCCACGCCCCTTGGCGGACCGTTTGCGTCCGCAGGTCTTGGGAGACGTTATCGGACAAGAGCAGGTTCTTGGGCCTGATGCACCGTTAGGGGTTATGCTGTCCTCCGGCTCGCTTGGCTCGCTTATTTTCTGGGGTCCACCCGGGGTTGGCAAAACCACGATCGCGCGTCTGCTTGCGGCGGAAACCGATCTGCACTTTGTGCAAATCAGCGCGATTTTTACCGGCGTGCCGGAGTTGCGCAAAGTCTTCGAGGCCGCCAAAATACGACGCCAGAACGGCAAAGGCACCTTGCTGTTTGTCGACGAAATCCACCGTTTCAACAAAGCACAGCAAGACGGGTTTCTGCCCTATATGGAAGACGGCACCATCTTGTTGGTCGGGGCGACCACCGAAAACCCCAGTTTTGAATTAAACGCCGCGGTGCTGTCGCGCAGTCAGGTGCTGATTCTCACGCGGCTTGATCTGGCTGATCTGGAACGGCTGGCACAGCGCGCCGAGCAAGATCTGGGCCGCGCCTTGCCGCTTGACGGTGATGCCCGCGAGGCGCTTTTGGAAATGGCGGATGGCGACGGGCGCGCACTGTTGAACCTGATCGAACAAATCGCGGCATGGAAACCCGGCGGTAAAATCACCCGCGACGCGCTGTCCAAACGGCTGATGAAGCGGGCCGCGAAATACGACAAATCCGGCGAAGAGCATTACAATCTGATTTCCGCGTTGCACAAGTCGGTGCGTGGATCGGACCCTGATGCCGCGCTTTATTGGTTTGCCCGCATGTTGGAGGGCGGCGAAGACCCGCGTTTTCTCGCCCGTCGCATCACCCGCATGGCCGTGGAAGACATCGGGCTGGCCGACCCGCAGGCGCAAGCGGTTTGCCTGCAATCGTGGGAGACCTATGAACGGTTGGGCAGTCCCGAGGGTGAATTGGCCTTGGCGCAGGCGGTCACATATCTGGCCCTCGCGCCGAAATCGAACGCGACCTATGTGGCCTATAAGGGCGCGCGCAATGCGGCCAAACAATTCGGTTCCGAACCACCCCCCGCCCATATCCTGAATGCACCCACGACATTGATGAAAGAACAGGGGTTTGGCGCAGGCTACGCCTATGATCACGACGCCGAAGACGGGTTTTCGGGGCAGAACTATTTTCCCGAAACCATGAAGCGCGGGGTCTATTACCTGCCTGTGGACCGCGGTTTTGAACGGGATTTGAAAAAGCGGGTCGCATTCTTTGCCGGACTGCGCGCAAAGCGGACGACCACCTGACAAGCAGCCTTTCAGGCTGACGAATTGACAAGCGGGCCGCATTGGGCCAAGGCAAGGCGATGATACCATCTGTGATCTCTGTGGCATTGGGCGGCGCATTTGGCGCTGTTGCGCGTTACCTTGTCGGTATGGTCGTGGCCTTTCCGCTTGGCACGCTTACGGTCAATGTGCTTGGCTCTTTTGCCATCGGGCTGGTCTGGACACTGTTTGCCGCGCGCGGACTACAGGCGTGGTTGCCACTGGTGATGACCGGCTTTTTAGGAGGCTTTACGACGTTCAGCGCGTTTAGCCTCGATACACTGCGCCTCGTTGAGGGGGGCCGCTATGGCGCGGCGGGGGCCTATGTGTTGGCCTCTGTGCTGCTGTCGCTTAGCGCCTGCGCCCTTGGTCTGTGGCTTGCAAAAGGAATGACAACATGAGCGGCGTGCAAACCCGTGTAATCGGCCCCGATGATGGCGACCAGCGGCTTGACCGCTACTTGCGCCGCCTGTTCCCCCATGTGACCCAAGGGCGGGTCGAAAAAATGTGCCGCAAGGGTGATATCCGCGTCGACGGGGGCCGCGTGAAATCAAACACACGGCTGGAAGTTGGCCAAAGCATCCGCATCCCGCCGCTGCCCACCGAAGACCAAGCCGCACAAGCCGCGTCCTTGCTCAAGCATGGCGTGACCAAGGCAGATGCCAAGCTGATCCAGTCTTGCGTGATCTACAAAGACGACCACATCATCGCGATCAACAAACCGGCAGGGCTAGCGACCCAAGGCGGGTCCAAAACCCACCGTCACGTCGATGGTATGGCCGAGGCGTTGATGTTCGGGTATGACGAAAAACCGCGTCTGGTGCACCGTCTGGACAAAGACACCTCTGGCGTGCTGCTGCTGGCGCGCACCCGCATGATGGCCAAGCAATTGAGCGAGAACCTCAAACACCGCGAGACCCGCAAAATCTACTGGGCGGCGATTGCCGGCGTGCCGCATCCGCGTGCGGCCACAATCAAATATGGCCTGCTGAAAGCGGGCGGTCACGGCAAGGGCGGCGAGAACGAAAAGATGCGCTGCATTCATCCCGACGAGGTGGCCAAGACCGAAGGCGCCAAGCGTGCCACGACCGATTATGCGGTGATGGACACACTGGCCAAACGCGCCTCTTGGTGTGCCTTGGTGCCGATCACGGGGCGCACCCACCAACTGCGCGCGCATATGGCCGAGATCGGGCATCCGATCATCGGTGACGGCAAATATGGCGGCTCCGAGCAGGAAAACATGGGCGACGGTTGGGGCTCTGGCATGGGTGAAGATATTGGCCGCAAAATGCACCTGCATGCGCGGTCCTTGACAATCGAACATCCGGTCACAGGGGCCACGCTGAACTTTGTCGCCGATCTGCCACCGCATATGCAGGCAACGTGGGATTTTGTTGGTTGGGTCGTCAGCCACGCCCCCGCCGATCCGTTCAATATGCCCGATGAGTGACTTGCGATTGGTGATCTGCGACGTCGACGGCACGCTCGTCGACAGTCAAGCCGAGATCATGGCCGCGATGGGTATGGCTTTTGCCGCTGAAAACATGGCGATGCTGCCGCGCGCGCAGATATTGTCAATTGTCGGGTTGTCGCTGGCCGAAGCATTCGCGGTGCTGTGCCCGCAAATCGAACCGGCACAGAAAACCCGCCTGGTGCAGGCCTATAAAGACGCGTTCAACGACCTGCGCGGGGCTGATGGCGGCACCGATTTATCGCCGATGTTTGCGGGCGCAAAAGACGCGCTTTTGCAGCTTCACGCGCAGGACAATACGCTTTTGGCCGTGGCCACCGGCAAATCAAAACGCGGCTTGGACAAAATGATCGAACGGCATGGGCTCGAGGGGCTGTTTGTCAGCCAGCAGGTCGCGGATTTTCATCCCAGCAAACCGCATCCCGCGATGGTGCTTGCGGCCTTGTCGGACACCGGCGTTGAGGGCGCGCGCGCTGTGATGCTGGGTGACACCACCTTTGACATGGACATGGGGCGTGCCGGCGGCGTGGGCACCATTGGCGTGACATGGGGCTACCACGATGCGGCCACGTTGAACGCGGATATTCTGATCGACCACTTTGCAGCCTTGCCCGGCGCACTCGATAAACTGACAGGAGCGAAGACATGAGCATCCTCAAACAAAAACGGTTCTGGAAAACCGCCAGTGCCATCCCGCGCGAGACCGGTTTTGGCGTCACGCTCGACAACCGTCCGGTGAACACGCCCAATAAAACGCCGCTGATCGTGCCGACGCTAGGCATGGCTCAGGCCATCGCGGCGGAATGGGATGCGCAGGCTGAAAAAATCGACCCTCTGACGATGCCTGTCACCCGCGGGGCGAATTCCGCAATCGACAAAGTGGCACCGCAACAGGCCGAAGTCGTAAGCCTGCTTGCCGACTATGGCGGGACCGATCTGCTGTGTTACCGCGCGGCCGGACCGGTTGAACTGGTCGGTTTGCAGGCCGAAAAATGGGACCCGGTTCTGGACTGGGCCGCCGCAGAATTCGGACGCCGGTTGAATGTCGGCACGGGGGTCATGCATGTGGCACAAGATCCGGCGCTACTGGCACAACTACATGCACAAGTTGCATCTTTTGACAATTTTGCCCTCGCGGGGGTGCATGATCTGATCGGTATTTCCGGGTCACTTATCCTTGCGCTTGCCGTCACGCGCGGCGCATTGCCCGCGCCCGAGGCGTGGCTGTTGTCGCGTGTCGATGAACATTGGCAGGCCCGCCAATGGGGCGCGGATGAAGAAGCAACAGCACATGAAGCGTTAAAGCGGGCCGCCTTTCTGGACGCTGCCCGATTCTATTCTCTGTCACTTACCTGACGTCATGAGGTGAAAGAAAAGTCTTTGTGATCATTTTTTGGTGATTCGCACGGCCTGTTGCCCTCGAATCCACTTGGCGGACTTGACCTTTCGGGATGTCTGGGCACAGTATTCATCGATTGGTGCCGGTCTTTGGCGTCATGACACTCATCAGCCCTATGGGCAAAAAAATGTCTGCTCTGAAAAAACGGGCAGAAACTCAGGAAGAGGTAACAATGAAAAAAACCGTATTTCTCGGCGCTCTCACTATTGCTGGTATGACTGCCAGTGTCGTGTCCGCTGCGACACTTGACGACGTCAAGGCACGCGGCAAGCTTAACTGCGGCGTCACAACCGGTCTGGTCGGCTTTGCTGCTCCGGACGCGAATGGCGTTTGGGAAGGCTTTGATGTCGACGTTTGCCGCGCTGTTGCTGCTGCGATCTTTGCTGACCCAACAGCCGTTGAATTCGTTCCAACAACTGGCCAGACACGCTTTACTGCACTTGCGTCGGGCGAAATCGACATGTTGGCGCGTAACACAACCTGGACATTCTCACGCGACACAGACCTCAAGTTCGATTTTGTCGGCGTGAACTACTATGACGGTCAGGGCTTCATGGTGCCAAAAGCACTTGGCGTGACATCGGCAAAAGATCTTGATGGCGCGACTGTCTGCATTCAGACCGGCACAACAACCGAGCTGAACCTTGCGGACTTCTTCCGCGCGAACGGCATCTCTTACGAGCCAGTGCCGATTGAAACAAACGCCGAAGGCCAGCAGCAGTATCTTGCCGGTGCATGTGACGTTTACACAACCGACGCATCCGGCCTGGCTGCAACACGCGCAACTTTCGAAGCGCCTGGCGACCACGTATTGCTGCCGGAAATCATCTCCAAAGAGCCACTCGGCCCGCTTGTTCGCCACGGCGACAACGAATGGGGTGATATCGTCATGTGGACCTTGAACGCGCTGGTCTCTGCTGAAGAGCTGGGCATCACATCTGCAAACATCGCGGAATTGTCCGCAGCACCAACAAGCAACCCAGAGATCAACCGTATTCTGGGCACTGAAGGTGAACTGGGCGCGATGATCGGTCTGTCCGCAGATTGGGCCAAGAACGCGATTGCCGCTGGTGGTAACTACGGCGAGTTGTTCGAAAAGAACATCGGCGAAAGCACACCCATCGGTCTTGCGCGCGGCTTGAACGCTCAGTGGACTGACGGCGGCTTGATCTATTCGCCACCGTTCCGTTAAGCACATGACTTCAAAGGGCCCGAGCATCGCTTGGGCCCTTTGACCATCAAGATAAGATAGATCAAAGAGCATCCCGCCATCGGGCGCGATCGGTATACTCCGGGCGCAGACCCTAAAATAAGCGGGAGCCGGGGAGATTACAGATGTCGACGTTGACCGACGCGCCGAAACCCAAGTTTCGGCTAAGCCAGCTTTTATATGATACGCGCTATCGCTCTATCACGATTCAGGTGGTGGCGCTTATTGTGATTGCCGTTGGAATCTGGTGGCTTGCCACCAACACCATCGCCAACCTCACTGCCTTGGGCAAAGATTTCGACTTCGGCTTTCTGGGGACAGCGGCCGGTTACGATATCAACCAGACCCTTATTCCTTACGACAACCAGATGACACATGGACGTGCGGCTCTGGTGGGGATACTCAATACCCTGCTGGTCGCATTTCTTGGCTGCGTGATGGCCACAATCATCGGTGTGATCGTCGGCGTCTTGCGCCTGTCCAAAAACTGGGTCGTCAGCCGGCTGGCGGCTGTTTATGTCGAAGGATTCCGCAATGTGCCTTTGCTGCTCTGGATCTTTTTGATTTTTGCCGTGCTGACCGAAAGCCTGCCGCAACCGCGCGATTTCCGTGGTGCAGAGCCCGCAGCTAGCATGATTTTGGGCGATAGCGTCGCGATCACCGGTCGTGGCATCTATATCCCGCGGATCGGATTTACAAATTCACTTAGTGGCAACGAGGCCGTGGTCCCGCGTGAAGGTTACACCGCTGTGGCGTCCGGTGGCATCGATTGGCTTGTTGTGTTTGGCGTCTTCGCACTTAGCCTGATCGCGATCCGTTATGTGCGCGGTCGTGCAAGCCGCATCCAGCAATCAACCGGTGTGCGACCGGTGACATGGTATCTGCAACTGGGCCTGCTGATTATCCCGGTTGGTATTGTTTTTGTCCTACTCGGGGCCACGATCGTGCAGCCTTTCCTAAAAGGCTTCAACTTTACTGAAGGCGTGTTCATGCGTGGATCCTTCATCGCGCTGTGGTTTGCCCTTTCGCTCTATACGGGGGCGTTTATCGCCGAAACCGTGCGTGCGGGCATTCTCTCGGTCAGCCACGGACAGTCCGAGGCCGCCTTTGCCTTGGGGATGAAACCGCGCCGAACCATGAGCCTTGTGATCCTGCCGCAAGCGATGCGGGTGATCATCCCGCCGCTGATTTCACAGTTCCTGAACCTGACCAAAAACTCGTCGCTGGCGATTGCGGTGGGCTATATGGATGTGCGCGCAACCCTTGGCGGCATCTCGATCAGCCAGACAGGACGCGAACTTGAAGGGATGCTTTTGCTGGGACTGTTCTATCTGACACTGTCGCTGATCATCTCCGCAGTGATGAACTTCTACAACAACTCTATGAAGCTCAAGGAGCGGTAAAATGTCAGATACACACGCACAAACCGTCTCATATGTCCGCGATACGATGCTGGCAGAGCAGGCCCCGCCAATCACACAGGTCGGTGCTGTCAAATGGGTGCGGGAAAATCTTTTCCCGACACCTCTCAATGCGATCCTGACACTGCTGTCGCTTTATGTGATCTACTATGTAATTTCACATATCGTACCTTGGACGTTCGGCGGTATCTGGGATGCAAATTCCCTGACCGAATGCCGTGAAATCCGTGATGCGACCGTCGGGTCCGATGCATCGGTCGCCTGTTGGGCGGTCTTGGGTGACCGCTGGCACCAGTTGTTGTTCGGGTTTTATCCAGGCAATCTTTACTGGCGTCCGGTTCTTGCACTGGCCTTGTTCTTGGGCGGGCTGTCTCCGATCTTGTTCCCGAATATTTCGCGCAAGATGCTCTGGCTGACAGTGGCCGCACCTTTCTTGTGTTTCTGGTTGCTGTGGGGCGGCTCGATCTGGCTGACCGTCTCCATCGCTCTGGGCTTTGTTGCCGGCTACTTCGCCTTTGTTGTGGTCTCGAAGGTCAGCGCCTTGGCCGGAATCGTGGCCGCCTTGCTGGCGCCGTTGCTATATTGGATATTTCTGTCGGGACCGGTTACGTCCACTCTGGATAGCATCCTGCCGATCGGGATCGAGTTTGTCGAAAGCCGTGCATTTGGCGGCTTTATGCTGTCGATCGTGATCGGACTTGCGGCCATCGTGTTGTCGTTGCCATTGGGCATCCTGCTGGCGCTTGCGCGCCAGTCAGACCTGTTCATCATAAAAACCTCGGCTGTGGTTTTCATCGAAGTCATCCGCGGCGTGCCGTTGATCGTCTGGTTGTTCACCGCACAGCTTTTGCTGAACTACTTCCTGCCGCCGGGCACCAACTTTGACCTGACCCTGCGCGTGATCATCATGGTGACGCTGTTTGCCTCGGCGTATATTGCCGAGGTTGTGCGTGGCGGTCTGGCCGCCTTGCCAAGCGGCCAGTATGAAGGCGCCGACAGTCTGGGGCTGAACTACTGGCAGTCGATGCAGTTGATCGTGCTGCCGCAAGCCTTGAAAATCTCGATCCCCGGGATCGTGAACACCTTTATCGGTCTGTTCAAAGACACGACACTGGTGGTCTTCATCGGCCTGTTTGACCCGCTGGGGATTGCTTCCGCGATCCGTGCCTCCACCGACTGGAATGGCATCTATTGGGAATTGTTCATCTTCATCGGCGTCATGTTCTTCATCTTCTGCTTCAGCATGGGCCGCTACTCACTTTACCTGGAGAAAAAACTCCAGCGTGAAAACCGTTAAAGGAGACATAGGATATGTCGAATACATCAACCGACCGCGCAATCGACCGCAGCCAGATGCAAGTCTCTGACGAGGTCGCGATCGAAATCCGTGACATGAACAAATGGTATGGCACGTTCCATGTTTTGCGCGATATCAACCTGACAGTGCAACGCGGCGAACGCATCGTTGTCTGTGGCCCGTCCGGATCCGGTAAATCGACGCTGATCCGCTGCATCAACCGTCTGGAAGAACACCAGAAGGGCGATATCATCGTGGACGGCACCGAATTGTCGTCGGACCTCAAGAATATCGACAAAATCCGCTCCGAAGTTGGCATGTGTTTCCAGCACTTCAACCTGTTCCCGCATCTGACGATTTTGGAAAACTGCACGCTGGCGCCGATCTGGGTGCGCAAGACCCCCAAGAAAGAAGCCGAAGAAATCGCGATGCATTTCCTTGAAAAGGTGAAGATCCCCGATCAGGCGATGAAATACCCCGGTCAATTGTCGGGCGGGCAACAACAGCGTGTGGCGATTGCCCGGTCGCTGTGCATGAAGCCACGGATCATGCTGTTCGACGAGCCGACATCGGCGCTGGACCCCGAGATGATCAAAGAGGTGCTCGACACCATGATCGAGCTTGCCGAAGAAGGCATGACCATGATCTGCGTGACCCACGAGATGGGCTTTGCCCGTCAGGTGGCCAACCGCGTCATCTTCATGGACCAAGGTCAGATCGTGGAACAGAACGAGCCGGAAGAGTTCTTCCTGAACCCGAAATCAGAGCGCACACAGCTGTTCTTGAGCCAAATTCTCGGCCACTGAACCAGTCCCCTGCCAATAAAAAGCCCCTGCATCTGCGGGGGCTTTTTCGCGTCTAATCGGCGTCGCGCCCCGCCGCCCCGATCAAATCGCGCGGCACGATGAAATCGATGCAACGCCCCAAACCGGGCCCGATCGGCCCGTCAAAGTCGATCACCGTTGCGGCACAAGTCGGATAATCGCTGAACCGCGGGTGCTTGGGGGCAATGGCCACAAGTCCGCTGGCCAACATGCCAATACCGGGATTATGCCCGATCACCGCGATGGTGTTTGCGGTCTGCCGCTGGACCGCCGCCAAAATCGTATCGGGTGCTGCGTGATAAAGCTGCGGCAAAAATATCAGCTGCGGTGCGTTTGGCTGTGCCGCCACAACATATTTTGCCGTCTCGACTGTGCGCGCCGCGTCGGACACCAACGCCACCTCGGGGACGTAGCCATTGCGGACCAACCAGTCACCAATCGCCTGTGACGCAGCGATCCCGCGGGCATTCAGAACGCGCGCATGATCATCCCCGAACGGATCGTCCCAACTGGATTTCCCGTGACGGATCAAAACAAGACGGGTCATCGAAAGGCCTCCATGTGAAATGCGGATTGCGCCGGCGCGCGCAGCCCTGTGCCAACCGGACAGGCGCGGCGGGCCGCACAGCCATGCGTCATACACGATGCGCCCTGCGGCGCGGCGATATGCCTGCGACACGCCTCAACATCATAGCCCTCATTGAACGCGCCCACAGGGCAGGCGTCCATGCAGGGCGCGGCACAGGTGTCGCATGGTGATGTGCCATGGGCGGGCGCATGGGTCTCTGGCAGCCAAATCGCGCCGCGGTAAGACACAAACAGCCCGCGATCCGCGTGCACCAGAAACCCGATAGGCGATGGCCATGCGCGCCCCGAGCGCTGCGCCCAAGTGTAAAACGGACGAAACGGCGGGCCGTCAAACGGGTAATAAGCGATACCCTTGGCAGCCGTCGCCAAATGGCCCACAACACGTCTTGACCAGCGGTCTAACGGATCCGGTTGCCTGTCACTATATTCAGGTGATGCCTTGAAGTGCTGCCAAAACCCGGGCTCGTCAGGACCAAGTAGCAAAACTGTGCCACCCTCATGTGGCAAACCATCACCCGGCTCGAGAGGACAGTGCCCCAAAAGGGCCAAGCCCGTCCTCTCGAGGGGTAGCACCATCAGTCGCGCGGCTCTCTGATCAGCGATCCTGCACCGTGATCGGTAAACAGTTCCAGCAAACAGGCATTTGGCGCGCGCCCGTCCAAAATAACAACCGCGCGCACACCCGCGCGAATGGCATCAAGCGCGGTTTCGGTCTTTGGAATCATACCGCCGGCAATCGTGCCGTCGACGATCAATGCTTCGATCTGCTCGGGTGACATTTCGGTCAGGATATTGCCGTCCTTGTCCTTCACACCCGATACATCGGTCAGCAACAACAGGCGGTCGGCCTTGAGCGCACCGGCAACCGCACCCGCAACCGTGTCACCGTTCACGTTGAATGTCTCGCCCTCAAACCCCATGCCCAGCGGCGCAATCACCGGGATCGCCTTGGCCGCGTGCAGGTCGCGCAAAATCGTCACGTCCATCTTTACCGGCGTGCCGACCAGCCCCAGATCGGGGTTGGTCTGTTCACAGATCATCAGGTTCGCATCCTTGCCGGATACACCCACCGCCTTGCCGCCCTCGTCACTGATCGCCTGCACAATGCGGTTATTCACCTTGCCCGACAGAACCATCTCGACCACATCCATCGTGGCCTGATCAGTGACCCGCTTGCCATTCACAAACTCGGACTTGATATCCAGTTTCTTGAGCATCTCGTTGATCATCGGGCCGCCGCCATGCACAACGACAGGGTTCACACCGACCTGCTGCATCAACACCACATCGCGGGCAAAGCTATACATCGCCTCGTCGCTGCCCATCGCGTGGCCGCCCAGTTTGATCACAACTGTCGCCCCTGCGTAGCGCTGCAAATAGGGCAGGGCATGTGACAGCGTGTGTGCGGTTGCGATCCAGTCCTGGTTCATATCTGGCGTCCTCTTTTTCATGCGATACCTGCTATAATGGCGCGAAGCGTTTCAACCCCGTCGCCCTTCTCGGACGACGATAGAATGATTTCGGCATAGGCGGCGGGATGCCTGGCCAATGCTGTGCGTGTTTTGGCAAGCGATGCATCCAAAGCATCCCCGCGCAACTTATCGACCTTGGTCATTACCACCTGAAATGTCACCGCAGAGCGGTCAAGCAGTGACATGATCTCTTCGTCAACCTCTTTGGCACCATGGCGCGCATCAATCAAAACAAAAACCCGCCGCAACGTTTGACGGCCCGACAGATATTGCTTCAACAGGCGCTGCCACTTTTCAACCACCGCCACGGGCGCATTGGCAAAGCCATAGCCCGGCAAGTCGACAACATAGATGTCACCGGCGGTGAAAAAGTTGATCTCTTGCGTGCGGCCAGGGGTGTTGGAGGCCCGCGCCAACCCCTTGCGCCCGGTCAACGCATTGATCAACGACGACTTTCCGACGTTGGAGCGCCCCGCAAAACAGACCTCGGTCCGGTCTGCATCAGGCAAGCCGTCCATCGCGACAACACCCTTTAGAAATGTTGTCTCGCCCGCAAACAACAGCCGCCCTTTTTCAAGCGCCTCTGGGTCTGGCGTTGGTGCCTCAATGAAGCGAATTTCCATATTAAATTACCTCGGCTGTGTCGCCAAGGTCGATCTTACCGCCTTGGATCACTTCGGCATAGAGGCCGAAGTTCTGATGTTTCCAATTATCGCGCAGCGCCGCAAGGGTGTCTGCGTCTCGCCGCCCGCTATGTGGATGTGCGGTGGTGTGTTTGCAACGCTTGATGGGTTCGCGCACGCGCAAGACCGCTTCTCCGATTTGCACGTTCTGCCCGATCCAACCCCATTCACCCCAAGGCGCAAGCCCGTCCAGCCAAATATTTCCGCGCCAGCGCTCACGCTCTAGCGCAATGCCCATCGCAAAGGCAACCGCGTCGTGGCTGGCTGTATTCATGATCGAAATGGACGGATATGCCGTATCCGTCATACCGCGATTTGGGACTGTGACAATATCTTGCGGTTGCCGCCCGTCAGCCGGGCACAAGTCCTGCACCCACGCGACAAAGCGACGGCGATCGGCCTTGTCATCGGGGGTAAAGGTGATCTGCCCAAGCGCCTGATGGGACAGTGTGATACTCCCGCGTGCGGTATCCAGTTTGGCCCAAATTCCGGCAAGATCCGGGGTCGATGTGCCGATCATGAAGTTGCGGCACATCGCCCATTCTGGGTGTGTGGTATCGAATTTAGTGTCTTTATGGATGACCGCCCAATGGCGATCCCAAGGCATCGTCTGTCCTGCGATCAAATCAACAAAAGCCAAGGCCTCGCGACCATGGCTTTTGATTGGATGACGCCAAAGCGCCGCAACGCTGATCACTTACTTGTCTTTCGGGGCTTTGGCATCATTGTCTGCCTTTGCTTTTCGCTTGAAGCTACCTTTGATGTTCCCAAAGACATCGGGGCGGGCGCCGTGACTTGTCATAATCGCATATTGCTGCAAGAACGTGATCATGTTGTTGGTGATCCAGTAAAGCACCAAGCCGCTGGCAAATGACCCAAGCATGAACATAAAGACCCAAGGCATCCACGCGAAAATCATCTTTTGCGTCGGGTCGGTGGGCGCAAGGTTCAGCTTTTGCTGAAGCCACATCGAGATACCCAACAGGATCGGCAAAACGCCAAGGCTAAAGATCGCGAAAATACTACCGACTTCCGGCGTGGCCCATGGCAAGAGGCCAAACAGGTTCAGGATTGACGACGGATCAGGCGCGCTGAGATCGTTGATCCAGCCGAGCCACGCCGCATGGCGCAATTCGATCGTGACAAAAATCACCTTATAAAGCGAAAAGAAGATCGGGATTTGCAAGAGTATCGGCAAACACCCGGACGCCGGATTGACTTTATTTTCCTTATAAAGCTTCATCATGCCTTGTTGCATGGCTTGCTTGTCATCACCGGTGCGCTCTTTGAGCTTCTCCATTTCCGGCTGCAACTCTTTCATTTTTGCCATCGAAACGTAGGACTTATAGGCCAACGGCAAAACAAGCGCCTTGAGGATGAAGGTCAGCGCGATGATCGACCAGCCCATGTTGCCGATATATTGGTTCAACATATGCAAAAGAAAGAAGATCGGCTTGGTCAGGAAAAAGAACCACCCCCAATCAATGCTATCCAAAAACCCGCCGACACCTTCATCGTTTTCGTAATTGCGGATGGTTTCCCATTCCTTTGCCCCTGCGAAAAGGCGTGTTGTTACCGTCACGCTTTCATTTTGGGCAACGGTGCTGGGGGCCATGACGGCCTCGGCCTGATAGAGATCGCGCGAGGCAAAATATTTGCTGACCGAGCGGAACGGCTGGGATTGATCGGGGATCAGGGTCGTCATCCAATAGTGGTCTGTATACCCGATCCAGCCGTTTTCGGCCACGTCCACGCGTTCCGCTTGCGTGCCTTCGCGGGGATCCAAAGCGTAGTCACCGATTTTTTTGTATTTTGTTTCTTCCAACTGACCATCTGACATCCGCACAAGGCCCTCGTGCAGGATGAAGAAATTCTTCAAATAACTCGGCTCACCCTGACGGCGTAGCAGGCCGTAGGGCCGCGCCGTGACAGAGTTGGCGGCGGTGTTTTCGAGGCTTTGCGCGAAAGAAAACATGAACTTTTCATCAACGGACACGGTATTGCGGAAAATCTGACCCACGCCATTATCCCACACCAATGTCACAGGCGTATCGGGTGTCAGAACATCACCGCTCTCAACCGACCAAAGCGTGTCGGGGCCCGGCACTGCGTTTGCATCCAGACCTTCGACGCCTGCCCATCCGAATGTTGCGAAGTAGGCGTCAGCTTCACCGACGGGGCGCAACAGGCGCACCGTTTGGGCGTCCGCGTCCAGCGTTTCCTTGTATTGGGTCAATGACAAGTCGTCGATGCGACCGCCCAGCAAGGACAAAGTGCCTGACAATTCCGGCGTCTGGATCGCGATGCGCGGGGCATCCGCCGCCGGATCGGACTCGGCTGCCGGGGCAGGTGCAGTCAATGCGGTGCCGCCGTCAACAACGGGCACGGTGGCATCGGCTGATGCGCTGATGGTCGCCTCGGCATCTGGCGCCACGACCGGCTCGTCGGGTGGAAACAGCACGAACCACGTGAGGATCACGAGGAAACTTAACGCCGTAGCGAGGATGAGGTTCTTGTTCTGGTCGTCCATCTGAAAACCGCCCATTTGACAGAAAATTATCAAGCCGGTTCAACCCCCGCAGGGGTCAAAGGTCAAGCTGTTTTCAGTGATTTTACACAGTCGGGAGTGGATTGTGACCAGACTCGACGGTCGTTCATGCGATAATTCCCTTGAAAGCCAAGTTATTGGACGCGCCGCAAGTGGCTTGGCCCGTGCTGGCGGGCCTCATATTGTGATATCCACGCGGTCGCATCCTGCAAATTGAGCGGATGCGAAAGCGCATACCCTTGCATAAACCCACAGCCCATCGCCGTCAGCTGAGCTTGCTCTTTGGAAGTTTCGACACCCTCGGCAAGGGTCGCAAGCGTCAAGCCATCGGCCATCGTCAAAATGGCAGACGCCATATTCTGTTGCTCTTTGTCCTTGTCGATATGGGTCACAAAGGACCGATCGATCTTGATCCGGCTCACTGAAAACTTGCGGATCGAGGTGATCGATGCGTGGCCTGTGCCAAAATCGTCAAGATCAATTTCACAGCCCAAATGCGCCAGCGCACTCAGGTTGCGCTCGATAATATCTTCGCCATTCGATGCAACAACGGTTTCCAACACTTCGATCACCAAGCGGTCAGCCGTGGTATCGAAGCGATCAAGTTCCATCATGATGTGATCAACCAAATTGGGGTTGCGCAGCTCGGCGTTGGACATGTTGATCGACACTTTGGGCACAAATAGCCCCGCTTTGTCCCAAGCGGCCAGTGCCGCCAACGAGTCGCTCAGCATTTTATTGCCAAGCAACCGCATCAGCCCCGCCTGCTCGAAGGCAGGTAAAAACTCGGCAGGCGGAATGATGCCCCGCACCGGATGCTCCCACCTTGCAAGTGCCTCCAGCCCCGTCACTTGAAGCGTTTGCAGGTTTATCTGCGGTTGAAAATACGCCGTGATCTGCCCCTTCTCGAGCGCGGTCAAAACCTCGCCAATCAGGTCATCGCGGAATTTTATGCGCCGGTGCATGGCGCTGGAATAGCTGCGAATAGCGCCGGGGCCTGCACGCGACGCTTCGAGTTGGGCAATATTGGCCGCGCGCAGCAATTGTTTCGCTGTTTGCTTTTCGGCCTGAACCGCCAATGCGAACCCCGCCGAAATTGTCGTATGAATGATCGTCTTGCCCACCGCAAACGGTTCAGACATGACCTGTTGCAGACGCATCGCCAGATCAATGGCCGCTTCCAGATCAAGTCTGCGGTGTGGTGACAACGCAATAGCAAAGCGGTGCGCCTCGATACGCGCAAGAACATCGGACGCGCGCAAATGCGGGGCCACCCGAATGCAGACTTTCGCCAATAATGCCTCGGTCACATCAAGATCGTAAATCTCTTCCAACTTGCTGAAATCGTCGATTTCAAAAACCAGCGCCGCGGTCGATGACGCAACCTCGGTATCGCTGGATAAAAAGCGGGAAAGTGCCTGTGTTATATCTTCGCGACACCCGGACCTGTTCTCCAGCCGGTTTTGTGGGGTTTGCTGCGATGTAGCTCTATGAAGTGCGCGTTCTGCTGCATGCCATAGAGCAAGAGCGACATCGCGCACACGATGTTTCATTGCTTTATGCATGGTGGTTGCCTTTTGATCAGACGAATTTGCTCATTGTTGTATCGATTCTGATTATCTTAGCTTTATCAGTCTGACCAAATCGTTAAATTCCGTCGGTATCGGGCAAGTTTCGTGTCAGCCCTGCAAAATCAAACAGCTTGGGGTCAAGCAAATGTGATGGCCTCGCGTTCATCAAGGCGTTGAACATAATCTGCCGTCTGCCGGGGCTGTTTTTTTCCCAGCCGTCAAGCATTTGTTTGACTTGCTGGCGCTGCAATCCGTCCTGCGACCCACAAAGATCACAGGGAATAATCGGGTAACCCATCGCATTCGAAAATGCCTCGCAATCCGCCTCGGCCACATGCGCCAAGGGCCGATAGACAAACAAATCCCCCTCTTCATTCAGCAGTTTGGGCGGCATCGCAGCCAACCGCCCACCGTGAAACAGGTTCATCAAGAATGTCTCGAGAATATCATCGCGATGATGACCCAGCACAACCGCCGAACAGCCTTCCTCGCGGGCAATCCGATACAGATTACCGCGCCGCAGACGTGAACATAGCGCGCACATCGTGCGACCTGCGGGCACTTTGTCCATCACAATCGAATAGGTATCGCGGTATTCGATCCGGTGCGGCACGCCCATCTTTTCCAAAAACGCAGGCAGCACAGTGGCGGGAAAATGCGGCTGCCCCTGATCCAGATTGCACGCCAGAATATCGACCGGCAAAAGCCCGCGCCATTTCAATTCGTGCAGCACTGCCAGTAAAGTATAGCTGTCTTTGCCGCCCGACAGACACACCAGCCAGCGTGCATCGCGTTCAATCATGCCGTATTGCGCAATCGCTTCACGCGTGAGGCGCACAATACGTTTGCGCAGCTTTTTAAAACCTGTCGTCGCAGGGGCGCCGTGAAAAAGCGGGTGAATGTCATCATGATCATCAAGCATGGCGTGGCTATGCCAGACCTGGCGAGGCCTGCCTAGTGGCCTTGGGGGCTGCGCGCGCTAAATCACCCGCAAAGGAGCTCTCACATGCGTATCTTGATCATTGCCGCATTCACTGTGCTTGCCGCCTGCACTGGTAAACCATCCCTTGACGATGCCAGTTTATCCAATAGGCAGCTGAACCTCGAAGATTTCTTTGACGGCGGTCTGGTGGCCTATGGGCAATTTCAGGATGTGTTTGGCACGGTGCGGCGGTCATTTGTGGTGACGATCAAGGGCAATTGGGATGGCACGCGCCTGCGCCTGCAAGAAGATTTTGTCTATGAGGACGGTGCCACCGAACAGCGGATCTGGACATTGTTAAAAACCGGCGATGAGACGTGGACCGGCACGGCACCCGGGGTGATCGGCACCGCAACAGGTGTGGAACAAGACAACCGGTTCAACTGGCAATACGAGATTGATCTGCCGATCCCCTCGGCCGACGGCACGGTCGAGACCATGCGCGTCACTTTTGATGACTGGATGTGGTTGCTTACGGATGATCGTCTGTTCAATCGGGCCTATGTCAAACGCTATGGGATCGACATCGGCGATGTCAGTATCTCTTTCGAGAAATAATCAGTCCGGCACGTTGTCGATACCGTGACCGCCCCAAGGGTGACACCGGCCAATGCGGCGTGCAGCCAGCCACGCGCCCTTGATGCCACCGTGCTTTTCCAGCGCCTCCAATGCATAGGCCGAACAGGTCGGTTGATAGCGACAGCCGTGCCCGACCCATGGCGAAAACACCATGCGGTAGGCTTTGACCGGTAAAGCAAGGATATAGGCAAGCGGGCTCATGAATGCACCTTTGTCAGCGCGCGGCGCATATCACGGATCAAGTCGGGAAAGGGCAGGGAGGCGGTCACAGTATTGCGCCCGACCAGCACATAGTCCCAACCGGTGCGGCCTTCGGCTGGCAACACCAAACGCGCAACCTCTCGCAGGCGGCGCTTGGCACGGTTGCGCGCCACCGCATTGCCGACTTTCTTGGAACAGGTGTAACCAACGCGGATGCCCGGCGCTTCACCCTCTGCACGCCTGCGGGCTTGCAGGTGGATACCCGGCGTGCCCTGCCGTCTGCCGTTTGCTGCACGCAGAAAATCGGCGCGTTTGGTCAGCATGGTCAGCGGTGGGCAAACGCAAACCGCCGATGGCTCACCCAAGGACACAGCGGTATCGCCTTCCAAGGGTGCCATCGGCGGTTTCAAATCGATAACCGGCTGCTGGCGCTTACGCGCTCAGCTTCGCGCGGCCTTTGGCGCGGCGGTTGTTCATGATACGACGACCGGCTTTGGTCGCCATGCGGGCGCGAAAGCCGTGACGGTTCTTGCGAACCCGGTTCGATGGTTGGAACGTGCGCTTCATAGCGGTGTCCTTTGGTTTTTGGGCCAAACCCATAAATGGATTCGAAGCCGATCTACAATTCAGACTTGTCCTTTAGACAGGGCACGGGGTGCTGTCAACGCGCAAGGCAGACACATTCTGCAACAATTGCCCGAAAACCGCCGGTGCAAATGTTACAATGATCACGAAACACCCCCTAAATCGGCGTCATTGCCGGTGAATGCATCAACCAGACGTGAGCGGGCTATGACAGCGGGGCCATCCGGTCCATCTAGGATGAAACAAACCCGCCCGACGCGAGAAAGCCCCCGTCATGATCTCCACTGCCCCACAAAACGCGCTGATCCGGCGATTGCCCTTGATCGTGATTCTCTCGGTTGCGGCTTTCGGCGCGTTTTTCCTGCGTGACTACCTGACCTTCGAGACCCTGCGCGACAACCGCGAGGCCTTGCTGGCGTATCGCGACAGCAATTACCTGCTGACGGTCGGCACATTCATCTGCGTCTATATCCTGATCGTGGGGTTCTCCCTGCCCGGTGCCACAATCGCCACACTGACGGGGGGCTTTTTGTTCGCCACCTTCCCGGGCGTCCTGTTCAACATCACGGGGGCCACAATCGGGGCCATGGCGATTTTTCTGGCAGCGCGCTGGGGCTTGGGTGAAAAACTGGCCGCCAAAATGGACAGCTCGGAAGGCACCGTCAAAACGATCAAAACGGCAATTGATGACAACCAATGGGAGGCGCTCTTCCTGACCCGCCTTGTCCCCGCCGTGCCGTTTTTCGTGGCAAATCTGATCCCTGCACTGGTCGGCGTGTCCCTGTTCCGCTTTGTGGTCTCGACCTTCTTTGGCATTATCCCGGGCGGTTTGGTCTATACGTCCGTGGGCGCGGGGCTGGGCGAGGTCTTTGCGCGCGGCGAGACCCCGAACCTCGGCATCATTTTTGAACCTGCGATCCTGCTGCCAATCCTCGGCCTGTGTGCGCTCGCCGCCCTTCCCATCATCCTCAAGGCCGTGCGCGGCAAGAAAGGTCTGTAACCCATGACCCTGATCAAAACAGACATCTGCATCATCGGCGGCGGCTCCGGCGGTCTTTCCATCGCGGCAGGGGCCGTGCAAATGGGGGCAAAGGTCGTGCTGCTTGAGGGCCATAAAATGGGTGGCGACTGCCTGAACTACGGCTGCGTGCCTTCCAAAGCGCTGATTGCCTCGGCCAAACAGGCGCACGCCATGTCGCAGGGCGCCAAATTCGGCGTCGCAACGGCCACGGCAAAAGTCGACTACGCCGCCGCCAAAGATCACGTCGCAGAAGTTATCGCCACCATCGCGCCGGTGGATAGCGTTGAACGATTCGAAGGCCTCGGCGTGCAGGTCATTCAGGACTTCGGACGCTTCATCTCGCCCACGCAAGTGCAAGCCGGCGACACCATCATCGAGGCGCGCCGCTTTGTCGTGGCCACCGGCTCCGGCCCGTTTGTGCCACCCATCGAGGGTCTCGACGCGGTAAAATACTACACCAACGAAGACATCTTTGATCTGCGCGAAAAACCCGACCATCTCATCATCATCGGTGGCGGCCCGATCGGCATGGAAATGGCGCAGGCTCATGTGCGGCTTGGATCAAAAGTGACAGTGATCGAGGGTCTGAAAGCTTTCGGCAAGGACGACCCCGAGATGGCCGCCATCGTCATTGAAAGCCTGAAATCCGAAGGCATCGAGATCATCGAAGACGCCCAAGCCAGCAAAATCAGTGGCGCGGGTAAAAGCATCACCGTGCACACGCCCAAAGGCGACGTCACCGGCTCGCACCTGCTGATGGCCGTCGGGCGCAAAGTGAACATCGACAAACTGGACCTCGAGACAGGCGGCATCGCCTTCACCCGCGGCGGGCTGAAAGTCGGCGACGATCTGCGCTCGCTCACCAACCGGCGCGTCTATGCCGCGGGCGACGTCGCGGGTGGGCTGCAATTCACCCATGTTGCAGGCTACCATGCGGGCGCGCTGATCCGGTCCATGCTGTTCGGACTGCCCTCCAAACAATCGACGCGGCACATCCCTTGGGCGACCTACACAGACCCAGAACTGGCCCAAGTCGGCCTGACAGAGGCCCAAGCCCGCGACAAACACGGCGACAGGCTCGAGGTCATCCGCTTTGACATGGCCCATAATGACCGGTTGATCGCCGAGCGTAAAAACAAGGGCCTGATCAAGGTTATGGTGGTCAAAGGCAGGCCCGTGGGTGCCTCCATCGCGGGGCCGCAAGCCGGCGAATTGATCGGTATGTGGGCCATGGCCATCGCCAATAACCTGAAAATGTCCGCCATCGCCAATACCGTGCTGCCCTATCCCACGGTGTCGGAAGTCAACAAACGCGCAGCCGGCGCCTATTTTAGCCCGCGACTGTTTGACAGCGCTATGGTAAAGCGGGTCGTAGGCTTAGTGCAACGCTGGCTGTCGTAACTAACTCACGAGGGCACATGCTCAACTCACTCTCGGGTAGATTCCTGATCCTGACCACGGTTTTTGTCATGTTGGCAGAAGTCCTGATCTTTGTGCCCTCGGTCGCGCGGTTCCGGCAGGACTATCTTCTGGCGCGGCTGGAACGGGCGCAGATCGCATCGCTTGCTCTTGAGGCCGACGATATGATCTCGGCGGCACTCGAGGCCGAGCTTTTGCGAAACGCCGAAGTCTATAACGTGGTGCTGCGCCGCGACGAGGTCAGACAACTTGCCCTGTCGTCGCCCATTCCGTCACCGATCAATGCGACTTACGACATGCGCAGCCCCAGTGCGATGGTGTTGATATCCGATGCGCTGACGACATTGATTGATACCGACGAGCGGATTGTGCGTGTGATCGGTAACCCCGTGCGCGATGGTGGCTTGCTGATCGAAGTGACGATGGACGAAATGCCTTTGCGTGCCGCGATGATCGACTATGGACTAAATATCCTGGTGCTGTCTGCGGTGATCTCGGTGATCACAGCCTTCTTGCTGTTCCTCTCGGTGCAGGGGCTACTGGTGCGGCCCATCAAACGGGTCGTCGGGCATATGCAAAGCTATGCTAAATCCCCCGAAGACGCGCGGCGCATCATTACCCCTTCCGCCAGCGTGACCGAATTGCGCGACGCCGAAGTGGCGCTACAAATGATGCAAACCGAACTGACCGGTGCCTTGAAACAAAAACAGCGGCTTGCACAACTGGGCGGGGCGGTCGCAAAAGTCAGCCACGATCTGCGCAATATCCTGACCTCGGCACAACTGTTTGTCGACCGGATCGAAGGGTCCGATGACCCTTTGGTCAAACGCATGGCCCCCAAACTGGTCGGCTCCATCGCGCGGGCAGTCAACCTGTGCGAAACCACGCTTGCCTTCGGGCGGGTGGACGAGCCCGCACCGATCCTCAACCGGATCAAACTGGCGGGGATCGTCAGCGACGTGATCGACAGCGAACGGCTGGCGGCAGGCGACTATGACCTGTCATTCGCCGAAGACGTGCCCGCAGGCATGACCCTGCGCGGAGACGGCGAACAACTCTACCGCGCGATTTTCAATCTCGTTCGCAACGCGCGACAGGCGATTATGGCAACCGGCCAGCCTGGCGAAATCAACGTCGAAGGCTACGAGGACGACAGCGCATGGTGGATCAAGGTCAGCGACACCGGTCCGGGCCTGCCGCCACGGGCACAAGAGTTTCTGTTCCAACCGTTCCAGGGCGGGGTGCGCAAGGGCGGCTCTGGTCTGGGCCTAGTGATTGCTGCCGATCTGGTGCGTGGACACGGCGGCAGGCTTGATCTGCTCAAAACCGACAAAACCGGCACAACCTTTGTAATCCAACTGCCAAAAGAAGACCTGTCACTGGCCCCCGCGACAGAATAACAAAAGTTTCGCATTTGGGTCTTGCATCACCCGCCCGCCCCCGCTAAATCCCCCTCACGGTGGATTGGTAGCTCAGTTGGATAGAGTACTTGACTACGAATCAAGGGGTCGGGGGTTCGAATCCTCCCCAGTCCACCAAAGAATTCAAAGGCTTGGCTGGAAATTGCCAAGCCTTTTTCTGGTCTATACCCCGCGTGCCGCGCAAACTGGATGTAAAGCCTTGACGGCTGGGTTTGAGACGATTCAGCCATGCCCATGACCCGCACCGGCATCTCTGCAGTCGAACTGGAACGCCTCACCGGGTTGGAACACCAAAGGCACAAACGTGCCACGCGCAGTTGTTTGCTCCACGCGATGCCACTGCTCACGCCACGCACGGGCAAAGGCAGCCACCGGGTGCGTAGGATCCCCCTTGAAAACAAGCCGCCCCGTTTGGACGCGATTACAATCTTGCTGGGGCGAGTGTGGCTGGTCTTACGGGGTGGCGCGTGGCACACTCGTCTGGTCATACAGTCGCAAGCGCTCTGGTGCTGGAGGTGTCAGACGTTCGCGCACTATAGGACCAGCGCACGAAGATCATGGCTTCGCCTGAAATATCATGGACGACCAAGGTTTGTGCCAAATCGCTTAAGTGGCAGTTCAGGACGATTTCTCCTTTTCGCTGGGCCTTTGCGACGATCTGAACGCCGAATGGAACGCCCGGATGACACGTTTCGAGGTGTTCAACTATCTGCGGGGCTGCGCCAACGGCCATATATAGGGCGACACAGGAACCCGGTTTTATGTCCTTGATGGGGTCGGGGACCGCGTATCCGTCTTGGCGGTGTCCTGTGGTCAGCACGAGCGTGTCAATGCTGCCCCGATCGGTCAGGCTTTGGCCGACACTCGCCGCCGCAGCACAAACCGCTGTGATGCCTGGCACAATGTCAAACGGAATGCCGCTAGCTTTGAGGGCCGCGGTTTCTTCGGTGCTGCGTGCAAAAACACCAGGGTCACCACATTTCAACCGAACAACGCGTTGCCCGCGTTTGGCGGCGGCGACCAGTGTTTGGGTGATCTTTTCCTGCGGCCAACTGTGACATCCCGGGGCCTTGCCCACGTAAATACGTTCTGCGTCTCGGCGGGCCAGTTCCAGAATTTCTGGGTCAAGCAGGCGATCATAATAGATCACGTCCGCTTCTTGCAGACGCTGGACCCCGCGCAAGGTGATCAGGTCCTTGGCACCGGGGCCTGCGCCCACAAGGCTGACGCTGCCGCCCTTTGTGGCCCCGAATTCGCCGGTCTCGATGGCCGTTTTTATTAGCTTGGCAGCTTCGCGCTCGGCCCCGCTGGTGAACATCCGGCGCGGGCTGTCATTGAACACCCAGCGCCACAAATCCCGCCGCGCGCGCGGAGCAAGACGGGCCGCGGCGGCACTCCGCATCCGCCCCGCAAGTGCTGCAAGATCGCCCAGGCGAGGTTCAAGTGCCTCTTCCAGTTTGGTCTTGATTTGGCGCGCCAGCACGGGGGCTGTGCCTTCGGTGCCAATGGCCACGACCACAGGGTCGCGATCCACAATTGACGGCGTGATGGCGTCGCAAAGTTGGGGCTGGTCCACCACATTGACGGTCGCACCGCCCGCTTTCGCCAAGGTGTGCAGTGCCATGTCGATGCCGGGGCACCCCGAGGCGATGAACACCAGTGCGGTGTCTGAAAAAGTGTCCGGCGTAATGGGGCCAGTCAGATGTGTAATCCGGCCTTGGGCCGCGAGGCCCGACAATTCCGGATCGAGCGTTGGTGCCCAGATTTCGACCATCGCTTCGGTCTTGAGGATCAGCCGCGTCTTTTGCGCGGCTTGTTCACCTCCGCCGATGATGACAACGCGGCGACCTGCCATTTGCAGGAACATGGGAAAGGTTTTCATGCGGACAGGCTTTCTGTGGGGTGACGCGCGGCCCAAAGACTTTGCGTCAATTGGTGGGCGTCATGAGGTGTCGGGGCTGCCTTGAGTGTCCAAAGCGCAAGTGCCGCCGTGCCGGTGATCGTGGCAATCGCGAACGGGTCCTGTGCGCGTCCGGTCCAAAGATCAGACAGATTAGTCGTTTCACCTGCTTGGTGCAGTTTGCGGGTGTCTTGTAAAATATGCGCGGCCGTTTCTTTACTATGCGCCCCCTCCCGCAGCCCGAACACCGTGATATCCTTGGACGGATGGCGCTCAAATTCACCGCCGCCGCCCTTGATAATGCTCAGGTCTTTTTGTCCCAACAGTGCTGCGGCCTGCGCCTGAAGGCTGCGGTATGACGGATGAAATACGCCTTGAACTGTAGCGCGGGCACCGGACGGGTTCCACATCCGCAATACTGTGTTGAAACACGACCGCAATCCGAAGGTGTCGCGCAGGTTCAACACCGCAAACGCCTCAGGGCTGAGCGTTTCAAGGGGTGAATACCTCACATTCGGCCCCGCAAGGTCAATCGCTTCGCGCACGGACGCAGTGGCAGATTGATGCGAATTCCAACCGTGCATCGACACGGTATATCCCGCCTGACCAACAAGCCGCGCGGCGAGCAAAAACAACGGCGCACCACGACTGCGCCCTGCGGCATAGGACGGCCAATCAAGGTCTGCTTTGGGCAATGTTCCCGCCACATGCGCGCGCAGGGCGGCAGTGAACCCCGCAATCTCATCCGCTGTTTCCCCACGCAGACGCATGACCATCAACAACGCGCCCACCGCCTCTGGGGCGGCGTCGCCGGTCAGGATCAGTGCCATTGCCGTGCGTGCCTCGTCCATCGTCATCGCCCGTGCACGTCCCTTGCCGCGCGCAACAATCTGTACAAACGGAGCGAGCGTCATTCTGCCGCCATCGGGAGTTGAGCCTGCGCCAAGAGGGCGGTCAATTCGGGCTTGCAGGAGCCACAGTTGGTCCCGGCACAAGTGGCATCCCCCAAAGCGGCGACGCTGCGCGCGCCATTCGCAACGGCGGCCAGCAGAGTATTTCGGCCCACATTAAAACACGCACAAACGGTCGCGCCTGCGTCTGGCTGATTGGACGGTGCGCGCCCGGCCAGCGCGGCCAGCGGCGGTGTCTCCGTGCCGATCATATCAATGATCGCTGTGCGCGACACGACAACAGGGTCTGGTGACGCAAAAAACAGCGCAGTGATGTGGCCGCTCTTTGTTATGGCAATGCGGGTGCTGCCCGTGGTCGGGTCAGTCTGGATCGAGGCATCTCCCGCCGTTTGGCCGCACAATTGTCGCGCCTCGACCTCCCAATCGTCAGGTGTCTTTGCACCTGCCAGTTCCACCTGCCAGCCCGTTGGCGTGCACGCGATGGCGGCGTAGGGTGTTTGCGGCTCAGGTTGATTGATGCAGGCTAAAAACCCGTACCATTTCGCCTTGTAAACTGCGGCTGTCACGGTGCAAGTTTTCAAAGCAGGTTGGCCGGAAAGCGGGTCCGTCAGAGGTGCTGTGACGCTGTTGACGGTCGCGTTGGTCGTGCGTTGCCGTGTCCAATGCATCGGCGCGAAAAGCTGTCCCTGTGCCACGCGGGTCGTCATCAGTGCCCGTAAGATCGTTCGACCATACAGGCTCTCAACTGCTATCAACGCACCGGCAGTGGCGCCCATTTCAGCCGCGTCTGTGGGGTTTATTTCAACATAGGGTTCGGCGAGATGGGCGCCTAGGCGCGCTGATTTTCCGGTCCGCGTCATGGTGTGCCACTGGTCGCGGTTGCGCCCTGTGTTGAAAGTGAATCGTTGTTTGGACAGCGCGGGCGCGCAAACCGCGATCATCCGCGCTTTTCCGTCGGGATGATAAAACTGTCCGTCGGCAAAAAACCGGTGATCATTTTGCGGCCACTGCGTCGGGACCAGTTTGGCGTAATCAGCATCGGCAAAAATGCTCAGGTCCAGATCACGCGAGATGTGCGAGGCCGCTCCGTCAAGCGCCACGTATTCCGCAAAGATATCCGCTGGCTTTTGATAAGCAAAGGCATCACCAAACCCCATCCGCGCCGCCACGTCGCTGATGATCTCCCAATCGGGGCGCGCACTGCCGGGGGCCGGCAAAAAGGCCCTTTGACGCGAAATACGGCGCTCGGAGTTGGTGACGGTGCCGTCCTTTTCGCCCCACCCAGTGGCTGGCAAAAGAACATGCGCCAGATCGTTGGTATCTGTCTTTTCCATGATGTCGGACGTGACCACAAAAGGCACCTTGGCGATAGCGGCTGCGACTCCATCCGAATCCGGCAATGACACCGCAGGATTGGTCGACATCACCCACAGCGCCTTGATCTGGCCGTTTGCACAGGCCTCAAACAGGTCGACCGCCTTCAGGCCCGGTTTTGTGCAAATGGTCGGGCTGTCCCAGAAATCCTGCACCACCTGCTGGTGGTCTGCATTGTCGAGTTCAAGATGGTTTGCCAGCATATTGGCCAGCCCGCCAACCTCGCGCCCGCCCATCGCATTGGGTTGACCGGTAACCGAAAATGGCCCCATGCCTGCGCGCCCGATGCGGCCCGTCGCCAGATGACAATTCAGGATCGCGTTGACTTTGTCGGTGCCACAACTGGATTGATTCACCCCTTGGGAATAGACGGTCACGAGTTTTTCGGTCCGCGCCCAAAGCTGGTAGAACCCAGCAAGCTCGTCCGCCCCAAGCCCGCTGGTCATCGGATCACCCAGGCGTGCGGATTTCACCGCATCAAAACATCCGGTAACGTGCTCTTGCACATAGGCCAAATCGACGGCTGCAACATCCACGAGGTAGGCAAGCAGCCCGTTGAACAGCGCAATATCGCCGTCAGGGACGATTTGCAGATGCATGTCCGAAAGGTCCGTCGTGGCCGTGCGGCGTGGGTCTATATTGACGATGCGCATGTCAGGCCGCGCCTCTTTCGCCGCCGCAATGCGCTGATACAACACCGGATGGCACCACGCGAGGTTGGAGCCCACAAGCACGATCAGATCGGCCTGCTCCAGATCCTCATACGTCCCCGGCACCGTATCCGTGCCGAACGCACGTTTGTGTCCGGCAACAGATGACGCCATGCACAGCCGCGAATTGGTGTCGATATTGGCGCCCCCGATGAAGCCCTTCATCAGCTTGTTGGCGACGTAGTAATCCTCTGTCAGCAATTGGCCAGAGGCATAGAAGGCCACGCTTTCGGGGCCATGTTCGGCAATAGTCGCGCTGAACGTCTGCGCAACCAGATCAAGGGCGGTGTCCCAATCGGCATCCGCGCCGTTGATTTTGGGGTGCAAAAGTCGCCCCTCAAGATCAGTGGTTTCCCCAAGTGCGGTTCCTTTGGAACACAGCCGTCCAAAATTCGCCGGATGATCGGGGTCACCTTTGATCGTGCCATCAGCCCCGGCCAGAACCCCGCAGCCCACGCCGCAATAGGGACATGTGGTGCGGGTCAGGCTCATGCTGCCACCCCGTCCCGTGATCGGGCCCGCAAAAACGCGCGGTCCAACAGAATGCGTCCGTTTGCCACCCGCGCCGGATAGGTTGCGACGCGGCCCTCATCCGCGCCTTGCGCCTCACCGGTTTCAAGCGAAATAACCCAATTATGCAACGGGCAGGTCACTGATTTTCCGTGCACGATGCCTTCCGCCAACGGCCCTGCTTTATGTGGGCAGGCGTTGTCCAGCGCGAACACCTCATCTTCGCCCGTGCGAAAGACGGCGACGCATCCAAACGCAGTCTTTACCATCCGCGCGCCGCGTTGTGGCACGTCTTCCAGTGGTGCAATATCGATCCAGTCTTTTGTCGGGGCGCTCATTCTGCTGCCTCCAATAACAGGGTCGCCAAAGGCCGATACGCTTGGGCTTTGGTCTGAACATGGTCGGCCCATGGGTCTTTGCGATAGATCGACTGGCTGAGTTCGAACCGGTCAACCAAGGCCGGGCCTTCGGCCGCGACACGTTCCTTGATCCAATCAAGACCGACCTTGCCCATCCATTTGTAGATTCGATCAAGGTATCTGGCGTTTTCACGATACAACTGCGTCACCGCCTTGATCACATCAATCGCCTCGTCCTCGGTGGCGACCTGAACCATCAATTCGGTTTCGCGCACATCCATGCCCGCGGCCCCGCCGATGCTGACCTGATAGCCACTGTCGACACAGATCACACCAATGTCCTTGCACGTGGCCTCGGCGCAGTTGCGCGGGCAACCGGACACGCCAAGCTTTAACTTATGTGGCGTCCAAGACCCCCAAAGCTCTTTTTCCAGCTTGATCCCGAGGCCTGTGGAATCCTGCGTGCCAAAGCGGCAATGATCGGTGCCGACACAGGTCTTCACCGTGCGCAGACCTTTGGAATAGGCATGGCCGGATACCATGCCAGCGGCGTTCAGATCGGCCCAGATATCGGGCAAATCCTCACCTTTGACGCCCAACAAGTCGATGCGCTGTCCACCCGTGACCTTGACCGTGGGCACCATATATTTATCGGCAGCATCGGCAATCGCGCGCAGCTCATCTGGGGTTGTGATCCCGCCCCACATGCGCGGAACGACGGAAAATGTGCCGTCTTTCTGAATGTTGGCGTGCTTGCGTTCATTGATGAAACGGCTTTGCGGGTCGTCTTGGTATTCCAGCGGCCAATCGGCCAACAGATAAAAGTTCAGCGCGGGGCGACAGACATGGCAGCCGCATGACGTCTTCCACCCGCATTCCTGCCAGACGGCGGGCATCGACATAAGCTTTTGGCTTTTGATCATGCGCCGCACGTCTTCGTGGGTCATGTCGGTGCAGCCGCAGATGGCCGCCGCGGCGGGCATGACAAATTCATCGCCCAGCGTCACGGCCAACACCTGTTCGACCAACCCTGTGCAGGTGCCGCAGGAGCCCGATGCCTTGGTGGTTGACCGCACGGCGCCCAGATCAGTGGCACCCGCTGCAATCGCATCTTCGATTTGTCCTTTGCTTATTCCGTTGCAGCCACAGATCTCCGCATCACGCGGTAAGGCTGCAACAGCTGCTAAAGGGTCCAGGGGGGTCCCCCCTTGATAAGCGGGTCCAAAGATCAGCGTGTCGCGCATATCGGCAATATCGGTCTTGTCGCGGATCAAGCCGAAGAACCAGTTGCTGTCGGCAGTGTCGCCATACATGACAGCACCCACCAGCACGTCATCCTCAACCACCAGGCGGCGATAGACACCCCGTCCTGGATCACGAAACACGATATCCTCGCGCCCGTCTCCATCCGCAAAATCACCCGCGCTGAACAGATCACAGCCGGTGACTTTCAACTTGGTAGAGAGCTCCTTGACCACAAAGGCGTCAGGCTCATCCATCAGCGTGTTGGCCGCGACCTTGGCCTGATCGTAGAGCGGTGCGACCAGACCAAAGAGAAGACCGTCAAATTCAATGCATTCGCCAACGGCCAGAATATCCGGGTCAGAGGTTTGCATCTGCGCATTCACCTCAATCCCGCGCGCCACTTCAAGGCCTGCGTCATTGGCAAGCCGGGTTTCAGGCCGAATACCCACGGCCATCACAACCAGATCAGCTTCTAGCCCGGTGTTATCTTCCAGCAGTACACCTTCGACACGGGTGTCCCCCAGAATAGCGGCGGTTGACGCCTGACAGATCACCTTGACCCCCTTATTGTGCAAATCACGGCGCAGCAGGAAACCGGCGCTCTCATCCAGCTGCCGTTCCATCAGGTGGCCCATCAGATGCAAGACAGTGACATCCATTCCACGTTCAGCCAGCCCGGCCGCAGCCTCCAACCCCAGCAAGCCACCCCCGATCACCACGGCCTTGCCGCCCTTGTTGGCGGCATCGATCATCGCGTTTGTGTCATCCAGATCGCGGTAGGTGATCACACCGGGCAAATCCTTGCCCTGCACCGGAATGATGAAGGGGGCAGACCCTGTAGCGATCAACAATTTATCGTATGATACGGTGCCGTTCTGGCCCGTGACCGTTTTGGCATCGCGATCAATCGCCGTCACATGTTCGCCAAAGCGGCAGGCCACGCCGTGGCTTTCATACCAATCGGCATCATGGGTGACGATATCGTCATATGACCTTTCACCCGACAAAACAGGCGACAGCATGATGCGGTTATAGTTCCCGCGCGCCTCTGCGTTGAACAGGGTCACGTCATAGTTCGCGCCAGCGTCGAACAGGTGCTCCAGCACCCGGCCCGAGGCCATCCCTGCACCAATGACAACAAGTTTTTCTGTCATGTCTTTACTCCGCTGCGATGGGTTGGGGTTTTGGTTTTGGTGTCGCGCCAGAGGCGGGCGATTTAGGCTTTGCGCCGTGTTCGTATTCCTCGAGAAAATCGAGCACCTCCTGGCGGTAGGCATAATAGTCGGGATGCTCCAACAGCGCCTTGCGCGTGCGTGGGCGGGGCAGCTTTACGTCAGTGATCTTGCCGATAGTTGCCTGCGGTCCGTTGGTCATCATCACCACGCGGTCCGCCAGCAGGATCGCCTCATCGACGTCATGGGTGACACAGATCGCGGTGACCTTGGTGCGCGACCAGACTTCCATCAGGACCTCTTGCAGCTCCCAGCGGGTCAGGCTGTCCAGCATCCCGAACGGTTCATCCAAGAGTAGCAGTTTGGGCGACAGAGCAAAGGCGCGGGCGATGCCGACGCGCTGCTTCATCCCGTTGGACAGGGATGCCGCCCCTTTATCCATGCTGTCGGCAAGGCCCACCCGTTCAAGGTAGTATTCCACCACGTCCTGACGTTCCGCTTGAGATGCGCGCGGGTAGACTTTATCCACACCAATAGCCACGTTTTCCTTGGCCGTCAGCCACGGAAACAGATTGGGCGATTGGAACACCACGGCGCGTTCGGGATCAGCGCCTTCAACATTCCAGCCATCCAGCCGGATCGCGCCTTTGGAAATCGGGTTCAAGCCAGCAGCCATCGTCAGTACCGTGGACTTGCCGCAGCCCGAATGCCCGATGAGCGAGATAAACTCACCCTTGTTGATCTTGAGGTCGAAGTTTTCAACCACGGTCAGCGGCCCTTTGGGCGTCGGATACACCTTATCGAGTTGCGAGAAATTCAGGAATTTGTCCTCGATGCCGCCTTCCTGTGCCTTGGCGACAGCGGCGGGCACACCGTGGATCGGCGTGACGTTCGGCAGTGTGCGGGTCTCTTCGACTTTTGCCGCAATGCCAACGTCCATCAGGTATGTGGTGACCTGCCCGCGCAACGCCTTGAAGGCGGCGTCATTGTTCATCGCGATCCGGTCACGCGGGCGGGGAATATCGACCTTGAATTCATCGCCCAAGGTGCCGTCGGGGTTCAATGCGATAATGCGGTCGGCCAGAATAATGGCTTCGTCCACATCATTGGTGATCAACACACAGGTCTTTTTGTCCTTGTCCCAGATCGCCTCAATCTCATCGGCGAGGTTGGCGCGGGTCAACGCATCAAGGGCCGACAGCGGTTCATCAAGCAGCAGCATTTCGGGGTCCATCGCCAGCGCGCGCGCCACGTTGACCCGCTGACGCATCCCGCCCGACAATTCCGCAGGGCGGCGGGTAGCGGCGTGGCTGAGACCGACCATGCCGACGTAGTGATCGACCTTGGCTGCGCGCTGTGCTTTGGACAGCTTCGGGAACATCGTATCGACGGCCAGCGCGACGTTTCCATTCACCGTCAGCCACGGCATCAGCGAATAGCTTTGAAAGATCACGCCGCGTTCGCGACCGGGCTCAAGGATCGGCGCGCCGCGAAAGGTGACGGCCCCTTTGCTGGGCTGTTCAAGGCCCGCCATCAGGTTGATCAACGTGGTCTTGCCCGTGCCCGAAAACCCGAGGATGACAACGAATTCCCCCTCTGCCACATCAAGGTCGATGTCCTTGAGAACGGTCATCTCGCCAAAGCTTTTCGAGACGCCTTTGAATTGTAAAATACCCATGATTTTTCCTTATGCGCTATCGCTTCGCTGCCAGAGCGCGGGTCACCGATTGTTCGAGAATGTGAACATGGACTGGAGCGCGTACATCACACGGTCCAGCATGAAGCCGATGATGCCGATGGTGAACACAGCGACCATGATGCGGGCGAGCGACTGGGAGCTTCCGTTCTGAAACTCATCCCAGACGAATTTGCCAAGGCCGGGGTTCTGGGCAAGCATTTCAGCGGCAATCAACACCATCCAGCCGACACCCAGTGACAGACGCAATCCGGTGAAGATCAACGGCAGGGCGGACGGCAGCACCAGTTTGGTGATCTTGGTGTAGGTGTTCATTTTCAAAACACGCGACACGCTGACAAGGTCCTTGTCGATGCTGCTGACACCGAGCGCGGTATTGATCAACGTGGGCCAAAGCGAACACAGCGTGACCGTGATGGCCGACACCAGAAACGACTTTTCGAACCAGCCGTCGTTGGTGGTATAAACGGCGGACACGATCATCGTGACAATCGGAAGCCATGCAAGCGGGGACACGGGTTTGAATATCTGGATCAACGGGTTCAACGCGGCGTTCGCCGTGACAGACAGGCCCGCTGCGATGCCAAGTGGAATGGCCACAATCGACGCGATCAGGAACCCGAAGAAAACGGTTTTGATCGAGGTCCAGATTTGATCGTAATAGGTCGGTTTGCCGGTATAGATGCGGTCGCGGACGGCGTCGGGATCCCCGTTGGCGATGGCTTGCGCGTTGCGCGCATCCTGGCGTTGGTAAAACGCGACTTCACGCTCGCCTTCCCGAATGGCGTCCTGGCGCAACTCGCCGACCTGTTCCCAGACTTCCACAGGGCCAGGCACAGCCCCAAGTGACGTCTGCACCGTTGGCGCAAGCGACGCCCACATCGTCACAAAGACCGCAATCGCAAGCAGCGGCACACCAAGCAGGCGCCAGATTTCCCCGGCCTGCGCGCGTGGGTTGTCGCCAGCGGCGGCTTTCAAAACGGGCGTAATCCATGACAGGCCGAGCACGTTGAACCATGCGCCGGCTTTATTGATACGGGCAAAGCGGCGCGCACGGCGGGCTTCATCGTCGAGTATGGAGGGGTCAATCGCGGTCATATCGGGGATCCAATTGCTGCTTTTGGAAAGGGATTGGCCCGCCTCGCATCTCCGCAAGGCGGGCGATTTGGCTCAACCTTGGATTTTGCCGTCAAGAACGGTCTGGCCGGACTTCAGGCCAATCGGCAGACTGTCGATATAGGCGTTGGGCGCGCGGCCATCGTAGGGAATGGCGTCGATAATGTCGCTGGCGGGCGTCGGGTCTTTGAACCCGTCACTGTCCCAAGGAAAATCAGCCTCGTTTGCCAAGCCCTCATCAACCAGCAGACGCGCGGCCTCAAGGTAGATATCGGGGCGATAGACGTCGGCTGCGGTTTCAAAATACCACGCGTCAGACATGGTTTCAGGGATTTGGCCCCAGCGGCGCATCTGCGTCAAATACCAAATGGCGTCGGAATAGAACGGATAGGTCGCGTTGTAGCGAAAGAAGACGTTGAAATCCGGGGCAGGGCGCACATCGCCTTTTTCGAACTCAAAGAAGCCGGTCATGGAATTGGCGATGACTTCGGCGTCCGCACCGACGTATTCGGGGCGCGACAACATCTGCACAGCCTCGTTGCGGTTTTCGTTGTCGTTTTCATCAAGCCAGATAGCCGCGCGGATCAACGCCTTGGTCAGGGCGATTGTGGTGTTGGGATATTCTTCGGCGAATTCAGCGGTGATACCGAACACCTTTTCAGGGTTGTTGTTCCACATGTCGTCATCGGTGATCACCGGAACGCCGATGCCTTTGAACACAGCCTGCTGGTTCCACGGCTCGCCCACCGCATAGCCAAAGATCGTGCCTGCTTCCATTGTGGAGGGCATTTGTGGCGGCGGTGTCACCGACAACAACACATCCGCACCGATCTGGCCTGAAATGTCCTGCTCGCTGTAAAATCCGGGTTGCAGCCCGCCAGCCGCCAACCAGTAGCGGATTTCGTAGTTGTGTGTGGACACGGGGAAAACCATGCCCATGTTGAACGGCTCACCACGATCAAGGTAATCTTCCACGACAGGCGCCAATGCGCTTGCGCTGATAGGATGTTGCGGGCGGCCATCGTCCATCAGGGGCACGTTGGGGCGCATTTGGTCCCAAATCTCGTTAGACACCGTGATCGCGTTGCCATTTAGATCCATCGAGAATGGCGTAATAATGTGCGCCTCGGTGCCATAGCCGATTGTGGCGGCCAAGGGCTGACCGGCCAACATATGCGCGCCGTCCAGCTCTCCGCTGATCACGCCGTCCAACAGGACTTTCCAGTTTGCCTGCGCCTCAAGGGTCACGAACAGACCCTCGTCCTCAAAATACCCCAGTTCATAGGCGACCGCGAGCGGGGCCATATCCGTCAGCTTGATAAACCCGAGCGTCAGGTCCTCTTTTTCCAGGTCCAAAGATTGGGCTGCCGCCGTTGTGGCCAACAGGCTGGAGGTTGCCAGCAAGATCGCAAGTGTCTTGTTCATCATTCATTCCTTTCAACGCCTTGAGGGGCGAAAACAAAAAAGCCGCACGTAGGGTTCACGGGGGAGGAGGTCCGTGTTCCATACGAGCGGCTTTGCTCTTGGGATGTGCGCCACCAGCAGTGGTTGGCGCAAATGTTCGGGCATCGTTGCCCCTTGGGGAAATGATGGACCAGCGCGATCTGCGAGCGCAATCGTTTTTCTGCGCCGCCGCATCGATTTTTGCCGCAATGCAGAAATCGCTTATGAATTAGGCGTTATTTTGGGGGGAAGTCGTAGGTTTTGCCGTCAAAGAAGGCATCGGGCGCAAGAATCATATGGCCGCGGGTAGACGCCACCGCGGTTTCAAAGTGCAGCGCGCCCTCTGCTTTTTCAGAGGCACCGGGCATGTCAGCGCCGATGCCTGTAAGGTTGCGACGGTAAAGATCTGCTCGAAAACATGCCTTGGCCTTTTGGATCCCTGCGACGTCCGCACCAAGCTGGGATGCGATCCATGCGGCCTGACTGCGCCAGGGAAACGTCGCTGCATGTTTATGAAACTGCAAAAAGCGGCCCACTGGCATGGGGGCGGTATTGTGTCTGGTGACGATATCCCCCGAAAGGGCGGGATCAATCAAATCCGGTGACATGCTAAGGTGTTCGCTGCGGGCCAGAATTTCGACCGCCAAGGGTGTGTTCTTTTGCGCATCAAGCCAGGCAGATGCCTTGAAGACCGCGCGCATCAATCGCGCGGCTGCATCGCCATTCGCCTCGACCCAGTCATGGCGCGCCGCAAGAACCTTTTCAGGCGCGAACTGCCAAACATTCCGGCCCATCATCATCAGCTGAGCCACATCTTGCCTGACTGCGACGCTGCCCCAGGGTTCACCCACCCAGAACGCATCGACGAACCCGTCCGCGACGGCATCGGCCATACGCGGCGGCGGCACTGTGATTTCTTCGATCAGCAAACCGGGTGCCGTCGATGTCCAATAGGACAACAACAAGCGGTGCATGGAATAGTGAAATGGCACACCGACGCGCAGCTTTGCCCCTTTACGCGCACTCAGCGCCGCAAGAATGGCGGTGGCATCGCCAAACGGCACCGCCCCGAGGTCCGCCGCCACATCCTTTGAGACGCCAAACACCGTGCCATTCACGGACAGGACCATCAGTGTGTCGACCCGCGCAGGAAGCCCGCCAAGCCCGATCGACATCGCCACGGGCATCGGGGACAGCATTTGTGCGGCATCCAAGTGCCCAAGCGCGAGCATATCGCGCAGGGCCGACCATGATGGCTGGCGCACCAGATTAAGCGTCAGCCCCTCTTCGGCCGCAAACCCGAGCTCTTTGGCGATCACCAGCGGGGCGCAATCCACCAAAGGGACATAGCCACAATTCAAAACGGTTCTGCTCACGACAACAGCTCCGCAGCCGTGACCAGGGCCTGGGCGACATCAATGACTTTGCGGTTCTGGCGCATCGCGGTTTTGCGCAATAAGTTGTATGCATCGTCTTCGGATAAACCGCGTTGGCGCATCAGAATGCCTTTGGCGCGATCAATTGTCTTGCGGTCTTCCAGCGCCTGTTTGGCCGCGTCCAGTTCCGATTGCATCTGGCGCATGATCTTGAACCGCGCAATTGCCGTTTCCAGAACCGACTTGATCCTCTCCATCTTGAGACCATCAACCACATAGGCGCTCACCCCCGCGCTCAGCGCTGCTTGCGTCAGGGCATCATCCGTTTGATCCACAAACAGCGCGACCGCCCGCTTTGATGTCTCTGTCGCATAGGAAATATGTTCAAGCGTGTCACGATCAGGATTGGCAAGATCGATCAGCACAATGTCAGGGGCGAATTCTTTGACTGTCCGGTCCAGAGCCGACATTTGCGCCACGGCCTTGACGTCCGACCAACCTGCATCAGTCAAGGCGTCGATAATCGCGCGCACTCTTTCGGGGTCAGGCTCAACAACGAGAATGCGCAGATTTTGGTTCATGTGGCCGTCAAATGCACTTGCAGGGGCAGGGTCAATGCGAATCTCGCAGACTGCCACTGTCGCTGCGTTTATCCAGCACGTAAAAGTAGCATGAAAGGCAGGGATGCCCAATTTTAGGGCAGCCTGAAATATCTGGCTTCACGTCTATCCGGGACACTGATGCCAGCCAGATCACCCGACGGTGCCCTTTGGATGTGCGGGCCAGATGCGGTGCTTGCGCGCTATCCTCGGCTAGCTATCTGGGGGGCCCAAATACCACACTATCAAGACCTGACCCGCACCATCGCTGGATCATACAGCGATTTTTCACTCACCACCGCCGCGATGCGCCGCCCCGACACATCAACCTCGACACGGGTGCCAATCTGCGAAAATTCCGGCGCGACAAACCCGTAACCAAGATTTTTCCCGACCCTGTGCCCATAGCCACCCGATGTGATCGTGCCCACGACGCTGTCGCCATCCATCACCGATGCACCGCTATGGGCCGGGGCGTGATCCTCCTTTAGACACAGGGTCACCAGACATTTTCCGAGGGGTGACTTGCGCCGCTCTGCAAGTGCAGCCTTGCCAATAAAATCGCCCTTATCCATTGCCACAAACCGGTCCAGTCCGGTCTCGAAGGGGTCAAACTCGGTCAGGATATCGGCCTTCCAATGCAAATAGCCCTTTTCCAGACGCATCGCATCCACCGCATCGGCGCCAAACAGCCCAAGCCCCTGCGCGCGTCCCGCCTCGCGCAGCGCGGTATAGGCAGCATAAAGCTGCGCATTGGGCACATGGATTTCATAGGCCAACTCGCCCGAGAAACTGACCGACATTACGGTCGCGGGCGCAAAGCCGATGAAACACTCGCGCACCGACAACCATGGAAATGCGGCAGCGGACCAATCGGCGCGGCTGACCGCCTGCATCACATCGCGCGCTTTCGGGCCTGCCAGCACAAGAATGGTCATCTCGTTGGTCAACGACCTGATCTGCACATCCTCGCCTGCGCCGATATGAGCGGTCAACCAATCCATATCGTGGTATTCCGACGCCGCCGCCGACCCATACCAGATCCGCGCAGGACCACGATCAGAGGCAGGGATATTGGCGATCGTTGCCTCGCCCTTCAGCATCCCGTGGTGGTTCAACAAATATCCCAAACCCACACGCCCCACACGCCGCGGCAGCTTGCCGCAAATCATCCGGTCGAGAAAATCTGCCGCATCCGCTCCGGTTATCTCAAAGCGGTTGAACCCGTTGACCTCGGTCAGGCCAACCGCGTTTTGCACGCTGGCAACCTCTGCCGCGACAATGGGAAAGCTTTCGTCAAAGTGAAACCCGTGCGTGACCTGAAAATCGGGCGTCGGCTTGAAAAACGCGGCGCGCTCCCAGCCATTGACGACGGTAAACTCCGCACCCTCGGCCGCCAGCACCGGCGTCAGCGGTGTGGTCTTGGCCATGCGCCCCGCCGGGCGCTGCTCGTTGGGGAAATGAAACCGGAATTCGTTCTGGTAATCCTCAACCGCCTTCAGCGCCGTGAACTCCACATTGGCATGACCGGTAAAGCGGCGCGGATCGATGCACCATGTGTCGTAACACGCCTCGCCCTGCACGATTTGCTGCGCCAATAGCCAACCATGCCCGCCGCCCTCGCCCAGCCCCGCGCGCAGGCCAATGATGCAATAGGCATTGCGCTTGCCCGGAACAGGCCCCACCAAAGGCGCCCCATCAATGGTATAGGTAATCGGGCCGTTCACGATGGTTTTGATGCCCACCTCGGTCAGCGCAGGCATCCGCGCGAACGCACCCTCAAGCACATCCGTGATCCGGTCCAGATCGTCGGGACACAGCGCATTCACAAAATGCGGATCGATGCCGTCCATGCCCCAAGTGCGGCAACCCTGCTCGTAAAACCCCACCAGCAGCCCGTTCTTTTCCTGACGGCAATAATAGTCGCTGATCGGACAGCGCAACAACGGCATCCTATGGCCTGCATCCACAATCGCGGGGATATCATCGGTGACAAAATACTGATGCTCCATCGACATCACAGGGTGGTGCACCCCCATCATCGCCCCCACCTCATTGACGCGGTAACCGCAGGCATTCACGACAATTTCGCAGTCGATATCACCATGTTCGGTATGCACCGTCCAACTGTCGTCCTTGTGCTGGGTCAGCCCCGTCACGGGCGTGTTGCGATACACCTCTGCGCCCGCCTTGCGTGCCCGCCGCGCCAAGGCCTGACACAGGCTGGCAGGATCAATATCACCGTCACTTGCATCCCACAGACCGCCCAGCAGGTTATCGGTGGAAATGAGCGGATGCCGGCGCGCACATTCCGCCGCATCCAGAATTTCGAACTCGACCCCCATACCGCGCGCAATCGACGCAAAATGGCGGTAGCCGTCCATCTGCGCCTGGGTATTGGCCAGCCTGATGCCGCCGTCGCCGTGGTTGTAACTGACCGGATAATCAGGGTCATCGCGCAGCTCTTTATACAAGCTGATCGAATGCGACTTAAGCCCGACCATGGTCTGGTTCATGCCGAAATTGGTGACTTGTGCCGCCGAATGCCATGTCGTGCCAGACGTCAACTCGTTGCGCTCCACCAACACAACATCGCTCCAGCCCTCCTGCGTCAGATGATACAACGTCGAACAACCGGCGATCCCGCCGCCAATGACAACAACCCGTGTTTGCGATTTCATAACATGCCCTCTATTTGCCGCCAAAGAGATCAAGAAATCCGTCTATCGGTCAATGCGCCAACCATACTTCCTGATAATTTGGAAACAGGTTCCGGAAATATTGTATCGCATATATTTTGTTTGCGCCACGCCCTCCGGCGCAGTCCTGTGACACAGATGCACTGACATTGAAGGTCACAGATGGCGCAAATCCCCGCAAAACCAACCCGCTCGGGTCGTAAAGCACGCCACGCCCACCACGCGGCGCCGCTTGCGATCAATCCCGCGCCTGCGGGTGCGGCAGGTGGCAGCTATAAACCGCTGTCGGAGGCGGAGTTGCAACAGATATACGACACAGCGCTGCGGCTCTTGGCCGAACTGGGCATGGGCGAGGTGCCTGCGCGCCTGACGGCTGACCTGCTTGCGGCTGGCGGCGTCGATCTGGGCAATAACAGGATCGGACTGCCGCGCGCTATGGTCACAGGTGCCATCAAAACAGCTGCAAAAGAATTCACTCTTTATGGCCGCGACCGGACCCGCGACATCACCGTGGGCGGCGACCGCGTCTATTTCGGCACAGGCGGTGCTGCAGTCATGACCCTTGAGCTGGACACCGCACGCTACCGGCCATCCACCCTTGCCGATCTGCACGCCTTCACACGGCTGCAAGACACGCTCGATAATGTGGCATGGTTCACGCGCTGCTGCATCGCGACCGACGTGCCCGATATGTGTGATCTGGACGTCAACACTGCTTACGCGCTGATGCGCAACACCACCAAACCGGTGGCCACCGCCTTTACCATCGCGGCCCATGTTGATCCGATCGTGCGCATGTTCGATATCGTCGCGGGTGGGGTCGGTGAGTTTGCCAAGCGGCCCTTCGTCAAGGCGCATATCAGCCCCGTGATCTCTCCGATGCGCTACGGCGAGGATGCGGTGGATGTGGTCTATAAATGCATCGAACATAACATCCCGATGTCCTGCATCACTGCCGCCCAAGCCGGTGCCACCGCCCCCGCGACCTTGGCGGGCTTTCTGGCGCAATCGCTGGCTGAAACCTTGGCAAGCCTTGTGATGGTCAACGTGATCTCTCCGGGGTTTCCGATGGTGTTCTCGAACTGGCCACTTGTGGTGGACCTGCGCACAGGGGCCTTTGCGGGCGGCAACGGCGAGACTGCGGTGCTCAATGCGGCCTCGGCGCAACTGTCCAACTGGCTGGATCTGCCCTCAGGTGTGGCCTGCTCGATGACCGATGCTAAAGCCATCGACGCGCAATACGGCGTGGAAAAAGGCATGACCAGTCTGGCCGCAGCGCTGGCAGGCGGCAACCTGATCTATGAAAGCTCTGGCATGACCGCGGCCCTGCTCGGGGTCAGCTTCGAAGCCTTCATCCTTGACGATGAAATGCACGCGATGACCTACCGCGTTTTGCGCGGGATCGAAGTCAGCGATGACAACCTCGGCTTTGACGCGATCTGCGCATCGGTCTTGGGCGACGGGCATTTCCTGGGGGCGGTGGCCACCTATCAGGCGATGGAGCGCGACTATCACTACCCCAAACTCGCCGACCGCGCCCAGCCCCGCGTTTGGGCCCAAGAGGGCGCAACAGACGCTTGGGCACGCGCAAAAACCACTGCAAAACAGGTGCTTGAACGTCACCATCCGACTTACCTGAGTGCTGCACAAGACGCGGACATCAGGGCGCAATTCAATATTCTGACTTAACGCTCGTCCGAAATCAGCCGGTAATTTCCTACCAGCCACGGATACATCTCGACAATCGGGCCAATCGTCTGGGTCGACAAATGACTGCGCAGGGCGGTCGCCACAACCTGGGCCAAATCCTCCAGATGCGGCTCTGCTACAAACATCGAAATCGTGCGGGCAAAGCTTTTCCTGGGCAACGGCAGTAGCCGGACCTGCGCCTGAAACCGCTTGCTGCGGGCATAATTGCTCGGCGTCGTAATCGCCCAGCCGCTACCCCTCGCCACCAGCGACATGATCGACGACGTGCTGTCCAACTCAAAGGTGTTTTCCAACGGCACCCGCATCCGGGCCAATTGTGCCTCGATCAGCGCCCCCATGATCTGTGTTCGCATATAGCGCAAAAATGGCAACCCCGACTGCCCCGTCATACAGTCCTGCGCCGTCACACCCGACGCAGCAGGCACCGCAATCACAAACGGATCTCGCAACACCGGATATTCGCGCACCTCGTCCAAGGGCGCCTGCGGCCGGGTGGCAATCGCAATGTCCACCTCGTGTTTGCGCACCATATCCAGAATATCGCGACTGACGCGGGTATAATGGGTGAAGCTGCATTTTGGCAGCATCGTTGCCAAAAGTTGGGTAATCTCCGGCCCGATATCGCTTTCAAAATCCTCGATCATGGCAAACCGCAACCGCGCAAGATTGCTTGGTGCTGCCTGCGTGACATCGCGGGTCGCCTGCGCCGATAGCTCCAGAATATCCTCGGCATAGCGCAGGTAAACCACCCCCTGCGCGGTCAACACCATCGGGCGGCAGCCATGATCGACCAGTGCGATTCCCAGATGCTTTTCCAGACACTGCACCTGATGCGACACCGTGCTGACCGATAATCCCCTTTGCTGTGCTGTCGCCTGCACCGACCCGCAATGCGCCAGCGTGCGAAACGTGGTCAACCACTTCAAAGAGGGATGCGCATGTGCCATTCGCGCCAGTAAAAGTCTTCTTTGCGCAAATTGATAGACGCAATTTCACGCGGCATTCGATTGTGGCTCCACCAGATCGGTTTGCCACAACCGGCTGTGCGTATATCGCTCTGATCAGCATCCGCCAAACGTGGCCCGACATGATGCGCGCGGGATCATCGCGGGGCCTGCACTGACTTACGCAAACGACCCATGCGCACTTGGCTATCCGCTACTCACAACTCGGCACCGGCGCGTCGTTCCTGCCAGCGCAAAACGGCCCTGGCCCCAAGCGCCGCAATCGGGCGCGGCGGCAGTTTTGACGGGGCCGCCTGTGCCATCGCTCTTTGCAACGCATCACTGCATGTCTGCGTCGCCAATTCCGCCGCCAACATCCCCGTCAAGGTGCCCCGCGTCGTGCCCAATCCGTTCTGGCAGCACGCTGAAAACAACCCGTCATCCAGTTCGCGCACCACATTGACATTGTTGCGACTAAGACAAAGCCTGCCACCCCAGCGATACTGCATACCAACATCACCCAGCATCCCAAAACGCGCCCGAAACGCGCGGTCATGGTCGCGGGCCACCTCCATAATACGGGCCTGATCTACCTCCATCGACGGGTCAAAGGTAAAGCGGTTGCGCACCACGATACGGTCCCCGTCCGCCGCCCTGATCCGGCGCACGGTCGTGCCCATCGGATCGGCAGGGGTCAGCCCCCAGACCGGTTCGCCCCCCAATGCCGCCCGCTCGTCGCCGTGCAACACACGGGTCATCGAGGCATAGGTAAAGACATGCATCAACTGGCCCTTGAGATATCCGAAACTGTTCAAATGCCCGTTGACGGCCAGAATAACCTTGGGCGCTGTCACCGACCCTGCGGGTGTTTTGGCGTGCCACTGCGCGTGTTTGCGCAACTGCGTCACAGGACTGTTCTCGAAAACCTGCACGCCGCGCGCCGCAAGCCCTGTTGCCACCCCGCGCACAAACGCGGCAGGTTGGATCACGGCAGTGCCCGCCGTAAACAACCCGCTCTTGTAATACCCGATCCCCGTCAACTTGCGCATCTGCGCCGCATCCAGCATCCGCGCCGGCTCGCCCATCCGCTCCAGATGCCGGGCATAATCGCGGTTGTGGCGATCACCTTTTTCGGTCGCTGCCGCATTGATTTTGCCGCAGCGCGAAAACACATCGCGGCCCAACCCGAAATCGGCGGCCATCTGGGCGGCAAACGCGATGGCCTGGCGATTGTCCGCCGTCAGCACCACGTCCTTTTGCAACGCTCCGCCGTAATCCGACGAGGCAAGATCATGCGGCAGATCAATCATAAAGCCCGAATTGCGACCCGCAGGGCCCTGGGCCACACGGCTGGCTTCCAGCACAACAATCCGGTCGGACGGGCGCAACTGCGACAACCGGCGCGCCGCGGCAAGCCCGGCAAACCCCGCACCTATCACGATCCAGTCGGCCTTGATATCACCCTGCACCCTGCGCGCAGGGGCCGCGTCCGGCAACAGGCAATTCCATGCCGCAGGGCCGGGATCGACAGGCAGTTGGCTGACATTGATCGTGGTCATTCAATGGTCCTGATTAAGCGCATCAGCGACTGGTATTTCACGCTCGCGCCGCGCAATATAGTCCAGCAATTCATCATTCACCGCCGCGTCCAGCTTTGGCTCCTCATATTCACCCAGCAGGGTGCGCACACGGCCCAATGCGCGCTGGTTTATCTCGACCGATCCATCCGCCTGCCATTGCTCGACCGAATTATTGTCAAACAACTCGGGCATGAAAAATGCCTTTTGGAAATTCTCAAGCGTATGCGGATGGCCCAGATAATGCCCCCCCGGACCCACATCCCTCACGGCTTGCATCCCCGCGTCGAAATCGTCCCAATTGACACCTTGGGCCATGCGATACCCCATGGCACATTGCTCGGCATCGACCACAAACTTGGCCATCGAGCAATGCATCCCCGCCTCGTTCCAGCCTGCCGAATGCCAGATATAATTGGCCCCCGACATCAGCACGGCCATCAGCGTCGTAGCACTCTCATAGCCCGCCTGCGCGTCAAACGTCTTGGATCCGCCCAGCGTATTGGACGTGCGCCACGGCACATCATAAAACCGCGCCATCTGCCCGATCATCATGTTCATCAAACTGATCTCGGGGGTGCCCGCCATGGGCGCGCCGGACTTCATCGACACAGTGGCCAGATAATGCCCGTAAATCGCTGGCGTGCCCTTGTTGACCACTTGGGTATAGGCCAGCGCACTTAGCGCCTCGGCGTTCAACTGCGCCACCGTGGGCGCAACACTGGCGGGCGTATTGGCCCCACCCAACACAAACGGCGAACACAGCACAGGCTGGTTATAACGGGCAAAGGCACGCATCGCGCCCAGCATGGTTTCATCCCACACCAGCGGCGAATTCCCGTTGCAATTTCCGGTCACAACCGGATGGGTCATCATATAGTCTTTGCCAAATAGAATGGCGCACATCTCCAGCACATCCTCGGCGTTTTTGGGGCTGGTGGTCATGCCCATAAATGTCTTGTCGGAATGCTTCATCGACGAATAAGTGATGCGCAAATGGCGCTGGCTGATCGGATGGTCATAGGGCTCGACAATATGATGCGCGCTTGAATGCATCGCGGGCAACATATGGCTAAGTTTGTGAAAATTCGCCAAATCCTCCAGCGTGGGGTTGCGGCGCACATCATCCAGATCGCGTAAAAACGGCGCGCCGGTCATCGGCACAAAAATCGCGTGATCCTTGCCAAAGGGCAGATTATTGGCAGGGTTCCTTGCGTGATAGGTAAACGACGACGGGATAGACTTGATCAAGCCGCGCACCAAAGCACGGTCCAGATAGACCCTTTCGCCGCGCACATCGGCCCCGACCCGCTTCCAATCCTCCAAGGCAATCGGATCGCGAAACACAACGCCGACCTGCTCGAGAATATCCATCGAGGCTGTATCAATCTGCGCCACACGCTCCGCCGACATCGGCTCCATCAACGGAATACCGCGCTTGAGCGCAGGCAACATCGTGATATCGCGGGTCTGCCTTAACGCCGTGCGGGCACCGCGCCCGCGCCGGACTGACCCTACTGCATCGACGCTCATGTGATGCGGTCCCCTTGGGCAGGGTCCGTCAAGTCAATCCAGATCGTCTTTACCTCGGTAAACTGGTCATGGGCATGAACACCATTGTCGCGACCGCCAAAGCCGGACTGCTTATAGCCGCCAAACGGCGTGGCAATATCGCCCTCACCATAACAATTGACCGTCACGGTGCCGGCGCGAATATCACGCGCCGCACGGATCGCCTGACGGGTATTTGCGGTGAAAACCGAAGCTGCCAGCCCGTAAACCGTGTCATTGGCAACCGCCACGGCCTCGTCGTTGCTGGCGACCTCGATCACGCACAACACAGGGCCAAAAATCTCGTCCCTCGCGCGCGGATCGTCCTTTTGAACCTCATATATCACCGGCGACACAAACGGGCCTTCCCCCTTGTCAGCCTTGTCCAGAAACCTGCGCACCTTGGCGCAATGTTCGGCATCAATCAACGCGCCAATACGGGTCTTGGGGTCCAGCGGATCACCGGTGGTCCAATCGCGCAAGCGGGCCGCGATCTTGGCCAGCAAGGGCACCTTCACAGCCTTGTGCACAATCAAACGGGACGCAGCAGAGCAATTCTGCCCCGCATTCCAGAACGCGGCATTCACCACATGCTCGGCCACATGGTCCAGATTTTCAGCATCATCAAACACCACCGCAGGGTTCTTGCCACCACACTCCAGCACGATCTTTTTCAAATTGCTGTCTGCGGCATAATGCAGGAAACGACGCCCCGTCTCAGTCGAGCCGGTAAAGCTGACCATATCCACATCCATATGACGGCCCAACGGCTCGCCCACAGACAGCCCATCGCCGGGCAACACCTGAAACACCCCTCGCGGCACGCCCGCCTCATGGGCCAATTCCGCGATGCGCAAGGCCGTCAATGACGTCTGCTCGGCAGGTTTCACGATCACGCAACACCCCGCCGCCAGCGCAGGGCCGATTTTCCACGCCAGCATCATCAGCGGGAAATTCCACGGCAGGACCGCGCCCACAACGCCAATCGGCTCGCGCACGATCATCGCAATGGCATCATCACCCGCGGGGCTGGTCTGGTCGTAAATCTTGTCGGCGGCCTCGGCGTGCCACTTGATGCACTCAATGGTTTCGGGCACATCAATCGTCTCACAATCCGAAATCGGCTTGCCGCTCTCAAGGCTCTCCATCACCGCCAACTCGCGGCGGTTACGGGTCATCAACTTGCACAGCCGGATCAACACATCCTTGCGCGCCGACGGGTGCATTTTCGACCAATGGCCCTGCTCAAACGCAGCGCGGGCCTTGCCAGCGGCAAAGTCCACATCCGCCGCACCACAACCCGCAATCTTGACCAGAACCTTGCCCGTCGCAGGGTTCACCGTGTCAAACGCGACACCCGTGCCCGCGCGATACTTGCCATCAATAAACGCCGTGCGCGGAAAATCGAGATCGGCAGCAATCGCGCGATACTCGGCATGGGTCAAAAGATCGGTCATAGCGGCACTCCGGTAATGCTGGAAATGGTGGTGTTCATGGTGCGGATAACTTCAGCCAACTGACGTTTGTCATCCTTATCGAGCGGTTGCAGCGGCTTGCGCGGTGGCCCCGCATCAATACCGCGCAGTGTCAGACCATATTTGATACATTGCACAAATTTGCCGCCCTGTTCCAGCACGCTCATCAGCGGCAACATCGCCTTCATTATCGCGCGGCCCTTGGTGAAATCCCCCTCCAGCGCACAGGCCTGATACAGCGCGATATGCGCCTCTGGGGCAAAGTTGGACCCCGCACAAACCCACGACCGCGCACCCCATGCAAAGAACTCCAACGCCTGATCATCCATGCCACATGACATCGCAATATGCGGATAGTCGCGGGCAAGCATATGCAGCCGGTTGATGTCGCCGCTGCTTTCCTTGATCGCGCAAAAATTAGGAGACCGACCCAAACGATCCAACGTCTCCTCGTCCATATTCACCGACATACGGCCCGGATAATTATATAACATCACAGGCAGGTTCGCCGCGCGGTCCACCGCCAGCGCATGTAGCGCAATCTCGCGGCCCGTTGGATAGGCATAGGGCGGGGTGGCGACCAGCAACGCATCCGCCCCCGCAGCCTTGGCCGCCTGCGCATACATCACACTGTCCTCGGTGCGAATGGCGCCCGTGCCAATAACCATCGGCACACGACCCGCGATCAACGCGGCACAGCGGGTCATCATCCAAAGCCGCTCTTTGGTGGTCTGGGCGTAATACTCACCGGTTGATCCGGCCACGATAATGCCGTGCACACCCGATGCGATCAGATGCTCGACCGTCAGCGCAAGCGCATCCTCGTTCACTGAAAAGTCGTCGTGATACGGGGTCACAATCGGGGTATAGATACCTTCAAACTGCATTGCGGCGGTCTTTCAATGAAATCACATCAAGTGGGAGAGGATCAGGACGCACATATTTTTCAAGCTGGTCGCGGGACAGGTCCCAGTGCTGCAACGTCAGATCAATCGCCAGCGCGGGCTCTTGCGCTTCAATGGCCGAAATCATCGCATCATGCTGGGCAATCGCCTTGGCAATCCGGTCAGCATCGGCCTCGGATTGCGGGCGAAAAAACGTCTGGCTGAACCTTGTGTGATCAATCAACATGCGCTTGAGCGCGGCCATCAGATACGGGTTCTGCGCCATCTCGCCAATCTGCTGGTGAAACGCGTGGTTCAACAAGGCCACCTGCTCGGCGCGGTCACCTTTGATCTCCTGCACAAACTGGCGCTGCATGTCCTTTAGCTCGGCAATCTGCGCGCTGGTGCGGTTCTCGGCGGCCTGACGGGCGATGGAGCTGTAGATCAACGGTGCGGTCTGGAAAAACACCCGCAACGCCGACACGTCCATCGAGGCCACCTTTGCGCCGCGGTTTTCCTCTAGACGCACATAGCCGTCGCCAGCCAAACGGTGCAGCACCTCTCGCAAGGGCGTGCGTGAAATGCCGTATTCCTCCGACAGGCTCGCCTCATCCAGATCAGACCCGGGGGCAATATCCTGCGACAAAATGCGATTCCGCAAATCCTCTGCACAGATTGATTTTTTGTTTTTCGACACGGGCAATCTCCTTCACACACTTTGTATACAAATCTTATACAAGATTCGTCAAGCGCACTGAAATCACAAGACTTGTAATCCCTCCGGCTTGCGAAATAGACTCGCACCAAGCCGCCGCGAAATTCACCGCTCTTCTCCAAAGGAAATATCAATGCTCAACAACGACCAACTGACCGAGTGGGACCGCGAAAACTTTTTCCATGCCTCGACCCATCTGGCCCAACACGCGCGCGGCGAAACGCCAACGCGGGTCATGTCTTCGGGGAAAGGCGTCTATATCACCGACCGCGACGGGCGGCGGATGCTGGATGCCTTTGCAGGGCTCTACTGCGTGAATGTCGGCTACGGACGCCCCGAGATCGCCGAGGCCATCGCCAAGCAAGCGCATGAACTGGCCTATTATCACGCATATGTCGGCCACGGCACCGAAGCCTCGATCACCCTGTCGAAAATGGTCATCGACCGCGCGCCGGCCAATATGTCCAAAGTCTACTTCGGCCAAAGCGGCTCTGACGCCAACGAAACCAACATCAAACTGGTCTGGTATTACAACAACATCCTCGGGCGGCCGCAGAAAAAGAAAATCATCTCGCGCTGGCGCGGCTACCACGGCTCTGGGCTGATGACCGGCTCTTTGACAGGGTTGCACTTCTTCCACAATAAATTCGATTTGCCACTGGCCAATGTGCTGCACACGCAAGCGCCTTATTACCTGCGCCGCGATGATCCCGACATGTCAGAGGCAGACTTCTCTGCCGATTGCGCCGCCAAATTAGAGGCGATGATCCTTTCCGAAGGGCCCGACACAATCGCGGCTTTCATCGGCGAACCGGTTCTGGGCACCGGCGGCATCGTGCCGCCGCCCGCAGGCTACTGGGCCGCCATCCAAGCGGTTTTGCGCAAATATGACATCCTGCTGATTGCTGACGAAGTCGTCACAGGCTTCGGGCGTCTGGGCAGTAAATTCGGCTGCGACCACTACGGGATCGAGGCCGATATCATCACCATCGCCAAAGGGCTGACCTCCGCCTATGCGCCGCTGTCAGGCTCGATCATCTCTGACAAAGTCTGGAAAGTGCTGGAACAAGGCACCGACGAAAATGGCCCGATCGGGCACGGCTGGACCTATTCGGCGCACCCCATCGGGGCCGCCGCAGGCGTTGCCAACCTGCAACTTGTCGATGATCTGGGGTTGATTGACAACGCGCGCGTCAACGGCGCGTATCTCATCGCCGCCCTGCAAGAGGCGTTTCACGGGCATAAATACGTAGCCGAAGTGCGCGGCGAAGGCTTGATGGCTGCGGTCGAATTGGCCGCCAGCACATCCCCGCTGGCGCTCTTTGACCCCGCTCTCAAAATCGGCCCCGCGATTGTGGCCGCCATGGCCAAACGCGACGTGATCGCACGCGCCATGCCCCAGGGCGATATCGTCGGTTTTGCCCCGCCCCTGTGTATCACACAGTCCGAAATCGACCACGTGATCGCCGTGACCAAAGACGCCGTGCACGAGGTCACCAGCACCCTGTAACCCGCAACCCGCCCGCATGAAAAAGGACAGATCATGGCGCAGCCAACGCTTTACTTTCGCCCCGCCGAATACGCCGCGCGGATCAGCAAAACCCGGCGCGCCATGCAAGCGGCGGGTGTCGATGTCCTGATCGTCACAGACCCGACCAACATGAACTGGCTGACCGGCTATGACGGCTGGTCGTTCTATGTGCATCAATGCGTGGTCTTGGGCCTGTCGGGCGACCCGATCTGGTTCGGGCGCGGCATGGACGGCAACGGCGCGCGGCGGACCTGCTTCATGGGCGCTGCAAACATCATCGGCTATCCCGACCACTATGTGCAATCGACCCAAGCGCACCCGATGGACTACCTGAGCGCACAACTCATCGACCGCGCCATGGGTAGGGGGCACATCGGCGTCGAGATGGACAACTACTGGTTCACCGCCGCCGCCTATGCATCTTTGCAAAACCACATGCCAGACGCCAAATTCCACGACGCCACAGGGCTGGTCAACTGGCAGCGGGCGGTCAAATCCGACACCGAGCTGGACTATATGCGCATCGCGGGCAAACGGGTCTCGGCGATGCACGCCCGCGTCTTTGACATCATCACACCCGGGATGCGCAAATGCGATCTGGCCGCCGAAATCTATGACACCGCCCTGCGCTACCGCGACGACATTGGCGGCGGCGACTACCCCTCCATCGTGCCGATGTTCCCCTCGGGTGCCGATGCCAGCGCACCGCATCTGACATGGGACGACACAGCCCTCAAATCGGGCGAAGGCACCTTCTTTGAGCTTGCAGGCGCCTGCCACCGCTACCACTGCCCACTGTCGCGCACCGTGTTCTTGGGCAAACCCACGCAAACCTTCATCGACGCGGAAAACGCCGTCCTCGAAGGCATGGAGGCTGGCCTTGCCGTCGCCCGCGCAGGCAACCTGTGCGAAGATATCGCCCACGCCTTCTTTGCCACCCTCAAGTCACACGGTATCGAGAAAAACAGCCGCGCCGGCTATGCGATCGGGTCCAGCTACCCGCCCGATTGGGGCGAACGCACCATGTCGATCCGCGACGGCGACAAAACCGTGATGCTCGAAAACATGACCTTCCACTTCATGACAGGGTTGTGGATGGACGACTGGGGCTTCGAGATCACCGAAAGCATCCGCATCACTGCGGACGGTCCCGAATGTCTGGCCGATGTGCCACGTCAACTGGTGGTAAAGGACTAGCCATGCACGCCACTATTCCCTTTGACCGCGACGGTATCCACCACGGCCACCTGCAACTGCCACACAGCCGCGATGACAGCGCTTGGGGCGCGGTGATGATCCCTGTGAGCGTGATCCAGAACGGGGCAGGGCCCACAGCACTTTTGACAGGCGGCAACCACGGCGACGAATACGAAGGGCCCGTCGCACTGCACACCTTGGCGGCCACCCTGACACCTGACCAGATCACCGGCCGCGTCATCATCGTGCCCTCGATGAACCACCCCGCCTTCCTTGCAGGCACCCGCACCTCTCCGATTGACGCAGGCAACCTGAACCGCAGCTTCCCCGGCTCGGCCACCGGCACCATCACCCAGAAAATCGCGGCCTATTTCCAGACCACCTTGGTGCCTCTGGCGGACATCGTTCTGGACTTCCACTCGGGCGGCAAAACGCTCGACTTTGTGCCCTTTGCCGCCGCACATTTGCTGGATAACGCGGACCAACAGGCGGCTTGCGTGGCGGCCATGACTGCCTTCAACGCGCCCTATTCGGTCATGCTACGCGAAATCGACAACGTGGGCATGTATGACACCGCAGTCGAGGACATGGGCAAAATCTTTGTCTCCACCGAACTTGGCGGCGGCGGCACGGCCACCGCGACATCCATCAACATCGCCAAGAAAGGCGTGCGCAACCTGCTGATCCACGCGGGTATCCTGCACGGCACATTGGACATATCTCCTACGACTTTCATCGACATGCCCGAGGGCGAAAGCTTCACCTTCGCCACGCGGGCAGGGCTGTTTCAGCCGCTGGTCGATCTGGCTAGTCCGGTGCGCAAAGGACAGCCCATCGCCAACATCTGGGACATCGCCCATACTGGTGCGCGCCCGCAGCCCTTGCTCGCCGCAGGCAGCGGGATCTTGATCGCGCGACATTTTCCGGGGCTGATCAAAATGGGCGACTGCGCCGGCGTCGTCGGCGTCTGCCGGACCCAGTAGCACGGCGCGCGTGTTATCCGCCGACGCGCCCACTGTTATTGCTTAACATCTGGTCATGGCGGCATCTGGTGCCTATCTGTCAGGGAACAACGACGCCCCTGCGCAACAAAGGTAAGACAATGATGAAACGACGTCTCTTCTTGGCACTGACCGCGGCCCTGTCGCTTGGCAGTTTGCCCGCCATGGCGCAGCAATTGTCGCTGGACGACATCTCGCAGTATCTCAACGGGCTGCAAACAGCCCAAGGCGGCTTTACCCAGATCAACGCCGACGGCACTTTATCGACGGGGCAAATCTACATCAAACGGCCCGGACGGATCCGGTTTGAATATAACGCGCCGGACAACTCGCTTGTCTTGGCCAGCGGCGGGCAGGTGGCGATCTTTGATCCGCGCTCCAACACCGGCCCCGACCGCTATCCTCTTAGCCAGACACCGCTCTCGCTCATCCTCGCGCGAGATGTCGATCTGGGGGCGGCGCGTATGGTGACGGGGCAAACCTCTGACGGGACCACAACCACCGTGACGGCCCAAGACCCCGACAACCCCGCAAACGGCAATATCCAACTGGTGTTCACCGCCAATCCGGTCGAGTTGCGGCAATGGATCGTGACCGACACCGTGGGCAGCGAAACCACCGTGATCCTGAACGAGCTGACATCGGGCGGCTCAATCGGCGACGCCACATTCAACATCACAAGCGTCATGCGCACGTGGAACAACTAATCGGCGCACATGAAAAAGGGCTCCTGATTGCGGCGCCCTTTTTGCTCAAATCTTGCGACAGGCCCGCAACTGGGCATCATAAGTTATCGCACGATCTTCCAGCCCGTCGGCAATGCGGATCAGCCACGCCTTGCTCTTCCATGTGCCGCGCAAAAATCCGGTGCGCCCGTCGTGATAGGCCAGATACTGGTTACGGGTATCGTTCAACTGCACGCCGGTCGCCTCTTTGGTCTGGGCCATATACCAGCCCATAAAATCAGACGCATCCTTGATATCGTCACGGCGGGCACCACGGCCACCCTCGGCGCGCTGATACTCTTTCCATGTGCCATCAAGGGCTTGGGAATAGCCAAATGCCGACGACTGGCGGCCAATCGGAATCACACCCAACGCAAATTGATGCGGCGTGCGGTTGTTGCCGATAAACTTGCTCTCTTGATAAATAATCGCCATCAAAACAGGCACGGGCACGCCCCATTTCTTTTGCGTGGCCTTGAAGGCGCGTAAATATTCTGGGCGCTCCGATACAATCGAACAGGCGTTCTCAAGGTTGCGCGGCGCGGAATAATTCCGTGTCCCACAGCTACTTAACGCCGCCAACAGTAACACTGCGCGAAAGATTCTGCTCATATGCCTCTCGCTTTTTTCGTTTATTTTTTTACAAGATAGCGTAATTTCGCAAGCCTGTGAACCGTCTGCGCGCAGCGGTCAGATCACAAATGCCAAAATAAGCGGTAAAGTGATCACCGACAAAATCGTCGAGGCAACCACCATGCCTGCGACAGGCTGGGCCTCGGCGCCGTATTTCTCGGCCAGTAAATACGACGTCACTGCCACAGGGGTCGAGATTTGCACGATCAGAACCGCCGTGGGGATCGGGGCCAGTCCCATCCATCTGGCCGCAAACCATGCCGCCGCCGCACAGACCAGCGCCTTGAGAACCGACAACCAGACCGCCTGTCCCATATCGCGGGTCTCAAGGCGGGCAACCGCCACGCCAAGGGTGATCAACATGATCGGAATCGCCATTTGCCCGATCAACTCCAGCGCATTTGTCAAAAACACCGGCGTGCTCCAGCCCTGCCACAAAAACAGCGCGCCCAGCACGGTGGCGGCGACAATCGGCTCTTTGACCACGCGCATCAGCGACCCACCGCCCGACACCACCCAAACCCCGATCGTAAACGACAAAATCGCCATGACCGCAAAGACAACCACCGCATAACTCAGCCCGGCCTCGCCAAAGGCAAACAGTGCCAGTGGCAGCCCCAGATTGCCGGTATTGCCAAATACCAGCGGCGCCAGATAGGTCGAAAACGGCAGCCCCCGCAGTTTTAATACCACAATAAATACAACAGAAACAATCGCATAAGCTACAAAACTTGCAATCGACAAAGCGGCCAGCGCCGTGGGGTCAATCTGGGCGGTCATCAAGGCCACAAAAATCAGACAAGGCACCGAAAGGGTCATGGTCAGCCGCGTGACAAACTCCACGCGGTATTCAAACCCCAGCCTGACCCAAATGTAGCCGACAGCGCCCAAAATAAACACCGGCGCGGTGATGTTCAGAACTGTCAGTGCAAGGTTCACAGACTGTTTCCTTCAATTTGGATGACAAAGCATAGACTCTGCCTATGCGGAGCGGTTAATAAGCAAGCGGGGGACAGAAGTATATGTTCAAAACGCGTGCCAAATATCACCTGGGCCAAGTGGTCCGTCACCGCAAGCACCCTTTCCGGGGCGTGGTGTTTGACGTGGACGCCATGTTCTCCAATTCGGACGCCTGGTATGACGCCATCCCAGAGGATAGCCGGCCCAAAAAAGATCAACCCTTCTATCACCTGCTCGCCGAAAATGACCAAAGCTACTATGTCGCCTATGTGTCCGAGCAGAACCTTGTCGCCGACTACTCGGGCCAACCGGTCGAACACCCCGATCTCGACGACCTGTTTGGCCCCTTTGAAGACGGCCAATACCCGCTGCAAGTCCAGCTTAACTAGGCTACCGGGTTAAACTCCATCCTGCCTTGTGACCGCGCCACAGCCGTCTTTGCCAACAGTGCAGCCCGTTTGACAGGACAGCCCTGCTTTATTTTGGGGGGAATGACCCTCGATGCCCCGCAACTGGGTGGGGGCTAAAAATGCGGCGCACCGAGGAAAGCTATGCAGCTATCCCCGCAATCTATCCCCCGATCGGGGCAAGACAATGCTCACACCATGACCATTTCAGGGCAACCGGCACCGGCAAGACGATGCTGGCAAGACGATGCTGGCAAGACGATGCTGGCACAACACCCCGATCCGCGCTAATCCTCGTGGCATATCCCTGACCCGAGACCCCATCATGCGCGTTGACTACCCGACCCTGACCCGCACCATCGCCTCTCTCACGGCGGGCGAAACCGACGTGGTGGCGCTGATGGCCACCATCGCCTGCGAAATCCACCACAGCGACGACCGTTTTGACTGGACAGGGTTCTACCGCGTCACCGGCCCCGAGCTTCTCAAAATCGGGCCCTACCAAGGCGGGCACGGCTGCCTTGTGATCCCGTTCTCGCGCGGGGTCTGCGGGGCGGCTGCGCGCACTGGCCAAGTGCAACTGGTGCATGACGTTGACAGCTTCCCGGGCCATATCGCCTGCGCCTCCTCGACACGGTCCGAACTTGTGCTGCCGGTGCGCGATGGGCGCGGCACGCTGCTGGGGGTCTTTGACATCGACAGCAATCAACCCGCGGCCTTCACCCAAACCGACGCCGATCACCTGACCCGCATCCTTGATGCGGCTTTCGCCTAGGCACGCCTGCGGGCGGTTTGCGCGTCCAATGCCTCTGCAAACTCTGCTGCCGACCACCCCGCCTCCAATGCCGCATGAAACAATGCCGCCTGGCTTTGCGGCGCAAGCCCCCCGACGGGTGGATCACGGTCCAGATTGGTCGGAAACGCATAGCCCTCCGCACAGGCCGCAATCGCGGCGTGGCGGCGGGCACTTTGCAACTTGGCCACCTCTGGATAGACCGCCTTGCACATGGCGACACGGTCAATGCTTTCCATCGCGCGCCCAAACGGCGACGACACCTGCAACAGATTCGCCATCCGGTGCACATCCTTGCTGGTATTGGCCCCCGCTGCGTGAAACAGCGCCGGACTGAAAAACAGCACATCGCCTTTGGACAGCGGCAATTGCACATAACTTTCCTCAAAATAGGCACGAAAATCATCACGCCGCCACGCCGCATAGCCCGCCGCATAGGTCTGACTGAATGGCAACAGCTTGGTCGGCCCGCTCTCCACCGGCATATCGCTATGCGCCACCGCCCCCTGCAAGGTCAAAACCGGCGACAGATCATGTACATGGGCAGGGTATTGCGCCGATGTCCCGGCGGTCTGAAACCCCAGATGATAATCGCGATGCGCCAATTGCGCCCCCCCACCGGGGCGCACCAGATTGACCTGTGCGGTCATCTGATAATTCGGCCCCAACCATGCCTCGCAAACCGCATCAATGGCGGGATTGGCAAAATACGCAGCAAAGGTTGCAGGCTCTCTCAAACACAGCTTTTGTAGCGAATTCCAGACACGGTCGTTATTGCCAGCAGCAGCAAAATGATCCGCACCCCCCGCGTCGGCCAGTTTTTCGGCGGCAATGACATCGTTATAAACCCGTGTCGCCGCATCAATCGGGGCGCAATCGGCATAGGCGGTTTGCAACACCACAATCCCCGCGCCACCCCGCAACCCCTGCGCCCATTCGGCCATCAAAATACGGCGCAGCTTGGGATCGGCCAAATGATCGTCCAACTTTGACACATCATAAATCGGGGCGTTGTCTTGAATGTCAGCCGCCAAAGGCACATCGCTGGATGATAGAGTTCGCGCTGTCAGTCCCTTGAACGCGGCAAGGTCACAGGCGTCGGGGTCAAAATAAGCTGTCATCGTGGCATCCCTTTGTCTTAACTTAGCGGGCAGGGGGCTTGCCTGCACCGGCAAAACACATCAGTAATCCATCACTGACACATCGTTTCCGATCAAGGAAAATGCGCAACAACCAGATCGATTTTCCGGTGGAACACTACCTGCAACGCGACGTGACGCGGGCGTTTGGGGCGATCACAACCTTTCACGGGGTGATCCCTATCCCAAAGGCCGCCGCGCTGGCAGAGATAGACATCACGACACCCGCAGATCTTACGTGAAAAAAGGCTTTGAGATTTCACTCGAATCAGTGAAGGTGAAATTTGTGGCTCATTTTTCACGGACCCCGGATGCAACATAACCTGCCAACCGACGCGCGGACATTGGGTGCGGACCTGCGTGCGCTGCGTAAATCGCGCGGGCTGACGCTGGCGGATCTGGCGGATGGCTTGGGAAAATCGGTGGGCTGGATGAGCCAGGTCGAGCGCGATATCTCGGAGCCATCGATCGACGATTTGCGCGCCATGGCGCGGCTTTTGGATGTGTCGATATCCAGCCTGTTCCGCACCGCGTCTGCGGTGGGCGAGGAAGGCTTCATCGTGCGTCACGATGCGCGCAGGCCAATCGGGTCGCGCGAGGCGGGGTTGGTCGAGGCCTTGTTGTCACCCGATTTGACCGATGATTTCGAAGTGGTGCATTCCACATTCGAGCCACAAGCCCGGATGGTCGAAGTCATCGCCCGGCCTACGCAAGAGGTCGGATATATCGCCTCGGGGCAGTTGGATATCTGGATTGACGGCACAGTTTTTCATCTCAAGGCGGGCGATAGTTTTCGTATCCGCGGACACCATTACCGGTGGTCCAATCCCCATGATGTGCCCTGCGTGGCAATCTGGGTCATTGCGCCGCCGGTCTACTGAACATGGCCAAACCTATCCGCGGATAAGGTTTCAGCCAACAAAACAAGGGAGCTAAACCATGGCAGACTTTCCAACAACCGCCCGTGTGGTCATTATCGGCGGCGGCGTCGTGGGGGTGTCCACGCTGTATCATCTGGCCAAGGCGGGCTGGACCGATTGCGTGCTTTTGGAAAAGAACGAGCTGACCGCGGGGTCCACATGGCACGCGGCGGGGAACTGCCCGTCGTTCAGCACATCCTGGGCGATTATGAACATGCAGCGCTATTCGTTGGGGCTATATGCGGGCTTGGCAGAGGCCGTTGAGTATCCGATGAATTACCACGTCACGGGTTCCGTCCGACTGGCCCATTCCAAAGAACGGATGCAAGAGTTCGAACGCGCCCGCGCCATGGCCAATTATCAGGGTCTCAGCGTCGAGATGATGTCGACTGCGGATATGAAAGAGGCCTATCCGTTTCTGGAAACCCATGATCTGGTGGGCGGGCTCTGGGATCCTGACGACGGCGATATCGACCCTGCGCAATTGACCCAAGCGCTTGCAAAAGGTGCCCGTGCGCTGGGCGCCAAGATTGAACGGTTCTGCCCTGCCACTGGTGTCAGCCGCGACAATGGTGAATGGATCGTGCATACGGGAAAAGGCGATATCCGCTGCGAAAAGGTTGTGAACGCGGCGGGCTATTATGCCCAGCGCGTCGGCGAATGGTTCAAGCCATATGGCGGGCGCACGGTGCCGATGGCGACCATGTCACACCAGTATTTCCTGACCGAGGAAATTCCCGAGTTGAAGGCATGGACCGAGGCCAATGGCCGTAAGGTGCCACTGCTGCGAGATGTCGATAGTTCCTATTACCTGCGGCAAGATAAAAACGGCCTGAACCTCGGCCCCTACGAGCGCAACTGCAAGGGTCACTGGATGACCCCCGACGACCCGATGCCCGACGACTTCAGCTTCCAGCTATATCCCGACGATCTGGAGCGACTGGAATGGTATATCGAGGACGCGATGGCGCGGGTGCCGATCCTTGGCACCAGCGGCGTGGGCCGCGTGATCAACGGCCCGATCCCCTATGCCCCTGACGGCCTGCCGCTGATGGGCCCGATGCCCGGCGTGCCAAATGCCTATGAGGCTTGTGTGTTTACCTTTGGCATCACCCAAGGCGGCGGCGCGGGCAAGGTCATGGCCGAGTGGATCACCCAAGGGCAAACCGAGTGGGATATGTGGGCGGTCGATCCACGCCGCTACACCGATTACACCGATCAGGATTACTGCGACCGCAAGGCCAAAGAGGTTTATGGCCACGAATACGCCATGCACTTCCCGCATCACGAATGGCCTGCGGCGCGTGACAAAAAACTCTCGCCTGTGGATAGTAAAATCCGCGCAATGGGTGGCGTCATGGGGGCCTACAACGGCTGGGAGCGTGCCAATTGGTATGCGCAGGACGGCGATGACACCTCCGAGGCGGCGACCCAGACGTGGGACCGCTCTGGCCCATGGCAGGCGCGCATCAAGCAAGAATGCGAAGCGGTGCGCGACGCGGCTGGCATCCTCGATTTGCCCGGTTTCTCGCGCTACAAACTCGACGGTGCGGGTGCCGCGCAATTTCTGCGCGACAATGGCACCGGCGGCATCCCCAAGGTGGGCCGCATCGGTCTGATCTATTTCGCCGACAGCCGTGGGCGTATTGTGACCGAGGTCTCTGCGATGCGCTTGGCCGAAGACACATTCTTTATCATCACAGCGGCCAGCGCACAGTGGCATGATCTGGATTTTCTCAAGTCCCGTATGCCTGCGGATGCCAAATTTACCATCACCGATGTGACCACCGACTTTAACTGCGAAATCCTGACCGGACCAAAGTCGCGCGATATCTTGGCAGATTGCTCTGACGGGGACCTCTCGCTTGGCTGGCTCACGCATCAGTCGGCGAAAATCGCGGGCATCTGGGTGCAACTGGTGCGGGTCTCCTTCGCGGGTGAACTTGGCTGGGAAATCCACACAAAAACCGAAGACACCGCCGCCGTATACGATGCGGTGATGGCGGCAGGTGCCGCACATGGCCTGAAACCATTCGGCATGTATGCACTCAATTCCCTGCGCATCGAAAAAGGCTACCGCGCGTGGAAAGGCGACCTCTCCACCGACTACACCTTGCTGCAAGGCGGCCTGACCCGCTTCATCAAATTCGACAAGGGCGATTTTCCGGGCAAAGCGGCCCTGCTCGCCGAACAACAACAAGGTGTGACCAAACAATTCACCACTCTCACACTCGACACGGCCCCACCCGCCGACGCACCCTACATGTCGACCATTTCTCACAACGGCGAAATCGTGGGCGAGACCACATCGGGCGCATTCGGGTATCGCGTTGGCAAATCCATAGCACTCGGCATGCTGCGCCCCGATCTGGCGGTTGCCGGCACCCAAGTGACGATCAATATTTTCGGCACCGATTATCCCGCGACCGTGCAAGCCGACGCACCGCTTTGGGACCCTGAAAACGCGAGGATCCGTGCATGATCACCCTACTTGATGGCGGCATGGGCCAAGAGTTGATCGCGCGCGCGGGCAAGGCCACATCACTGTGGTCGATCCAGGCGCTGCTTGACGACCCGGGGGTGGTGCGCGCGGTGCATGACGATTACTTTGCCGCGGGTGCCGATGTGGCCACAACCAACAGCTATTCGGTGCTGCCGGATCGCTTGGAAACGCATGGGATCGCGCAAATGCTGACCGCGCTTGCCACGCGCGCCTGCGAAATCGCCAGCCAATCGCGTGATGCGCATGGGGCGGGTATTGTCGCAGGCTCGCTTGGCCCGCTGGGGTTTTCCTATCAGCCTGACAAAGCACCGCCCAGCGATCAAGCCGCGGAAATCTATGCCAATCTTGCGCGCATTCATGCGCAATTCGTCGATGTGCATCTGCTGGAAACCATGTGTTCGGTCGATCAGGCGCGCGGCGCTTTGATGGGGGCGTCTGTGACCGGCAAACCGGTGTGGCTGGCGGTATCCGTAGACGATACCGACGGGACAAAACTGCGCTCGGGCGAGCCATTGACCGACATTCTGCCGCTGCTTGCAGATTACACTCCGGCCGCCTTGCTTCTCAACTGCTCGTTCCCCGAAGCGATCAGTGTCGGCCTCCCGCTTCTGGGCCCCGCCGGTATCCCGCTTGGGGCCTACGCCAACGGGTTCACAGGGATTGCGGCTGATTTCGATCATATCGGTGCCACGGTCGACAGTCTCAAGGCGCGCACTGATCTGTCGCCCGCGCGCTACGCCGATTTCGCGCAAACTTGGGTCGATGCAGGTGCCACTTTCATCGGGGGCTGCTGCGAGGTTGGACCCGCCCATATCGCGGCACTCGCCGCCCGTTTCAAATAAGGATCCGTCATGGCAAACGTCCCATCTCACGCGCGCGTCGTCATCATCGGCGGCGGCGTCATTGGCTGCTCGGTGGCCTATCACCTGGCCAAACTCGGCTGGAAAGACGTGGTGCTGCTGGAACGCAAGCAGTTGACCTCTGGCACCACATGGCACGCGGCAGGGCTGATCGCGCAATTGCGTGCGACGGCCAACATGACCAAGCTCGCGAAATACTCCCAAGAACTTTATGGCAATCTCGAGGGTGAAACCGGCGTTGCCACGGGGTTCAAACGGGTGGGATCAATCACCGCCGCCTTGACCCAAGCGCGTCGCGAAGAGATTTTCCGCCAAGCGGGTATGGCGCGTGCCTTTGGTGTCGAGGTCGAGGAAATAAGCCCTTCCGAGGTCAAAGCGCGTTACGAGCATCTCAACATCGACGGTGTCACGGCGGGGGTTTATCTGCCGCTGGACGGGCAGGGGGACCCTGCCAATATCGCGCTGGCACTGGCCAAGGGCGCGCGGCAAAACGGTGCGCAGGTGATCGAACGCACGGCTGTCACAGCGATCAACCGCGTGGGTCGCCGTGTCACATCTGTTGAGTGGAACAACGGCAGCGAGACCGGTCAGATCGACTGCGACATGATCGTGAATTGCGCCGGCATGTGGGGCCACGCGGTGGGGCGTATGGCGGGGGTGAACGTGCCGCTGCACGCTTGCGAACACTTCTACATCGTGACCGAGCCGATTGCAGGCCTGACCCAGATGCCGGTGCTGCGGGTGCCGGATGAATGCGCCTATTACAAGGAAGACGCAGGCAAAATTCTGCTGGGTGCATTCGAGCCGAATGCAAAGCCTTGGGCGATGAACGGCATCCCTGCGGATTTCGAGTTTGACCAACTGCCCGAAGATTTTGACCATTTTGAACCGATCCTTGAGGCTGCCGTAAACCGTCTGCCGATGCTGGCACAGGCGGGTATCCATACGTTCTTTAACGGACCTGAAAGCTTCACCCCTGATGACGCCTACCACCTTGGCTTGGCCCCCGAGATGGACAATGTCTGGGTCGCGGCGGGCTTTAATTCCATCGGCATCCAGTCGGCGGGTGGTGCGGGTATGGCGCTGTCGCAATGGATGGACGCGGGCGAAAAACCGTTTGATCTGGGTGATGTGGATATCAGCCGGATGCAGCCGTTTCAGGGCAACAAACACTACCTGTTCGAGCGCTCGAAAGAGACCTTGGGCCTGCTTTACGCCGACCATTTCCCGTTCCGGCAGAAGGCCACGGCGCGCGGAATTCGGCGCACGCCGTTCCACCAACACCTGCTGGACCAAGGCGCTGTGATGGGCGAGATTGCGGGCTGGGAACGCGCCAACTGGTTTGCAGATGCGGGCCAGACACCGGCCTATGACTACGCTTGGACGCGGCAGAATTTCTTTGCCAACGTCGGCGCGGAACTGGATGCAGTGCGCCGCAATGTCGGCATGTATGACATGTCGTCATTTGGCAAAATCCGCGTTGAAGGCCGCGATGCGGTCGCATTTATGAACCATGTCGGCGGCGGCCAATACGACGTGCCAGTGGGCAAGATCGTCTATACGCAGTTCCTCAATTCGCGTGCGGGGATCGAGGCGGATGTCACGGTCACGCGTCTGTCCGAAACTGCGTTTTTCGTGGTCACCCCTGCGGCTACGCGCTTGGCCGACGAGGTCTGGATGCGGCGCAATGCGGGCGCCTTCAACGTGGTGATTACCGACGTGACAGCAGGCGAGGCGGTCTTGGCGGTGATGGGACCGAACGCTCGCCAGCTTTTGCAAGCAGTCTCGCCCAATGATTTTTCCAACGAGGTCAACCCGTTTGGCACCGCGCAACAGATCGAGCTGGGCATGGGGATGGCACGGGTGCACCGCGTGACTTACGTGGGCGAGCTGGGCTGGGAGGTCTATGTGTCATCCGATATGGCCGGCCATGCCTTCGAGACACTGCACGCTGCGGGGCAGGATATGGGGCTGAAACTCTGCGGGATGCATATGATGGACGCGGGGCGCATCGAGAAGGGCTTTCGCCATTTCGGCCATGATATTACCTGTGAGGACCATGTATTGGAGGCGGGCTTGGGCTTTGCGGTGAAAACCTCCAAACCCGATTTCATTGGTCGTGATGCAGTGTTGCGCAAGAAAGAGACGGGCCTGTCCAAGCGGTTGGTGCAATTCAAACTGACCGACCCGGAGCCGCTGTTGTATCACAACGAGCCGGTGATGCGCAATGGCGAGGTGGTCAGCTATATGACGTCCGGCGTTTACGGGCACCACCTTGGGGCGGCGATGGGCATGGCCTATATTCCGTGCGCGGGTGAAAGCGCGGCGGAGGTGCTGGCATCAAGTTACGAGATCGATGTGATGGGTGTGCGGGTCAAGGCGGACGCGAGCCTGAAGCCGTTTTATGACCCGACGGGGGCGCGTGCGAAGGTCTGATCGCGCCCTACTTTTTGCGAAGGCTTGGTATCTTTAATCCCTCTTGGCAGGACGAAATCAGGATGCCGAGCCGTCGCAATTGCGTCTCTTGTTTCTTGGCGCTCATGACCCACCAGATTGAGTCGCGTCTGTAAGATGGTGCGAGGCAATCGAAGAAGTCCCACGCTGCTGGGTTTGCTTTCATTTGCGCCTCGTAGTCCTTTGATAGCGGGATGTTGCGGTCGTCGGATGTATAGCCCACAGCGTCGCGCCTGTTGTGATAGGGGTGAAGTCCGGCAGGTTGCATTTTGCCCGCGGCGATGAGGGCCTGAACCTTTTGCACGTTGAGTGCGCTCCAGATGCTAGTGCTTTTGCGCGGCGTGAAACGGATTTTGTAGCTTTGGTCATTGACGGTCTTTCGCACCCCGTCGATCCAGCCAAAGCAAAGCGCAGCATCGACGGACGCCGACCATGTCAGGCTGGCCCGCCCTGTGCTTTTCCGCCAGTAACCCACCCAGACTGCGTCGGCTTTGGTGTGATTTTCCGCAAGCCAACTATAGAATTAATCATGGGTGGTGAAGAAAATGATGTTGTCCATACATTTGTCTCCAACATTGGCCGATTGGACCACACCCTCCGGTCAGGCCGGAGGGTGTGGCGAGGCTTGACGCCCAGATGTTAGTCCTTTGGACCCAAAGCGTTGAGGCCTTTGAGGATGTCGATCGCATAGGCCAGTTGATAGTCTTCCACACGCAGGGCGGCGGCGGCTTCGGCGCGGGCGCGGTCGGCTTCGATCTGGCGGATCTCGTCCTCGGTCAGGCTATCGTTATTCAATGATCCGCGCAGGTCTGCCTCTGACCGCGGTGATGGTGCGGCGTCTTCTTCGCCGTCAACCGGCAGGGTCGGGCGCGGTTGTTCGACGATGATGTCGGGTGAAATGCCCAGTGCCTGAATAGAGCGGCCAGACGGGGTGTAGTAGCGCGCGGTGGTCAGGCGCATGGCCCCGTCGCCCTGCAATGGCACAACCGTTTGCACCGATCCCTTGCCGAATGATTTGGTGCCCACGACAATGGCACGGCGTTGGTCTTGCAACGCGCCTGCCACGATTTCGGAGGCCGAGGCCGAGCCGCCGTTGATCAGCACAACGATAGGTTTGCCCATCGCCAGATCGCCAAGTTCAGCGTTGTAGCGGTCGCTGTCGTTTGGCTCGCGGCCACGGGTCGAGACGATCTCGCCGGCATCCAGAAACGCGTCCGACACATAGATCGCCTGGTTCAGCAAACCGCCCGGGTTGTTGCGCAGATCAAGGATGAACCCGTCGACATTGTCCATGCCACCAGCTTCGGCAACTTGTTCTTTCAAACCGCTTTCCAGATCGGAAAATGTCTGGTCGCTAAAGGTCGCGATGCGCAGGACAACGGCGTTGCCTTCGGTCCGGCTGCGCACGGCGGTCAGTTTGATAGTGTCGCGGATAATCGAGACTTCGAACGGTTCGTTTTCGCCTTCGCGCACCACAGTGATGATGATTTCGGACCCAACAGGGCCGCGCATCAATTCGACCGCTTGGTCAAGCGTCAGGCCCAGCACGTTTTCGCCGTCCACGGCGGTGATGAAATCGCCCGCCAAAATACCCGCGGCATCCGCAGGGGTGCCATCCATCGGCGAGACAACCTTGACCCAGCCTTCTTCTTGGGTAACCTCGATGCCCAGCCCGCCAAATTCGCCGCTTGTCTGCACGCGCATCGCTGCGGCATCGTCGGCCGACAGGTAGCTTGAATGCGGATCAAGCGAGGTCAGCATCCCGTTGATCGCGGCCTCGATCAGGTCCTTGTCATTGACCTGTTCGACATAGCCGCTGCGGATCCGCTCGAAAATATCGCCAAACAGATCAAGCTGCTCGTAGACGCTTGCGCTATTGTCGGCCTCTTGGGCAATCAGGGGGCCCGCGATTTGGGTTGTCGCAACCAGCCCCAGAATTGTGCCACTTGCGGCGGCGATCATCAGCTTTTTCATGTTTTTCCTGTCCTAATTGGCATCCAGCACGAACCAGTCGGCGGGGTTGACGGGACTTTGCCCTTCTCTGACCTCAAGATAAAGGGTTTGTGACGCTACAGCGCCCGAGTTTGCCCCATTTTCGGTCAAAATTGCGCGAGCGCTCGGCACTTCTCCGCCCAAAAGCCCGATGGGAGAGCCTTCGGGGATGACCTGACCGGCCTCGCCGAACACCTCTGCCAGCCCTGCGATGACAAACAGCACATCTGCGGCGGGTTCCAGAATGATGACATTGCCGTAGTCCAGCAGTTGCCCGCGAAACAGGATCGTGGATGCCGCGGGGGCCGTCACCAGCGCGCGCGGCCTCGCGGCCACAATCACACCGGGCCTGCGGATGCCTGCGGCGTCGGGGGTGTCAAAGGGGCGCAACAACTGGCCCTGCACCGGCATCGTCAGCGCGCCTTTTTGCCCCATCGCGTCAACGGGGGTCTCGCCGTCGATAAACGCCTCGGTCAACCCGCCGGCAAAGGCCTCAAGCGTTTCGGTGCTGGCCAGCAAAAGCGCTGTTTGAATAGGATCTTGGGTAAACCGCAGCGGCAGATCGCTGCGGTTCGAGATCGCAGCCGACAGGGCCGTGCGCGCGGCCTGCGCGCCATCCAACCCCTCTTGCAGTTTGGCGGCGGCGGTTTCTTGCAGGCCGCGCAAGAGTGCCACCTCCTCCAACTGGCCCCGCAAAACCATGACCTCGGCTTGAATTGCGGGGGCCACATCCGCCAGCATCATGCCGCCGCGCGCGGTCCCCGTCGGCCCGCTGGGATGCAACAGCAACAGCGGCGTGGGCGCGCGCCCCATGGTTTGTAACACACCCAACAACCGACCCACCTCGTCGGATTTCGCGGCCAGCTCGGCCTCGACTGTCTTCTGGCGGATCGCGGCACGGCGCAACCCCGCGCGCATGGCAATCAATCCGTCTTCATAGGCTTTCACGGTTTCGGTCAATGCCGACACACGGTCGCTGGCACTGGCCGCCGCCGTCAGACTTTCGCCCGCCAAGGCCAGCCGCTCAGCCGCTGCAATTGCCGCTTCGCCGGTGCTTTGGGCGGCCGCACTACTGGCCGCCAGTGTCAGGATGAATACAAGGCGGATCATCTGGTGATCAATGTCCGTCCGGTCATCTCGGGCGGCAAATCCAGCCCCATCAACTCCAACAGCGTCGGCGCCAGATCGGCAAGCCTGCCATCGCGCAAACCCGCCCCTTGGGGCCCGCCCACCAAAGCCACCGGCACAGGGTTCAGCGTATGCGCGGTATGCGGCCCTCCGGTTTCGGGATCAATCATGGTTTCACAATTGCCATGATCCGCCGTCACAATCATCGCACCACCCACCGCCTCGAGCGCCGCCAATACTTCGCCCAAACCGCGGTCAACCGCTTCACACGCCGCAATGCCCGCCGCCAGATCACCGGTATGTCCGACCATATCTGGATTGGCGTAATTGGTGACAATCAGGTCATAGCCCGCGCCAATCGCCTTCACAAACGCCGCAGTCACTTCGACCGACGACATCTCGGGCTGCAAATCATAGGTCGCCACCTTGGGCGATTGGGGCATGAACCGGTCTTCGCCGACCTCGGGCACCTCGATGCCGCCATTCAGAAAAAATGTCACATGCGGATATTTCTCGGTCTCGGCCAAGCGGAACTGGCGCAGCCCGTGTTTGGCCACCCACGCGCCCAGCGTGTTCGTGATATCTCGCTTGGGAAACACGGTCTCAAACCATGCATCATGGGCATCCGAATAGCTGACCATGCCCAACCTTGCGGTCAGGCGCGGCAGATCACGGGCAAAGCCGTCAAATCCGGGGTCGGCAATCGCCGCCAGAATTTCGCGGGCACGGTCGGAGCGGAAGTTGAGACAAAACAGCCCGTCATCTGGCGCAAACCCCGCGTAGCCCGCAATCACGGTCGCGGGAATAAACTCGTCGGTCTTGCCCGCGGCATATGACGCGTCAATCGCGGCCTGCGGATCCACAGCCCTGTCACCTTTGGCCAGAACCATCGCATCATAGGCGGTTTGCACCCGCTCCCAACGATTGTCGCGGTCCATCGCAAAATACCGCCCCGTCACGGTGACAACTTTCACCGCCTCGGGCAGCCCGTCCAACAGCATCGTCATGAAATGTTTGGCACTTTGCGGCGCCACATCGCGGCCATCGGTGATCGCGTGCACGACCGTGGGCACGCCCGCCGCATCCAGCCCCTTGGCCGCCGCAATAATATGCGCCACATGGCCGTGCACACCGCCATCCGAGACAACGCCCATCAAATGCGCCGTGCCGCCCGCAGCTTTCATCTTCGCTATAAACGCCACCAGCGCCAGTTGGGTTGAAAAACTGCCGTCTTCAATCGACAGCTCGATCTGGCCCAGATCCATCGCAACCACGCGGCCCGCGCCGATATTGGTATGCCCGACCTCGGAATTGCCCATTTGCCCGGCTGGCAGGCCCGCATCATTGCCATGGGTCAACAACTGTGCATGAGGCCCAGCCATGACAGCATCAAAATTCGGGGTGTTTGCCAGCAAAGGCGCGTTACCGGTCGGGTCATCGCGCAGACCCCAGCCATCCAGAATGCAAAGAACAACAGGCTTAGGGGTGGTCATGTCAAAGGTCTCCTCAAGGCGTGTATCCGATCTATCCCATTTGATCCAAACACGGAACACCCCTATTTTCGCGCACCGATTTTCTCACCGCGATTTTCTATGTCTGATCAAACTCCCGCCGGAGGCTACACCCGATGATACGGCCCACCCGCCAGAATAGATGCGGCGCGGTAAAGCTGCTCGGCCAGCATCACCCGCACCAACATATGCGGCCAGACCATTTTACCAAATGAAACGGACGCATCCGCGCGGGCGCGCAGGGCGGGATCGATGCCATCGGCACCCCCGATGACAAAGGCGATATCCTGCCGACCCTGGTCGCGCCATCCCGCCAAAGTCGTGGCGAATTGCGGCGAAGTTTGCACCTTGCCGCGTTCGTCCATGATACAGATCAGCGACCCTGCGGGAATAGCGCGCTCCAAGAGTGCGGCCTCGGCAGGCATCCCGCCGCCCTTTTTGTCCTCGACCTCGATCAAGTGCGCGGGGCCCAGGGCCAGCGCACGCCCTGTGCGGTCAAAACGGGTCAGGTAATCGTCATAAAGATCGCGCTCGGGGCCTGTGCGCAACCGCCCAACGGCGCAGATATGCACGCGCATTACGCGCCAGAGGCGGGGCCGATGCCGGGCTGCCACATCTTCTCCAGCTGGTAGAATTCGCGCACTTCGGGGCGGAACACATGCACGATCACATCGCCGGTATCGACCAGAACCCAGTCGCCGGTGGTGCGGCCTTCGACCTTGGAGATCACGCCAAACTCGGCCTTGATCCGGTCCACCAGTTTTTCGGCAATCGATGTGACCTGACGGGTCGAGCGGCCAGAGGCGATGACCATATGATCGGCCATGGCTGATTTGCCCGCGAGACTGATCTGCACCACCTCTTCGGCCTTGTCGTCATCAAGGGATTTCAACACAGCAGCCAAGATGCTTTCGCTATTGGCATTTTTAGAGATGGTCATTGGGGCGTCCCTGTAAGCGCCGCAATCACGGCCATGAAATGTGGTGCCAGCAGTCTGGCGAAAGAGGTATTGCGCAAGTTTTTACGGCAAACGCAAGGCTTGATCCAAAGTAACAACGCAGGCGGGTAAATTCAACACGGCTTTGGCGGGGGTCAATCGGGGCTGGGGGGGGCGGCGTCCGGTTCGCCCAGCATTCTGACCTCGCGTTGCGGGAACGGGATCGAGATGCCGTTTTCGGCAAATGTATCCCACAGCGCCAAAAACACGTTGCCGCGGATATTGGTCAAACCGCCGGTCGGGTCGCTGATCCAGAACCGCAGGATGTAATCCACCGAGCTGTCACCAAAGCCCACGATATGGCAAACTGTCGGGCGCGTCGACAACACGCGCGGCACGCCTTGGGCTGCGGCGATGGCCAGTTTGCGCACCTCATGCGGGTTGTCGCCGTAGGCGGTGCCAAAATAGATATCAAGCCGCACGAATTCGTTGGAATGCGACCAGTTCACCACTTGACCCGTAATCAGGTCTTCGTTCGGGATCAGATATTCCTTGCCGTCGCGGGTGACCACCGACACATAACGCGCGCCCAGCGAATTGATCCAGCCAAAGGTATCGCCAAGGCTGATCACATCGCCGGGTTTGATGGATTTATCCAGCAGGATGATCACGCCCGACACAAGGTTCGAGACCACCTTTTGCAGACCAAAACCAAGACCCACACCAATCGCACCCGACAGCACCGCAAGGCCGGTCAAATCAATGCCGATGGCCTTGACCCCAACGTAGAACGCAGCACCATACAGCCCGATTTGCAACGCCTTGACGATCAGCACCTGCATCGATGGGCTGATGTCATCATTGGCGCGAATCTTGCTGGCGGTGGTCGTTGTGGCAAAGCGCGCCACGGCGATCAACACCCCGACAATCACAATAGCCTGAATCAGCAGCAACAGCGAAAACCGGAAATCACCGACACTGAACCCCGCGCTATCAAGCCAGGCGGCTGCCGTTTCCAGCAGTCCCAGAACATCCAGCGTCACATAGGTCCACGCCGCCCAACGCACCAGTTTGCGCAGGAACTGGCTTTTGATCAGGCGGGTCACAAACACAATCAACAACCATGCAAAGGCCAGCGTCGCGATGATGCCCAACAGGTAACTGCGGCTTGGCCATGTGATTTCCTGCATAATCGCATAGGTCGCCCAGATCAGCGCCACATAGAAAATCGCGCGCAACCGCTGATGGATCACCACCAGAATACGCATCCGCCACTTTGGCCAGTTTTCACGGCTGGCCATCCATTCCCTGATCCGTGGCCCGAACACCAGCCGCAGGATATGGGCCACTGCAAACAATCCGACCGCGATCCCGATCTGATACAGGTTCCACGTGCGAAACAGCGTCATCAGCAAGGATTCACCCTGCGCCAGCAGCGACTGTCCGGCATCGACCAATTGCGTGATCGGCACGGTAGAGATGATTTCCTTGTTCTCGACTGCGCTGATAGTGTGTTGTGCCATCTCTGCCCTGCCCGGTTTTTTGCAGTGTCGCACGCCGATTGAAGCCGATCAAGCAATGCCCTTGCGAGATGGCCCCTTGATCTATATCTGGGCGGGTATGACACAGGTTTTTGATATGGATGATCGCGCGCGACTGCCTTGGCGGTTTTTTGGCGCGTCTTGCACAATTCTCGCGAACGGCTAACCGCCGGACCCTGCCGCCTGCCCACCCATCAACACATCTTTATACGGGAGAGGACCATGTCCCCCAAAACGCTTTATGATAAAATCTGGGATGCCCATGTGGCGCATCAGGCCGATGACGGCACCTGTTTGCTGTATATCGACCGGCACCTTGTGCACGAGGTCACCAGCCCGCAGGCCTTTGAGGGGCTGCGTATGACAGGGCGCACCGTGCGTGCACCTGAAAAAACCATCGCTGTGCCGGACCACAATGTGCCCACCACGCTGGACCGCGCCAATGCGGCCACCATGACCGAAGACAGCCGTATTCAGGTGGAAGCACTGGACACCAACGCGCGCGAATTTGGTCTGCACTACTATCCTGTGACGGACGTGCGTCAGGGTGTTGTGCATATTGTTGGCCCCGAACAGGGCTGGACCTTGCCGGGCATGACCGTCGTTTGTGGCGACAGCCACACGGCCACACATGGCGCGTTTGGATCATTGGCGCATGGGATCGGCACGTCGGAGGTTGAACATGTTCTGGCCACCCAGACCCTGATCCAGAAGAAATCCAAAAATATGAAGGTCGAGATCACCGGCAAACTCGCCCCCGGTGTGACCGCCAAAGACGTGACCATGGCGGTGATCGGCTTGACCGGCACGGCGGGCGGCACCGGCTATGTGATCGAGTATTGCGGCGACGTGATCGAAAGCCTGTCGATGGAAGGGCGCATGACCGTCTGCAACATGGCCATTGAGGGCGGCGCGCGCGCAGGGCTTATCGCCCCCGACCAGACCACATATGACTACTGCATGGGCCGGCCACACGCCCCAAAGGGTGCCGCATGGGAAGCGGCGTTGGCTTATTGGAAAACGCTGTTCACCGACGCGGGCGCGCATTTCGACAAGGTGCTGACCATCCGTGGCGAAGATATTGCACCACTGGTCACTTGGGGCACATCACCCGAAGACGTGCTGCCGATCACCGATGTTGTGCCTGATCCTGCGTCCTTCACCGGTGGCAAAGTGGGTGCCGCGCAGCGGTCGCTTGACTACATGGGCCTCAAGGCCGGTCAGAAACTGTCCGACATCGCAATCGACACGGTCTTCATCGGGTCCTGCACCAACGGGCGCATCGAAGATTTCCGCGCTGCGGCAGCCATCCTGAAGGGCAAAAAGATCAAAGACGGGATGCGCGCCATGGTCGTGCCCGGATCGGGTCTTGTGCGTGCACAGGCAGAACAAGAGGGCATTGCGCAAATCTTCATCGACGCAGGTTTCGAGTGGCGGCTTGCGGGCTGTTCCATGTGTCTGGCGATGAACCCCGACCAGTTGAAGCCGGGCGAGCGTTGTGCAGCGACATCGAACCGCAATTTCGAGGGCCGACAAGGGCGCGGCGGACGCACCCATCTGATGTCACCTGCGATGGCGGCGGCAGCGGCGATTACCGGCCGTCTGACTGATGTGCGCGACCTGATGTGATGATTTGTGGCATACGCGTGTCATACGCGCTGTGCGCGCAAATCATACAGGCTTGATCGTTAAGATCAAGTTTACAAGAGATGAACAAAAGACCCCCCACTTGGGGCTGAACAAGGACCGGAATATGGAAAAGTTCACGAAACTCAGCGGCATCGCCGCCCCGCTCGATTTGGTCAATATCGACACCGATATGATCATTCCAAAGCAATTCCTGAAGACAATCAAACGCTCTGGTTTGGGCGTGAACCTGTTTGACGAAATGCGCTACGACGACGACCGCCGCGAGATTGCAAGCTTTGTTCTCAACCAGCCAGCCTACCGCGACGCGCAAATTTTGGTGGCGGGCGACAACTTTGGCTGTGGCTCGTCGCGCGAACATGCGCCTTGGGCGATTGCGGATTTTGGCATCACCTGTGTCATCGCACCGTCTTATGCCGATATCTTTTATAACAACTGTTTCAAGAATGGCATCCTGCCCATCGCCTTGCCGCAAGAGCAGGTCGATGTGTTGATGAAGGACGCCGAGAAGGGTGCCAACGCCCGCATCGAGGTTGATCTGGAAGCCCAGACCATCACGTCGTCGGACGGCGAGGTTTTCAGCTTTGAGGTGGACGCTTTCAAAAAGCATTGCCTGATGAACGGGCTCGACGATATCGGCCTGACGATGGAAAAGGCAGCGTCGATTGATGCGTTTGAAGCCGCAGCCGCAACGGCGCGCCCTTGGGTCTAGGTCTGGTCGCGCGCGGCCCGCACCAA